>OLOD01000649.1_pt1 | contig 26890 bp, 24 predicted proteins | sample 1671921 | NCBI WGS metagenome assembly OLOD01 (sample SAMEA3136626, study PRJEB25190) | human gut metagenome | biome: human gut; feature: human-associated habitat; material: faeces | place: Austria | collected 2013
ACGCTTTTCCATGTGAGCATAACAGTTTTGCAGTTGCCCTGACTGATATGTAGATAGGCGCCCTCCATCCGGTCGCTGCTGCCCAGGATTTCAATTTCGTCCAACGCCACCTGCTGGCTGGGCGCATCGGGAGAAACCGAAGAAAAGACGACCTTCACATACCGGGCATATACCGCGGTGGCATCGGCATGATCCTTCACCTTGTCCGTAGCCGCATCCCAGGACAGTTCCACCACCCCGTTCACAGGCTCCTGCTGGTCGTAGCCGTTCTTTTTGGAAACCTCAAACCAGTCCAGCTTGTCGTTGGAAACATAGATCTGAAGGTTGGCACTCTGCTTGATTTGCTGGGTAACCAGCGAAGCGGTGGATACCCCGGTGATGGATTTCTGCGCGCCCAGGTCAAAAATGGCGCACAGGGGATCGTTGTTGTAGTTGGAAGCGTTGTCGGGATTCATCCAGGGAATGGGTTCAAAGACCGTCCAATTGGTCATATCCGCCCCGGTGGCATCTCCCCGAACGCCGTCGTTCATCTTTTTGCAGTCGGCATCCGACGAATATGTCGGGTCATTCTCCGCCGTCAACATATATTTTTCGGTGGAAGGCGAGTAGGTGTAGGAGGCGGTCCGCGCCAGATTCTCAGCGGCGGGAGATTCTTGTTCGCCGGCGGGCTCAAAGGCGCCCTGGGCCTTGCCATCCTGCCCCAGAATCTCCACTTCTTCCGCTGTGAGGAAGGAATAATTGCCCCACAGCGCATTTGTTTCAAACAAAATCCGCACATACTGCGCGTAGATTCCGGTGGCATCGGGGTGCCCCGGCACCTTGTCCGCGGAAACCGCATACCGGGCCACATAGGCGCCAGTCTGCTCCGAAATGTCTTCTCCGCAGTTTTTCCCATCCAAAACGCAGGTCCACTGGTTTTTGTCTGCCGACACATAGACGCTGTATTTGCCGATATGGCCCAGCGAACCGGCGTAGCGGCCGGTGAGCCCGGCCGAGCTGTATGCATTTACTTCCACAATGGTTTTCGGCTGGCCAAGGTCAAAATCCACCGTGTTCTGATTGGAGAACTTTGCCCCATTTTCCGCATTGTTGAAAGCGGAATTGGAATAAAAATTGACTACGCTGTCAAAATCAATGGAACCGGCGCTGCTCTTGACGCCGTCGGTGAGCTTTTGGCAATCGAGGTCCAGAGAACTGACATCACTGCCCAAAAGGTCAAGATTGGACATATTATACAGAGCATCCTCGCCGTATTGGTAGGAGGACGCCGCGCCTGGCTGCCGGAGCAAGTTGACCGGCGACTGTTCCGCCAGAGGGTTTTCGCCTTCCTTCCGCGGCAAGGGAGGAACTTCGGCCGCAAATACGGCGGCGGCATTGGAAAACAGAATCGCCGCGCACATCGCCGTACTCAGCAGCGCCTGCATTCGCTTGTTGCTTTTCATGGTTGCATCTCCTTTTTCTTTTTGAAATTTTCCGATCGTCCAGCCGCATTCCTTTTCGGGAGCAGCGCAGACAGGACACATGCATTTGATTCCCATTATGGGAACCGGATTTCAACGTTGCAATAAACAAAATTTTCAAATGCGCAGCAATATTTTTTGCCGGTAAAACGAGAAAAACAGGGCCTTTGCCCGCCCTGTTTTCCACACTTTTTTCACCGGCAGAGCCAGCAAAAATTTTGCTTGGCCGCTTTTTACAAAAAGCACCCCGCAGCAGAAAAGCCATTGGGCAGCTTTTCCCCTGCGGGGTGTTTCTTATATGGTTTTTATTCGTTTGTCTGTCCTTGTTCCAGCATCCGGCACAGCAGCGGCCGCAGTTTTTGAGCCAGCAGCCAAAAGCCCAGATCGGTCAAATGGACGCCGTCCACGGTGGTTTCCTTTGCAACCGTTTCCAACATATCCCGTGCCGATGCAAACCAGATAAAGCTATCTCCCCGGGATTTCCGGCGTTCCACCTCCTGCTGCTGAAAACGCTCTTCCCGCGCAAACTGTTCCGCTTCGGTGCTGTTCCAGCCGCATTTTGTCTGCCAGCTTGCCGAAAGCACCAAAACCGGCAGCTGCGGCGCACAGCCGCGCACCGCATCCAGAAAGGCTGGCAGGTTGGTTTCCAGCAGCCCCTGGGGGCCGGCGTTGGGCTGGATGTCCACCACCAGCGCCCCCAGCCGGGGCAGGCTGCAAAAGCAGGAAGCCAGACCTGACATTCCCACGCCATTGCCCGAAAACCCCAAATTGTACACTTCCCGGTCCAGTTCCCGGGACAAAATGGCCGGATACGCCATACCCGGCCGGGAGGCACAACCTCCCTGGGTGATGGAAGTGCCATAAAAGGCGATGGTCCTGCGATGTTTGCGGGGCAATGCCGGCTGCATCTGCGCCCCTTTTTCCAGGCCGATTGCAATCGACCGAATGCCAATATACAGCGGCAGATACACCAGCACCTCGGTGTGCGGCGGAAGGTCCCGCGCCAGTTCGCAGCAAAAGGAGTCCTCCTGCGGCGAAAACTTTGTCAGCCCTGCAAACTGCCAGGCCATGTCGGGCAAAGCCCTCAAATAGCAGTCGCACCCGCACTGGGCCGCCGGAGTCATATGCGCCATATAGGGAGCCGCGTTTACCGCCGCCTTTACCCACACTGCCCGGCTGTCAGTCCGAAAGCGCAGGCAGGCACCCGCCATGTGAGAAGACAATTCGATCAGCGCCGGCCGCTGGGCCTGCAGCATACCGGAAAGAGATTGGGGGAGGCGGTTCCATCGCCTTTCCTCTGCAAAAAAGCCCAAACCTTCCACCAGAATGTTTTCGTTGGGAACTTCGTGCCATAGGATTTCTTCCCCCCGGGCATTCTGCGCCGCCATCTGCCGGTCAAAATCAGTTGCGTCCGCCATGCTTTACTCTCCTTTATGCCCTGTTGCAACCTCGAAAGTTTTTTCATAGAGCTCACGGCCGCGGGCGCCGCCCCTGTTCGCCGCGTTGTATATGGCCTTCACATCCTGGTAATATCCCTTGAACACCTGGGATCCACTGAACCCAAACCGTTGTGCGCCTTTCAGATAATCCAGATAACGCCGGTAAAAATTTTCGTCGTCAAAAGCGCGCTCGTCAAACTCCAATTCCAGCCCCATGTGGTTTTGGGCGGCGAGTTCCGCTGCATTTTGAATCTGCACCGGCTGCGTTCCATTAAAGTAGTGGTTTGGCTGCAGGATGGCCGCATCAAATCCCATTGCCTGCCAGCGGTCAAACCCCAAAGCCCGGTAGTAGGGAATCCACAAAAAGGCAAGTCCGCGCTCTCTGGCTTTTCGGCCTGCATAGTCAATCAGTTCTGTCTGGGAAGCATCCTCATGCAGCCAGTACAGGCCGCACAACCGCAGCGTGTCCAGCTGCTCAAAGGGGCGGTACAGCTCCGCCATGCGGTCCATATACCGGTCAATGGCCGCTTTCTGGCTTTCCGGTCCGCCAAAGGTCTGCCGGGAGGGAAAGGAAATGGTCAGCACCAGTCGCGCCTGCAGCTGGGGCCGCCGGCTGAGTTTTCTGGCCTGCAGCACCGCCTCGTGCAGCGCACACAGGTCCCCCTGCGGCCGCAGCGTTTTGTTCAGATACCACTCAAAATCCTCCCAGGTGGCCGCCTTGGCGGGGTCCACCGCCTCAAACAGCTGGTTGCCTGTGCAGGACAAAAGCCCCAAAAAGAGAAATCCATCGAAAAAGGGCTCGCCGAAACCGGCATTTCGTTTTTGATACAGCAGATAGGGCAGCAGCTCTTGTGCGCTCCAATCTCCCTGCTGCCGGTCGTAATACCCATTATAAATCAATACCAGATTCCGGATTCCGCCTGTATTCTGTCCGGATGTGCAATATTCACCTTGCATTTTTCCCTTCCTTTTCCAAAAAGTCGCGGGGCGTGATGCCGTAGGTGCGCTGGAAAGCACGCTTGAAGGAATACTCGTTGTCGTACCCTATTTCTGTGGCAATTTCCCGGGGACAGTATCCCTTCAGCACCAGCAGTTCCTTGGCTTTTGCCATCCGCTTTTCTGTGATATAGTTGTAGAAATTTTGTCCCACCGTATTTTTGAAGATGCGGGAAACGCTGGCATTGGACACGCCAAAATGGTCGCTCAGCAAATTCAGCGACAGATCGGGGTCGTGCAGATGCTCGTTTACATAGCTCACCAGCGAGCGGTTCACGTTGGTGGCCGCCTGCTGCTTTTTCTGCATGATCTGCTCACAGAGCGTGTTGACGGTGTTTCTTGCGCGGTCAAACGCCTGCTCCAGCGTCATGCCATGCTGCGGTTCCTCCATTTTCAAAAACATCTGCACCGGCAGCTTTTCTTCCAAAAGAATCCGCCGCATGGTTTCGTACAAAAGGGTGGCAACCCGGCAGATGAGCGTATAGCTCAGCCCAAGGCGCTGATTTTCCTCGTACAGCTGCTGCAGGATCGCCTGCGCTCTTTTTTCGCTGCCCTCCCGGATGGCACGCACCAGCTGCGTTTCCCAATCCAGCGGGTAGTAATACTCCATGTTGGGGCTGGCAAACTGGATGCCGCAAATTCCCTTCTTTTCCCGCATGCTCTCTTTGATTTCCTGGTACGCCGCGCTGATTCCCGTCAGGCCCCTGCGGGCGCGGGCCACAAACACGCTGCATTCTATATCCTCTTCGATCAGCGCATCGTACAGCGGCTGCGCCAGTTCCATTGCGATGTCCTCGTCCGGCAGAGAGGGAAATTCTGCAATCACAGCGGTGCACTCATCAATATTTTCCACCAGTTCGCAGTGGCTCTGGCCGCATTTGATGGTTTGCAGCGATTTTTTCAAGGTGAGCAAAAATTCCAGGTGAATCCGCGTGTCCTCGATTTCGTTGTCGGGATTGCCAGGCTGATGGCGGAACACCACCACAACATACCAGTAATTGCAGGAGGAAGGAACCGATTGCTGATCACTGTTGAAATAGCCGCGCAGCAGCTGCGCATTGGTTTGCTCCCGCAGGGCATACCGATAGGCCGCAATGGTGTTTTCCATATTGGTGTGGTCGTCGTACAGCCTGCCCACGCAGGTGGCCAGGGTGTCAATATCCTGCTGTTCGTTTTTGCCCTTGACCTTTTTGTTTATCTTTTGAATCAGGTTCCCCAAAGGCCGGTACTGAATGCTGGCCAGCACATAGGCGGCCAAAATGCCCAGCATGGCAAGCACTAATACCAGCACATAGTTCCAGGCGCTCTGTGCAAAGGGAATGGGGGCATCCTCGCAGGTGAGGTCATAGGTTACCAGCATGCTCTGGCTGCTGGTGCTGCATGTTTGGGTCGGTGCAGAGGTCTGCTGAAAATCCACCTGCCAGATGGGCTGGCCGTTCCAGTCCTTTACGAGCAGCTGGGTCACCTGTTCGCCGCATACCTGCTGAAGCAGCTTTTGCATGGCTGCCTTGTCAAAGCAGCTTATGGCAATTGCCCGGGGCGGAGTAAGAATATCCAGCTGCTGCACATAGACCAGATAGTCCGCATTGTGAAAAGCAAAATTGCTGGGTTTGAGCAGGCCCTCGCACCCCGGCACATTCAGCAGATGCTCGGTGACGAGATTGGCAGGCAGCTGCAATTTTCGCTGCAAATAGTTTTCGTACTCCGAAACGGAAAACCACCCGCTGGACGTCACCACCAGATCTTTTTGCGGATAGAGCACTGCGATATCCCGCAGAGCGCTGTTGAGGCTGCACAGAGCGGTGAGATTGACCGAAATATCCTGTTTTTCCATCGGGCCGAACTCATTTTCAAAAATCTTGCTCTCCGAAGTGAACTTCTGCACCCAAATGGAATTTTGCAGCACGTTGCTCACTTCGCTGCCCACTTCCCAAATATCGTCCAGGACGTCCCGCACCTTCTGGCTCTCGGCTAAAAAGGACTTTTCGTTGGCTTCCTTGCGTTCTTTCCGCATGGCGGCAGAAAAAATAGAAATCCCCACAAGAAAAACACATACAAACAAAGCGATGTATGTAAAAAAATAGCGCTGAAAGTCCTTTGAGTGCCAGTATAAACGATGCATCCTGTTTTTCTCCCTCTGTGCCGCAATATTTTACCAACAAGCGTGCTTGCTACTAGATTACATCACAAATAGGCAAATAGCAATCCATTCCGCAGCAAACACCTGCCCAGCTTCAAGTGCAATAGCCGTGCCGCGTTTTGCGGCACGGCTTTGACTATTTACATTGATCTATCGTGCTCTATCATCAGGAAGGCATATTGGCCAGGTAGCGCTCATAGCGAGCCTGGTAGATATCGACCAGTTCGCTCAGGCCCAGCTCTTCCAGCTTTTCCACTTCCTTGTCCAGGTCGTCCACAGAGATCTGGCCCAGGGTGAGTTTGGTGGCCAGCTCCTTGGAAGCGGTTTGCAGATTGGGCAGCAGGGCATTGATCTTGTCGGATTCTTCCTTGGTGGGCAGAGCCAGGAAATTGTTCACCTGATCCGGATATTTCAGATCGTAGTCGATGAGGTCCAAAGTGACCTGCCGCTTGTAGTCATCGCAATTGGCAACCTGCTGGCGCATATCCACTTCCTGCACGCGGGGCAGAACGCCGTTCCACAGCATGGCGCCTTCGGAGATGCGCTGCTCGTGGGCCATATCCGCAGTCAGATCGGGAATGGGAGTCATAACGCCGTCTTCGTATGTGAAGTTGACGCCTTCCTGGCCAAAGGCGGTGAGCACAGCGTACTCATCGGAATACACAATATCCAGCAGGCGGGCAACGGCCTCCAGGTCTTCGCAATCCTTGGTGACCACATAGCGCTCCCAAACCATGGAACCGGGCTCAGACATCGAGCCGGGCTCCACGCCGTCCAGGGCGGGCAGCGGCATCAGCGGCGCATACAGCGCATCGGGGGCAATCTCCGCCACGGTGGGCTCGTTCCACATGGCATTGGTGTAGTCCCACAGGCATCCCAGCTTGTTTTCGGCGCGTTTCTGGGCCATCAGCTCAAAGTTGCCGGCGACAGAGGGGTCCAGAATGCCTTCCTGCACCAGGCTGTTGAGGTATTCAAAATAAGGCTTGACATTGGGGCTGTTCCAGGGGCTCACGATCTTGTTTTCCACCGGATCCAGGGCGATCATATCGGTGGGCAGATCAAACCACTGGGCGATGCTGGTGCGGAAAGAGGAGGGATCGATGAACATGATCTCATCCTGCTGGCCGTTGCCATTGGCGTCCTTTTCCCGGAAGTCCCGCAGCATCTGGGTAAACTCTTCCAGATTGGTGGGTTCGGCAATCCCCAGCTTGTCGGCCCAGTCGCGGCGGTAGAGCATGGAGAAGCTGCCGTTGGGGTCGGTATTGTCGCCGTAGTACTTACTCGACACATTGCAGAACCAATAAATGTTGCCGTCCTCGGCAGTGGTGAGCGGACGTATGGTGGGGAACTTTTTGTCAAAAGCCTCCTTGGCAGGGCCCTGGGAATATTTGTCGATGATCTCGTTGATGGGGATGATCAGGCCCTGCTCCGCCAGAGCCATCAGGGCGGCGTCGTCCATGGTATGGGCCTTGGCGATGTCGGGCAGATCCTTGCCGGAGGCAAACCGGGTCTGCAGGATCACCGAGTACTGCTCAGGGGCAACCACTTCCCAGTCGATGTCCAGCTTTGCATCGTCCAGCCAGCTTTTCAGGATTTGATAGGCGCTGTATTCCTCTACCTCGTTCCAGTCGTTGCAGGGAGCCCAGCCCTCGGTGCCCAGGATCTTAAGTTTGCTGAAATCACTGGAAGCCTGGTCGCTGCCGCTCTGGGAATCGCCAGAATTGGATTTTCCGCCGCAGCCGGCCAGAGTACCGGCAGCCAAGCAGCCCACCAAAAACAGGGAGAGCATTTTTCTTTTTTTCATTGTTTTCCTCCTATTTGTGCATGATTTTATTTTTTGCTCTTCTCTCATTTAGCCTTTCAGAGAACCGAGCATAACACCTTTGATGAAATATTTCTGGAAGAAGGGATAGGTAAAGATGATCGGCAGGGTGGTGAAAATGATCATCGCATACTGCATCTGCGTTGCGGAGAGCATTTGATTCATGGCATTTTCGATATCCGCCGAGTTGAGCTTGGTGAGATCTACAGTCTGGGCCACCAGCACTCTCTTGAGGTACAGCTGCAGCGGATGCAGGCTTTTATCCGGCAGATAGACCTGCGCCGCAAACCAGTTGTTCCACATGGTCACGATGGAGTAGATGGACACCACCGCCAAAATGGGCTTTGCCAGGGGCAGATAGATGCGGCGCAGAACTGTAAAATTGCTGGCGCCGTCTATGAACGCCGATTCCCGTATATCCCGGGGCAGCCCCGTGAAATAGGTGCGGGTGAGAATGATGTACCAGATATTGAAAGACGCCGGCACAATGATGGCGAAAATATTGTTGTAGAGATTGAGCTTGCTCATGAGCAGAAAGGTGGGTGTAGCTTTGCAAAAAAACAAAAAACAGATTGAGAATAGAACAGAAAAATAAAGCGTTTTAATTTTTACCCTATAAATGCAAAAACGGTGATTAAGGCATGATTAAATTTGCCTTAATCACCGTTTTTGTCCCTACTTGCGTTTGCGGTTTCCGTGGTCTTCCACAATGAGGTTTTTGCCCGTGCGGCGCACCCTGTTGGGCTCATACTCCAGCAAATCGTTCAAATCGCAGTCCAAGGCTTCGCAGATGCGATCCATTTGCTCATAGGTTATACCTTCTGCGTAGTCATTGCAAATGTGTCCGATTGTGTTAGGGCGGATGCCGGTTTCACGGGAAAGTCTGGCTTGCGACCAATGCTTTTCCCCTAGCAAGCGGGAAAGATGATTGCGGATCATCTTATCGCCCCTACAGGCAATCGTATCACTTTCTGGGAAAATGTCCTCTAGAACGATACATTCTACCGATTTTCGTTAGGCATTTCCCTGCGATTTTGTATAATTGCTGATAAGCACCTCATGGAATTCGCCTGTGGAAACACTGGGCAGATTGTTCCGCCGCACCAGCGGCGTGATTTCGCAGTCTTCGTATAACTTACGGACAGCTTCGCAATCATTATATGAAAGCAAAAAGCGCCCGCGAATATTATGTAAAACTCGTGCCAAACGCTCATGGTCAGCGGTGCTGAATGCTGCTTGGTAGTACTTTTCCGTCCCCATATAGGGCGGGTCGCAATAAAATAGAGCGTTTGGGCGGTCGTAGGTGCGAATCAGCTGCTCGAAGTCCAGATGCTCAATTATAACCTTTCGCAGCCGCTCTTGTACGGGCGCAAAAGATGCAGAAATGTTGCCTGCAATCTTAGGCGCAGTCGCAAAAGTACGGCGGTCGCAGCCAAAGCTCATCTTGATTAGGTAGAGACTGCGCGCCGCGCGCTGGATGTCTGTCAGGCCTCTGCAGTCGGTTTGCGCGGCGCTGTCAAAGAACACCTCGCGGGAGTCCGGCAGCAGGGCAAGCTCCGCCGCGACGGCCTCCGGGTGGTATTTAATGCAGCGGTAAATGTTGATTAGACTGCCGTCGGCATCGTTAAATACCTCCATTTGCCTAGTCGGGTCTTTGCCAAACAGCACCCATCCTGCACCTCCGAAGACCTCAATGTAACGGCCAACGTCATCTGGAAATGCCGCCAAAATTTCGCTGCGCAAAGCGCGTTTTCCGCCAATCCATCCGATAAAACTGTTCATGTGCAATCAACCTTTCTGGGGCGATAGGATGATTCGCACAAGAGTATTATTTGTCTGTGGCAATGGTTTGCAGGCGCTTAACAAAATCCGCAATGTAGTTCGAGCCGCGGGACGCGAGGATGCCTGTCAGAACCATGCCAAGCCATGGGACAGCAAACGATACGCCCAATGCATCGTAAACATCCGCACCCGCCGCCATGCACAACGCGCAGCTGATAATCAGCGCTGCCAACTGCGTGGCGGCGGTCTTGCGGTCACCGTCCAGCGCAGCCTTCCCGATGCTCTTTCCAAGCTCAACAAGTCCCTCAACAGTGATGGCCATAACAATAGATAGTGCAATCATACTCATAAAAATCTCCTTATTCTGTCACATACTCCGCTAGGTAAAGTCCCCGGTCAGTCAGCTCCAACGCGGCGCACTTGCGCATAATGAGCCATGCGTCGCCGCTCGACACAGGCCCAATGGTCAAGATCTGCATGATCTGCCCGCCGATCCGCTCGGCCTTGTACAGCCCTGCTTCCACCAGCCCAAGCCCCTGCGCCAGCTTGTACAGCGTCAGTGCATCGCCGCTGGATACGGGGCCAATGGTCAGCTTTTGCAGCGGCAGCGCGTTTGGCTTCGTGTCGGCATCCGGTTCGGCAGTCTTGTGGCCTTGCAGCCCAGCCTGGATCATGATCTGCTCATAGTCCTTGTAGACCTTATTGCAATCCAGATGGCTGCCAAACCCCGGCACGCCCAGCGCGTTGGCGCTGCTGTACTGCCACATTCCATGTGGCAGGGGGCAGGTGCAGGCTGAACCGTACTGCGCGGGCCAGCAGTCGAAGCAGGTCAAAGCCTGCCAGTCCAGGCGATTGCGGATGAAGTCAGTCGAGGCATACAGGATGCCATAGTAGCCCGCATCCTGCACCTCGCCCAGGAACGCTTCCACCAGCGCGGTGCGCTGCGCGTTGGTCAGGCGCAGGATGCACGGCTCATACTCAATGTCATAGGCCACCGGCAGGCACAGATGCTTGCCCTGGATTGCGGCCAGGCAGCAGCGTGCTTCCTGCCGTGCTTCCGCCGGTGTGCTGGCATAACTGTACCAGTACACGCCGTACTGGATGCCCAGCCGTTCGCACTCTGCACTGTTGCGCTCAAACTGCGGGTCAACCTGGTTCTTGTACCGCCCGTACCCCGCGCGCAGCATCGCGTGCGTCACGCCCGCATTTTTGACCGCTTCCCAGTTGATTTTTCCCTGGTGCTTACTGACGTCGATCGCGTTGTAAATTACATCCATGGCGATTCCTTTCTTTTTTTTGCAAAACAAAAGGCCCTCCGCCCCGGTCGGGGGGGGGCGGAGAAGCCGCGAAACGATTTTGTGAGTTGTCCTTATATCCAGCGGTAATGGGGCTTGTCCTCGCCGTAGAGTTGCCAGCGCAGCCAGTCATCCAGCAAGATGGCGGCAGCGGACACGACGATCCACGCGGCGGAAAACGGCAGGCAGATCTGCCCCATCAGGTTGAACGGCATATCTGTGTAGTCCCACACGCCCAGCCCAAGCCAGAGGTTGAGCACGCACCCGGCGGCGAACTCGGCAGCCGTGACCATTGCCGCACCAAGCAGGCATTGCCCCCAGAACGGCATTTCCCACGGCAGCCACTCGTTCAGGCCGCCAAGCAAAAGAAAAAGGACGCCGCCCAAAATGGGCATCGTCCAGTGTACGGGGAGCGTCCCCGCAAAGTATCTCCAGTGCAGCTCGATCTCAAAATAGGCTATCGCGCCGACGGCAAACAGCGCCGCGTGCTTACTCAGCCGCCACATCCGCTGTCTCCTGCTGTGCCAGCAGCGCCCGCAGCACGTCCGTTCGGTATGCTTCCGGGATGTCCATGCCGTAGGTCACGCCGCGCAGCTCGGTCACGGTCTCCAGCGCCAAAATGTAGCCGCGCAGGGCGTTGAAATAGCTTTCCTGGTACAGCTTCCACCGGGTTGCGGCATCCGCAATTCGGCCAAAGTCTGCGGCGGAATAGTAAGAACATTCCTCGCCGTCGGCGTGGTATGGGACGCTATCGGCCCCAGAGGCCACACGCCCCTGCAAGCTCAATAAATTCAACTGGTCTTCCAGCGTCAAAGAAAAATGCTTCGTTTCTCCGCCGGTCAGCGTCACGTCCACGCCGCCCACAATGGCTGCGTTGCAGGTCGCCGACATCTGTGCCACGGTCTCGGTGCGCACGTCCTCCACGCTCTGCGCTTTGGTTCCGGGCGTGTACTCCCACCACGCTTCAAAATCCGCTGCAATATCCTCTGCACTCACGGTGCCGGGCACGCGAATTTGGCGTTCCTCGCACTGCCAGCAGGTGGCGACGTCGCCGTTTTCGCCAGTTGTTTCCGATTCGGCGATGCTTTTTCGCAGAATTACATCGGTCTCGCTGCCCAGCGGGAAAACTTCTATTTCGGTAGGCCTTTCGGTGTATTGTTCAGCCATTATGCTGCCTCCAATCTCAGCTTGTGCAGTTGCTTGCCCCGCCAGGAGGCGGAGCGCTTGGCTGCTTTTATCAGTTTGTATACGTTATATTTGGTGCAAAAGCCCCGGCTGTCGCTGTGCTTGATTTCGCCCCACTGGCTCAAAATCCGTTGGGCGCGCCACCATGGCACATAGCCCAGGGTGTCCAGGTTCCGTTGGGCGCGCAGAATTGCCCGCCGCAGCCGTACAAAATTGCGGCCCCGGATAATGGTATAGGTGCGGCGCACCACATACCCCATCATATCCAGCCCAGGGGTCCTCTGGCGGCTACCCTTGCGGCGGCGGTTCCGCTGCTGGCGCTCCTGTACAAACGATGCAAAATGCACGATTTGCCAGGCGCTCTTGATGGTCAGCCCCAAGGTTTCTTTGGCCCAGCGCGTGGTGTCCCGCATCACCTTTTCCAAGTTGGATATGCGGCCATATACCGTGATGTCATCCGCATAGCAGGTGATGGCCAGCACCATCTTCAGGCTTTTGTCGCGGCGCACCTTGCGGTGGCTCAGGATGTAGCGCAAAACATAGCTCATCACATAATTAAACAGCCAGCAGGGCAGGTAGCCACCGATCAGTAGCACCCCATCTGGGTAGTTCGCCATGATGGCCTCCACCAGCCACAGCAGCACCTTGTTTTTGCCAATGTCCCGGCGCAGCAGGGTCATAACGCACTCCACCGTGGTGGAGGGGTACGCCTTTCGCACATCACACTTGGCAGCATCGGTTTTGTGATGCAATGCCCGGCGCAGAATACGTTCGTTTTGCCGCTTGCCCTTGATTTGGCCCTTGCCCGGCAGGCTGCCATACTGGATGGGCAGCAGCTTGGCCCGGAACAGCGGGTCCAACGCACCCTTGGCAATGTACTCAAATACCTGTTGCTTGGGGCTTTCCTCGCAAATATCCCGCAGCTTGCCATTTTCCCGCAGCTGGAACTGCCGTACAGGCTCAAAGTGTACATCTCGCGCCAGAATATCTGCCTGGGCCTGCTCGGCCACCGCGTCAATGGCATCCAGCGTTTTGCTGCAGCTTTGGTCCTGTATTTCCTGCTTCAGTTCTGCTTTTGTGATTTTCCCGGTTGAAATCAATAGTTTTTGGAATCTTCCTTTTGACCTTTTTCCAATAAAGCACAGATGCACTTGCTGCCGGATAAACTCCAAATCCTCAACATTTACATCTGCCGGTTTACAGTAGGTCTTCACCAGTTTCACCTCTTGGTTTGTGTCTTCGGTGGCGTTCGCCACAGCTACTAGCCTCCGCTGGTTTCAGCACAATTTTCCCGATAGGGGCGGAATATACGGCGCAATATATATTTTCGGTGCAAGGGGCACTTTGCCCCCAAACTAAGCCAGGCGAGCCAGCAGACCCGTTCCAGTTACTGTTACCTGTTGAATTGTTAGAATTGCGCGCGGGCAACCCCGCATTACCATTGTTATTAAGGTTGCAGCAGGCCCACGCGGCACGGACCCCACTCGTTGCCAGACCAACGTAGAAGCCAGCCTTACACCCGGTACCGCTACCGGCTACCGTGCTAACGGTATCCGGCCACAGAACTGCTTTATCCTCTGCCACTGCCGTATCCTCAATGTACTGCCAGCCGCTGCTGCTCCCAGCGGGGAACACCAGCGTCAAATCCTCTTGCTTGGTGTAATCGCTGGTAATGCTGCTGCCGTTCACCTTGCTTTGGTCGTGGCAGGTGTAGCAATCAAAGGTGTAGTTGCCATCCGCATCCGTGCCCCACTGCCACAGCTCATCACTAATAATTAGGTATGCGCCAATTTGGAACTCGGTGCGCTGTATCAGCCCCGGTTCTTTTCCTGTGGTGGGGCTGTACCGGCTGCCGTCATAGCCCTGCACCGTATCGTTCCAACCGCTCCAGTACGGCATAGTGGAGATGTAGGTGTCGGTGGTTATGTCAAATGGCGTCTCTGTGTCCAGGTTTACAGCTTTATAAGCAGTGCCATCTACCGTTACATCTGTGATACTCTTAATGCGCACGTTTTTGGCCAGCTTGTACATACTGGCTGTACCGCGATCGGCACTGGTGCCCGTCCCGGTATCGCCCACAATGACGCTGCTGCCGACAAAGAGATTTTTCGCCTGCGTGGCGGTCAGCAGCACGCGGGTTACACCGGTCTCAGCTGCGGCAGCCTTATACTGGTAATTGTACGCCGTGCAGCCTTCAATCGTGCCGGAGTTGCCCTTGCGCGCGTACTTCAGCCGGATCATGGCAAGCTGCCACTTGATCAGGTTGCCGCTCGCGCCGCTGTACTGCGACCCGCGGGCGCGCCATTTGGCGACGTCTGTGTTATGGCTGCTGTAATTGAGCGGCGGCAAGCCCGTGCCGCAGGTGACGTTACCGTCGGCATCCAGCCCCGCTGCATAGGCCGGGTTGCCGATGTAGGCGTGGACTTTGCCCGTGCGGTCAGTGCCCTGCGGCCATGTGTCATAGCCTGTGGCGGGGCGGCATTGCATTTTGAAGTAGCGGTAACCATCCTCGTTCCACTCGCGGGTGTATGTATTTTTTTGCAGCGCCCAGCACAGGTGTGTGCCGCCGCGTACCTCGTCATAGCTGTCGATAAACTCGACGGCATAGATGGTGTGGCTGCCGTCTGCGGCCTTCTCGGCGGCCACAAGGACGCTCCAAAACTGCGGCAGGTGCGCAAAGTCGTCCTGTTCTGCTGTTGTCTCGGTGCTTGGGGTACAGGTAAGCCTCGCGCTGTCGTCCGTCAGCTCGCCGATGGCCGTCTCGCTTGTGGGAAATAGTGGAAACTTCACGCCGTGCACGCGGTCATCGTCCAGCACAGTGCCGAACCAGCGCTCTAAAAGTTCGTTGCGGGTGGTGGTGCCTTCCGTCCAGTTGGCCCGCCACCACTGTACAAACAGGCCGTTCACTTCGGCCACTGTGCTGGCGTTGTTCACCAGCGCGTTGTACATTTGGTCGATGGCTGCTGTGCTGCCGCTGGCCAGCACGCTGGCTTTGTGGACGGCCACAAGCTCCGCCTGCATCTTTTGCATCGTGCTGTCCCGCACTAAGTCAACTACTTGCGTTGACATGGTTTTGCCCTCCTTAGTCTGTGTCTGTTGTATAGATCATGGATAAATGACCGTCGCTTTTGTCCACTGCCCAGCCGATGTTTACCAGCCCGGCATAGCCCGCCGCTTCCAGCGCACTTGCGGCTGCTGCCTTCATGCTAGCCGCTGCCTCGTCCGCGCTGGCCTTGGCGTTGGCCTCGCTCGTCGCGGCGGCGGTTTTGCTGTCGGCTGCGGTGGTAGCGCTGCCTGCGGCAGAGTTCGCGCTGCTCGCCGCCGCGCTGGCGCTCTTGGCCGCAGCATCGGCACTGGTTTTGGCGTTGCTCTCACTTGTGGCCGCTGCCGTTTTACTGGTGGCCGCGGCGCTGGCGCTGTTAGCCGCCTCCGCTTTACTGGCAGAGGCTGCGTCCGCGCTGGATTTCGCGCTTTTTTCGCTGTCGGCGGCAGCTGAGGCTGACGCTGCTGCCGCCTCGGCGCTTTTGGCGCTGGCATCCGCGTTGGTTTTGGCGTTGGTCTCACTGACCGCGGCATTGGACTCACTGTCCGCTGCCGCCGCTTGGCTGGCAGCACTGGCAGCGGCGCTTTCTGCCGCTGCGGACTCGCTGCCAGCTGCAGCGCTTGCACTTTTGGCAGCGGCCTCGGCACTGCTCTGTGCGTTATCCTTTGCGGCGTTCGCCTCGCCTTCGGCAGCCTCGGACGCCTGCTGGCTTTTTTGCGCGGCAGCCTCGGACGCTTTGGCCGCCTGTTGGCTGTCCGCCGCCATCTCGGCACTCTTGGCCGCAGCATCGGCGCTGGCACTTGCGTTGCCCTCGCTGGTCGCCGCTGCCGTTTTGCTGGCAGAGGCCGCATCCGCGTTTTCGGCCGCCGCGCTGGCGCTCTTGGCTGCCGCGTCCGCACTTTGGGCCGCGACCTGCGCGTTGCTGCCGGTCTGCGTCAAGAGCTGCTCCAGCAGGCTTGGCGTGGCGGTACTCTCAGTGCCGCCGGTCGGTGCGTGGTCGCGCACCGTGTAGCGCACATCCGCGCTGATAATTTTTTCGTTGTCGGCTAAGCCCTCAAACACAACTCGGCCCGTCTGCGTTGGCCGGTTCGTCGCTTCCGGCGGCACGGTCAGCAGGCCGTCCGTACCCAGCGCCACGCGAATGCCAGGCGTGTCCCAGTGGTCGGGAGGATAGGTCGGCCAAAAGGTCGCCGTCACCAAAGTACAAACATCCCACGGCTCGGCTAAAGTTACCTGGATGGTTTCATGCCCATAGCTGCCCCAGGTGCCAAGGGCGATTTTTCCGGTCGCACTCTGCCCGCTTTCAGACGCGGCCTGCGCGTCATAGCCAGACAGGGTGATCTGCCAGATGGATGCCATGGAGTTCACCTCTTTCTCGTTACGTCATCAGTCGGCGCGCTTTCGGTCTGGTCGCCCTTGCTCCGCGCCTGCGTCATCCGCGCGATTGCGAGGTTAGCCTGTGCCGTCGCGTCCTGTTTCTTCGGCTCTTCGTCCGCGTCCTGCTGCATCTGCGCGCGCACGGCCTGCAAAATGTTTTCCAGCACCAGCTCGTCCACTGCCAGGCTGAACCCGTACCGGTTGAACGTGCCCTCCACGTCCCTCCGCAGGTCATGCACGCGCTTGTCAATGCTCTTCATCTCAGCCCTCCAAATGCGCCGCCGCGTCGGTGCGGATGGTGGCGATCGCCGTCAGCACGTCCTCGTCCAGTACAACGTAGTTCTTGCGGTTGTTGGTGCTCACAATGTTGCCGTCTGCGTCCAGCACGCTGTAAGAGAGCGTCACCCGCTCCCCCTCGCCGGTCGTCAGCACGCTAAAGCCTGTGATTTTGTTCATGGTCAAATCTCCTTTCAACTCGCTTCTTCTATCGTCAGTGGCAAACTCACCGCCGCTTCTGTTTCCGCCGCGTCCAGCAGGGCCGCGCCCCGGTTCTCCTCCTCCGGGTACTTGGCATCGCTCACGTCGGCGTACACGCCCTCAAAGCCGCGCTGTACGCCCCAGCACACCCAGTCAAAGCACTGTCCCGCCGGGCCGTGAACGATTGCGCCAAAGGCCGTTTTTTCTGCCCACAGCGCGGCGCTTGCGCCCGTCGGGGTCAGCGCCCAGCGCAAATCCTGCGTTTCGCTCACGGTCTCGCGGTAGCGCGGTTCGGTTGCGATGTAACAAAGGCCGGTTTCATCACACTCGCCGCTGCCCGCATCGCAGAACATCGGCTCCGGGCTTTCCACCGCGTTGATGGCCAGGTTTCCAAAATCGGTGCGCACAATGCGGTTCTTGGCGTCCCACGCGCTCAGGGAACGGCACTGGATGCCCTGGTTCACCTCCAGTTTTCCGCTGCACCCCACGCTGTTGTCCACCTGCTCGATCGTGATGCCCTGAAAGCTGCTGTCGTGCCACCATCCGTATTTCTGGTAGCGGGTGTCCGCGCAGAAAATGGTGGTGTCGCCCTCCGTCGTGGTTTTCAGCCCGTTCTGGATCACCCCCTGCGACATCCCGCTGCTGGTGGCGGTGCCCCCGTACCACTGGATGCCGCTCTTGTCGATGTACACCCGGTTCCCGTCGCTGGTGCCCATCCGTATCCAGGCGTTGTCCAGGTCGTACACCGTGGTGTAGTTGAGATTGTGTATCTGGCCGGTGGTAATGTTTCCGCCGTTGATGATCGTCTTGTCCTGGTTCCAGGTACTCAAATCCGAAAATGTCACCACGCCGGATAGGTTGATCTGTGCGCTGGTGATCTCTGTTCCGCCCGCAGTCAGCTTGATGGTGCTGGAAGTGCCGCTGGTGGAAGCCGTCAGCTTAATTTCGCTCACCGTCTGTTTGATCTCGGTCTTGGTTTCGGCGGTGGTCAAATAGTCCCCGGTGCTGGCCGTCCAGGCAGTGGGTGCGTTGCCCATTTGCACCATGGGGTGCATGATGGTCAGGTCATTGGTAACGGTGGCGAGATCGTTCGCGGTACTCACAAACAGGCCGTCAGCATATCCATCGGCAGCAGCCGTAAAGGCTGCCCAGCGCAGCTTCCAGCCATTATCCAGCGCAATGTCCTGCTGGGCCTGCTTGAACGCAGAGCCGTAATAGCTTTTTGTGCCGCTGCTGCTCTTGGTCTCGAACTGCAAAAACAAGCTGTCCGTGCCGGAATTGAGCTTGTACAGCACCGATGCGCAGTAGGCCATGCCCTTTGCAATCACCAGCGTTTTGTCCGCCCCAAAGTGGAAGCGGGTGTTCCGGGCCTTGTTCGTCACATGGACGGATTCGCCGCTGATCGTGTATGTTCCTTTTTTGCGCAGGTCATTGCCGCCTGCATCCAGGGTCGCATTGTTCCAGTTATCCGTGCCGGTAATAATGTTGTTGCCGCCGGTGATCCGCTGGGTCACGGTCTGGGTGATGCTGTCGGCTTTCTGGTCAATCGCGGATACCGATTCTTTGACCGTCTTGAACTCCTGTTTCGTGCTGTCAAGGTCATCCGAAATGGTCGTGGTGGTTTCTTCCAGATTGCTGACTTTGGTGCTGATGCCGTCCGCCTTTTGGCTGATGTTGGAGACATCTTCTTTCAGGCTCTCCACCGTTGCTGTGGTGGCGTAGTCCTGCAGTTTGCTGTCAACGGCATCATTGGCAGCGCTGGTGGCGGTATCCTTCACGTTGGCCGTTACCGTTTCGGTCACTGACTTGGTGACCTCGGCTTTGATCTCGTCAGCGGTCTGCGAAAACAGGCTTTTGGCGCTTTCCTGCGTCAGGTAGTCGCCGCTGCTGGCGTTCCACGCGGTCGGCGCGTTGCCGTATTGCAGCATGGGGTGCAGCAGCTCAAGCTTATTGGTGCAGTTGTCATTGCTGTCAAACTCGACAGTTTCTAGAATGCCCGTATAGTTATGGCGGGGCGTCCATGTACCATACCGCAGCACCCAGCCGTCCGTCTGCTCAATTTCGAGCTGGTCAGCGGTTTTTATGGAGGCAATGTAATTTTGTCCGTTATCGTCCTTGAACGCAATGCCCATCCGCAGCGCATCAGTGCCGGAAATGAGTTTGTACATGACGGACATGCATATAGTGACGCCCTCGGTGATATGAGCGCCAACGGTGTTGAACTTGAACCCGCGGCATGTGTTCGCATTGGTGATTGTTGCACTGCCATCGTCGCCATACACAACGCTGCTGTCAATGCCAACATAGGTGGCATTTTTGAAGCTCTCGCTGCCCAGGATCAGGTTCCCACCGCCGGTGATTTTGGTGTCTTTTTTCACCTCCGCCGAAAGCCCGTCCACCGTCTGTTTCAGCTCGCTGTAATTGCCGGAAAGCTCACTCGCGGTCACGGTCAGGCCGTCCACGCTGGTCTTGATCTCCAGCATTTTGCCGGTCAGGTTTTTGTAGCTCTGGCTGTTCACCGCGCTGGAGCTTTCCCGGCTGGCGCTGCCCACGCTCTCAAAGCTGGCTTTGCCGGAGGAGATTGTGGCGCTCATCAGGTAGGTATCAAACTCCCGCCCGCGTGCGTCCTTAACGTGTACGATCTGCCCGCAGGCAAGGCCGGAACCACTGGGCACGGCCACTTTGCACGGGGTATAGGTCACGCTTTTCAGCACGTTGTACAGGTTTTGGGCAACGGTTTTCAGGTTGGCTTCGGTGCCGGTTGTCAGCAGAAGGTTGCCCTGCACTGCATAGGTGTTGGTGGCAGTGGTGCTGTCGGGATAGATGACCCCCACGTCACTGTCCGACTGCCGGATCTGGACTTTCTCAATGGCCTTGACCGTGTAGTCCTCGTAGCTCAAACTGTCGGCATAGTAGGCGGTGCTGTTGCTGGCGCCGTCCGGGGTGATTTTAGCAGTGCTGCGCTTGTCTGTGTAGGTCAAGAATTGCAGCTTGCCATCTGCATTCATGTGGGCATAGCAGCCAGCTGCTTCCGCCGCCCAGGAGATGATTTGGCGGCAGGTCAGGTCGTCTGCATAGAACGCCTGCACGCTGTAGCTGCCGTTGATGGGCAGGCTGATGCCGGCAAGCGTGACCCCTGCCCGCTGGCAGGCCAGCTGAACCAGCTGCCAGATGGTCTTGGGAAACTGCGCCTGATTGGCCCGCAGCCATCCGGAAAAGTCCGCATCCAGCTTGGACATGGTGTCATAGGCCGTGACCTTGTAGCTGTTGCGCTTGGTGCGGGTGGGCTTTTCGGCGTAGAAAATGCCCACCTTGGTGCGGCTCCCGGCATCGTCCAGCCGGTAGTAGGTCAGGACGTCTCCGGCAGTAATTTGCAGGCTGCCGCCTGGGTCCGCCCAGATTTCGGCCTCGATGTAGTCTGAATAAGCAGAGCCAATGGCGAATTCTTGCCCGGCGTTTACCGCAGTGTGCAGCGTCAGGTTTTCGACCGCACTGCCCGCCTGGCCGCCGCGCAGTTCCGTACCGCTTGGGAGAGTGAGAATTGGTTGGAGCAAATATACACCTCCTTTGGTTTTAGTTAGGAGGTAGGAGTGAGGAGTTAGGAGTTCATGGTGTGCGCGTGCGCCCGTCGCTTTGCGGTAAATCCTGTTATGGCATCTACCGCAAAGCCCCGGAACGGTCGAGACCGTTCCCTACAGAGCTGGACCCTAGGCTCGTTTTAACTCCTACCTCCTAACTCTCAATCAGCATTCAATAATGTTAAATTTAAGGTTTTTCCACTGTTTCGTCTTGGCATTATGCCAGGCGATACCGTATTTGCTGCAGTAGCAGGTGGTGGTTTCGGTCTCGGTGGAAGATCCGGCTTTTGGGTGGGTGAACTGGAAGGTCGCCTTGCCTGCAAACAGCCCGATGGTGTACTTGTATTCATCATCCGTCAGGCAGCTGTAGGCGATGGGCCAGGTAGCCACTTTTTCCCGCACCACTTCGCGGTGCATGTACCCGGCTTCGTCGCGGCCGGAATCGCTGGAATCTAGGTCAGAATAGCTCGGTTCAATGTCGCAGTCCGGTGCGTACAGGGATTTGCCATCGATCTGGAACAGATTAGTCAGGGTCACGTTACACACCTCCTGTTGCAATGGCCTGTTTGCGCTGCCAGCGCTGTACGGCGCGGCCTACGTCCTCGTCGGTCAGTTCAATGCCGTACACGGCGGAGAGGATCTCCCGCAGCACGGAAACCACGGCCTCAAAGCCCGCCATCTGGCCCGCCTGCAGGTCCTCCATGACCTCGGCCACAGCCTGCTTGATGGTGTCCAGCGGGGCTTCCACGTTGGTGCCGTGGCTCTGATCGCCCAGCACGGCCAGAAACTCCCGGTTGGCCGGGATGACCGCGCCCTGCGCCAGATACGGAATTTGCGGGGCCGTGACGGTGCCGATGTTGAACCCGAACGACGAGATGCCGGTCAGGTCCGTCACCCAGGACGGCGCATCGAAGGACAGGCTGTTCAGGCCGTTTATCACGGTGTTCAGACCAGATACAATGGCGGAAATCATTCCGTTCACAAAGCCGATAATGTTGTTGATCGCGCCCCGGATGCGGTCGCTGATGACATCCCAAATATCGCTTACGGCGTCCTGAACCACTTGCCAGGCGGCCTCCCAATCGCCCTCGAACACGTTGCGCATAAAGTCGATCACGGCCTGCAGGCAAATCAGGCCAATGTCCAGCACGTCGGCCACAATACCGATGGCGTTGGTCACGATGCCGGCAACGGAATTGAACACCTGCGTAAACACCGGGCCGAAGGTGCTTAACAGCCAGTTGGCCAGCGGGTCGATCACATTGTCCCACAGGGCCTTGATGACCGTAGCGATTGCGTTGATCGCGTCGCCGCCCACGGCGATCAGGTCACTGAACAGCGGGGACAGGTGAGTGTTCCACAGCTCAGTCAGGCTGGTGACCAAACTTGCCAGGATTGGGTCAATGACCTCCGTCCAAAGCCGCTGAATAATGTCGCACACATCCTGCACGACTTCACAGAACGCGGTAAAAATCGGGGAGATGTACGTTGTCCAGGTTTCGTTCCAGGCAGTTGCAAGGTCAAGCCATATCTGCTTTACAAGGTCAAGCGCCGGGATAATCCATGTGTTGATAGAATCCGTCAGCATATTGGCCAGCGCGCTTAGGATCGCCGTGCCCGATGTGATCACGGTGCTTACCACGTCGCCGACTACGGGCGCGAGAAGCAGGCTCAACCCGTTTACAAATCCGGGTACAAAATCAAAGACAAAATAGTCCAGCAGCGGAGCCAGCCCGTTTTGCCACAGGTTGGTGAACGACGCCTCCAGCTGCGGCAGCGCTGCCTCTGCGGCGGCTTTGATTTGTTCCCACGCTGCGCTCCACGCCGCTGCGGACGGGGCCAGCGCGTTGGTGAAACGCTGCCATGCGGCCTTGATGCTGTCGATAGCACCCGTGATGCCGCTTACGTCGCCGACCTCGGACAGCGCACCGAACGTGGCGTCTGCGCCGCTTCCACTGCCACCGCTGCTGCTGTTGTCTTTCTCGTCAAGCCGCTCGATTTCATCAAACCCGGCAAGGCTCTTGGCGGCTTTGTCGGTCTGCTTGGCCATACCGCTGGCCGCGGTGCCGACGCTGGTCATCTTCTTGGCTGTTGCCTGCATGCCCGAAAGGCTTTTGCCGGTCAGCAGGCTGATGAGCTTTGCCAGGTAGGCAAACGCCTTGGCGGCAAGGTTCATCACATAGGTCAGCGCGCTGCCCAGTGCATTGACCAGTGGGGCGGCCGCGGTCGCGGCGGCACCCTTTAGGCGGGCAAGTGCCGTGCCGAAACCGTCCGTCTTGGCGACAGCGCTGCCCAGGGCGGAGGTCAATGACCGCAGGGCCGAAGAAATGACGTTGAAGATCAGTGCGCTGAACACGATGCTTTTCAGCCGTTTGGCAAAAACGCCAAAAGCGGAGCTTGCCCGCTTGGCACTGTCACTGGCACCGCCAGTGCTGCTGGCATTTCCCGCCTCTTGGCCTGCCTCCGCCGCGGCGTGCTTTTTGGCAGCCTCCGCAGCGGCTTCCTGCGCTGCAATCTCCTTTTTGGTCGCGGCCACGACTTTTTCGGCGTGATGCGTGGCGGTTTCCGGGCCATAGGCTTTTTCCTGCGCCGCTGCAATTTTGGCGTACTGCTTTTCGATGTCGGCAGCCTGCTTGTTGAAATACTGCTGCATCGCGTCGTCGCCCGCCTGCATTGTCTGGGCGCGCTGCAAGGTTTCAGCTTGGTTCGCTGCGGCGGCCTGCTCCTGCTCCATCCGGCGCGCCAGTTCCGCATGGCGCTGGGTCATTCCCTCCAGCGACTGCCGCTGGCTTTCAAACTCGGCAGTAATTTTGGCCGCTGTGCTGTTTTGCTGCTCCAGCTTGGCTTCCAGCTCCGCAATTTTGGCGTCAGCCTGCGTAAGCTGTTCCGTCAAATCGCTCCTTTTCAGCAGCGCGGTGTCGCTCGGCAGCTGCCCTTTGTCGTGAGCGGCGTGGATCTCACTGTTTACTTTTTCAAGCGCGTAGGCGGCCTTGTCGGCATTGGCGTACGTTTTTTCCAGCTCGGCGGCAGTTTGCTCAGCCTCGGTTTTTGCCTTGCCAAGGCTTTCCGCCAACTTCCCGCGGGTGTTCTCGGCGGCAACGATGGTTTTCTCCAATGCCTTGATCTGCGCGGCAGTGTCTCCCGCCTGCGTCATGATTTTGGCCAGTTCCTGGGTCAGCGGCTTCAGAGCATCGCCCAAACCGCTGGCTTTTCTGCCGTCAAAGGTCTTTTCGATGGATCGCCCCAGCTTGTCCATTGTCTTTTGCAGGTCGTTGCCGCTTTTTACGACCTGCACCGTGTTCAGGCTGGTGTCTATGGACACTTTCGGCATAAACGGCTCCTTTTTGTATCATGCTTCGCCTAAAAGCGCCAGAAGGCGCTGCTTTTCGGCTTCTTCCTCTTTGGTAAGCTGCGGGCGCAGGTCAACGATTTCCTTGTTTTCGCGGTAAAACTGCTGTTCCCATTTTTCGAGTTTTTGCCCTTTTGCCAGCTTATGGCGGATGCCCACCACCGTGGCAAGCGGCCCGCTGCCGATGTTCATAAAGTAGGCAATGAATGTCCACCAGTGCAGGTAGGGCAGCGCCCGTACCTCGCCCCCGGCGACCTTGTTCACGCCGCCCACGATCAGCTCTGCATCCTGCTGCCAGTCGATTTCCCGTTTGGCTCCGGGCTTGCCCTGCGTTTTGCCGCAGGCGATAAACTCCGCCATCCGCTCGGCAGCTTCCTGCCGGTTTTGCGCGGGGATGTCCCGCCAGTTTTCGTAAAACAGCGCCATGGCAATATACCACCGCTCCTGTTCGTTATCATCGGTGTTCTGCAGGTGGTCGATGATGTCCAAAATATCGCGGTAGTCGGTATGCACGGCATATGGTTTCCCGCCAACCGTCACTGTGGTCGGCAGCGTCCAGCCCTGCATTATTTCTTGGCCGCAGCGCGGCGTGCGGCGCGGTTTGCCTTTGCCGTCTGCACGGCTTTGTCGGCTTTTTCTTCCATGCTGCGTTCTGCGCCTTCCCGGATGATCGGCGTCAGGGCGTCCAGCAAATTCGTCACCACACGCCTTCCGTTGCCTGCGACCGCCGCAAGGTTCACGCCATGCAGGATCTCGTCAAAGTCGTTACCCGCGCCAAAAACGCCGTTTAATACCTCTTTAATCTTCCGGTCATACTCGGCCAAAACGGCCAGTTCCGCGCCAACGCGCTGGTTGTCATCCGGGAAATCAGCCTCGATCTGTTCCATTCGCTTCTGGGCTTCCGCGTCCAGCTCGGTCAGGGTGGTTTCGGCTGCAAAAAAGCGGTTGTACACGTTGGGGTCGCTGGGGTTGAAGCGCAGCACGCCGCTGCCGTTGATCTCAAACTCCTGGACGCCGGTGTCAATGGTAAGTTGTTTCATCGTATAACCTCCGTGTTTTATTGCCCGATCAGGGCATCACAAAAGCGCCCTTGCTCATTCGCAAAGGCGCTCATTGTCATGCTCTCATCAGGTCGATGCTGTAAAGGTCTTTGTGCTGACGTTGAAGGTACCGGTCGTTTTAACGCCCGTGTAGTGGACATTGAACGGGATCTGGTAGCCGGTGGTGTCGCCGCCGTAGCTGCTGACTTCAACGTAGCATTCCTCTTTCACGGCGGGGTACGCACCGGAAGATTCGGTTTCCCACAGTTTGACCTCCACAATGTCGGTTTTCAGGTCATCCAGCACCAGATCACCGTCAATGATGGCCTGGAGCTTTGTAAACAGCGGGTCATCCTTTTCGGCGTAGTACGGGGCAACTTCGCCCTGCTTCTGGTAGCTGTCGATGGTCACCGACGTTTCGCCCATGATGTTGCTTTTCTTTTCAACATTGGCCGAAAGCTCCGGGCTGTACTCTTCCAGGTCTTTGCCAAGGCGTACATAGGCTGCCGTACCGGTATCCCACGCAAAGACGGTGTTCAGGTAATGCGCCATATACTTGCGTTCGATTTTCACTGGATCAGTTCACCTCAATTTTCAATTTTTCGCTTGAATGTGACGGAAAGCACTGCCATGTACAGCGCGGTGCCGCTGTCCTCGGCGCTGTACAGTGTACCGTTCTGGGCCTGCGCGGTGGCTTTAGTTTCGGTATTGCCAAAGTTCGGCACAAGCCCGCGGGCGCTCTGTTCCTGTACCCAGCGCTGGAAGTCCATCACCCAGCTTGCGTTGGCGCGGGCTGCCGTGTCGTCCTGCAGGGCCTTCTCAAACGTAAAATACAGGCCAAAGTTATAACGGTCGGTTAGCGTCACGTTTCCGAGAATATCCTCTCTGCGCTCTACCTCCACCAAGCCCTGTGGGAACACAAAGCCCTGGTTGGGGATCTGGTCGGTATAGTCCACCTGGCAGCTTCCCAGAATATCGTAGCCATCGTAGGTTTTCAGCCATTCGATCAGGCATTCAAGGTCTGTCATTTCAGCATCCTCCTCATGTAGCGCGCAAGGTCGGCGGCCATGGCGTCGCCCTCGGCGGCCATAACGGCTTCATCCCAGCGCGGCCCGGCCAGCGGGTTTTTGGTATGGGTATAGTTCAGCGACTTTCCGCTTTTGCTCATGCCGTAATACAGGTACCGCGCCTGCGGGTTATCCGTCACGATCTCCGGCACATGGGTGTCGGTCTGCGCGATCGTCAGCTTGATGGTTGCGCCGGTGCGGTACGGCATATACTTCTGGATACGCCGCAGTACATTTGCGGTATGGAATTGCTGCACCGGCCCGTCCCGCCCAAGGCCGAGCGCTTCCACCCAGCCCTCGCCGTCCGGGATGTCCACGGTCACCCTGCACTTCATGCCCCTGCCTCCACATGGCACGGCTGCCCGTGCCAGTATTTCTGTTCCACCCAGGTTACGGTCGTCACGTCGTAGTCGCTGGGCAGCAGCGCCGCCCACTCCTCACGGGTCGTGATTTCCGGCCCCTCGCCCGCGACCACACGGTCGCCGGGCTGCAAAACATAGGTGCCGTCCATGCCGGTGTCAACTGTGGGGCTCACGCGCGCGGCGGTCTTTTGCGGGATAATAAGCAGGTACCCCGCGCTGTGTGCCGCGCCAGTCTTGTCCACCGCCACCGTGCGGCGGGTTTCATAGTGTACCCCCTCCAGCACGGCGCGGCGGCACTCGAACGGGTTGAACGTCGTGTGGTACACCGTCACGGTCATCGTGCACAGCGGGTAAGTCAGGGTCTGGTCCCTGGCAAAATATCGCTGCATTTCAGCACCCCCTGTAAATGTCGGCGTACAGCCCGGCGCGGCGGTACAGCTCCGCTGCCTGCGCGGCGGCGCTTGTGTCCGGCGCGGCC
>OLOD01000650.1_pt1 | contig 26876 bp, 18 predicted proteins | sample 1671921 | NCBI WGS metagenome assembly OLOD01 (sample SAMEA3136626, study PRJEB25190) | human gut metagenome | biome: human gut; feature: human-associated habitat; material: faeces | place: Austria | collected 2013
AAAAACGCTCCGCGAGGATGCGCACTCGGCGCAAGGGTAGATGGTTGCCGAAGCAACCGCGCCTCGGCGCGAGAATGTGCCACGGCACATTCTTTTTTCGAAGGGCAAAAATGCAGGTGGAGAGACAAAAGGGAGGAAGAAGGATGACGGGAATTGTATGTCTGGATCAGGAGGACGGTTTGCTGTTTAACGGCAGAAGACAGAGCCGTGACCGCGTGGTGACAGAGAAAATCCTTTCGATGACGGAAGGAAAGCCCCTTTGGATGAGCGCTTACAGCAGGCGTATTTTCCCGGAGGATGCGCCGGTTTGCGTGGCAGAGGATCTTGTGGGAAAGCTGGAAGAGCTGGCAGAGTCTGCAAGGAAAGATGCGGAACAGGTGGAGTCTGCGCAGGAGGAGCTGGAACGGGAGAAAGCTGCACAGAAGGAGCCTTGGCAGCAGTCGGGCGAAGCGACCTTTTGCCTGATCGAAGAAGCAGTTAATTTGGAAAACGAAACGATCGATGAATGGATCGTTTTTCGATGGAAACGCGTTTACCCGGCGGACGTTTTTTTAAAATTTCCGACGAATGACTGGGAGAAGGAGCTGATCGAAACCTTTGCAGGCTATTCCCATGAGGAGATCGATCTGGAACGTTATCGGAAAAAAGACAGGGCAAAATTTTAACAGGAAACAGATGAACCTGCGGACAGGACAGAAAATTTCAGGCAAGAGCAGGAAGAGAGATTATGAAAAAAGAGAAATGGAGCAAACGGCATTCCAGCGGTTTTCGAAAATGGCTCATAACAGTGTTGCTGGCGATATCCGTGCTGATGACCGGCTACAGCGTTCTGAAAGAGACTGGGGACGTGCTGCTGGATCAGGCGAAGGCATGGATGGAGGAAGGAATCGATGGGGCGCGGGACGAGGCAGGAGATGACGGTGATGTAGCGTCAGATAAGAAATGCGGCGGCACATCCGCTGCAGAAACGCCAGAGGACGGCTTCTGGGGCACTGAAATCCCCGTCTATCAGGGAAAGGCCTGGATCGAATTAAACAACAACGTTCCGCTTTTTACGAAAAAGGACTACTCGACGAAATCCTTTGAAACCTACGGCGAGCTGGACAGCCTTGGCAGATGTACGACTGCTTATGCAAACGTCGGGCAGGATTTGATGCCGACCAAAGAGCGGGAGAGCATCAGCCAGGTGAAGCCGACCGGCTGGCAGAAGTCGGAATATGACGGAATCGATGGAAAATATCTATATAATCGTTGTCATCTGATCGGTTATCAGCTGACGGCGGAAAATGCAAACGAGAAAAATCTGATTACCGGGACACGTTATTTGAATGTCACCGGGATGCTGCCGTTTGAAAATATGGTGGCGGATTATGTAAATGAAACAAAGGGACATGTCCTGTACCGGGTAACGCCGGTGTTTTATCAGGATGAGCTGGTTGCGCGCGGCGTCAAAATGGAGGGCTGGTCGGTAGAGGATAACGGGGAAGGCGTATGCTTCAACGTGTTTGTATACAATGTACAGCCCGGAATTTCCATCTGTTACGCGGACGGTACGAGCAGCAGGATTGCGCAGGAAGAGACGGCAGATCCTTCGGCGCAGAAAATTTATGGGAACAGGCGCTCGAAAATTTACCATTGTCCCGGACAGGCGGCGTATGAGGAGATGAAGGATTCCCCGAACCTCGTGATTTTCGACAGCGAGGAGCAGGCACAGGCAGCGGGCTACCGGAAAGCGGTACGCTAAACACAGAATACAAAGCAATATGAGGAAAAAAGATTCCTGTACAGGTGCGTCGAATTGGGCGAATCGTACAGGATTTCTTTTTGTAGTTGTAAAAATTGTCAAAATAGTGTTACAATAAGGATATATGTATCAGAAATGCGCATAAACTGCGCAGGGGAGAGTGGGATCGTGTATCGTATTTTAATAGTAGATGATGAAAAAATCGAGCGGACGGGACTTCGGCTTCTGCTTGGTAAAATGGATCAGAAATTTGAAATTACAGAGGCCGTAAACGGAAAAGAAGCGCTGGAATGGCTTTCCTGTAACCGCGCCGATATTCTGGTGACGGATATCCGTATGCCGTTTGTGGATGGACTGGAGCTGGTGGAGCAGGCAGCGCGGCTTTATCCGGATATGAAAGCCATGGTTTTTTCCGGCTACGGAGAATTTGAATATGCGCGCAGGGCGATGCGCTTTGGAGTAGAGGAATATATTTTGAAGCCGGTAAATCCGACAGAATTTCAGAACGCGATAAAAAAGATTATACGTGTATTGGAAGAGAGCAAACAGGAAAAGAGCCGCAGGCAGACAGAAGGCAGCCTGTTTAAGGAATATATTCTGAATGCGATTTTTAACGGGACGGACGCGGCAGAGCTTGAAAAACGCGCAGCCGGAATTTATCCGATGGATTTTCTGAACAGCTACAAACGTCTGATGCTTCTGGAGGTTAGCGGGGATTTCTTTGAAAATAAGAGCAGTCAGCTTCTGGGGGGACTTAAGCTTGCCGGCTTAAATGCAGACTATCTGAATGTGAGCCCTCAGCAGGGAATCCTTTTATTTAAATCGGAAAGCGACGACTGGAAGGAGACGGCGCGCCGGGTGCTTGGAATTTTGGAGGAGCTGAGCGGCAAGGACGCAAAATGTTACGTTGCGGTTTCCTCCGGCCTCAAGAACAGAAGTCAGCTGGCGGAGCGCTGCAGGGAGACGGAGCTTTTGATGGAAAACCGTTTTTACGGTCTGGACAGCCATATTTTCATGGCGGAATACGATGTGGAATGCGCGGACGACGTGCAGCTGGACGACAACACACTGATCAAGCAGATCCAGCAGGATGTTCGAACGAAGGATATGTTAAGCCTTTCCGAGCATGTGGACAGACTGTTCCACAATTACCGACAGAACGTCGGATTTTCCCAGATTTATGTGAAATTCGTCTTTTCCAGCCTGTTGAAGGTTTTATATGAAGCGATTCCGGGTAAAAACGACAGGGACTTAAATGAAGAAATGGAAATGCTTTACCGGACAGCGGATATCGATGAGATCCGGCGGATCATAGAAAAAAACATTCAGCTTCTGGAGCAGGAGACCCAGACGGACAGTGGCAATATTCATCGGGAGGTAGAAGAGGTCAAGCGCTATATCAATACGCATTACGGGGAAGAGATAAGCATCGAAATGTTGGCAGAGCGCGTTTTTTTGGCTCCCAGTTATCTGAGTACGATTTTTAAAAAGGAAACCGGCCAGAATTTAAGCAAATTTATCAAGATCTGCCGAATGGAAAAAGCACGCGAGATGCTGGAGGGCACGAAGGACAAAATCGTGAGCATCAGCGAAAAGGTAGGATATCCGAATGTTTCCTATTTTTGTCAGAGCTTTCGGGAGTATTATGGGATGACGCCGCAGAAATATCGCGATCAAGGAGAGAATGCAGAACAAGATGAAGAAGCTGTTGCATTGGTTTAACGGAATCAAGCTGCGGTATAAGCTGGCGATCTTTTATTCCCTGTTTTGCTTTTTGCCGGTGATGCTTTTGTTTTGGCTGAGCTTTCTGCAGATGCGAAGTATTATTGACGATAAGGGAAAAATGAACCTGCAGTCCTATCTGCAGCAGTCGGTGTCGTCGATGGACCGAACTCTGGACGGCTATAACAGCCTGTCGGATTATATTGCCTTTGACCGGACGCTGGCAGAGGTATTTTCCATGGAATATGGGACACCCTACGAGCAGTATGAGCAGCTGACACAGAAGGTGGATCCGATCCTGCGGACAGCGAGCTATTTTCATGGCGGGATGCAGCAGATCACGATCTATACGGATAATGGAATGGTCAAGCATGACACGACGGTTGCGCCGGTGTCAGAGATTGAGGAGACGGATTGGTATCAGAAGACATTGGAGCACCCGGGTCTTAACTGGTTTGCAAATTATCAGGAAGAGACACTGTTTTCCGCCCGGAAGCTTGCCTTTTCCAGTGCCAGAGAGGGCGTGAACATCCTGTATATGGATGTGGATTATCAGAAGCTTTTTACGCCGTATGCAGAAACGCTGATCTCAGAATGCGGGCTTTATATTACAGATCAGGATGGTAAGCTGGTCTTTGAGGAAAGCAGATTTTCCGGAAAGAATCAGAACTATGATCTGACGTATTCCGAATTTCTGGAGCAGCGGGATAGGGGCAGTACAGATTATATCATTCTCTGTGAGCAGTCAAATACAACAGGATGGACGGTGTGGCTGTATCAACCGGTTGGACTTGCAGGAGAAGCGATGCGGCCGATCGGAGTGATGGCGGGAGTGACGATCCTGATCTGTATCTTCGCAGCAGTGCTTGCTTATTTTATCACCTCCGGCATGGTGAGCAGCAGGATTGAACGGCTGACGCACTTCATGCAGGAGGTGCAGGAGGGCAGCATGGATATGCAGATGGAGAGCGATGATCGGGATGAAATTGGGATGCTTTACCGTGGCTTTGGCAGCATGATGAAGCGAATACGGACACTGATCAATGAAGTTTATCTCAGCAAGATCACCCAGAAGGAGGCGGAGCTGAAGGCACTGCAGGCACAGATCAATCCGCATTTTCTGTATAATACGCTGTCTTTGATCAACTGGAAGGCACTGGCGGCAGGAGAAGAGGATATCAGCAGGATGACACTGGCCCTGTCTACCTTTTACCGCACTGCCTTAAACCGCGGGCGGAATGTGCTACAGGTAGAGACTGAGCTGAGTAATACCCGTGCCTATCTGGAAATTCAAAGCATGCTGCATGACGGGGATTTTGATTATGAAATCGAAGCACAGACGGAAATCCTGCAGTGCGAGTCTCTGAATCTGATCCTGCAGCCCCTTGTTGAGAATGCGATCCATCACGGAATCGAAGAAAAAACAGACGGACGAGGTAAAATTACTGTCCGGGGATGGAAAGAAGACAATTGTGTATGGTTTATGGTAGAGGATAACGGTGTCGGGATGGAGCAGGAGGTTGCAGATAAAATCCTGACAATGGAATCCAAGGGCTATGGAGTTCGGAATGTTGATGAACGGATCCGCCTCTGTTATGGAGAAAAATATGCGATGAAGGTAGAAAGTGTTGTCGGCAAAGGTACAAAAATGACAATTCACTTTCCTGCAAGACGGCTTACGGATATACAAAAATCACAAAGTTCTTAAAAAAATGATATCATTCTTAAAATATTGATATGTACGGCTGCTTTTTTATAGTTTACAATAATACCATCAAGCAAACACGAAACACCGAAAAGGTGTGGTGTATAGGAGGAAAAAGCTATGAAATTCAAAAAAGTGACAGCACTGGCGCTTTGCGTAGCAATGTCTGCAACAGCTCTTGCAGGTTGCGGATCTAAAGCAGCTACAACAGACAGCCAGACAGCAGCTCCCGCAGAGAGCGCAGCAGCAGATACTGCAGACACTGCAGATGCAGCAGAAGAAGCTCCTGTTGAGACAAAGGATGTTACCCTGAAGGTTTGGGCACCTCAGGAAGACCAGAACCCGACAGATACTTATGACAAGGGTATGCTGGCTGCAATGTGTGATGCTTTTAATGAAGCACATCCGGAATGGAACATTACATATGAATATGGCGTATGCAGTGAAGACGTTGCAAAAGACGAAGTAACCAAGGACGTTGATGCAGCAGCAGATGTTTACATGTTTGCAAACGACCAGCTGCCGATTCTGGTAGAGGCTGGTGCCATCGCAGAGCTGGGCGGCAAAAACCTGGAAGAGGTTAAGGCGACCAACTCCGAATCTATGATAAACACTGTTACTTATGAGGGCGGTGTATACGGTGTTCCTTATGCATACAACGGCTGGTTCATGTACTATGACAGCAGCAAATTTACAGAAGACGAAGTTAAGGATCTGGATGTTATGTTGGCAAAGGATCTGGGAGATGATGTGACCAATGTATGCTTCCAGCTGAGCAACTCTTGGTATATTCCTTCCTTCTTCTATGGCGTTGGCGGCACAATGTTTGGTCCTGACGGTACAGACGGCTCTGTTCCCTGTGATTTCGATGATGAAAAGGGTCTTGCAGTAACCAATTACCTCATTGACCTTGCTGCAAATCCGAAATTCACAAACCAGGCAAACGAAGAAGCAGGTAAGGCAATCAACCTGTTCACCGAAGGTAAGCTGGGTGCATTCTTTAGCGGCTCCTGGGATCGTGAAGCAATTGAAACTGCTCTGGGCGACAACTTCGCATGTGCACAGCTTCCTTCCTTCAAGGCTGGCGATTATGAAGGCACAATGAAGTCCTATGCAGGTTCCAAGGCAATTGGTGTAAATCCTACCTGCGAGAACATGGACGTTGCAGTTGCACTGGCTGTATATCTTGGCAACGCTGACTGCCAGAAGATCCGTTATGAAGTTCGTGGTGTAGTTCCGCTGGATTCCACCGGTATCGACGATGTAATGTTAAACGCTATTACCGACACTGTAAACAACACTTCTGTTGCTCAGCCTCTGGTTTCTGAGATGAACGGCTGGTGGAGCAACGCAGAAGCATTCGGCAAAGCAATCGTAGCTGGTGAGGTTAACCACGACAATGCACAGGATAAGCTGACCAACTTCATTGCAAACGTAAATGCAGGCGGCTCTCTGGAGTAAGATTCCGGCTTGATTTTAAGGCTTCACCCGATCTTCCGGTGAAGCCTTTCTTTCAGAAACGGACATTTGGGGATGACACAGTGTCTGCCTGAAACTGTATGAGGGAAAGGAAGAATACGATGGCAGCTTTTGGAAAAAAGAAAAAAGCTTCTGAATTTCCGGATGTGATACCGGTATCCGAAGCGATTCGAAAAGGTGATATTTTTACAAAACTGACCTGTCTGATCATGGGCGCGGGCAATCTTGCGAGAAAACAGATCATACAGGGACTTTTGTTCCTGGCAGGAGAACTTGCATATATTTTCTATATGGTTTTCTACGGGGCAAAGGCTCTGCAGAATTTCGTTACGCTGGGTACCGAAACGCAGAAAAAGGTTTTCAATGAAGCGACACAGGTTTATGAGTATGCGACAGGAGATAACTCCCAGCTCTGCCTGCTCTATGGTGTTGTTACGTTCTTTGTGACAATTGGATTTATCCTGCTGTGGCGAGCTGCAATTCGCTCCTCCTATATTGCGCAGAAAGCACAGGAAGCAGGAAAGAAGCCGATTACCTTCGGCCAGATTTTAAAAGACTTGAAAGATAACAGGATGTATCAGCTCTTCCTGCTTTTCCCGTTCCTGGGAATTATATTGTTTACGGTAATGCCTCTGGTATTCATGATCCTGATGGCATTTACCAATTATGACCGTGATCATTTGCCGCCAGGTAAGTTGTTTGACTGGGTAGGCTTCCAGAACTTTGCCAGAGTATTAAATGCAGGCGGAGCACTTGGAGAGACCTTCTGGAGGGTGCTTGGCTGGACGATCATCTGGGCTATTTTTGCAACCTTCTTAAACTATATCTTTGGTATTATCCTGGCGATCATCATCAACCGGGATGGGACGAAGTTCAAAGCCTTCTGGCGTTTTATCTTCGTACTGACCATCGCTGTGCCTCAGTTTGTATCCCTGCTGGTAGTCAATACCATGATCCAGGAGCACGGTGTAATCAATCTGCTGTTAAAGGAACTGTTCGGTGTAGGACCGCTGCCGTTCTTGACCAATGTGACCTGGGCGAGAGTGACAGTTATTGTCATCAACCTCTGGGTCGGCATTCCTTATACGCTGCTTGCAGTAACCGGTATTTTGAAGAATATTCCTGCAGAGCTGTACGAAGCGGCAAGGGTGGACGGCGCAAATGCGTTTGTTACCTTCTTTAAGATCACCATGCCGTACATGATGTTTGTCATGACGCCGAATCTGATTACAACCTTTACAGGGAATATCAATAACTTCAACGTTATTTACCTGTTGACAAACGGCGCGCCGGCCTGCGATACCTATTACCGCGGTACTGCGGGTAAGACGGATCTGCTCGTTACCTGGCTGTACAAGCTGACAATTGATAATAAGGACTATAACCTGGGTGCCGTAATCGGTATCCTGACCTTTGTCCTGATGGCGACGTTGTCTCTGATAACGTACAGACGGACCGGATCCTATAAAAACGAGGAGGGATTCTCATGAAAAACACCAGACAGAATTCAGCAAGCATTAAAAAGAAAGTCACCAATGTGCTTGTGCATTTGTTTCTGACGATCCTTTCCGTGATCTGGGTATTCCCGATTTTCTGGGTAGTCCTGTTATCCTTCAGAGAACAGAAAGGACAGTATATCACATCGTTCTGGCCTAAAAAGTTTACGATGGCAAACTATGTGAAGCTGTTTACAGATACTGCACTGTTCAATTTCCCGAAGTGGTTTTTGAATACGCTGTTTGTAGCAATTTGTTCCTGTATCCTGACAACATTCTTTGTTTTGGCGATTTCCTATTGTCTGTCCAGACTCCGGTTTAAGATCCGTAAGCCTTATATGAATGTTGCCATGATTCTTGGTATGTTCCCCGGCTTTATGTCCATGATCGCCGTTTATTATATCTTAAAGGGCTTTGGACTGACCAAGGGTCCCATGATCTTCCTGGCGTTGATTATGGTATATTCCGGCGGTGCGGGGTTGGGCTTTTACGTATCCAAGGGCTTCTTTGATACGATTCCGAAGGCACTGGATGAAGCTGCAATCGTGGACGGCGCAACGAAATGGGATGTCTTTTCCAAGATCATTATGCCGTTGTCGAAACCGATCATTGTAAGCACGATCATGACTTCCTTCATGGCTCCCTGGCTGGATTTCATCTTCGCAAAGGTAATTGCAGGTGCGGATCCGAGATATTATACGGTTGCGATCGGTCTGTACACGATGCTGACCAAGGAAAATATCGTAAATTGGTATGCCTGCTTCGCAGCTGGCGCAGTTTGCGTTTCCATTCCGATCGCTATTCTGTTCCTGAATTTGCAGAAATACTATGCAGAAGGTATGTCCGGAGCAGTTAAGGGCTGATGGCAGTTTGTAAGGACTGACAGCAGACAGCCGAAAATAGTTTTACAGCAGGCGAAAACGAATATCGTTTTCGCCTGTTTTGCTACTGAAAACAAAGATCTGCAGAAAGGCGGATATAGGAATGAAAAAGAGACTGAGTTTAATACTATGCGTAGTGCTTCTTTGTCAGCTGCTTTCAGGATGCGGGAAAACGGCGGAGACTGTCAGGGAGCCGGACGATGCATACCGCTGCTATTATGAAATTTTTGTCGGTTCGTTTTGCGACAGTGACGGAGACAAATGCGGCGATCTAAGCGGAATCACAGAAAAGCTGGATTATATTGAAGATATGGGTTTTACCGGGATCTGGCTTACACCGATCATGCCGTCACCGACCTATCACAAATATGACGTCACAGATTATTACGGGATCGATCCGTCCTTTGGAACGATGGAGGATTTTGAGACACTGCTTAAGGAATGTCATAAACGCAATATTCGGTTGATTATGGATCTGGTGTTCAATCATACCTCCAGCAGCCATCCGTGGTTTTTGGAGGCCTGTGATTATTTGGAGCAGCTTGGAGAAAAGGAACCGGACGAAAACGAGTGCAAGTATGTGAACTATTATAATTTTGCAAAGGATCAGGCACAAACTCCAAACTGGTATCAGATAGGCAGCTCGGACTGGTACTATGAGGGAGTTTTCTGGGATGGTATGCCGGATCTGAATCTGAACAGCGAAGCGGTCAGAGAAGAGCTGGAGCAGGTTGCCTCCTTCTGGCTGGAGAAGGGTGCAGACGGCTTCAGACTGGATGCGGCGAAGGAATATTTTACAGGATACGCAGAAAAGAATATAGAGGTTTTAAACTGGTTTGAAACCTACGTGAAAAGTGTAAAGCCGGAGGCATATCTGGTAGCAGAGGTCTGGGAAGGACAGGGAGTGCTGCAGGAATATTACAAAAGCGGGATCGACAGCTTATTTAATTTCCCGGCGTCACAGCAGGATGGCGCGATCATAAAGACTGCCAAGGCAAGAGTGACGCCCCAGCAGTTTTTCTCCTGGATGGTAAAGCAGCAGACTGCAGACAGACTGGCAAATCCGGATTATATTGATGCACCGTTTATCAGCAATCACGATACCACCAGGATCAGCGCCCAGTGCGTCAACAACGAAGAGCAGATGAAATTTGCGGCAGGGTTGATGATGATGATGCCGGGCAGTCCCTTTGTTTATTACGGAGAAGAGCTGGGGATGAAGAGCTCCGGAACAAAGGATGAAAACAAGCGCCTTCCAATGTACTGGTCTGCACAGGATTTGTCTAAGACACCGGATGCGCCTCAGGCAGCAGATGCAGTGGAGCAGAAGTTTCCGTCTGCGGAGGAGCAGGAAAAGGATCCGGGGTCCATTTTACAGTATTATAAGAACGCCATCGAGTTGCGCAGAAGCAATCCGGAAATCGCGAGGGGAAGTATAAGTGTTCCGGACGGAGAGCTTCCGGAAGATACCGGTGTGCTTTTGACAGAATGGGAAGGAAAGGTAAGTGTAATTTTATGTAATAATGCAACGGAATCTGTGGAAATAGACTTGCAGCAAGCCCTTCCGGAAGGTTATAATTATACTCTGAAGGGCAGTTTAAACGTTGGAGACCAGCAGGAAAAGCTGGAGAATAACAAGCTGGAATTGCCCGCCTATGGAATTGTGATCCTGAAACAAAGCGGGGTGGATTAAAGAATGAGACGAAAACGCTGGCTGGCTGCTATTTTGGCGGCAGGGACAGCCTGTACAGCACTTTTTGGATGCGGCAGCAGACAGATCGTAGGCACTGAGATGACACGGCCAGGAGAATCCTCGGAGAAAGAGTTGCAGGCATGGGAGGAGGCAAAAAACACGCCTTACGGAAAATATCCGGAGCTGATCACCTATACCCTCGGAAAGATGACCGGCGGCAATCGTTCCAATATGCCGGAACGGGACACCTATGAAGATAACGTTTATACGAGATATCTCCGGGAGTGCTTAAATATCCAGAACAAAGATGTATTCGAGGCAATGGAGGATCAGTATACGGTAAACGTTGATATGGCGATCGCATCGGGAGAGCTTCCGGATGTCATGGTCATAGAAGATCGGGAGACTCTGATCCGGCTTGCCGAGGGGGGAATGATTGCTGATCTGAGCGAGGCATTGGAAAACTGTGCCAGCGACGGGATAAAGGCGATGTATGACAGCTACGAGGTGTCTGCGCTGGATTCTGCGATGATCGACGGAAGGCTGATGGCGCTTCCAGAGCCGAGCTTTGTAGACGGTCCGAATCTGCTGTGGCTGCGCAGGGACTGGATGGACGAGCTGGGACTTGAAGCACCGGATACGATGGAGGAGGCTGTGGAGATCGTACGGGCATTTGTGGAACAGGATCCAGGAAATAACGGAGAAGGCAACACCATTGGCCTGGTGTGCCATTCCGATCTGACCGGAGAAACAGGATATCGTTATGAATTTCAGCTGAATACACTTTTTGCATCCTATAGTGCATTTCCAAAGCAGTGGATTTTGCAGGAGGACGGCACAGTGGTTTACGGCTCGGTGCAGCCGCAGGTAAAAGAGGCACTTGCCGAAGTGAGAAAATTGTATGAAGAGAAGCTGCTGGATGATAGCTTTATGCTCCGTACGATGGCAAATATTGCGGAACTGATCGTAGACGGAAAGTGCGGTTCGTTTTTCGGTCCCTGGTGGGCGCCGAACAATCCGCTGATGGAAGCGATGGAGAAAAACCCGGATGCGGTATGGGAGCCCTATCTGATCCGGACGACAGAGGATGGAAAGCTGCAGTATTATGATCAGAATCCGAGCTACAAATACGTTGTGGTGCGAAAAGACTTTGAGCATCCGGAGATCGTATTTAAAATGGCAAGCGTGATGTTCGATAAAATGCGTACAGAAGGACGATACAACGAAGAACTTGCTTATTATTTTCAGACCAATGTGGATTCCACGGCGCGGCCGATCTCCATCAATATTGATTACAGCGATGCGCTGCATCGCTGCTATGAGGATATTAACGGTGCACTGACCGGGAAAAAGGATCCGGATGAGCTGCAGGTTCTCGAATATGCCTATTATGAAAAATGCAAAGATTATCTGGAAAATTCCCAGTCTGCAGACGCGGAAACCTGGGCGGCTTATGAATCCAGGATCCGTGCCTGTGCTCTGCTGGATAATAAGGACCTGGAGGTGTGCAGTACTGTCTTTTCCGGGGAGACGGAAACCATGAAGACGAAATGGTCGAAGCTTCAGGAAATGGAAAAGAAGCTATATCTGGAAATCATCACAGGAGTGAAGGAGCTGGATGAATTTGACAGATTTGTGGAAGAATGGATGGAAGCGGGCGGAGAGCAGATTACGCTGGAGGTAACAGAAGCGGTGCGGGAAGCGAAAGGGGCTTGATTTTACCGAGGGTTTGTGCAAAAATAAAATACGGTAAAAAGGAAAGGTGCCAATGGAGGTAGTCATGAGAGGAATTGATACACCTGTCAGAAAAATGCGGAGAGAGATTTTTAAAGAGATCGCGCAGCTTGCATATCATTCTGACAATCTGAATGATGATGTAGAAGCGTTACCCTATAAAATTGTGAATCCTGAAACTCCGATTTATCGGGAAAGCATTTACCGGGAGCGTGAAATAGTAAGAGAGCAGATCCGGCTTGCGATGGGGCTGTCGCTTCGCCCGGAAGACGCACCGGTGCATGTGACACAGGGGCTGGAGGAGAGCAATATTGACGAAAAATATTACGAGCCTCCGATGATCCAGGTGATTCCCTCGGCATGTAATGCCTGCCCTGAAAATGAATATTGCGTAACAGACCGTTGTATGGGGTGTGTAGCACATCCGTGTCAGGTTGTATGCCCGAGAGGCGCGATCAGCACCGTAAATGGCAAGTCGGTCATTGATCAGAGCAAATGTATTCGCTGTGGTAAATGTAAATCAGTGTGTCCCTACGATGCAGTTTCCCATCAGCAGAGACCCTGCAGCGCAGCCTGCGGTGTGGGTGCGATCGGCAGCGATGGGTCCGGCAGAGCGGTTATCGACAGCGAGAAGTGTGTCACCTGTGGCCAGTGTATGGTAAGCTGCCCCTTTGGCGCAATTGCAGATAAATCCCAGATTTTTCAGCTGATCCATGCCCTTGAGTCCGGCAGAGAGATTATTGCGCAGGTAGCGCCTGCGTTTGTCGGTCAGTTTGGTCCTGCAGCGACGCCTGGGAAGATCAAGACCGCATTAAAGCAGCTTGGCTTTGCAGATGTTTATGAAACCGCCATCGGAGCCGATATCGGAGCTGCAACAGAAGCAGAGCATTATGTGAAAGAAGTGGCAACCGGAGAACTGCCGTTTCTGCTGACGTCCTGCTGTCCCTCCTGGTCAATGCTGGCAAAGAAATTCTTCCCGGAGACCATCGATAAAATTTCCAACGCCCTGACACCTATGGTAGCGACTGCACGTGTCATCAAAAAAGAGCATCCCGATGCATCTGTTGTGTTTATCGGTCCCTGTGTGGCGAAAAAGCTGGAGGCTTCCAGAAGATCCGTTCGTTCCGATGTGGATTTTGTCATTACCTTTGAAGAGCTTACCGGTATGTTTGAAGCAAAGGGGATTGATATTACAAAGGTAGAGGCAGAAACACCGATCGAAGATGCGACCTCAGCAGGTCGTGGGTATGCTGCGTCAGGTGGTGTGGCAAGTGCCATTGAGAAGTGTGTACAGGAGTATTATCCGGATACAACCGTTCATATTGAGCATGTCGAAAGTCTCGCAGACTGTAAAAAGATCCTGATGCTTGCAAAGCTGGGTAAGAAAAACGGCTGCCTGATTGAAGGAATGGCGTGTCCCGGCGGCTGTATTGCAGGTGCTGGTACCAATGTTGCAATTTTGCAGGCACAAAAAGCACTGAGCAGCTTCCAGAATGAGGCAGAAAGAAAGCTTCCGCCACAGAACGCGATGGACGAGGCAAAGTAAATTTTGCGGAGGCAGCAGAGCTTTTCCGAAAGCCATAGATCAACAAACAAAAAAAGAGAAACCGTCTCGGGGAAAAGAGACGGTTTCGTTCATGGAGGATGAAAAAGTGACAAAGATCAGAACCCGTTTTGCACCCAGCCCGACCGGACGGATGCATGTAGGAAATCTGCGTACGGCACTGTACGCATACCTGGTGGCAAAACACGAAGGTGGAGACTTTATCCTTAGAATTGAGGATACCGATCAGGAACGTTATGTAGAAGGCGCAGTAGATATCATTTATCGTACGATGGAAAAGACCGGTCTGGTGCATGATGAAGGTCCGGATAAAGACGGCGGCGTAGGCCCTTACGTTCAGAGCGAGCGTCAGGCAAGCGGAATTTATCTGGAATATGCCAAGCAGCTGATCGCAAAAGGCGAAGCTTATTACTGCTTCTGTGATAAAGAGCGTCTGGCAACCTTAAACCGGGTTGTCGCAGGCAAGGAAATCAATGTATACGACAAGCATTGCCTGCATTTATCCAAAGAAGAGGTAGAAGCAAAGCTGGCAGCAGGGGTCCCTTATGTAATCCGTCAGAACAATCCGACGGAGGGAACCACAACCTTCCATGATGAGATTTACGGAGATATCACGGTAGAGAATTCCGAGCTGGACGATATGATCCTGATCAAATCCGACGGCTATCCGACCTATAACTTTGCAAACGTTGTAGATGACCATTTGATGGGCATTACCCATGTTGTACGCGGAAATGAATACCTTTCCTCTTCTCCGAAGTATAACAGACTTTATGATGCCTTTGGATGGAAGGTGCCGGTATACATTCATTGTCCGCTGATCACAGACGAGGAGCATCACAAGCTTTCCAAACGCTGCGGTCATTCCTCCTACGAGGATCTGATCGATCAGGGCTTTGTGACGGAGGCCGTTGTCAATTTTGTGGCGCTGCTTGGCTGGAGCCCGGAGGGCGAGAATGAGATCTTTTCTCTGGAAGAGCTGGTGAAGGAATTTGATTATCACCGGATGTCGAAATCCCCTGCAGTATTTGATTATACCAAGCTGAAATGGATGAACGGCGAATATATCAAGAAGATGGATCATGAGACCTTTATGGAGCATGCAAAGCCCTATCTGGAAAAGGCTCTGACAAAGGGACAGGATCTGGATAAGATCGCAGACATGGTTCAGACAAGAATTGAGGTATTTCCTGAAATCGAAGAGATGGTAGATTTCTTCGAGACCCTTCCGGAATATGATCCTGCCATGTATGTACATAAGAAGATGAAGACAACCAAAGAAAGCGCTCTGGAGGTTTTAAAAGAACTGCTTCCGCTGTTGGAAGAGCAGGAGGACTATACCAACGACGCACTGTATGCGCTTCTGCTTTCCTATGTGGAGAAAAAGGGCTGCAAGAACGGCTATGTGTTGTGGCCGGTTCGTACTGCGGTTTCCGGTAAGCAGATGACTCCTGCAGGCGCAACGGAAATCATGGAAATCCTTGGCAAAGAGGAATCTTTGTCCAGAATCCGCAAGGGAATCGAACTTTTGGAGCAGGCATAAACAGGAGTATTTTTTGCAGGCAAACAAACAGCAGCAACGGGCGATTGCCCACAATACCGGACCGGCACTGATCCTTGCCGGTCCGGGTTCCGGTAAGACCTTTACAACGGTCGAACGGGTACGGTATCTGATCGAAGTCCATCATGCAGATCCGTCCCACATTTTAGTTATTACATTCACAAAAGCGGCAGCCCGGCAGATGCGGGACCGTTTCTTTGCCCGGATGGACAATCAGTTCTTTCCGGTCACCTTCGGCACATTTCATGCCGTCTTTTTTCACATTTTAAAAACATCCTGTCATTATAATGGGTCGAGCATTTTGAAAGAAAAAGAGAAAAGAGAATATTTGCGTGCGGCTCTGCTTACGCTTCCGAAAAAATTTTATGCCCAAAACGATGGGAAAATGGACCAGGAATGGGAGCAGGGACTTCTTTCAGAAATCGGATTTATCAAAAATATCGGGAAGCTTCCAGCTGATTTTACAAGTGAATACGTCAGCAGACAGGAATTTATGCGGATTTTCGTATCGTTTCAAAAGCAGCTTGCACAGGAAAAGAAGCTTGATCTGGACGATTTTGCGGCGGCGGTCTGTCATTTATTCCGGACAAATCCGGCAGAACTTGCGCGCTGGCAGCGGGAATATTCCTATCTTCTGGTGGATGAGTTTCAGGATATCAACGCAGCACAGTATGAAGCAGTAAAGCTGCTTTGCGGTGGAAAGAGAAATCTGTTTGTCGTTGGAGATGATGATCAGGCGATCTACGGCTTTCGGGGCTCTGACCCGGCGATTATGCGTCAGTTTTTAAAGGATTTTCCGGAAGCAAAGCAGATTTTTCTGTCGGTCAATTATCGTAGCCGCGCCGGAATTGTGGAGACGGCAGGAAAGCTGATCGGGCAAAACCGGGAGAGATTTCCGAAGCAGATCGTGGCTGGACAGAGCACGTCGGATGAGAGGCAGGACGTGTGCTTTGTGCCAGAAGCGACGCAGGGGGCGCGCCGGATGCAGGGAGAAAAAAGCACTTTACCCATTCCAACCGGCACCGCATCAGGCATTTCCGCCGCTGCTTTCGGCACGAGCTGGTTGCCCTTAAGCACGGATCGCAGCGTCTTGGTCTGCGGTTTTCAAGATCGGAGGCAGGAGGCTGAGACAGTCGCAGATGAAATCGGGAAGACGTTGCGGCAGGGAAAAAGCTGTGCGGCGATTTTTCGGACGAATGCGGATGCAGTGTGGCTGGCAACAGCGCTAAAGTGCAGAAATATTCCCTATCTCTGGAAAGAAAAGCCGAAAAATCCGTATGAAACCCCGGTCTGTCAGGACTTACTCGCTTATTTGCAGTTTGCGATGGAAGGGCGGAAACGGAAGGATTTCCTGAGAATTATGAACCGCCCATGCCGCTATCTGTCTCGCCAGATGCTGCCGGATGCAGAAATTTCATTTTCAGCATTGCGCCGGGCGTATGCACAGAAGCCGTATATGCAGGAGATTTTGCACCGTCTGGAAGCGGATATCTCACGGCTGGCGAAAATGGATTTATATGCGGCAGTTCATTATATCCGCCGCGGAATGGGATACGATGCGTGGTTAAAAGAGAATGCCGGGCAGACGCCGTCGGCGGGAGAATCACGGCAGGGACAAGAGAGGGCACCTGCAGGAGCCCGGGCACACGCAGCCGGAAAGCTGGAACGGGATCTGGAAGCCGCCGACTTTTTTCAGGAACAGGCGCGGGAATTTCAAAGCCTGACGGAGCTTGAGGAAGCAATGACGGCATATGAAGACCAGATGGATCAGAACATGGCGGACGCAGCAGACACGGCAGCGCACACGGCTGCAGCATTCAAAACACTCCCAATTGCCGAGCTTGTCACTATGCACGGTTCGAAGGGACTGGAATACGACGCCGTTTTTCTTCCGTGCTGTATGGAGGGCGTCGTCCCACACAAAAAGAGCAAGGATCAGGCGGCACTGGAGGAAGAGCGCAGGATATTCTACGTTGGAATGACACGGGCGAAAAAAGAGCTGTATCTGTCGTATACGAAAGGAACAAAGGAAACGCAGGGGTTTGCGTCCCGGTTTCTTGCTGAGTGTGGGTGGAAGGAGCCGAAACGGTAGAAACGAAACCGCAGAGAACTGCTATGTCAGGAATGAAAAAAATGCCGTCCGGAACATTTCCTGTATGGAAAAGCTCCGGTACGGCAGTTCTTTTGGTTTCGTTTTTATTCGTTTGCTTCTCCGTCGAGAGTAACCAGCTCATCGAATTCACAGCTGTCAAGGTATTCGTCGAACGCTTCTTCTACCTTTTCATACTCTGCATCGTCATCGATGTAGTCCAGCTGAGGCTCTTCGTTGGGGTCATTGGGGTTCTCGGAGTAACGATAGAACCAAACCTCTCCGTCATCGTTCTGTCCGTTTTCGTCAAGCGGCATCAAAACGATGTAATCCTTGCCCTCTACTTCGAGAATGGTAATGATGGCACAGGTTACATTCGTGCCGTCATCCAGCTCCAGTTCTACGGTCATTTCTTCGTCCATTTCTTCAAACTGTTCCTTACCCATGGATGATATCCTTTCTTAAAAGGCGCGTCAGAGCGCGCGATAATCAGACATGCCTGTCACGCTTATCATACCGTAACTTGCGGTGGCATGCAAGAATTATTTGTGCTATACTGAAACAGGATTGAAAAAAGGTCAGAAGGCGGGAACAGGAACGTGAAAGAAACAAAAGAGATCAGAATGGAAAAAGGAAAACCGTATCCGCTGGGGTGGACGGAAAATGCGGATGGCAGCATCAATCTCGCAGCAGTGCTGGAACGCAGCAAAGAGTGCGGGGTCCTTCTGTATCCCAGAAGAGGCGGTGCGCCCAGACGGCTGGCATTTCGGGAAGAAGACCGAATCGGAAAAATCTGCTGCATGAAGCTGATCGGGCTGGATGCGCAGGAGTATGAATATAATTTTTACTGTGGCGAAGAGGTGATTACAGACCCGAAGGCGCGCAGAATCTGCGGCAATGAGAAATGGGGCAAAAAAATTTCCCCGTCTCTTCGCAGCGACAGCACAGAGGATGCGTTTGACTGGAAGAATGACAGACGCCCGCAGATCCCTTATGAGAACAGCATTTTTTATCAGCTGCATGTCAGAGGGTTCACGAAGCACACGTCTTCCGGCGTGACGGCGAAAGGGACGTTCGCTGGTCTGGCAGAGAAGATTCCCTATTTAAAATCGCTGCAGGTAACGGCAGTGGAGCTGATGCCGGTGTATGAATTCACAGAACTGGAAGCGGTAAAGCCGCTGCGGCAGAATGCTTATCCGGCAAAAGATCAGGAAGGAAATCCTGTGGAGGAAACCCTGCCGCGGATCAATTACTGGGGCTTTAAAAAAGGCTATTATTTCGCACCGAAAGCGTCATACAGCGTTAAGGATCCTGTGTTGGAATTCAAGGAAATGGTGCGTGCGTTCCACGCAGAGGGAATGGAGGTAATTCTGCAGTTCTATTTTCCGAAAGAAATCAATCGGGAGATGATCCTGGAAGTGATCCGATATTGGGTGTACGAGTACCATATCGACGGCGTGCATCTGATGGGAGAACAGATTCCGGTGGGAATTCTGGCAGCTGACCCGATGCTTACGGATACGAAGCTGATTTATTACGGATTTCCGTATGAAGAGATTTATCCGGTGGGGCAGGTTCCGGACGTGCGCAATCTGGCGGAATGCCGGGATGAATTTCAGTATGACATGCGCCGCTTTTTAAAGGGAGACGAGGATACGCTGCATCAGGCGCTGCGGAGAATGCGCTGCAATCCGGTGCAGAACGGCGTGATCAATTATATCACCAGCTATGAAGGCTTTTCCCTGGCGGATCTGGTTTCCTACGACCGCAAGCATAACGAGGCAAACGGGGAGGACAATCAGGACGGAAATCCCTACAACGCGAGCTGGAACTGCGGCGTGGAAGGACCTACCCGCAAGCGGACAATTTTGCAGCTGCGCAAAAGGCAGATGAAAAACGCACTGGCGCTTTTGCTGTTTTCGCAGGGGACCCCGATGCTGACAGCCGGGGACGAGTTTGGACAGAGCCGGGAGGGCAACAACAATCCGTACTGTCAGGACAACGAGATCAGCTGGCTGAACTGGAAGCTTACGGAGAAAAATAAGGATTTTCTGGACTATACAAAGGAACTGATTGCGCTGAGGAAAGCGCATCCGGTACTCCACCAGAGCAGAGAGCTGACGCTGATGGACTATGCGGCGTGCGGCTATCCGGATTTATCTTATCATGGAAAGGATGCATGGCGCTTGATGGCCGACCGGTTAAACCGGGAGGCAGGTTTGATGTACTGCGGTCGTTATGCCCCAAAAGACCGTGCACAGGAGGATGACTTTTTCTATATCGCTATGAACATGCACTGGGAGCCCCAGCGGCTGGCGCTTCCTGATCTTCCGGCAGGCATGCGCTGGGAAAAGGTGTTGGATACACAGGGCGATGTGGTGGAAACACAGGCCGATCCGCTGACAAAATCCATCACCGTTCCGGGACGCTGCATCCAGGTTCTGGAAAGCACAGGAAATCCGGTCAGGAAAGGAAAGAAAAGAAAAGAAAAGTGAAAGCGTTACAGCATTTTAAGACGATTACCTATCATAAGTATCTGGTGATGAAAGGATGCTTTGCGGTCGGCTTGTACCGGCAGGGCATCTGTCATGACCTTTCCAAATATTCCTGGACGGAATTTAGGGTCGGAGCAAAATATTATCAGGGAAATCGAAGCCCGAACAACGCGGAGCGGGAGGATATAGGGTATTCTTCTGCATGGCTGCATCATAAAGGACGCAACAGGCATCATTACGAATACTGGGTGGATTACAGCACGCAGAGCATTGAGGGCGGAATGGCTCCGGTGCCGATGCCGCGCAAATATGTGGCAGAAATGCTGATGGACCGGATTGCAGCGTCCAAAACCTACCGGGGAAGCGCCTATAAAGACAGCGATCCTCTCGCGTATTACAAAAATGCAAAAGAGCCGCCGTTTATGCACATACAGACAAGACGGCAGCTGGAGCACCTTCTGACGATGCTGGCAGAAGAGGGCGAGGAAAAGACGTTCGCTTATGTTCGCAGGATTTTGAAAAAAGGCCGTCGGGCAGACAGACATAGTTCCTGATGTACAGCCGGGCGGACAGACACAGAGCCAGAAAGGTTTGCATACAGTGATATCAGATCTGTTTGAAACAGGGGAAAACGATGAACGGTTTTTACTTGCTGGTATTGCTGATGTGCTGCAGCTGTCAGAATCGGACGGACTGCGCAAACTGGAACGAAAGAAGAGACGCAGGAGATAACCGACAGCAGGATATGCGTATACGGGATACGGACTGTGGCTGCAGAAACGGCGACAGGGTGCAGTACGGTTGCAGCTGCGAAAATGATGGCTGGACTGGACAGTCAGGCTGCAACTGCCAGCGGGAGAACGCAGCAGGGATGCAGCGGCGAAGCGGCGAAACTGCCGGACCTATGTCGGAACAGCAGGACTGCAACTGCCGGCAGCAGATGTCGCGGCAGGGCGGCATGCAGCGTTACGACCGGGAGCTAAAGGAATCTGCGGCGTTTGACAGCGTACCCGGAATGGAAATGACAGACGGACACCCGTATCCGGTGTACCGGGAAACGGATGAAGTTCGATAGAAAGAAGATCAGGGGATTCATTCTCAAAGGCTGGGGATGAATCCTTTTTTCCTGTTTATTTTTCAATCTTTCATTGACAAAACAGCTATAAGGCGCGTAAACTCAGAAGAGTTTTGTAGTGATAGAGATTAAAGGAGATTAAATGGGAGAATTATTGGTACGTTACGAAGAATCAGGAATTGACGAGCGGATTTTGCGCGCAGTGGAGGAGATGGGCTTCGTCCATATGACGCCGATCCAGGAAAAGGCAATTCCGGTTTTTCTGGAAGGAAGAGATGTGATCGGACAGGCGCAGACAGGAACCGGTAAGACCGCCGCGTTTGGAATCCCGATGCTTCAGAAGATTGACGAAGAGGACAGATCGCTGCAGGGTATGATCCTTTGCCCGACGAGAGAGCTTGCGATGCAGGCGGCTCAGCAGCTGAGACAGTTTGCAAAATATATGCACAATATTCGCGTGCTTGCCGTATATGGAGGGCAGGATATCAACAGACAGATCAAGGCGTTAAAGGGCGGCGTGCAGATCATTGTCGGCACACCGGGACGCGTGATGGATCATATGAGACGCCACACGATCCGCTTAGACAACCTGAAAATGGTCGTTCTGGATGAAGCAGATGAAATGCTGAACATGGGCTTTCGGGAAGATATGGAGGCGATTCTGGGACAGATTCCGTGCGAACACCAGACGGCGCTGTTTTCCGCAACGATGCCGGAGCCGATTTTACAGATCACCGATCAGTTCCAGACCGATGCGGAAATGGTAAAGGTTGTCAAAAAGGAATTGACGGTAGAAAGAATCCGGCAGTATCTTTATTATATCCGCAGATCGGATAAGGAAGCTGCAGCTGCAAGGCTGATTGAATATTATAACCTGAAAAGAGGACTGATTTTCTGCAACACCAAGAGTATGGTGGACGAGCTGGCAGAGAATCTGAAAAACAGAGGCATCGCGGCAGAAGGGCTGCATGGCGATTTGAGCCAGGCACAGAGAGATACGGTCATGAACCGTTTCAGAAGCGGTAATCTCCAGATGCTGATCGCAACGGATGTTGCGGCGAGAGGAATCGATGTAAACGATGTGGATGGCGTTATCAATTATGACGTTCCGCAGGATATCGAATATTATGTGCACCGTATCGGCCGTACCGGCAGAGCAGGAAAAGAGGGCATGAGCTTTACGCTGGCAAGCCGCAGAGAGTCCTTCAGAATCCGTGAAATTGAGCGGGTCTGCAAGACAAAACTGGAAGAAAAGCATCTTCCCTCCGGAGAAGAAGTGCGTCAGCATAAGGAAGCATCTGTACTCCAGAAAATCCGCGAGGTGATGGAGGAAGCAAATACCGCGGACTGCTATCGTGCGGTAGAGCGCTTTGAAAAAGAAACCGGCATTTCCGCAATTGAGCTGGCAGCAGCATTTTTGTATGAGCAGGTTGGCGGTGAGCCGGAAGAAATCGTAGAAGAGCCTAAAGTAGTCAGACGCGATGGAGAACGGAGATTTGGGGATAGACGCCGGGATGGATCTGGAAGCAGAAACGGTGGACGTTTCGGTGACCGTGATCAGAGAGGCGGACGTTTCAATGACCGCGACCAGAGAAATGGCGGACGCTTCGGAGAGAAAAACGGCAGCTACCGTTCGGAACGCGACGGCAGACAGAGACGCTTTGGCAACGACAGCCGCAGATCGGACAGACGGCAGGCGGAAAACGGCGGCAGAAGAAGAACTTCCGGCGAGGGAAGCTATCGCGCAGCCGGAAGCGGCTTTAAAGGGGAGAAAAGATAACAGCAGAATGTATGCGCTGCGAACGTTCTGTTGTTATAAACAATAGAATGCACGCTCTGCGAGCATTCTATTGTCATGAATAAAAGCAGGGGGTAACAAAAAATGAAAACAGCTGTATTTTATGAGCACATTTTAGAGGGCGCAAAGCAGTCTGGAAAAAGTGTGGCAGAACTGATGGAGAAATGCGCATCCTGGAACATTCGTGGGATTGAAATCGGAGATGCGCTGCTTCGCGAGAACAAAGAAGAAATCAAAGATCTGCTGGAGAAAAACCATATGCAGGTCAGCTGCAGCAATGCGTTCTATGATTTCGGGCACAACCCGGATGCAGCGCAGGGAAAAAAACAGATCGACCTTGCAGAAGAGTTCGGTGTGTCCAAGGTACTGATTATTCCGGGTGAGCTGTCGAAGAACGAGGCGGCTGCACTCAACGCGCTTTCTGCATCGAAAGAGCTGACTTATTCCTACATGTCTGAAAATGCTTCGCTCCAGAACATGGCGCAGGCATTAAAAGAGCTGGTTACTTATGGAAAAGAAAAGAACATCCTTGTGACGCTGGAGGATTTTGACGGTCCGGTACAGCCGTTTGCAAGAATGTATCAGCTGCTGTGGTTTATGGAGAATGTTCCGGGTCTGAAATTTACGCTGGATACCGGCAACTTCGCGTACAGCGACGAGGACGCCGTGCAGGCGTATGAGGTGCTGAAGGATTACATCGTTCATGTGCACTGCAAGGATCGAAACGTTGATCCTGCATTGACCGGGGAGCACAGATACAATCGGGGACTTCTTGCGGCTGCAGTCGGATCGGGCTATCTGCCGATGAAAGAAATTCTGGATCGCCTGAAAGAAAGCGGTTATGAGGATTATCTTGCGATCGAGCATTTTAATGCCGCAGATCAGGTGGCATTTATGGAGCAGTCGGCTGCTTTTTTACAACAGTATCTGTAAGGGTGAGTTATGAAGCTGATTTATTTTGATGCGGGCAATCCGCAGAAGAAAAAAGAACTGGAACAGCTGGCAAAGTCAGCGGGCTACGATTTCGTGCCCGTTACCGCCATGCAGACCGGACAAAAGATCGGTTATCTGGCGGGTGTTTCCGGATATCGGGAAACGCCTTTGCCCGTGTTATCCCTGCCGCCGCGAATCGGAGAGGATATGCTTTTATTTGCGCAGGCGACGGCAGATACGATCGACCCGGCGCTGGAGCTGTTAAAAAAGAACCGGATTTCGATAGGTCTAAAGGCGATCGTTACGCCTTATAATGTCGGCTGGACGCTTTCGGAACTGTATCAGGAGCTTGTAAAAGAGCGGGAAAAAATAAAATAACCATGGCGCTGCCCCTTGTGGGCGGCGCGTTTTCATTTCATAGGAAAATGCGTCCTATGAAATAAAACGCGCTACGAGGATGCACACTCGGCGCAGTGGTAGATGGTTGCCGGAGCAACCGCGCCTCGGCGCGAGAATGTGCCTTGGCACATTCTTTTTCATCAGTTGCAGGGGCAGAAATGGCGGAGCGAGTCCAGCCGTGGCGCAGAGACGTCATTGCAAAATCTGTTTTCTTTTACGCTCACCCCAACGATATCCACAAAATCAAACCCTCCTATCAAAACTGCTGTGATAATACTTAGTGCGGGATTGCCAGATTTTGCGTAAGATAAAGGTCAGTACGATAGGAATACAGCAAAAACCCAAAAGGAGAGTTTCGTATGAAAGTAACAAGAGCAGCAAGCATTCCGTTAGTCACACACGACCCCTATTTTTCTATCTGGTCCGGCGCGGATCATCTGTATGACAAGGATCCTGTGCACTGGAGCCAGATTCGCCAGCAGCTGAGAGGCTATGTCAATGTGGATGGCGTCGTTTACAGTTTTCTTGGCGACAAGGAGTTCCACGAGACGATCGGTCAGACCGGTGTGGACGTAACTGCGACCTCCACCACCTACACCTTTGAAAACGAAAAAATCATCCTGAATGTGAAGTTTACTTCCCCTTTGCTTCTGGATGATCTGACGCTGGTTTCCAGACCTTGTACCTATATCGACTACGCAGTAGAAAAGAAAGAAAACTGCGACGTAAGGGTGGACTTTGTCGTAGCCTCTGATCTGGTAAGTCAGAAGCAGGCGAAGCTGATCGGCTGCAACGCAAGACGTCCGGAAAAAGACGACGCGCCCGCATATAACTACGCACAGATGGGCAGAGCAGCACAGAAGCCTCTGGGAGGCAGCGGCGACCATGTAACGATTGACTGGGGTTATGTTTATGTGGCATCCGCAGAGAAAGGCGCAGTATGCACCTACGATGCCGCAAATGAAAAGCTGATCTGCAGACTGCCTCTGGATGACGACAAGGCCGGCATGATTTTGGCATATGATGATCTGCTTTCCATCAACTACTTCGGACAGTGGCGCAAGGCATACTGGACCAATACCTATGCAACCATTCTGGATGCAATCGGCGCAGCGTTTGCGGATCACGACGAGACGTTAAAGCATGCGGCAGCAGTCGATGAAAAGGTAGAAAAAGAAGCTTATGCGGCTGGCGGCGAGAAATATGCATTCCTGTGCAACATGAGCTACCGGCATGCCATCGCAGCGCACAAGCTGATCACCGACGAAGACGGCAATATCATTTTCCTGTCCAAGGAAAACGACTCCAACGGCTGTATCGGTACGGTTGATGTAAGTTATCCTTCTGTTCCCCTGTTCTTACTGTTCAACACCGAATATGTCAAAGGCATGCTGCGTCCGGTATTTCAATTTGCTGCCTGCGATTCCTGGGAATTTGACTTCGCACCGCACGACGTTGGACGTTACCCTTACGCATGGGGACAGGTTTACGGCTTAAACGGCAAGAAGGGCGACCTGTGGTTCTCCGGCTGGAACGACGATATCTTCCCTCCGTTCTACCAGTATCCTGCAGGAACCGATATTTTCGAGTTCAGATATCAGATGCCCGTTGAGGAATGTGGTAATATGCTGCTGATGACGGCAGCTGTCTGCAAGCTGGATGGAAACGCTTTATTTGCAGAGCCTCACATGGCTGTTTTAAAGCAGTGGACACAGTATCTGGTCAAATTCGGTGCAGACCCTGGCGAACAGTTGTGCACCGACGACTTTGCAGGACATCTGTCCCACAATGTAAATCTGTCTGCAAAAGCGATCATGGGCATAGAGGCCTATGCGCGTCTGGCAGCTCAGCTCGGCAGGACAGAAGAAGCGGAAGAATATCATGCAAAGGCTGCTGAAATGGCAAAAGACTGGGAGAAGCGCGCAATTGCAGACGACCACTATGTGCTGGCCTTCGGTAATGCGGATACCTGGAGCTTAAAATACAACCTTGTATGGGATAAATTCTTTGGCAGCAAGCTGTTCTCGGATGAAGTTTACGAGAAAGAGCTGAAATACTATGTCAAGAAGACCAACGAGTACGGTACGCCTCTGGACAGCAGAAAGGATTACACCAAGAGCGACTGGATTTTATGGTGTGCATCGATGGCAAAGACCGACGAGGAAGCGCAGGCGCTGATCGCACCGGTTGCGCACTATCTGGAAGCCACCGCAACCAGAGTGCCTTTCTCTGACTGGTACGAGACCGTAACCGGCGAATACTGTCACTTCATGGGGAGAAGCGTACAGGGCGGTATCTTCATGCCGGTTCTGATGAAGAAATTCGGTCAGTGAATCCCTGCAGCATCCCTGACTGTTTTAAATTCATATCATTTCTGAATCCTATGAGGGGCTGTCGCACGTTAGTGCGACAGCCCTTTTTGATCGTATAGAAAACTTCGCTTCTATACGATCAAAATGCTCCGCGAGGATGCGCACTCGGCGCAGGGGTAGATGGTTGCTAAAGCAA
>OLOD01000652.1_pt1 | contig 26787 bp, 10 predicted proteins | sample 1671921 | NCBI WGS metagenome assembly OLOD01 (sample SAMEA3136626, study PRJEB25190) | human gut metagenome | biome: human gut; feature: human-associated habitat; material: faeces | place: Austria | collected 2013
GCAGCGCAGAGCAGGACAGTCTGTATGCGTTGACGCTTTTTCGGGAAAAAGAAAATGCCGCCTGCCTTGGAGCGGCGGGCGATTTCGTTAGCCAGCACCAACCCGGTGAAGACCAATGCCCAGCCCAGCAGCTGCCACAGCGCAGTATCGCCGTAGATTTGGAATAACATAGTTATCTCCTCCTAAAAATAAATCATCTTGCGCCGCAGCGCAACCCTTCCGTGGGCGGTTTTCCGCCCGCTTCAATGTTCAGTTTAGTCCTGTTTTTGTAGATTGTCAATCTTTTAACAAGCCCGGCTGCACATTTCTACATATTGGCAAAAACCGGGGCGGTTTTTTGTTGAAATTGAGTAGCAAAGATGATACAATGTCACTGGTATTACCAAGAACCACAGGAGGGGAACCTATGGAATTTGAAAAGCTGCAGACCGCCAGTTTGAAGGAATTGTTTATTTCGTCTGTGGAGGACAAGATTTTGTCCGGCGAGCTGCCCATCGGCGCGCAGCTGCCCACGGAGCGGGAGTTGGCGGAGATGATGGATGTAAGCCGGGGTGTAGTGAATAGCGGCATTGCGGAGATGGCGCACAAAGGTTTTTTAGAGGTGCGACCCCGGGTGGGCACCTTTGTGGCAGATTATCGCCGGGTGGGCAAGTCGGATATTTTTCTGTCCATTATGCACTATAACGGTGGTATTCTTCCGGAGCAGGAAATTCGCTCCCTGCTGGAGTTTAAGATCCTGATCGACTGTTTTTCCGTGCGCAAGCTCACTGCCCGCGCCATTACGGAGGCAGAGGTGCAAAAGCTGGAGGATTTTGTGGACCAAATGGCCGAGACGGACGACCCGCAGCAGGTGTCAGAGCTGGCTTATGCGTATAATCAGGAACTGAGTTTCCTTAGCGGCAACACCTTTGCGCCGCTGATCTATAATTCTTTTAAGACCGCCAATGTGCAGTTGGGCGCTCGTTATGTGCAGCGTTATGGCAAGGCGTCCCTGTACCATTACCTGCAGCAACTGCTGGTGCAGCTGCTCAACGGCGATACCGCCCGGGCGGTGGCGCTGGTGGAGACGCACTTAACGGATATGATGACCGGCGAGCACCAGATTTACGAATAAGCATACACCAATACAGACGCAAAAAACAGGCTAAGCAATGTAAATTGCTTAGCCTGTTTTGTATGTTGTTAGGAATTATGAATACGATAGACTTTTACGCCGTGGTGGGGTACGGTGGCGTTAATGGTGTTGTCGTTGAACCACTCGTCGCTCCACAGCTCATGCACCTCGTACTTGCCCGGCGTTTTGCGGAAGTTCAGGTACGCATCGTCCGCCAGAGCGTTAATGTCGTAGGTGACCGTGCGGCGGGAGGTGCCCTTGTTAAACAGGCACAGGGCCACATCGCCGTTTTGCAGCGGGCGGGCCAGAATATCCAGCCCGGCCTGGCGACGAATGCGCTTGCAGGGCTTGCACAGCGGGTCCTGGTCAATGTTGATCAGGTTTTTGTTGGTGACAATTTTTAAGGTGGGGTTCTCCCGCACCTGCTCGTTGTTGCCGTCCACAAACTTGCGCACATCGTTGCCAAGGATCAGCGGCGCGGCCATCATGCACCACAGGGAGAAGTGCGCCCTGTTCTCGTTCTCTGTCAGCTTGCCGTTGCCAACTTCCAACATATCCGGGTCATTCCAGGCCCCGGGACCGGCGTGCTCATACAGGCGTACATTGTGCTCATAAATCGTCTTAATGCTTAGCCACTTGGGCATGATATCCGGCGTGGTGCGCCACATATTGCCTGCCTTGGCTCCCCATTTGTAGGGATAAGCAAAGCCCCATTCGCAGATGGAATAGATGATGGGGCGCTCCTCTTCGCCGGTGATGACAGCCCATTCCTTGGTGGCCTCTTGCAGTTCTCGACCCATGCGGGCGTATTGCAGGTAAGAGGAGTCAGCCCGGGTAACCACCGGGTTGTAGAGCAACAGGTGGTTCTCGCCCGATTGCAGCTCAACCGTCAGCTGGATACGGCCGGTGGGGCTGGCGCCCTTGGTGGTGGGGAACAGCAGCTCATGTTCCTTGCCGTTGTTGACTCGAATGCGCAGGTAGCGCTGGTGGAGGCACAGAGATTTGTTATAGGCCAGGGTCAGGGCATAGGTGCCGCCTGCTTCTACGCTAAAGCGGAATCCGGCGGTGCCGGAGCCGTAACCGATCATACCGATGCCTTGACCGGAGGGCAGATCGCTGCACTTGACTACCCGGCCTTTGCCGGTAAATTCTGCTTCGCCGGGCAGCAGGATCAGTGCCGGTTCCGTCGTACCCGGCAGGTTCAGTTGCAGGTTTTCAATAATGGGCACATCACCCTTTAATACATGGTGATGACAAAAGTCATACTTGAAGAATTCGCAGCCCCAGCTGGCCAAGGTTTTGGCATCCAGCCGTTCGTGACCTAAACTGGCCGGTAGATCCTCGCAGGTGAGGGTCCCGTTAGAGGAGTACAGACCCACCTTAAAGCCCCGGCTGTTCAGTTGCTTGATCAGCGCCGGGATCCCCATAGAGAAGGTGCCCAAATCCCCTTGCAGGCGACCCATTTCGTCTCGCACGGAGCTGTGCCAGCAGTCGTCCAGGTTGATATAGTTGTAGCCCGCTTCTGCCAGGCCGCTGGCCTCCATGGCCTCTGCCACCTCCAGAATCAGATCCTGATTGATGTTTTGGCGGAAGGTGTTCCAGCTGGACCAGCCCATAGGGGGCACGGTAGCGCCGCCGTAATTCGGTGCGTCCGTGGTGTCTATGGTCAGCTTAGAGGGGTGTGCAATCTTTTCCATGGCGCACAGCGGGCAGTTGCCGTTGACGCGGGTGATGATAAACCAGGCTACAAACCACACCAATAAAATGGCTGCGATAGCCAGCAAAATAATACCAAAAATCATAACAATCCCATCTCCTTAAAGAATTCCAGTTCTTCCTTGGCAGCGGCGTAGGCATCGTCGCTGTCCAGTCCCCGGGCGGTGCGCACCATAAAGTCCTTGCGGTGCCGGGTGTTGTAAATCAGACGGTAGCACCAGGCATACGGGGTCAGCCAGGGGTGGCCGTCTAAAAATCGAATATAGGGTATGCGGCGCATTTGGCTGTATGCCGGAAACGCCAGACGCAGCTTGCTGCGCAGGGGGCTTGCTTTCTCGCCTTGCTCCATTTGGCGGCGGGCAATGACGGCGCTTTTGTTCCGGTCCGCGTTACCAAAGGCACCGTAGCTGACCAAAAACGATTCACAGTCCGCTGTGTCATCCACATAAGGCGTACCCACGCCGTACCAGCGATAACACACGGTGAGCACAATCTTGGCGAATTGTGCCAAACCGGCTTTTTCGCACAAGGTCAGCACCGCTTTTTCGTCGATCCGGCACCTTTGCAGCATCACGGCAAGATCCAGGATCAGCTTGATTCCGGCGCCGTAAAAGCGAAAGTGGTGGGCCAAGTGGGCGATTAGATAGGCAAAGTGGTAATTGTCCTCCAATTTGCCGCAGCAGCCTTCAAATTGGGCTTGATCCATGGCGTTTGCAAAGGCAGTCTCACACCGGGGATCATCGCTGATCAGTGCTGTGTGCACCTCCAGCAACACATCGCCCTTGCGATAGTCGTATACCGGGCCGTTCTGGGCGGTACAGGCAAAGCCGCTGCTCATTAGCGCTTTTTTGGCTGCCTGGCGGTCCGCCGGGTTAATGAGCAGGTCAATGTCGCCCATTAGACGGCACTCCGGCACCGGGTACAGCTCTTTTAAGATCGCGCCCTTAAAAAATACGTGGGGGATGCCAGCGTCGCTGAGAACTCGGTACACCCGCTCCACACCTTGCTTTTGGTGCTCGTACAGGAACACGCTGCTAAAGAAGTGCTCGCTGAGTGCCAGTCGACAGTCCTCCGGGATCACCTCAGTATTGGGTGCTTTGTTGCACACTGCGTACACCACAGCGATCAGATTATGCGCCTTGGCAATGCCGCACAGCTTGCGATAATCCATATCCGGGCGCAAGGTTACCGGCTCGTCCCGCAAAAAGGCGGCGGTTAGTTCAATTAAATAGGCAGTTTCAGCACACATGGATTCCATCGTTAAATAATGTTGTTTTGGTCCAGAAAATCGTGGGCGGCAATGAGAATACTCTTGTCATTGTCAAACCGCAGCAGCGAAAGCGCCCGGTCATAGGTGAGCCAAATGTAGTCCTCAATTTCTTCCTTTTGCATGTGGATCACCGTGCTCGGGGTGGTGGCGGCAAAGATGGTTACCGTCTTTTCAACCCGATCCCGAATCCGATACTTGGACAGGCAGGAGAACCCCTCAATCAGCTTAACCCGCAAGCCCGTTTCCTCCTGTACCTCCCGTAGGGCGGTCTGCTCCTTGGTCTCGCCCCTTTCAATATGCCCTTTGGGGAAGCCCCAGTGGGCGGAGCGCTTGTTCTTGATCAGCAGGTAGCGCACCTCCCCCTTAATATCATGGAAGATAACCGCGCCGCAGCTGCTCTCATAAAGGCATTCCAGCCGGTAGCCGGGAAAGTCCCGCTCCGGGTCCAGATATTCCAAAATGTCGTTGACAATGAATCGTGTGCTCTTGGGCGCCACAATCCAAATGGATTTCTTTTCTTTTTTGTTTCGGAGGACGGCTATCACACGCCCGTCAAAGTTACGCACAGGGTGGTGGATGCCCATAATGTAGGCAGTCTGGTCCTTTTCACCGTATACTGTGCCGTAGTTCAGCGGATACCGATAGCCCGTACCGTCCGTAGAGCCAATAGGCATAACGACCTTGACTCTGGCGTATTTACCGAGCAATTTGTATTCACCACCGAGATAAAAGTTACTATGCACTTATTATATATAAATTGCAAAAGCAATACAAGGCTTTCGCAAAGAAAATTCAAAAAGCCGTAAAACTTGACGAAAAAAAGCAGCCCTCCGGGGCAGGTGAGAGCCTGCACCCAAAGGGCGTTCTATATTATATACATTATATACATTATATACAGGAGCCTGTCCGGCGGCGGGTAACAAAAATGGCGTACCCGAAGGTACGCCATTTTCATTTAGGAATGGGGGATTAACCACCCAGCTGCTGAAGCAGATTACACAGTTCGCCGATTACTTTGTCGGTGTCGCCTTTCAGCATATTCAGCACGGTGCCTACCACATCGGTAATGGAGCTGTTGTCAGATCCACCGATCAGGGAGCCTACCAAGCTGGCTACCGTGTTGTAGTTATCCTTGTAGTTGACAACTTCAACCAGGTACCGCAGCACGGCAATCAAAGTCTCAGAGGCGTCGCCCTTTACAAACACGCGCGTGCCGTAAGTGGCAGCCTGAGAAGCATCGGTCATCACCTTGCCGTGGCTTGCCAGCTGGAACCAGTCAATATCCATCAGTTCCAGACCCAGGGGTTTACCCTTGATCTTGATCATGCCAAGCACCTGATTCAGCAGAGGAACAATGTTGTCCACGCCGATGATGGGCTTCAGCATAGCGGTCAGATCGTACAGGTCAATGTTCAGATCCAACTTCAGGCCAACCTTAGCCAGTAAACCATTCAGATCCACTTTGAAGGCCTTGAATACCTGAGTCAGTACGGTGTTCACATTCACGATGGGCTTCAAAGCATCCAGCAGAGCGGAAACCGGTGTAAACAGGTTCTCGATCAGCTGCAGCAGGCCGTCGTTGGCAATGAACAGTGCCAGGTTGGGCAGCATGGACATCAGGGTCTGCAGCGGTGCATTCAGAATGTCCTCTACCTTATCCCACAGGGAGTTGACAATATCCAACAGGATGTTGTCATAGGCCTTGCTGATGTCCTCTCTGTACTGATACTGGGTCTTAATGTTGTAGCAGCCGAATGCCTCCAGCAGCGGAACGACCACGGAAGAGTAGCCGTTGGAGCCGGGGATATGAACGATGTTGAAGATGCCCAGAGAAGCATCATTCAGCAGTACATCCAATACGCCGTAGAACGGACGCATTACAGCAGCCAGTGCATTAAAGAAGCTATCCTTATCCTTTACGCCCCACTTAAGAGCGGAGGTGTTGACCTTGGACCAGGAGGAGGCGGAGCCGATTACGGCAGCCGCATTCGCGAAGGTCTTGCCATAGGACTCATCGGTGAGCAGCTTGGCAACGGTCTTGGTAGAATAGTCAATGCCGGTCTGAGCCAGCAGGGCGGTCAGGTTGGTGGAGTCGTTGATCTTCACACCGTCCAGTGCCTTGCCGATGCCGGTGATCATGCCATTGATGGTGCTGTCCTTAAAGGCAGCGTCAGCGATCAGCTTGTTCAGATCAGCCAAGCTACCGATCAGGCCATCCAGCATAGGCGGAATGTTCTTCAAGAATTCTTGATCCACAGTGGAGGGATAAGAGAACTTGTAGTCCTTGGTCTGGTATTCGCTGTAATTCCAGAACGCGTTGGTGGGATTCTCCTGGAGCAGATAGAACAGCGCACGGATGATCTGGTCTGCGGAGGAGGTGCCGATCTGGTCAAGTACCGCGTTGATGATGGACTTGTAATCCTTGATCGCGTCGATACCGCCCAAAATGGACTTCAAACCGCTGATGTTCTTGGTCAGCAGGTTGGCTACATAGCGGAGCACGGCGATCAGCGTTTCGCCCTGGTTTGCAGTAACGTGCTTTCTATTATAATAGCCTTCGCTGTTCTTTGCAGCGCTCTTGACCGTGCTGACTGTGCCGTGGCTTGCCAGGGCGCCCCAGTCGATCTTGGGCAACTGAATGTTGATTTTCTTAGACTTGAGCAGCTTGTTCACCAGCGGAACGATGGCGTTTTGGATGTCGCACTTGTTCAGGTGGTTCAGATTCAGGTGAATGTTCACACCCAGTGCGTCCTTAACCAGGTCGTTCAGTGACTTGCCGGCCAGAGCCTTGACAATGACCTCAACATCTACGCCGTTCTTCTTCAGTACCGGAAGGAGAGATGTTACCGGCGACAGAAGATTGTTGACGAGCTGTGCCAGGCCATTATTATCAATGTAGTATGCCACATTGGGCAGTACTGCGGTGAGGGTATCGAACGGAGCGTCCAGTACCTTGTTCAGGAAGCCTACGATGGGATTCAACACATCCGTCAGTATGCTGTCGGTAGACTTCTTAATGTCTGCCTTGTACTGCTTGTAGGTCTTCACGTTGGGGCACTCCAGTGCCTCCAGCAGCGGAACGATGGCACTTTCGTAACCATTGCCGCCATAGATGCTCAGGGACTTCACATCCTCGATCACTTTGTACAGGTTGATCTCCAGTACAGAGGTCTTGGAATACTTGTCAGAGCCCTTGATGCGAATGCGCAGTTTGCCATTCTTCAGCTGTACGGTGTCCTTAGAGGAACCGAAGTTCAGGTTCTTCACCAAATCGGTAAGGATCTGGCCAACGGCCAAGTCGTCGCCTGCCAGCAGCAGAGACAGTACGCCGTCCAGCGGACGCAGGATCGCAGCCAGGCCGTTTACAAAGCCCTGCTGTGCCTTTGCGGAGCCATCGGTGAAGCCCCAGTTGATGTTGCCCAGCTTCTTCCAGCTCTTGGCGTTTTTGATCGCCTTCGCTGCGGAGGAGTAGGTCTTGCCGTAGCTGCCGTCCGTCAGGAGCTTAGCTACGCCCTTCTTGCTTACATCAATGCCGGCATAGCCCAGGTAATCCTTGTAAGGATCAATGGCGCCGTACAGTGCGGAAGCCAGCTTGGTCAGGTTGGCGTTGGTGAAGATCAGGGAGCTAACCAGGTCTTTCAGGTTATCCTGCTTCACCACATCCAGGCCGGCCAGCAGGCCGATCACGGAGGTGACCATGGTGTCCAGATCGCCAACAGCGTCGCTGGCGTCCTGCGCGGTCACACCGGCGGGATAATAGAAGCCGGTGGTCTTTTCCTGTACATACTGGAGGAAGGTCCAGTAAGCAGTGGTGGGATCCGTGGTCTTGGCGATCACAGCGTTGATGATGTTCAGCAGATCCTTCTTGGTCAGGCGGCTGATCATATCCAGCACTTGGCTTATGGAAGGATTGTCGATCACGACTTTCAGCAAATCAATGATCTGGCGAATTTGCAGTACATCGGCCACCAGGTTGACCAGGTACTTCAGAACAGCCTCTGCATTCTTGCAGTTTGCAATGTCCTTAAACAGGGTGGTGGGCAGTTCAAAGCCAAAGTTAGCCAGCTGGCTGTTTACAGCGTTGATTACGGTCACATCGTTGATGCCCAAGCCAGCCTTGGTTGCGCTCTTCTTCAGCAGGCCGGTTACAAGGGCAATCGTCTGCTTATTCTGCGCGTTTTGATCCTTGTCGTCCGTATTGGTCTTAAAGATCAGGCCCAGTATCGCGGAGAACCATGCGTCGTTCTTTGCCATAGAGGGCATCAGGTTGGACACCTTTGCGCTCAGAATGGTGGATACGCCGTGGATCTCTTTGTACAGCGGGTAAATGGCGGCAGTCGCCACATTGTTCAGGTCCTTGTTCATCACAATGGACAGGCCCTTGATCAGGTTGGTCAGCACGGAGACAGGCTTGCTGTAGAAGCCGTCCAGCAGCTTGCTGATGGGGGTGATGATGGCCAGCAGGCCGGTTGCGCCGTCCTTTACGCTGCCCTTTGCATACACGCCCAGGCTAAAGCCCTGTGCTTTTTCCAGATCCTTAAAGATGGGGTAGAGTACACCGTCATAGTAACCGGCATCCTTGGTCAGCACGCCGATCAGATCGGTGATGATGCCCAGGCTCTCGCCGAAGTTCTGGAAGAACTTGGTGTTGTTGCCTGCGCGGAAGCCCCAGTTGATCTTAATGTTGGTGGCGCCGGTCCAGCCGCTGGTGCTCTTGTCCAAGCGAATGGCGTTGTGCCAGGTAGGCAGGCTTGCCAGCTTCTTGGCGGCGGACTTGTTGGTCAGGTGATTGCTCACTGCGTGGGGAGAAATCAAGCCCTTCAGCGCAGCAGCCAAAATGTTGTAGTGGTAAGCACCGGTCTTGCTGGTGTAGTACACCGGCTTGCCGGCCTTATCCTTCTTCTTGTACAGCTTCTGGTTGCCGTCGTAGAAAACATTCAGGCCCAGAGCGTCCTCATTCACCAGATAGTAATCAATTACATTCTCCAGTGCAACATACATCTGAACCACCAGATTGGTCAGATGATCCTCAGTGTAAACCTTCTTGTCTGAGGTATCGGTGGACTTCTTGTCCCCGTCGTTCAGGAAGTTTAAGGTCTTATTGAGCATCTTCAGCATCGGGTTGGTGTTGTCGCTGCCCAGGATGTAAGAACCAAGGCTCACCAGACCGCACAGGATGCCGGGGGTGGTGTTCAGGTTGAAGTTGTTCAGTGTGGAGTTCTCCAGCACCTTGGACAGTGCGGAGTCCAGATTGGACAGCAGAGAAGCGCCGCTCTTACTGGAGGTCTTGGGTACCTTTGCCCACTTGGGCTGGGTCTCGATCTTTGCCATCTTGCCGTTCACTTTCGGGAAGCTCACGTCGATGGTGTTCTTGGTCTTGGTGTCCATGGCCTGGATCACATTCACCAGCTGACCGATGTTAGACAGCAGGAAGTAAGCACTTTCGGTGCTCAGACCAACAAACTTGGAATCCTTGTTGTATACGCCCATTACGAAAGAGGCCTTGTCGTTGTACTTCAGCTGGAATACACCGTTGAGTACATCGCTGATGGTGCTCTTTTCGCCCAGACCGCCCATAGCGCGGATCAGACCGGTGATGATGGGCAGGTTGGTGGTGATCTTGTTGTCGGTGGCGGTCACATCATTGAGCAGGTCAATGATGGCGTTGAACCAGTCGTTCACAAAGATGTTTACAAAGCAGTCCAGAATCTTGGCCGGCTTGCCGCCGTCTGCCAGGTTCTTAAAGTTAACCAAAGACTGGTTGTAGAAGAACGCTTTGTCGCCAACGGTATCGCTCTTAATCTTATAATCGCTATAAGACCAGTCGGAAGCCTTCTTGGTGTTGTCAGCGCTCTTTACATCATATTTTTTAATGAAGTTCTTGCCCATGATGTCCAGAATTTTGGGCAGGGCAACGAAGAGGTTGTTGACGCCGTGGTTGTAAACGGTGCCCTCTTCCTTGGTCATGGCGCCACTCTTGGCGTCTTTTTCACCATAGGCAGCCACATACTGATCCACAGCAGCGGTGAAGAAGGTGGCCAGCTCGGACACAGCCTCATTCACGGCAGTGGCAGCGTCGCCGGTGAGCTTCAGTGCATCGGCAATGCCGGATGCCTTGGCACCCTGCAGCGCCTTATCGGCTGCATAGATGTTCAGGATTACCGGGGTCTTGGTGTCATCGTACTTGCCGGTGGTGGGGTCACCATACACCTGGCTGACGATCACATCTTTGCCGTCGGCATCCTTGCCATACTCAACACCGCTGATGTTGTAGTATGTAAAGTCATAGTTGGTGTCGCCGATCAGCCAGTGCATCAGGGTGGGCAGAACCTCGTTCAAATCCCAGCTCAGACCACCGCCCAAACCGACGGGGCTGCCAACGCTCTGGCCGTATTGATCCATCAGACCGCTCAGCAAACCGCCCAGGAAACCATTAAAGGGATCACCCTCCTGGTTGAATACCATGGGGATCAGCACTTCGTCAATCACAACGGTCAAAACAGGCAGCAACTGCATAATGGTTTCAACCGGGTGCTCGTACAGGTTCATCCATATATCGGTGAGCGCACCCTTCAGGTCAACCTTGGACTCTACCAGTTTGTAGACCACTTCGTTCATAACCGCATTACCGGTGAGGTGCAAGCCTGCAATGGTTACGCCTTCCTGATCCTCAGGATCCAGCAGTACCATGTACTGATTGATGGCGTTGTTTACAGCAGCAACAGCGAAGGAATCCTTAAAGCCGTATTTCGCGAAAGAATACTTTCTGCAAGAATTAGAGATAACCTTGGCGTCGGTAATCTCAAAGTAGAAATCAACGGCCTCGTCAACGCTCTCTTTCAGTTCACCACTGTAGAAGGTCTTTAGCAGATCTTGGTTGATGGTGGCGATCACTTCTTCGGGGGACATGCCGCCGACAGTTTTGTTCTCCATCAACGCTCTGCGGTAAATACCCTCGGTACGCGTATCCAGATCCTCACTGCTCCAGTAAGTGGCCATTGCCGGCTTGGTTACAGGAGCGCTGCCCTTGTCTGCATAGTCGCCGTTCAGGTAAGCCTGGAAGGTGTCACGGCTGGAACCGATTTTTGCGTTGCCGTCGGGCACATTCTTGTTCATGTCCTCACGCAGGGCAGCTACGGTAGCGTCATCCAGCTGCGCAGCATAGTACTCGCTAACAAAGGCGTTATCGCCGTTGTTGGCCAGTACGGCAGCACCGATCTTGCAAGCGGCTGCCAGTGCAGCATCGTCATCCTTGATGGTGTTGTAGTCCTTCTTGGCCAGCTTGCACAGATAAGCCTTGGCGGCCTCTGCCAGTTCACTGCTTGCCTTGTCGGACTGATACTGGAGCAGCACATACCAAATCGCTTCGCTCATGGTGCTGACTTTCTTCTTGCTGCCGGCTTCTTCGAAGTAGGCGGTGAAGGTGCCAAAGCACTTAGCTACATCCTTGAAATCGTCCAGAGCAATCAAGTCGTCTACTTTGTACGATTTGTCTTTGTAGGTAACGGTAGCTTTCTGGATGTCTTCCAGGGTGTCCAGGCTGCCTTCAGCAGTACCCAGCACCTCGAGCACTTTGTTCAGTGCGTCATAGGCAGCGCTCAGGTCTTCCTGCTGCTTAGCCTGTTTCTCGGGGAACTGCTCCAGCAGGGCGGACAGATCGCTCAGCGTGTCCTCGCACCATTTGGCCAGTTCTGCGTCGCTGGACGAAATGTTGTTGACGCAAAAAGAAAACAGCTGATAAAAGCTCATCTTTGCATCTTTCTCGTCCAGGTAGGCATACGCCACATCGGAATACCCTTTCCGGTAACCGTCAATGATGTCTGCCTTATTCATGGGGCTGCTCAAAAGATTAAGCAGCGTGGGAGACACACCCATGATCAGATCACTGATCGAGGTGGTGTCGGTGACGGTCATCCCCAACTTCTCCTCAAGCGCCTTTTTGATATTCGGCTGATTGAGCAGTGCCGGAACGTAGGTGTCTACCAGTTCCGTCAGTGCGTCAAAGGTGGAATCGGCACTTGTGGAGTTCTTCCAGATGCCCTTGTCTTTGTCCGCTGCAAATGCAGTGAACCCGACAGAGCAGGTGGTGACCATCATTACTACAGCCAAAAATAGGCTGAGTAACTTTTTGCCCGTCTTCATAATTCATCTCTCCTTCTGATATGTTGACGAACTTGTCGTTTTGGATTCGCCTGGGCAGCGCGCCCTTTTAGCGGAGGATGTGCTTACAAGTTGCGTTAACAATTTGTTCACAATTCCTCTGCTAAAAGGGCGCAGGATACCCACGCGTACAACAAATACAGTATATTTATACCAAATATAGAACGGCAAGTCAATAGGTTTCCGAAAACTTTTTAACAAAATGTGAACGGGTGGGCAAAATTTCCCGATTTATAGCGAAATTCCGGCGCAATATTTTTTTTGCGTACTTATATATCAAGCCATGTTTGGCCCGGCCGACGGATCTGCGCTGCATTCTTATCTTGGATTTGTGTGGAGGATCAGGGCGCATTTATCGTTATTGCTGCATTCGACAACTGCTGACAGAAATTCCACCGGTTTTGGAGGAAAAATTGTGGAAAATCCTGTGGAACTTGTGAAAGTTTCCCGCCGTTACGCCAAAAAATCGATGGTGTAAAGGGGCACGCCTTTGCGTGTGAAAATCTCGCGTAAAGCATATAACCTTTACAAGTCGAAACTTGCAAAATAATGGACATTGTCTTTTAACTAAGCAATAAAATATGAACAAATTGTTAATTTCGTGTAAATTAAATTTGTCCGTTCGCACAAAAAACGGCCGCTCAAATTGTGCAACATTCCGAAAATCAGAAAAATCACGGCTCTTTATTGATTTTTGGTGACCATCGTGTTTTAATAAGAATGCGGTAAATGTGTTTCTATGCGCATTTTCATAATGTATGGCGTCCGGCTGCAATGCCTTCATCCTGAATATCGGATTGCCCGATGGTCAGAGGATGGGACGGCGCGTACACGCAACCATTTATTCGTAAGAATTACAAATTACTATGGAGGTAAAAATTAGTGAAAGCTAAAAAGTTTTCCCGCAAGTTGCTTGCGCTCTTTTTGGCGGTCTTGATGGCGATGAGCTGTTTCTCCGGTGCTATGGTCGCTTCCGCGGCTAATGCTTCGGCAAACACGAAGTACCATGACCAGGACTTGGACTTCAACTCACTGGGTTGGCCCATCCTCAATGATGAGCAGGCCTGCACAGCCCTTTTGGACTTTGTGGATCTGACTCTTGCTCAGGCAAACATCGCACCGATGAATATCGACCTGAGCATTCTTGGTAGCATCTCCATCAAACTGGGCAGCGTGGATGAGGTACTTGAAACTGTTCAAAATCTGGACAAATTCCTGAACGACAAGTCCGGACTGCTTCTGGTGGCCGGCGATGCCCGCTATGTAGATTTGAGCGCAGTTAACGGAATGTCCCGCAGCAAAACTTCCTCTACCGATATTGTACGCGGTATTGTGAAGCTGGTTCGGAACATTTCTTCCGACGGGGGTCCTGAAGGCGCCAACGGCAACATCGTAAAGAAATTGCTGCGCGGCGAACTCAAATTGGGTGTCGTCAGCAGCTTCTTGGATGTTTACAAGACCCTCGGCGACCTGATCGGTATGTCCAGCGGCTACCAGAGCAATATGGTATATAATATTGTTCAGCAGCTGGTTCTGGAGAATACCGGTTGGTTTACTGCAGAGGAGAAGGCGCAGATCCGGAACAATCCCAGTCTGGAGACCAGCAAGCTGGATTCCATCCTGCTTGATAAGCTCTCCACCCAGTTGTTCAGCAACATTACCGCACAGATTACATACGCCGACGGTACCAATTCTCGAGACAGATACGCACAGTATCTGGAGAAGGGTTCCGCACCGTATATTGACACGACCAACCTGCATTATGTAACGCAGGAGGATCATGACAAGAACGGCGAGGCCATCGGTAATGTATATCTGTTCCGCTACAAGGATCAGAAGCTGGAGCTGAAGCCCACAGATACGCTGTTTGACTTTGGCTTCCAAGCCTTTGAGATGGCGTGGAACACCGCCTTGAAGGATACGCTGGGCCAGTTGAATTCCGGTGTGGGCGGTTACGACTACAATTACTATATGTGGTACACCGGTGCCACGACCCACAACACGGCTTGGGACTACAGCAATGTAGCCAACAACTACGGCGCTGCCGATGTGCAGGCTTGGGCCGCTTATGAGTGCCAAAAGGCTGCAAAGGACCTGAAGCCCGGCCAGACCCTTGGCGAAGAGTACAAGGATGCGGCTTCCTATCTGGCTTACATCAAGGCGGATCTGGAGAAGTACAACAGCCGTGACCTGGTGAAGGCTCCTACCTACACCTGGAGAGATATTGACTCCACCACCCTGTTCAACAAACTGCGTTTCAGCCCCATGTCTGTTTACTACTTTAAACAGGCAACCGGCCCCCTGAACTGCAGCTTTGCTGAGACCGGTATGAAGAACATTGAGGCATTCATGGCAAATGATTACAGCAGCTACAGCTCCATGCTGGCAGCGCTGAATGATTTCCTGGTTGCCGCAGTAAAGGACTTCCTGCCGAGTTATGATGCCAGCGGTCTGACGAAAGTAAATTCCGAGGATCCCGGCAATGTAGCGCAGACCCTGGTTGGCAATATGCTGAAGGTGCTGCAGTTCATCTGTGATAAAACGGATGCGAACATTCTCGGCGCCTTCTATCATGAGAACGGCGAGGGCACTGCTCTGACCGAGGCCAATCTGGAGAGCGCGATGATTCCGTTTGCAATTTCTGCACTGCGGAATATCCCCGACTTCAAGAAGGGCATCCACAATGAGGACCTGGACGCTTGCAACGATGCAGAGGGCGTAGCTGCTCTGGCGTTGCAGCTGTATCTGGGCTATGTGCTGCCGGATCACGACTACTCTTCTCTGGTGCAGAAGGGCGCAGACGGTAAGTACGATGTAACCATTGACAATCTGCTGCTGATGGCTCGTGATGCTGTGGGTTATGTAATGAGCCCCTATATCATCATGCACGACAAGGACGGCAACCTGTGGAATCCGGAGACCGCTACTCTGAATGACGGCGTTTCTCTGTTTGATCTGCTGAATTCCGTTGTTGTTTACTATGCCGGCACCGACACCTTTAAGGACGGCGAGCATGGCAAGGGCCTTGCCAATCTTCTGGGCGTTTGCGACACCAACGGCAATTGCCTGGTGAAGATGTCCAACTCCCTGTGGGAGAACATCAATGTGATCGCCAACAAGCTGCTGCCTGTTGCAGGCGTGCTGCAGTATGGCGATTCTGCAAAGAAAGGCGCTTTGAATTCCGAAGAGCTGATCTACACCGATGTGATCCAGGGTATGCTGAATATTGGTGTGGCAGATGCGAACGGCCAGTATGGCGTAACCGGGTTTGTAACCCGTCTGCTGACCATGGTTTCCGCACCGCCCATCAAGAGCGAAGGCATTATCCGCACCGTTTACAATGTATTGGCTGATCTGGTGAACGTTGTATTCGGCGGCCGCTACGGCACAGCCCGTAATGTGGTTCCCGCTGCTGCGACCAACGATCATCCCTTCGACGATCTGCTGCAGAAGGATACCTTTGCCGGTACTTCCAGCAACAGCAGTTACGGCGTACTAGGTACCCTGGTATACAATGTGTATGAAGCCAGCGGCGGTGTAAAAGGCGACAGCGGCAAGACCGATACGATCCTGCCCGGCGCTATGTACACCGTACAGGCTGTGAACAGCCTGATCGGCGGCCTGATCACCACTTTGGCGGATCATAACATGAAGCTGGCTTCCGCTCGTGTGGCAGACAGCAACTTGACCCTCAGCTATGGCGGTGACACCACCACCACAACGCTGACGGTTACCAATAACTGCTACGGTCTGAACCGTGCAGTGAAGAACGCCGAGGGTAACTTCGTTGCTCGTGGCCGTTACAACATTGAGATCACGAATGTGGCCTCCGATAACAGTGCTTGCACCGTAGACTTCTCCAGCAAGACAGTTGTTCCTGAGAAGTCCGCTTCCTTCACTGTTACCAACGGCGGTTTTGATGCAGATACTGTAGTAACTTACACCGTTACTTACAACATTATCGACACCAACACCAACCAGGCCCTCTACACCGGGCTGACCTGCAAGACTTATCAGTTTGTGACTCCGGGGAAGAACTGGTCCGATTCTGTGTATCCGGGCGGTTCTCAGGACGGCAGATTCTCCAATGGTTCTTCCGGTATGACCTCCGATGGCCAGGCTACCGTGAACAACACCGGTTACTTTGGTAACCCTTACGCGAACCAGAAGCCGTTCCGTGTAAGCTATCCTACCGATATTGTTCTGGCAAGCTCTAACCTGGATGCAGTGAAGAACTACAAGATTCGTCTTGGCTATGACCGTACCCTTGCCGGTTCTCCCGACAAGACTTTGGACGGCGTTTTTGCTTACAGCACCGGTTCTGTTAAGGATTCCTTTAACAACAAGACCGTAACTGTAAACAATTCCAACATGATGGCCGCGTTTGATAAGGTCACCGGTGATGTGCTGAACTACGAAAAGGTAGACTACACCACCGATGGCGGTCAGACTTGGGTCAAGGGTGTTGCCGCAAATCAGGTTCCCTCCAACGGCGTATCTCGTGTGAACCACGCTTACACGCTGAGCGAGCTGAACGGCGGCGGCGCACTGGCTGCTGCTGTTAAGGATAGCAACGGTTATTACACCGCTGTTTATCTGAAGAGCGGCTCTGGCGACTTCGCTTACAGCAACTTGCTGGGCAAGGTTTCCGGCGCAACCGGCATTGACGGTCTGTACATCCAGACTGGTTCCGTGACTCTGTCTAAGGACAGCTCCTCTTCCCTGGATCTGTTCAAGTATGATGGTTCTACGGATATTTCTCAGGTATCCAAGAAAGAAGTGAAGTTGAGCTTCTACTGCGGCAACCACCCGGCAACCGGTAGCTTGAAAGTGACCGTTGCTGACGATGGTAACCGTGGCCAGTTCAATAGTGCGTACGATTCTTTGAATAACTACATTAAGAACTACAGACCTTCTGACTTTAAGGATTACGATAAGGCCAGCGGCTCTTCTGCAACCTATGATGCGGCAACCGCTGCTTTGGCTGCCGGCTTTGAGGCCCGCCAGTCTCCGCTGAATCTGTCCACTGCCGGCACTCTGTCCAGTGCGTTCGCTAAGACGCCTGTTACCTCTGAGGTGAAGACCGTGATCGGCGAGCCTGCAACCAAGCCCGTAACTTCCTTGGATCAGCTGCCTGCAGCTCTGGCTGCTTATGCAACGACTGACGGCACTTATTACTATGCTGACAGCGCTATGAGCCAGCTTTATTACACCACGGAGGCTCTGACCGATGCTGATGTAACCGGTGCGACTTCCACCAATGTTGGTGGTCAGGCTTACACCACGGCTACCGATCCCACCGGCCAGACTGTTGTGAAGAGCGGTTCTTCCTGGTACTTCCTGAACGCCCAGGCTTATGCCACCGCATGGGATACCACCTCTTATGAGGCTGCTCCCTATGCGATCAACGGTGCTGAAAAGGAAGGCACCTTCAATCAGGCGAAGTTCGTTTACTACAATGCCAATGGCGTTGCCGTGAGCAAGGACTTCACTGTGAAGCACATGGTGACCGAGAAGTCCATTGTCAACAATGGTAGTGAGGAAACCCGTGCACTTGCCATGCAGGCAAGAGACAAGATGCGCTATGCTGTGGATCAGTGTGCGCAGATGCTGAGCGTTACCGTTGCCGGTCAGATCTTCACGGATGTTTCTTCCATTCGTGACGGTATGACGGACGCCAACTTCGATCTGCCCGAGTACCAGAAGATGGTATCCGTGGCGAAGGATGCTGAAAAGATGTACGCTGCAGATATTTACCTGAAGAGTGACGAGTCCAAGACGGTGCTTGCCACCTGCGCTTGGAACCAGATCGACCAGACCATTGCTGACCTGGCAAACACCAATGGTAATGACGCTGCGGATTATACCTATGCATTCTCCACCAGCACTTCTTCTCTGCTGATTGAAGAGGCTGTTCGTATGTTTAGCCTGTACATGGGCACTGTGACCGAGCGCGGCTATATCGGCGACAAGGTGGAGGCTGAGGTTTCTCACGCCAGCGGCAGCGCTTACAGCGCAATGACCACCACCTGGACAGATTCCGGTAAGGTCGATGCAGACGGCAATGCCATCAAGAATGCTGCAATCGCCACCACCGCGACTTCCGCGAAGTACGGTGCTGTTGAGGGCGGCAAGCTGGTTAACAAGGGCGAGAAGGTTTACACCGACGAGTCCTGGACCAACTATGTGAACGCACTGGCTGCTGCTGTAGATGTTGCGACCACCGGTAACGGCGACTACGCCCATAAGGACGCTGCCACCTATGTTCCGGCTGATAAGGACAACTACACCGCCAACCTGTCTGCTTGCTTCACCGCTTACAAGAACCTGGTAGATGCAGAGAACTCTCTTGAAGAGGGCACTGCTCCCTCCGGCTTCGCTGTAACCGGTAAGGTGCTTGCTCTGGCGAACACAACCGGTAAGGTTGCTGGTAATGCATTTACCGTTGTTGGCTGTGATGTGGTCATCAATGGCGAGACTGTGGCTACCACTGGTCAGGATGGTACCTTTACCATTCCGTCTTTGGCTGCCGGTAAGTACACAGCAACGCTCAGCTACCAGTATGGCTTTGACCGTAACATCACCATTGAGGTGAAGGACGGTAATGTGGATCTGGGCAGCTTTGGCATGGTTGCTTGTAACTTTAAGAAGGATGCATCGATCGATGCTTCCGACTTTAGTGCTTATAAGCGTGCAACCGGTAAGAAGAGTACTGACTCTGCTTATAATGCGGCTTGCGACTTCAACCATGACGGTAGCATTGATGCTACGGACTACAGCATTTATAAGGCATTCTCCGGTAAAAACCTGAGCGACGCTATTTACGGCTAAATCCTAACTTAAAGTACCCGGGCGGTGCTTCGGCACCGCTTGGGTCACACTGATTTTGATTATGAAATTGAACAAACTCAAGAGAACACTTGCTGCTTTCTTATCGTTTGTATTGATTTTGACCTTAACCTCTATAACCCCGCTGGCTGCCCAGGGTACCTTGGGCACCGAGCAGCCCCACCTCTCCTGTACCTTTACGGACAGCGAGGGCCGGGCGGTAGACGGCAATGCACTGTCTGCCGGGGATTATACCGTATCCTTTACGCTTTCCGGTATGCAGTCCTTTGCCGTGATGCAGTACACCATGTCTTATGACGCGGCTGTGCTGACGGTCAACGGTCACAGTGATCTGCTGTCGGACAGCAAGCCGGATCAGCTGCGGGGCCTTGGCGCCGCCGGTGTGCTGGTGCAGAATGGGACCATCAACTTTGGTTTTATCACCAGGGTGGACCAGACCGCCACCACCACCGCCATTGATGCGGCGGGTCAGCTCCTTTTGAAGTTGCAGGTTACCGTTGCTACGGTTGCGCCTGTGGACTTTGCAAAGATTGTGACCTTGGATACGGACCCGAACCAAACCTTCATTGAGGCAGATTATGCGGATTATGCCGATTATGGCACGGCTGACCAAGACTGCTATGCGCTGGTCACCGCCTTTGACGGCTATACCGCAACGCTGTATCCCATGACAGCGGATCTGTCCCCGGCCACCGGCCATGCCGTTACCGGCAAGGTGCTGGCGCTGGCCAATACCAGCGGCAAGGTCGCCGGCAGTGCATTTACCGTCATCGGTTGTGATGTGCTGATCAATGGAGAGGTTGTGGCAACTACCGGCGCAGATGGCGTATTTACCATTCCGTCTTTGGCAGCCGGTACTTATACCGCTACGCTGAGCTACGCCTACGGCTACGACCGTGACATTGAGATTACGGTTGCTGACGGTGATGTGGATCTGGGCACCTACGGCATGGTTGTTTGTAACTTTAAGAAAGATGCAACTGTTGATGCATCTGATTATAGTGCTTATAAGCGAGCAACCGGTAAGAGTAGTTCCGACGATGCTTACAATGCTGCGTGCGACTTTAACCACGATGGCAACATAGATGCGACTGATTACAGCATCTATAAGGCGTTTACCGGTAAAAATCTAAACAATGACATTTATGCAAATGCATAAAATAAGGAGGATTTCATAGCATGCGCAAAAGCGTAAAGAAAGTGATTTCCGGTGTGCTGGCAGGTATGATGATCCTGACCGCTGCTCCGATTTCTGCTATGGCCGCAGATTATCAGTTGGGCGATGTAATTGCTGACTCTGATGTTTGCGCCCCCCAGACTTTGCAGCCGAAGATTGATGTAGTGTGGACCCCTTACACCGGTAGGGGCGGTGCATTCGTTAATGATGGCGATGAGAGCTGGGTAGCAGACGGTACCACCGTAAATGACCTGAGCAAGCACTCCGTTGAAGGTAAGACTGTTGAGGAATTGCCTTCTAACAGTAAGTACGGTAAATTTGGTTTTGTTGCTTGTACCTTCATTTTGAGAGATACCGCTGGTCAGTTCGGCGCAACCCAGTTTAAGTTTACTTGGGACAGCGCTTTGACCATTGGTAACCGTATGGGCAACACCGGCAGCTTTAAGACGACACCCGCATTCGAGGGTACCGGCGCCGAAACCCTGTATAATTCAAATTGGGAACCCTATATGACTGATGATGCTTCTGCTTTGAGCACCACCGATGCATATATTTCCTTTGGTAACCCGCTGGATGCCAACAACAACGACGCGTTTGTGACTCGTTGGGTTGGCGAGACTTCCAGCATTGGTGATCCGGATGCCGGTACCGTGATCGATGGTCTGTACATCTGCACCATCGGTTTCAAAGTAGAGGCCGGTACCACCATCAGCGATGACCTGCTGCACTTTGAGCGTGCTGAGTATTGTGGTATTCCTTACAATGCTTTCGGTACGGATGTTCCGTATTTGTACACCCTGACCGGTAAGTCTTGGAGTGAGGGTACCCCCGTTGGTACCATCGAGTGCCCCATGAAGGCATCTGCTCCGGAGACCAAGTCTTACACCGTTAACTATGTGACCGAGGACGGCGCTTCTCTGGGCACCGAGACTGTGGAAGAGGGCAAGAGCCCCGCTTCTGTACCGGCTCTGCCCACGAAGGCTCCCGATGCTGCCGGCCACTACAGCTATGCTTGGGATACCGATCCCACCACAGCGACCATTTCCGCAGACACCACCTTCACTGCTAAGCTGACCACCACGCCTCATACCGAGACGAAGCTGGAAAGCAACTTTGTGGATGCCACCTGCGATAAGGACGGTTCTAAGACCGTGACCACCAGCTGCTCCGTGTGCGGCTATGTGATCAGCGTTGAGAATGTGGTTATCCCGGCTACGAAACACAACTGGGGCGAGTGGAAGCATGACGATGCTACCGCTAAGGCTGATTCCAAGCACACCCACATCTGCCTGAACGATGCGTCTCATACCGAGAGCGAAGCTTGTAACTTTATTTCTAAGGTAACTCAGCAGCAGACTGCTGATCAGCCTGAGATCACCACTTACACCTGTAAGGATTGCGGCTACTCCTACACTGAGGAGACCAAGCCCGCTCTGGGTCATACCCACAACTACGGTGCCCCCGTTGCTGATTACACCAGCGGTGAGGCCTTCGTTGAGGGTAAGGATTACACCCACACTGCTACCTGCACCGGCGAGGGTACCTGCAGCCAGCCTACTAAGACTGACAAGTGCACCTTCGATAATGGTGTGGAGACCAAGGCTGCTACCTGCACCGAGGACGGCGTGAAGACCTTCACCTGCACCGAGTGCGGCGGCACCTACACTGTAGCTATCCCGGCTACCGGCCACGCTTGGGGCCAGTGGAGCCATGACGCTGCAACTGCAGAGGCTGATGCCACCCATACCCGCGTTTGCGCCAATGACGCTTCTCACAAGGAGACCAAGGCCTGCGACTTCACCGCTAAGGTGACCCAGGAGGCTACTCTGGATCAGGCCGAGATCACCACTTACACCTGTAAGGACTGTGGCTACTCCTACACCAAGGAGACCGCTCCGGCTCTGGCTGGTGTGACCGTAACTGTAAATGCTGTGGAGAACGGCTCTGTAACCCTGGCCGGTCAGGATGTGACCGCCGGTGGTTCTAAGAAGTTCGCTGAGAACGGCACTTACACCCTGGTTGCGACTCCCAATGAGGACTGCACCTTCGTAGGCTGGCAGACCGGTAACAAGATCGTTTCCACCGATGCTACCTACACCACCGTGGCTGTCGCTGACGTCACCTACACGCCCGTGTTCGCTGAGTCCGCTAAGCCCGTTCAGTTCACCTTTGTTGATATGTTCAACAACGTGATCTCTTCTCAATCTGTTGCTTCCGGCGCAGATGTGAAGATCCCGCAGGCGCCCACCTACACCGGCTACACCTTCACCGGTTGGTCCGCAGATGAGGCTACCATTAAGGCCGCTACCTCCTCCATGACTGTTTATGCACAGTATGAGAAGGACGCTGCCGCTACCTACACTGTAACCACTGACGCTGATGCTACCGTTGCTTACGGCAGCAACTCCGCACAGGGTACTCTGGCTGACGTTCCTTACGGCACCCAGGTAACCGTGTCTAAGGCTGGCGCTACCGCTTGGGCTATCGACGGCAAGATCGTTGCTTACGGCGACAGCTACACCTTCTATGTTGCTTCTGATGTAACTGTGAAGGCTGCTTCCGCTACCACCCAGGCTCCCGTTGTGGCTGCTGTTTCTGCCAACCAGGTTGCCGGTTCTTACAAGGTTGAGTTCGTTGCTACCCGCGCTATGGTGGATGGCTGCACTTACCTGAAGTCCGGTTTCGTGTATGGTAAGAACCTGACCGATGCTGACCTGACTCTGGCCAACGTTGGCAAGAAGGGTTCCGCTGATAACTCCGGCGTTGTGAAGGCAGCTTATGCCAACAGCACCGAGGGCAGCACTCAGTTCATCCTGAGCTATGGTATCTCCGCTCAGACCGGCACTGCCTCCGCTAAGGCATTCTTGACCTACAAGGATCAGAATGGCGCAGTGAAGACCGTGTACTCTGATGTGATGAACCACACTTACGCTTAATCGCGTAGACCCCTATTTATCGCTCCTGCCGGCGGGCAACTGCCGGCAGCGATATAAGGCAATTTAGGAATAGGAGGAATGTCTTCATGAAAGAAGCTTATTCTAAGCCTGTTGTCGACGTCAAGGAATTTCAGCAGATCAATGTGATGACCGCAAGCGGTCCTGAAATTGTTGGTGGCGAAGACGACTAATTGCAATTAGTAAAATAATTGCTCGAGCGAAAAGAGCCGAGGGAGCAATCCCTCGGCTCGATTTTTTCGCTTTACCGGTGCGGCAGGTTGGTTGCACCGGGTCTGTATTGTACGAACCGACGGGGAGACCGTCGGCTTTTTTGTTTTTTTATGGTAATGGAGCGGCACTTATGGTACAATGAAAGCAGACGAAACGAATTGGAGGCGGCGGTATGAAAAAGATGACAAAGCGCCTGGCGTGCTTGGTGCTGGCGTTGGTACTGGCCTGCTGTGCCCTGCCGGGGGTCACTTACGGTGCCACCACCTCGGTAGATCTGAACCAAAATTACCTGTTCCGTGCCCGGACTAACGCCTTTTCCTTTGGCACCGGTGAGACGGCAAACCTGACCTTTACGCCCCAGTACACGGCGAAATACACCTTAAAGCTGTACGGCCATGTGACAGGCGGGCGGAATATCCGTGCCAGCCTGACGAACCCGGACGGCACGGTCACGGACTTTGAATACCCTAACCGTACCGGCTCTACCGTTAAGGATTACAGCCATCCGTACCTGACCGCTACCCTGGAGCAGGGCAAAACCTATACCTACTCGGTTAGGGGCTGGACGGCAACCAGTACCGGCGCAACGGTAGATGTGGACTTTACCAGCGGCGAAAGCGGCACCCTTTCCCAGGAGGTGGGGCTGCGGCTGTATCTGGACCAAACGGAATTTACCGCTTACAGCCAGCAGGCGGTGCTGAATGCAATGAAGCTGCTGATTGTGGATCGCACCGGCGCCCACTTGGAATGGAAGTATAAGGATGCGATGGGCAGCCTGCTGGTGGGCGGCGCCGATGTGATCGTGGATCTGTCCGCTTGCGGTGCCTGCGGCAAGAACACGGTGCAGGTGCACTATATGGGCTACACCGCCACGGCGGATTTTAATTTGGCCCACGACTATTCTGTGCTGCTGGAACGGGTGGCGGCTACGCCCACTGCCCGCGGTTATGACCTACTGAGGTGCAGCCGGTGCAGCGCGACCACCCGGGCGAATTTTGTAGATTACGACGGCTTTTGCATTGCTACCCCCGGCGCGGATATGGGCGCACTGCTGTTTAACGATACGGACGTGACCGCCGGCGGCCGCATTTATGTAGATCGAGGCAAGGACTGCACGCTGCTGGCTCTGCCCAATAGCGGCTGCCGTTTTGCCGGTTGGCAGCAGGGAAATAAGATTCTGTCCGGCGATGCCAGCTATACCTTTACCCCGGTGGCCAGCGCCACCTACACGCCGCTGTTTTTGGACAACAGCGACCGGCTGACCTTTTTGTTTATTGACCCGTTTTCCAATGTGTTGTCTTATCAACAGGTGGACAGTGCTGCGGAGGTAAAGATCCCCACGCCGCCTGCCTACACCGGCTATACTTTTGTCGGCTGGTCCTACACGCCGACGCAGATCCACAGCGCCACCGGCTCCCTGACCGTGCAGGCGCTGTACCGCGCCGGTGGAGCCAAGCAGCTGACCGTCACCGCCCCCGGCTGCACCTTGCAGTGCGGCAGCCAAACTGCTCGGAACAGTCTGTCTGTTGCCTATGGGGCGCGGGTTACTGTGTCTGCAGCAGATGCCAAGGGCTTTTCAGCCGATGGGCGTGTGCTGGGTTATGGCAGCCGGTACAGCTTCTACGCCGTTGCCGATTTGGCGCTGGAGAAGCGCACCGATGATCTGACTCCGGTGCCCTCTGTGTCCCTGCTCTCCGCCCAGTTGCAGTCGGATACCGGGCGGGTGATGTTTGCTGCCACTCGGTCCATGGCCGGGGAGGGGAACCGGCTGGTGACCTCCGGCTTCCTGTATGGCAAGAATTTGGCAGACGATGACCTGGTGCTGGAGATGGCCGGTAAGCCGGGCACCGGTACGGACGCCGGCACGGTGCGCTGCGCGCAAAACCGCTCTACGGAGCCGGAAGGCCAGTTTGTGCTGTACTACGGCATTTCCGCCCATGTGGGCACTGCCGCCGCGCGGGCGTACCTGACTTATGCAGACGCAGACGGCGCCCTGCACACGGTGTATTCCGCCGTGCTGCGCTATACCTATTGACAGACCTTTCCTATTTACAATCCGTCTGACCTGTGCTACAATAAGGGCAGCAAAGGAGTGCGATTATGAAAAAAACTATACGCCTGGGCAGTTTTCTGCTGGCGTTTCTGCTGCTGGTGTGCACCCTGCCGGTGACGGCGTGGGCGGCCACCACTGTGGACTTAAATCAAAATTATCTGTTCCGTCCCCGAGACAACGCCTTTTCCTTTGGCGCCGGCGAGACAGCAACTTTGACCTTTACCCCCCAGTATACGGCGGAATATACTTTGAATCTGAATGGCCATGGGGACGGTGGAGGCGGTCGGAATATCAAGGCCAGCTTGACGAACCCGGACGGCACCGTGAGGGATTTTGTATATCCAAACCATGAAGGAACCACAACCCCGAATTTCGCGCGGCCCTTTTTGACCGCTAAGCTGGAGAAGGGCAAGACATATATCTATTCTGTGACGGGTAAAATAGCCTCTACGAGTGCTACCGTAGATGTGAACCTGACTAGCAGCCAAAGCGGCACTCTGTCCCAGACGGTGGGACTGCGGTTATATCTGGACCAAGAAGAGTTTACCACTTATAGCCAGCAGGCGGTGCTGAATGCGATGAAACTGCTGATTGTGGATCGTTCTGGTGCTCATATAGAGTGGAAGTATAAGGATGCTTTAGGCAGTCTGACAGTAGACGATGTTGATGTGATTATAGATTTGTCCACTTGTGGTAGTTGCGGCACGAATACTGTGGTGGTGCACTATATGGGTTATACCGCTACAGCGAATTTCAATTTAAAACATGACTACCGACCGAAAGCTTCTGTACTGCCCACCTGCACCACTGCGGGCTACACGCCTTACTTCTGCACCATTTGCGCAGATGAGGAGCACCGGGATATTGTCCCGGCGCTGGGTCATAATTACAAAGAAAAAAGCCGTGCCTTGACCAAGGCCACGACTTCTAAGGATGGCAAACGGACGGCAACTTATATTTGCACCCGTACCGGTTGCAAGGCTACATACACCAAGACCTTGCAGACATACTATAAAGCCAGCAATATCAAGCTGAATAAGACCGCCTATACCTATAACGGCAAGGTGCAAAAACCGTCTGTGACCGTGAAAGACAGTAAGGGCAAGGCCCTGAAGAGTACGGATTATAAAATTGACTACCCCAAGGGTATGAAGAATGTGGGCAAATACACTGTAAAAGTGACCCTCAAGGGCAATTACAGCGGCAGTAAGTCCATGACCTATAACATTAACCCCAAGGGCACCAGCGTATCTAAAGTCACCGCTGCCAAGAAAGGCTTTA
>OLOD01000660.1_pt1 | contig 26565 bp, 16 predicted proteins | sample 1671921 | NCBI WGS metagenome assembly OLOD01 (sample SAMEA3136626, study PRJEB25190) | human gut metagenome | biome: human gut; feature: human-associated habitat; material: faeces | place: Austria | collected 2013
AGGCGTAGAGATGTTGCATCATGGCTGTCACACCTTCCTCGATGTCGCGGAATTTGCAGCCCTTGTCGCCGCGTTTTTTCACTCCAAGCCCGCAATAGTTGTGGGCATTGGGCTGAACGGCTGTTCCGTTGTCAAATCTGAACCATCCGGTCTCGATTATGGCCTGGCAGAGGGCGATATCGCCACGGATGCCATAGCGCTCGCCGACATTGTAGAACGCTTCGGCAACTTCGCGCTGGAACTTGGGGTTATGGCGGCACACATATTCATACATATAATCGACATCTATCTCGGCTTTTCCGAAAATAGGGGTTTTGGCTTCTGACAGAAGCGGCAGCAGCATGAACAGGAGCGGGAATAATATACGGTGCATAGGTGGTAGAGGGGGGATAAAAATAATAGTAGACGTGAATTTGACACTATTATTAACGCGCAAGTTAGCAAAAATCCTTCAAACAATGAAATTTTGAGAAAAATTCATTAAAATTTACATTTTGAATAACCATTCTGTCAACACCGTCTGCGTGGAGAATCCCCCTGCGGACACCGCCCCTGTGGCCTGTAAAAGAAAAAGCAGCCGTTCATACCCTGCCGAGGGATGAATGGCTGCAAATCATGAAGTTGGCCTATGCCTGTTTTCCAAATGATCGTCAATCAGGCGTGAATCCGTTGAGTCATCCTGAGGGGAGAGTCATGCCGGATGTGTCTTATTCGTCATTATCTTCTTCGCTGTCGGTTATGATGCTCTTGAACTGGCCGAGAAGATTGAATTTCATTCCCACGCCGTCGGAAAGTCCGATTTCATAGCCGCTGAGTTTTTTCTTTATGCTGACAATCTTTGCTCCGTTGCCGTTTTTGCCAACATAGTTCCGGATGGTGCGTGGGACAAGCCCTTCGGGCACTTCTCTCTTCTTGCAGTCGACCGACTGCCATTTGCCGGCGTTTGAAAATTCGATTTTAGTGCCGTTGACGAGTTTTACGTCGTAGTCGGTCTTTTTGAGAAGATGGCGGTCGACCTTGATCATGCTCACCTTCGCTTTCGGAAAATACTCGTCGAGCATTTCGAGTGCCTCTTCAGGCAGATTCTCGCGGTTGATGGTGTACTTGTCGATAAAGGCGTGTGCGACCCCTCCTGTCATTGTGACGAGAAGGAGCAGAAGTAGAATTTTTTTCATAAGTTTTGAAAATATATATATAATGAGTGTGTTTCCGATAGTTTCCGTATGATACGTCTATATTAACGGACAGGGATGCCCGTTTAGTATGTCTGAGGCCGGGTATATTCGGCCGGGAGTTTTGCAGTGCGGAGTAAATGGTTTATCTTTGCGTGACACATCACGAAAATAATCCAGACTATGAAATATTTCTTCTCGGCCGGAGAGGCATCCGGCGACCTGCATGCCGCTCAGGTGATAAAGGAGCTGCTGAAACTCGACCCCGAAGCCGACATCTGTTTTCTCGGCGGCGACCGCATGGCTGATGCCTCGGGCCGCGCTCCGCTCATCCATTTCAGCCGCATGGCGTTCATGGGTTTCATTGACGTGGCCAGACATCTGCCCGAGGTGCTCGGCAATCTAAGGACGGCCAAGGAGGCCATACGCACTCAGCGCCCCGACGCAGTGGTGCTCGTCGACTATCCCGGTTTCAATCTGAAGCTCGCCAAGTATGCCAAGGGACTTGGCATAAAGGTGTTCTACTATATCGCGCCGAAGCTATGGGCGTGGAAATCATATCGCATCAAGCAGATCAGGCGCTATGTCGACGAGGTGTTCTCGATTCTGCCATTTGAACCGGCATGGTTTTCCGAGCGCGGAGTCGAGGTGACCTACGTGGGCAATCCTTCGGTCGAGGAGGTCGAGGATGCCATCAGGGCGCTCCCGTCGCGTGGCGAATTTTTCGCCGCCCACGGGCTTGCCGACCGACCGGTTCTCGCGCTCGTGCCCGGAAGCAGGGTGGGGGAGATAAAGGCCAATCTGCCGGTGATGGACGCTGTGGCGCGTCGTCATCCCGGCTTGCAGGCTGTGGTTGCGGGTGCGCCCTCGCTCAGCCGTGAGTTCTATGCGCGGTTTACCGACTTCCCGGTTGTCGACGGGGCTACTCTCGGTCTGATGGCCAATTCGCGTGTGGCTATGGTGACATCGGGCACTGCAGCGCTCGAATGTGCGCTTGCCGGATGTCCGCAGGTGGTGTGCTACCGGGCAGTCGGCTGGAAATGGGCTCACGATATTTTTCTCCACATACTCAAAATCCCCTATGCCTCGCTCCCGAACCTCGTCGGTGGGAAGATTGACCGCCTGACGCGCAACGAGGTCAACCGCGAGGCTGTCAGGACGGGCGTGAGGGGATGTGTCGTGCCTGAAATGCTCGTCCACAACTGCACGCCCGAAATGGTCGACCGTCAGCTCGCACCGCTCATCGGCGACACTCCCGAGCGCCGGGCGCAGCTCGACGGCTATGACCGTGTGCGCCGCATCCTCCATACCGAAAGCTCTGCTGCGGCCAATGTCGCAGGGCTCATCCGCCGTTCGCTCGGAGGACGGTGACGGTCGGCGGAAGTCTATGGAAAAACATCACAGCGCGATGATAGGCAACCATGCCATGACATCGCGCTGTGGCGTTTTTTTGTTCGTGTGTAGCCTGATTTTGTCAGAGCCAGATGGGGGCTACGTATTTTGCAAGGAGATAGCCGCCGCCGATGAGCCAGAGGTCGAGTATGAATGCAAGAACAAACGGTTTCGCACCTGCTTTCTTGAACTTGTCGATGCTGGTTTCAGCGCCGAGAGCTGCCATAGCCATTGTAAGAAGGAAGGTGTCGAAGTAGTTGATTGCGTCAACGAGGGCTGTCGGGAGAAGGTTGAACGAGTTGAATCCGATGACCACAAGGAAGCCTACTGCAAACCAAGGAATGTTGACTTTGCCTTTTTCGCCGGATTCGCCTGTCGACTTGCCACGGCGCGACACCCAGACTCCGAGCACCAGAAGCACGGGAACGAGGAGCATGACGCGGATCATCTTGACGATGATGGAGACGTTTGACACTTCGATGCCCATCGCGTTGCCTGCGCCGACGGCGTGGGCGACTTCATGGAGGGTCGAGCCGGAATAGATGCCCATTTCCTGAGGGGTGAGGTCGACCCAGCCCGAACGGTAGGCCACGGGATAGAGGAACATTGAGATTGTGCCGAAAATCACCACTGTCGCCACTGCGACGGCTGTCTTGTAGGCTTGTGTGCGTATGGCCGATTCAGCGCCGAGCACTGCCGCCGCTCCGCAGATGCCGCTGCCGATAGATGTCAGAAGCGCTGTGTCGCGGTCCATCTTGAGCATGCGCCCGATCCAGATACCGCCGAGGATGGTGGTGACCACGATGATTGCGTCGATGACGATGCCTGAAACACCTACATTTACAACGTCTTGGAATGTCAGTCGGAAGCCGTAGAGGATAATGCCGAGGCGCAACACTTTCTTAGAACAGAACTGGATGCCGGGGACCCACGTCTCGGGCAGATTGTTGCGGAGCGAGTTGGCGTAGAGCATACCGAGGATGATACCGATGATCATCGGGCTGAACGACAGATCCTTGAAAAACTGGGCTTCGCCGATGTAGAAGGCTGCGCACGCAAAGAGTGCAATCAGAAGTATGCCATGAATCATGCTGACACGTTTTTCTGTAAACTTTGGCATAGTTAAGAAGAATTGATTTATAAGTTATTGAAAAGTATAAAAGTTTTCTTGTAGATTACTGAGACCGGTGGAGCATGTCTGCCGGACGCGATGATTATAAAAAGGATTATATATTTCTTTCGTGTGTGTCTGACGGCTTATCGGGCAAGCTGTCGCCACATAGTATGTATATAATGTCTCTATGTCGGGGCGAGAGGCTGTGTATATGAAAAAGAATGAGTAAAGATAATTTCCGAAGAAATTAATAATTACTCATTCTCCTCTCTCCTCAGCGGTATGGACGGGACTCGAACCCGCGACCCCCTGCGTGACAGGCAGGTATTCTAACCAGCTGAACTACCACACCAAGTTTTACACGTGAGATATGCTCCACGGCAGCTGCGCTTCTACTCTTATGGGCGATAGTGATTACTGCCGTTTTGCTTGTGCAAAGTTAAGTGAGTTTTCTGATATATGCAAATTTTTTGAGAGAAATGTTTGAAATCGCAGATGGAATATTTTCTTGTGTAACCTATGGATAAAGACTACACAGTCAATTCTCTCTGCAAAATCATAGTGAAATCTACAATTCAATACATCTTATAAAGCAGGCATCTGAGCCATGATTATCATTCCATACATTCGCATGAGAGATTTTAGAAAAGTCGAAAGTGGAATAATTGATATCCCACGCCGGGAATCTTTGAGCAGTACCGTCATTATCTTTTCCGTCATATTCAGTATCAAACCAATAAATAGCTCCGTTTGACCGAAATATGTCTAAAAATAGGGGGGCATCGTAAATCCCGTATTTATATATACCATCTGCGATTGTGGTTGTGATTGAATCCACTCCTGTTGTTGGGTCTGGGTTCTTTATTTTAATATCCTTTTTAGTTACAGCGTTGAAATATCCCCATCTGGGATTAGAGGAATATCTGAGCACTCCCAGATACCCGTTATCAGTCCGATTTTTTCTATGTCCGTAGCCTGAGGAGCCTATTGGAAAGAATAGATTTCCTCCGGTTTGGGTATTATAAACAAAACATCCTCGCATCCCTTTTTTATCTGGTGCATTTCCTTTGTGTCCGTAAACATCATCAATAAAGTCTGCTGTCTCTGTGGCTCCATCTCCATAACAAATACCATAGCCATTTTTTATAGGGAAGTTTTCTACTTCAGAAGCATCATTCAAATTTTTAGGCACAAATTTGGCATAATCATCAAGAGTTGCAATTCGATAATTTCCTGTAGGTGCGTCAAATTTATTTCCATTCGGATTACTGGAGGTTATGACACTCCAATTTTTGATAGAACCATCAGTCATCTTTAAATTGTTGCCGGCATTGTTTATGAAATCATTTGGCTTGATTTGAGTCCAGCTTGTTTTTGATCCTAAATTATTAACATTGCTCTCCGATTTTATACCGTTCCAGTTCCCAAATCTGAAAAGAGATCCTTCGTCAAGTGGATTGGTGGCTATAGTGCCCTGGTCTATATTATTACCTGTACACCATTTAGCACCAACACCAAGGGCGTCATCCGCCTCATAGCCTTGACGTACAAAAATAAGGTGATAGCAAGAGTAGTAGTTATACTCTATTCTGATTATAGCATATCTCGGTTTAGATGCAGTGCCTTTAAAGTTTATATTGAAATCAATGTCGGAGTTTGATCTTCCTTCAATAGTTTCTCGTTTCAAAACCTGATTGGAATATTCGAAAGTGTATTTTCCTTCTGTCGTTGATTTGGAGCCGGTCAGAGTGATGAATCCATTTTCACCAGTCGTTGGATCAGCTTCCGAATCTCTGATTATATATGCGCGCCATGGACCTGCACTCTGTAGGTTTGTAAACTTAGTGTCATTGTCTTTTTTTAATACTTTTAGGACGACATGGAAACCATCACTGTTGCTACTGCTTCGGTATATTCCTTTGGGATTGACGAGGCGGCGCACTTGTTTGACTTCAATGTTGTTAATATTACTGTCAGGATTGTCAACCAGACCATCTTTCTCACTGTCAAGAATATCTCCGTTGGATAGATATATTTTTACATTGACAGTCGCCTGACGATAATAGGCATCGTATGGATTATTGCCTGTATAGCCTGTACGGGTTATTAATTGGCGAGCACGAGTCCAGATTGGTAATTTCACATAATAAGTTCCGTTATCCCAGCTTACATGAGCTTTGTCTTTATCCATCGCTTCATATAACGGATAACTGCTAAGATTAAGTTCATCACTTCCGTAGGTTCTGTTGCCAAGGTTGGCTTCTTCATAATGTGCCTTATTGAAAACAGACGGTTCATCATGAGACAAATCATTCGGTTCAGGAAGAACAAGAAGATTCTTTGGCTTTCTTAAAGAAAGAAATCCGTTCCACGGTTTTCCTTGTACGATTTCAGGAGTCGCTAAGAATGGGACAAAGGTGTTATACCACCATGCTTGTGGTTGGGAATTTTCAATTGTTGCTAAATTGGTTTTATCTAACGTAATTGCATTTTTGACTTCACAGTCCATTGGAGACCAATTGTTGTCAATGATTTTAGCCTCGATTTTTTCAATTGTCACATCCTTTGGCGCATCGAATTCGAGAGGGATCATTGCGGTCTGGCCGTAGAGATAGGAGATATAGAATGGATGTGGAAAACGAAGTTTGGTTACCGGGTCTTTTCTGTAGTCGATATGCCAATCCACGTCGTTAGCCCACCCTTTGAACATAAGGGTGAGTTTATAGTGATGGTTTCGTTCGGCATTGTAGTCAAGGTCAGCATCTTTGCCAAGCATAAAGCGATAGGTGATTTCACCTTCACCTTCTTTTTCATTTCCTGATTTATAGTAGGCTTTAACCTCTATATATGATCCGTATTTCTTGGCATCTTTCCAAGAGATATTGGTTGGGTCTATGCCATCGGGATAAGACACAACGCCATCAGTCTTGTCCTGCTGGTTGACCTGCTGATGTTTGTCGGTAGGTGTTCCTTCCTTTCCTTTGCCTTGTAGATTCTCATAGAAATAAAACGCGTTGGTCGTTTCAGAGTGTAATGCTGCAAGTTTTTCAGAGTCAGACATTCCGTCTTTAAGTCCGTCTGCTCCAAAACCGTTGATATTTTTTGTTTTTGATACATACCCCGGCCAATTTTCATTGTAGCTTTCAGCCGGAATTACTGTTGTCGGGTCTATATTGTCGGGATAATATGTAATTATCTGGTCGGGGGTGTCTATTATTTCGATTTTTCCGATTTCGTTATCCGGACCGGCGACACCCTCCTCTGAAGGGGTCTCAGGATTGTCAGCTCCGAGATAGCAATATTTCGGGATGTCTTTTATAGTGACGGATTTGATAAAGATTTCGACTCCGTCTTTAAGGCCTGTGCCGTCGAATGCGACTGTCACTTTCGACGCAGCGCGTTTAATCCATGCGTGGAGAGTGACGTTTTTCTGATTGATGACTATTTCGGGCGCGTCGAATCCTTTGCTTGCATTATTTGCGGAAAAGTAGCCAAACATCTGATTGTTGGCAGCCACGTTTTCATTGTTCCATTCGAGAGTGAACTTTTTCAGATTTTCGAGATTTTCGACAACCTCGTCGGTCAACAGCTCCTTGGCCACATTGGCCACCGCATAGATGTGATATTTTCCATAGGAAAGTTTCGGGATTTTGACTGTAGCCTTCTGTGTCGCAGTCTCCGCACGGTGAGGGGTGTTTTCGTTATATTTGACATCATCAGGTTGAGCCGTCGATTTTTCAGTCGTCGGTTCATCATAGAAGAAATGATTGACGTATTCATTCTTTTCATTATAGAAAACGATACAGAGATTTTCGATTTCCTTTATGGCATCGCCCGGAGTTCCGCCAGTGACCGCACGGCTCAAAGCCGGGTAGAGCGGAGTGAAAGTCACCTCGGCGGTGACTTCTGCCTCACCTTCGCCGATATACGAAGGGTCATAAAGAGGGTCTTCGGCGCAGGAGACGGCTGCAAGGGAAAAAACAAGGGTGATTAATATGTCGTAGATCTTCGATTTCATCGTGATAATGGATACGTCCTGTTACTATTTATATAAATATAGGTGGTGGAGATGTCTGGGCGGTAGCTGTCGCAGAGGCGCGGGCTTCATTCTCGGTCGATGCCGAAGTCGGGTTCGAGCTTTATGCCGGTATAGGGCACAAGTTCGACCGTAGCCTCGTTTACGCCTAAGTCGATATTGATTTTTACATGTGTGTTTCTCGGAAGGATCGGCAGATTGTCGAGCGTAAGTTTCTCGGAAGTCGCAACGATGGTCTGGTCGCCGAACTTTGTATGAAGAACCAGTTCGACGGAATAGGGCTTGCCGTCGGCTTCTGGTTGTCCATTGAAAGGCAGACCGAATTTGCTTTCGCAGAAATATATTGGCAGACTGATTTGAGTTGTCTCATCTTTCAGGTCAATGCCGTCGCCATTGAATTCAAATGTAAACGGCGAGTGATTTGCCGACTCGGGTATTTCATACTCGGTGATGAACCGACCCGAGAGGTCGGGGTCGATGGAAATGTCGCCGGTGTCTGACGGATTTTTGATGCCGTCGGTCGAGCCGGAGTTGCCATCCTTGTGGAATGTCGGTTTTGCCGGAGAGTATACGGTGTTTTTAGGAAGAAAATATTCTCTGTCGGCAAGGCTGTTGAACGTCAGCGATTTCAGGTAGAGCCCTTCGCCGTAGTCCGACTTGATGTTGAAGCTGAACTTCACAGCAGCGCGGGTGATGAAAAACGGGCCTACTTTCTGCTCGCGTAGTTCGGGAGTTTCGGGCATTTCGATGTAGACATCCTCATAGACCTCCGACATCGGGATATAGTGAGCGCCGCTTTCGGTGGTGTTGTCATAGAGAATGCCGTTTGTGCCGGCAGGAATCTGTATATTCTCGATATAGTCTGCCGTGTATGGGCTGTCGGGGGTGAGGCTGCTGAGATTGACTGTCTCCCCGGCGGGAAGATTGGCGTTGATGCTTTCCTCGTTGGCGAGAATATAGATGGTCTTGTTCTCGCCACCGTGAACCTTAAGGTTCATGTCGTCGTAGCGCACAACACCGTTTTCGTTGAATGTGAAAAATCGGTTGTGCTCGACTACTTTGTCATAGGGCTTATCGGTGTCCGGGTTGATAATCTCGTTGCCGTCCGAGTCCTTGACCGGGTTGCCTTGGAAGTCGGTTCCCGGGCGGAGGATTATGATGCGGAGAGTGTGGATTTTTTCATATTTTGAAGCTTCCCGCTCAAAGTAGTTGTCTTTGTCAGGGGTGGTGACGAGGGCTCTCGATTCGGACTGGCGGACGGCATCGGGGGCTACTACTGAAAACGTCAGGTTGACCATCTTTTCGGCGGGTATGGGGTCAGGGGTGTCGGCGTTGCGGTCACCGTCACACGAAATTCCCGTCAGGCCGGCAAGAAGGCACAGGGCGATATGTCCAAATCGTTTAAGCGTCATAAGTCAGTGTTGTTGATGCGCACCACCCATCCGTTGATTGTGATGTAGGTCGAGATCCAGTAGCCGTTCTGAAGAAACAGAACCATGTTCCATGTGTTCTCGCGGTCGAGAAACTCCTGAGAACCCATCGATGAATACTGGTCGCTCTTGAGGAGCAGGAGCACATTGATGAGGGGAAGTGAAAGCACTTTTGATCCGTCGTTGGCATTGGTGATTTCGAGCCGTGACTCGTGGTTGGCCATGAGGCGCGAGATGCTGAACTCGGCATAGGCCACCTCGAAACTTTCCTCCGTGTCGGGGTCGATTCCGGCGGTCTGCTGTCCGCGCGCCCACGGGCTGTAGGTGGTGACGGTGGTGGGGATAATGTTGTTTTGCCAGTCGAAAAGGGGGTTGTCGGCGGTGATCGAGAAGTTGAAATCACGGTTGTCGACAGAGGTGTTGTTGACGTTCTGAAGGACAACGCGGATGTTGTTGGTGTCTCTCATCATCTCGACTGTCGCTTCGGTGTAGTCGGTCGACTCTTCGGGGACTGTGACTTCGAGCGCTCCGTAGAAAAGGTTGTGGAGCTGCGTCCCGACGGGCGATGTGATGCACCCGGGTTTCATCGCAACGCCTACGTTTTCGATCGGTAGCGATGCGTCGGGGGTGGATGTGAAGCTAAACGAGGCGTCGTCACAGGCTATGCCTCCATAGGCGAGGAGGCGGTAAGTGCCGGCAGGGAGATCGAGCTGCATGCGCCAGTTTTCGTCTGAGAGCAGCGAGGCGCTCGATTCGGTGCGGGTTTCGATATATTTTCCGTCTTTGTCGTAAACAAGGAGCGTCAGGCAGTCGACCTGCGAGGGGAATGCGTTGGCAAACTCCATGTTGTAGTCATAGACGAAACGTAACCGCAGACCCTCGTCGCAGGGATCGAGATCGTCGTAGATGATCGCGTCACACGAGGCAAGGGAAACCATCCCGGCGACGGCAAACGCCGCCGGGATGATAGATGAGATGATATTTCGTCCAAACAGTTTCATTGCTGTTTTTTGTAGGATTACTCTTAAATTTTGGTTCGTCGGAAGTTTCGATTAGAATTCGATGTTGTTGACACGGACAACCCAAGGAAGGACTTGTGCAGTGACGGTGAGGTAAACGTCCTCTTTTTCGTCAGGTGTTCCGGGGGTGGGTTTGTCGGGATCGTTTTCAGAAATGCGCGGGTGACCTATCTGGCTGAGTTTTGTTACGGCAAGTTTGTAGACGTTGTTGCGGACAACAGCAAACTCCATCGGACCCATGACACCGTTATTGAGGTTGTCATTATGACGGTTCCAGTAATAATAGTAGCAATAGTAACCCCAGCCAAGATCCTTGTCTTTGCTTCTCTGATAAATGGTTATATTCGCATTAGTTACAGCTTTCTTAAATGCGTTTTTGACGTCACTGTCAGCTGTCGCCGGTTTTCCTGCTTCGTTCCATTTGTTCCATGCGTCGTTTGCGCAACCAACTTCTTCTGCAAGTGTGTCGGTATATTTGATAGAAACGCCTTCTTCAGTGACATTTCCGGTCTGGCTGTCTACAACATTATATTTAAAATCTACACTTCCGAAACCGCCTGTTCCGAATACGGCAACGTAAAGGCTGTTGCTGCGGTTTATGGATATGGGTTCCCAATGTCCGCCATCAGTTTCACCTTCAACAGCAACCCATTTGAAGCCGGGGATAGCAGCTTTGATAGCGGCTTCGCGTATTTTGGGCCATGAAAGATAAAGATTACCTGCAAAAAGGTAAAGAATCGGCGCACGATATGAATCGCCAAAAGACTCATCTTCATTATTTATTGCATCAGCAAGATCTTTGATATCAGCATCGGTAGAATTAACCGCTGCGTCTGGTGCAACCATTTTACCCTTGAATACAACACCTGTAGAGATTGCATTTATCTGTGATTCAACAGGACCTGCAATTGTGTTTTCGGTTACATAACGCCAGATACGATAATCCCCGAGTTTATTGTCATTATTCCAAGAGTCATTGTTGTCTTGAGTTCCGTTTAAAACTGTTTTACAAGATACTGTTCCCCATCGGTCCTCATCGCCGTTATTGTCGATTGTTCCATTTGATTTGAAGAACGGATAATGCAGACCGGCACTGTAGTCAAAATTTGATGGAGTCTGATTGGCATTTGTCGCAGTTATCACACTTTGCTTCCATGTGTAATCAGCGTCGACAACATAATTTCCAGCTCTTGTGATTGCACCGCTTCCAACTGCGTACCAAGGAAGTTCAGGCTTACAAATCTGTGCATCTGTCGGACTTCCATTGTCTGAAACATGACGAAGGAAATAATATCTCTTGTTCATGTTTATAAGAGCCATTTTTTCAAGCTGAATGTTTACAATAGCAGTCTTTTTATTGTCATCTCCGGTTGTGTATACCACTTCGTATGTACGGTCTCCGATACCATTGTAACCATTTTCGTCATTACATCCTTTTCCTCCGATAGAGCCGTCTTTGAAGTCAAAACGAGCTACGGCGCGTTCAACTTTTACAGCACCGCGATCAGTTGTTCCATTGTCAATGTTTACATCTCCGTTTGTGCCTGAAAGATCGAAAGGTTTGCTCTTGGATGTATAGAAATTCCAATCTTGGAGAGTATGAGGAATCTCGCGTGTGGCTATGAGAGCGTTTGACATGAGGAATGAGTTATTAGCCCAGATTGCGTCGTCTACAGTTGCACGGCCAATCTCATTAATCCATGTATTGCTGCCTGATGCAATTCCTGCGACGGTATTTTCGCCGTCAGTATGTCCAAATACGATATTTTTAAGTTCGTTAGTCGGATTACAGAATAAGAAAATATTAGCTTCTGTTTTATGATCAGCCTTGTTATAGTAATTGCTGAGCTGCGTTTTTGTGAATTGAGATACAGCCTGATAGGTGGAGTTGTCAGCAGTTAGAGCACGCAGGTCTGTTTTTGTAATATTGGCTGCTGCGATAAAGTTGTTTGTTTCTGCCTCAGCAAGTATGATAATGGCTTGTTCTACTGCATTTTCATAGTCTTTGCCTATTTCTACGCCGTTATTACTTGTGCTGCCGTTTTCACCGGGGTCTACAGTTTGACTACGGGAATTTTTTGCATTGGGCAGGTCAATGTCGATGGTGAAATAAACACCGTCTTGAGTTTCAGTTCCGGGGCCGTTCGGGCTGTCAGGTCCGTCGCTGATTTTGTCGTCGGAGCAAGCTCCGAGCATCATGGCAGCAATAGCAGCCATGCTGAGGAATTTAAATTTTCTCATTTTGTGACAAATTTTGGTTATTTATTAATTAATTGTGTTGAAAATTATCGTAGAGGTATACGTGTTTTTATTGAGGCTGTTATTTTGATGAAGGAGAGATGAGGTAGGTCACGGGATGATAGGTGTTGATTTCGCCAATCTGATTGATTAGAGAGTCACAGCCCGTCATGCCCGCATCGGCGGCGGCTTTGAACCGCTTGACGGCCTCGGTGAAGTCGGAGCGCTTGGCAGCGAGGATTGCGCGGGCATAGTGGGCTTCGGGAGTGTTGCCGGCTTTGAGCAGATGGCTTTGTGCCTCGTCGAGCTGTCCGCGCTTCATGTCGTTGTTGGCAGCGTTGAGGTTGAGCATCGGATCGTCGGGGTAGACCTCGACGGCAGTCTCAAACACCTTGCAATATTCGTCAGAACCTTCGGGGTAGGTCTGCGCGAGGGGGTAGAAGTCGACGTTGCGCAGACGCGTCGGGTCGGTCTCGAAAGCGTGGCGGATTTCGGCGATGTCGGTATATGTCTTGATGGCATATTCGACAGTGTAGTCCGAGTGGCACAGCCAAGGATAGATTTGCTTGAGGATGACGGCATAGTCCTTGGGGAAGCGCACCTTGATTTCGCGGTCGCGGGCATCGTAGCCGAGCGGGCCGTCGACAATGTCGATGATTTCACGGCGGTGTTCGATGGGGAAGTCGAGCGAATCGGTCAGATAGTTGCGGAGACCGGCCCAGTCCTCGGGGTCGTAGCTCGAAGTGACCACGGTGTCGGGGAAGTGGTAGAGGTCGCGGACGTGGCGGCGGAGGGTCTCGGTACGGCCCTTTGCAAGACGCACGTTGTTGTCATACGGACCTTCGGGCGATGCGAAACCCTTGATGTGGACGTGTGTTATGGTCGCGTCCTTGTCGTCTTTGACATACTGGATGGAGTTGTAGATCTTGCGCAGTTCCTGAGGGTTGATCATGTAGTCAGGCTCAAGTTCGGTGCGGTTGACAATGAATGTGATGAAAGCCGATCCGCTGAGCGACTTGATGACAGGGCCGGCATCGACCGGCGGGGCGTAGACGAAATCGGGGTTAAACGCCGGACGGGTCACGTCGATATGTGCCAGAGGAATATTGCCTGAGGGAGACGGGCCTGTGAGACGGTCGGGCGCGTCGCAGCAGTTGGCCGATTCGGCGCGCATCTCGACTGTCGACTGTTCCATCCATGAGGCGAAGGGTACTTCGCGGGTGTAGACGGCGTGGGCGTTCTTCTTGCCGGCACGGTAGATGGGTGTCAGAGGGTCTTCGAGCTCCCCGTCGCGGAGGTAGTGGAACCACCGGTTGCGTCCGGCGATCACGATTGGGTCGAGCGCGAGGCTGTCGGAGAGATTGTCGGCCACGATGACGGGGGTGAATATGATTTCGCGTTCGGAATTGACGCTATATTTCTCGATGTCGAGGTCAATGTCGATTCTGACTTTGGCAGCAGCCTCGTCGACGGCGACGTTGATGTCATAGAGCTTTATATCGGTGCTGTCGGCTGTCGACTTGAACGCCATGAGGGCGGGTGTGGCGACGGCGAAGGCACAAAGTATGCTTGCAATCCGTTTCATGGTTCGCATGTATGAGGTGGTTAAAATGTGTAGATGAGATTGATAGCGGCTTTTGTCGGGCCGAAGTAGTTATGGTGTTGGTTCGTGCGTATTTTTTTGCCGCAATTGGCACACCTGTAGACATCATACATTGTGTGTACCCATCCGAGACCTATTTCAGCTTCGATGTTCCATCGGCGGTCGATGATCCATGAGTAACCGTAGGCCACGCCTGCGCCGAACATCCATCCCTGATGGCGCTCGTCGGAGAGTTTCGAGAAATCAGTTCCGAGAAACTTGATGTTGTTGTCGAGGTTTCCGAAGTTGTATTGTCCTCCTAAGATGTGAGCGCCGACGAAATGTCCTGAAAATCTGCGGCAGAACCAGTAGCGCCCTTCGGGCATTACGAGCCAGTGTTTCCAGTAGTGCTCGTTGACATCCCATGCGTTGAGCTGCCCGGTCAGTTCGAAAGTCCATTTTGGGGCGAGTCCGACCTCGGCGCTAACCGATGGCGACAATACGATGTCGGACAGGATGTTGGTCTTGACGGCCGCATCTTGCGCTTTGACTTCACACAGGCTCAGAAGCCCTAAAAGGACTCCGGCCAAAAGAATCTTGAATCTCATATATGTAGTTACTACGTGCCGCCTGCGTGTGTCATTAATGCAGGATCGGTTGTGATAATTAAAATCAGATAAAAATCGGATAACGAATTTTAGGATACCTAACTTTTTTGCGAGGAGTGAAGTTATTGTGTGAATGGAGGGGAGGGTGGACCGCAGTGCCCTCTGGAAGGGTGGCGGTGGGACGGCTACCACCGGCGGGAGTAATGCAACAAAGCCCTGCCGGTCAGATCCGGTAGCAGGGCTATGCAACAAATCCCCGCAAACCGAAATCTCTGCCGATTTCAGGCTGTGGGGGGGGGTAAATATTTGATTCCCAGTGCTTTAAAGCAAATGGGGGGGGGTAAAATTATCTGTGCGTTGTTTTGGATGTCGCTCATGACATTCTTCTTGAAGTTACTGATGCTGTGTATAATAATTAATCCATATGTTTTGTGCGGCATTAAGCCCTGAAAAAGAAGAGAGTGGCTTGCCGATACACGGCAATCATCTGAAGGACAGGTTTAAAACGTACAAAGTTCCAAAATCAGGCTAAAAGTCTAATTCAGACGCAAAATTATACATAAATTATGAAATAGCAAAACTTTAGATAAAAAAAGTTTCACATCACACAAAAATGTAAAAATAATTCTTAACTTTGCCTGAGAGTATACCGATTTAATATAAAGGACATCTCATTTATAGACGAATAAACCAATTACCTTGATAAAAATATGAAAATGAAATCACTGTTTCTGGCTATGGCGGCCCTGTTGCCTGTCGAGGCGTTTGCGTGTACGAGTCTCATCGCCGGCAAGAAGGCCACGGCCGACGGTTCGGTGCTTGTGACATACGCCGCCGACAGCCACACGCTCTATGGCGAGCTTTATAACCGTCCCGGCGGCAAGCATTCGGCCGGCGAAGTGCGCAAGATAGTCGAGTGGGACACCGGAAAGTATCTCGGCGACATCCCGCAGGTGGCCGAGACCTACACCACCATAGGCAATATGAACGAACATGGCCTGACCATCTCCGAGAGCACATGGGGCGGACGCGAGGAACTCGCCGACACCACAGGCATCATGGACTATGGTTCGCTTATCTACGTGACGCTCGAACGCGCCCGCACTGCCCGCGAGGCCATCAAGGTCATGACCGATCTCGTGAAGGACTACGGCTACCATTCGAGCGGAGAGTCATTCTCGATCGCCGACTCTGAGGAAGCTTGGGTCATGGAACTCATCGGCAAGGGCGGCAAGGAGAAGGGCGCTGTCTGGGTGGCACGCCGCATACCCGACGATTGCATCTCGGGGCATGCCAACCATCCGCGCATCCACAAATTCCCTCTCAACGATAAGGAAAACACCATCTACTCGCCCGATGTCATCGACTTCGCCCGCAAGATGGGCTACTACAAGGGTAAGGACGAGGATTTCAGCTTCTCGCTTGCCTACGGAGAGCTTGACGCTACTGCCACACGTGGCTGCGACGGCCGTGTCTGGAGCTATTTCAACCGCTTCTCCGACGGAATGGATGCCTATCTCCCGTACGTGATGCACGGCGAGGGCGAGGCTTTCCCTCTGTGGGTGAAGCCCAACCGCAAGGTCAGCGTCAACGACATGAAGTGGATGATGCGCGACCATTTCGAAGGCACTCCGATGGATATGACTCAGGACATCGGCGCAGGACCGTATGCCGTCCCATACCGCTGGCGTCCGATGACATTCAAGGTCGACGACAAGGAATATCTCAACGAACGTGCCATCGCCACACAGCAGACCGGCTTCTCGTTCGTATCGCAGATGAACTCGGCTCATCCCGAACTCATGCGCGGCATTCTCTGGTTTGGTGTCGATGATGCCAACACCTGCGTATATGTCCCCATGTACAACGGCATAACTTCCATCCCTCATGAATTTGCCGTCGGCAACGGAGACCTCCTGACGCTTTCGTGGGATGCCGCTTTCTGGGTTACGAGCTATGTTGCCAATCAGGCATATCACCAGTATAGCAAGATGATCGACGATATCCGCAAAGTGCAGAAGGCCGAGGAAGCCACTCTTGAGGGCGAGGTCGACAAATTCATAGCCGAACTTCCCTCGATGGACGCAGCTACGGCACGTCAGCGCCTCAACGCCCATTCGGCCGACGCTTCGAAGCGCTATGTCAAGCGCTACAAGGATCTGGGCGACTATCTGCTTGTGAAATACATGGATGGAAACATCAAGCGCGAGAAGGACGGCAAGTTCGAGCGCACTCCCGAAGGTATGCCCGTATCGCCGATATATGGCGGTTATGACGAGCGCTACTACCGTTCGATAGCCGACCAGACAGGCGACCACCTCCTCATAAAATGACGGAACTGCCGATAATAGAAAATTTTATATGTGCTTTAAGCATTAAATGACTGAAAATTATCTTGACAGACTTAATGAGCAGCAGCGTGCTGCTGTTGAATACTGCGACGGCCCGCAACTCGTGATTGCGGGCGCAGGTTCAGGCAAGACCCGCGTGCTCACCTATAAAATAGTACATCTTCTGCGCCTTGGCTTTGAGCCTTGGCGCATTTTGGCTTTAACCTTTACCAACAAGGCCGCGCGAGAGATGCGCGAGCGCATCGAAGAGCTCGTCGGACGCGAGACAGCCTCCAAGCTCTGGATGGGAACGTTCCATTCGATATTCGCCCGTATTCTCCGCAGCAACGCCGAACTAATAGGTTTCAAAAGCAATTTCACTATCTATGACTCTGCCGACAGCAAGTCGCTTGTCAAAACGATTGTGAAAGATATGCAGCTCGATGAGAAAATCTATAAGCCGGCGGCTGTGATTTCGGCGATTTCAGGAGCGAAAAACGCTCTTGTGTCTCCTGAAGACTATGCCATCAGCCGCGACGTGATTGAGGCCGACCGCCGTGCCAAGCGCCCGGAGATGTATGCCGTCTATCGTGCCTACCGTGACCGCTGTGTTGCAAGCGGTGCGATGGATTTCGATGACCTGCTCTACTATACCAACGTACTGCTGCGCGACAATCCCGAGGTGCTGCGCCACTACAGGGAGTTTTTCCGCTACGTTCTCGTCGACGAGTATCAGGACACCAATTTCGCACAGCATGTGATCGTGACACAGCTCACCCGCGAAAGCGGCAAGCTGTGTGTCGTTGGCGATGACGCGCAGAGCATCTACTCGTTTCGCGGTGCAAACATACGCAACATCCTCGACCTGCGCCACACATACACAGATCTCTCGACATTCAAGCTCGAACGCAACTACCGCTCGACGCGCAATATCATAAACGCCGCCGGCTCGCTCATCGACAAGAACCGCGACCAGATTCCGAAGCAGGTCTATTCAGAGAACGAGAAGGGTGCGCCGATTGAGGTGGTGAAGTGCTACAGTGATTTCGAGGAGGCTTATCAGGTAGCATCGCGTGTATCGCAGCTAAAAATGCGGTCGGGCGACAGCGCCGAGGAGTTTGCCATACTTTACCGCACCAACGCTCAGAGCCGTGTGCTCGAAGAGGCGTTGCGCAAGCGCAATGTCCCTTACAGAATCTACGGCGGCCTTTCGTTCTATCAGCGTAAGGAGGTGAAAGACGCTATAGCCTATTTCCGTATGGCCCTGAATCCTGACGATGACGAAGCTTTGAAGCGTATCATAAATTTCCCGGCGAGAGGCATAGGGGAGACGACGGTCAACAAGCTTGTCCGTCGTGCCATTGATGACAATGTAAGCATCTGGACTGTGATTCAGGAACCCGACTTACATCCTGCCGGTCTCAATGCCGGAACTATGCGCAAGCTTGATGCCTTTGCCGGGCTGGTAGCCGGATTTGTGCAGAGCAACCGCAGCGGAGACGATGCGTCGGTGCTCGCGACAGAGATAATCGACCGCACCGGGCTTTTCGCAATGCTTCTTCATGATAATACGCCCGAAAGCATCTCGAAGCAGGATAACTTGCAGGAGCTTCTCAACGGTGTGAAGGAGTTTGTCGAAACACGGACGGAGGAGGGAAACAGCGCGACAGGTCTTGCCGATTTCATGGCCGAAGTTTCGCTTGCCACCGATCAGGATTCTGATTCCGACAGCGACGAGGAGCGTGTTACGCTAATGACTGTCCATGCGGCGAAGGGGCTTGAATTCAATAATGTGTTTGTTGTCGGTGTCGAGGAGGAACTGTTTCCTTCGGCTATGGCTCAGGACTCGCCGGCGCAGATTGAAGAGGAGCGTCGCCTCATGTATGTGGCCATTACCCGCGCCCGTAAATTCTGTATGCTCAGTTATGCGGGTTCGCGTTTCCGCAACGGACAGACGGTAGCTTGCCGCCCTTCGCGATTTCTCGGTGACATCAATCCGGAATTTCTCCGGCTCTCCACCAACGACGTTCTGGGCGCTTCAGCCCCGAAAGTCCGCCCGACGGTCAACTATGCAGCTTCAATGGCCGGTAGCGCCCGCAGTCTGAATTCGCTGCGTTCGCCCGGAATCACAGCCCCCCGTCCGGTTTCTTCGCGTCAGGCAACCACGGCCGGAGCGACTGCATCATCGGCTGCCGGAGGCGACTACACCGTCCATAGCGTCGGAGAACTCTCGGAGAATATGCGAATCGAACATGCGAAGTTCGGAGGCGGTTTGATTGTCAAGATTGACAGTTCCGGCCCTGATGCACGCATAACGGTGAAGTTTGATTCTACCGACGAAAGGACACTGATGCTGAAATTCGCCAAATTCGCGATAGTCGGATAAATTTAAAATGCTATAAAAACGAAAATAATATATGAAAGCCTCTGAGCTACCCACACCATATTATATAGTATACGAGGACCGCATGCGCCGGAATCTTGAACTGATTACACGCGTAGAGCGTGAGGCCGGTGTCAATATCATCATGGCCTTCAAGGCCAACGCCCTGTGGCGCAGTTTTCCTGTTGTCCGCGAGTATAACCGGGATTTCACCGCAAGCTCGCTCAATGAGCTTCGTCTCGGAAATGAGGAGCTCGGAGGCGAGGCGCATGTCTACTGCCCGGTGTATACCGAACAGACGATAGATGAATTTCTCTCTCGTGCGACGCATCTCACATTCAATTCCCTGAGTCAATGGGAACGATATGGACAGCGGACTTTGGCGGCCGGAGTGTCGCCGGGACTGAGGGTCAATCCGCAGTGCTCGGTCATAGAGACTGAAATCTACAATCCCGCACTTCCCGGCTCGCGCTTCGGGGTGACTGCCGAACAGCTTGGCGGAGTGCTCCCCGATGGGATCGAGGGGCTTCATTTCCATGCCTTGTGTGAAAGCTCAAGTTATGATCTCGCAAAGGTGCTCAATGCCTTTGAGGAACAGTTCGGATGTTATTTCCGACAGCTCAAATGGGTGAATTTCGGAGGCGGACATCTCATGACCCGCGAGGGATATGACACGGCCCATCTGATAGAGGTGCTTCGCGGTTTCCGTTCGCGTTATCCGTGGCTGAGTGTAGTGCTTGAGCCGGGGAGCGCATGGATGTGGCGTACCGGCGATCTGATTACGGAGGTTCTTGACATAGTGGACAATCAGGGAATAAAGACAGCTGTCATCGACGCGAGCTTTGCATGTCACATGCCCGACTGTCTTGAAATGCCCTATAAACCGGCCATCACCGAGAGCATTGAGGAGGCCGAAGGGCTTCCGCGCTACCGCCTCGGCGGAAATTCATGTCTGAGCGGAGATTATGTCGGCGACTGGTGTTTCAGAAAACCGCTGAAGGCGGGCGACAGGCTGACGCTTGAGGACATGAACCACTACACTACTGTAAAGACTACCATGTTCAACGGAATTCAGCATCCTGACATCGTGATGTGTGACGTCAACGGAGACTGCACATATCTGCGGCGGTTCACATACGAGGACTACAAGCACCGGATGAGCTGAGATTTCTAAAAAACATATTCTATCCAATCTTCATAATCCTACGTTTCAGCTATGGACATAATGAAAACTGTTACAGACGGCCATCCGGCGGAAGTGCGACCGCGATTCTCGGTCATTGTCCCCGTCTACAACCGAATCGACGAGGTGCGCGACCTTCTCGACAGCCTTTCCCGGCAGAGCCTTAAAAATTTTGAGGTCATAATCGTCGAGGACGGTTCGACCGCACCATGTCTCGATGCTGTGCGCGAGGCTGAAGGGATAGATGTGAAATATTATTTCAAGGAGAACGAGGGGCGCTCCATCGCCCGTAATTACGGTCTGGAACGTGCCGCAGGAGAATATTTCATCTTCTTTGACAGTGACTGTGTGATACCTCCCGACTATTTCTCAGTGCTTACCCGCGAGCTTGACGCTAATCCTACGGATTGTTTCGGAGGCCCTGACTCGGCTCACGAATCGTTTACGACTACGCAGAAGGCTATCAATTTCGCCATGACCTCTTTTCTGACCACCGGGGGAATCCGTGGCGGCAAGGTCAGCCTTGAGAAGTTTGTTCCGCGCACGTTCAACATGGGTTATTCGCGAAGGGTTTACGAGAGGGTAGGGGGCTTCCGGGAAATGTTTTCGGAGGACATCGACATGTCGACGCGCATCCGTAATGCCGGATTCAGCATCGCGCTTATCCGGCCTGCTTTCGTTTACCATAAGCGCAGGGTGGATTTCCGCAAGTTTCTGCGTCAGGTATATGTTTTCGGGATGTCGCGCATCACTCTCAAATTGCTTTATCCCGGTTCGCTCAAAGCCGTCCATGCGCTTCCGGCAATTGCTGTTATCATCGGGGTGGTTTTATTGCTGCTCTCGATTTTTGTCAGTCCGTGGTTCCTGCTTCCACTGGCTGTCTATCTTCTTGCTATATTTGTCACGGCGCTCGTAAGCACACGGTCGGTTGCAATTGCCGCCAAGGCAGTCCCTGCGAGTGTAATCCAGATCTGTGGCTACGGATGCGGTTTTATCAAGGCTTACTTTCTCAAAATCATCCTCGGAAAGGGTCGTGACGTAGAAGAAGAAATTCTTATACGCAAAGGAAAGTGATCGCGCCCCCATAAGTCCATTTAATTCCAATCGTCAATTCATTAATCATCAAATTCAGATAATGGAAACCCTCTCTCCTTTTGCCAACCGTCGAATCCACGATCTCGGTGATGACGAAAAGCCCCGTGAAAAAGCGCTGAATCTTGGAATACGCGCACTGAGTGATGCCGAACTCGTCGGACTGATATTCGGCGGAGGGCTGCCCGGGCTTTCGGTTGTGGATCTTGCCCGGTCGATCTTGCGTGACTGCGATAACCGTGTCGATAATCTCGCACGTCTGAGCATGGACGAGCTGATGGCAAAATATAAAGGAGTCGGTCCGGCAAAGGCTGTGTGTCTTGCAGCCGCTTTCGAACTTGGCAGACGTAACCGCGAGCAGATGGCTGAAAACCGGGAAGTAACCATCAGGTCAAGCGCCGACGTGGTGTCGCTTATGTCGCCTTCGCTCGAAGGTCTCGATTATGAGGAATTCTGGGTTCTGATGCTGTCGCGCAGCAATAGAGTCAAATACAGGCGTTGTCTATCGCAGGGTGGGACTGCGGGAACTGTCGTTGATGTGAAGCTGCTTATGAAACGTGCTGTCGATTGTCTTGCCTCGGGCATAATACTCGTACATAACCATCCATCGGGCAACCCGAAACCGAGTGGCGAAGATGACCGTCTTACCTCTAAAATAAAAGAAGCGGCAGCCTATCTTGACATGCGTGTGCTTGACCATGTTATAATCGCACGCGACAAATCATATTCCTACGCTGACGAAGGGAAGTTGTGAACCTGTATTATGTCAGCCTTGTTATACTATTTACCATAATTTTAACGTCAAAACTATTTATGAAAAAAATTGCGGACTCGATTCTTGAAACTATCGGTCATACGCCCTTGGTGAAGCTCGGCGCGTATGACAAATCTGAAAAAACTGTTGCAACAATCTATGCCAAGGTGGAGGCATTCAATCCCGGAGGTTCGGTCAAGGACCGTGTGGCACTCAACATGATAAACATGGCGGAACAAGAAGGATTGCTGCAACCGGGGGCCACTATCGTAGAGCCGACGAGCGGAAATACAGGTGTCGGTCTCGCCCTTGTCGGCGCGGCTCGTGGGTACAAGGTCATACTGACAATGCCTGAGACAATGAGCGTGGAGAGGCGGAAGCTTCTTGCGGCTCTTGGTGCAAAAATCGTGTTGACTCCCGGTGCGGAAGGCATGAAAGGAGCTATAGCCAAGGCTGAGGAGATCCGCAAGTCAACTCCGGGGGCTGTAATCCTCGGGCAGTTCTCCAATCAGGCAAATCCGGCTGTCCATTTTGCCACTACAGGCCCGGAGATATGGGAGGCTCTTGACGGACATGTGGATGTGTTTGTCGGTGGAGTCGGTACGGGCGGTACCATTAGCGGAGGAGGACGGTTTCTAAAATCCAAGAACCCTGCCGTTGAGATTGTCGCTGTCGAACCGGCCGGTTCGCCTGTCATCAGCGGCGGTAAGCCGGGCGCACATAAAATTCAGGGTATAGGCGCGGGTTTTATTCCCGATACATTTGACAGAAGTGTTGTCGACAAGGTGATAACGGTAGAGAACGAGGAGGCATACGACGCATCACGCCGTCTGGCCCGTACAGAGGGTATATTGGCAGGAATTTCGTCGGGAGCGGTTCTCCATGCTGCGACTTCGCTTGCCCGTCAGCCGGACTATGCCGGAAAGAATATTGTGGTGCTGCTCCCTGACACAGGCGAACGCTATCTCTCAACCGAACTTTTCGCTGAAGTTTAGTCGGTAATATATATGGAGTCTATAATACTAAAAGCTGCTTTCATGATGAAGATGAAAGCAGCTTTTAGTATATGTCTATATAAGCAGGCTATCCGCTTAGAGTGTCACTTCTCCACAGATGTCTGTTGTAAGGCGTGTGGCCACAGCGGAAGGTGTGAGACCAAGTCCGAAGAGGTACATAAGTTTGGTAATGGCTGCTTCCGAAGTCATGTCGTGACCAGAGATGACACCTGCGTTGGCCAGTTTGTCGCCTGCGACGTAGCGACGGTGGTGGACACCTCCGTTTACACATTGAGTGACGTTGACAATCACTATGCCTCTCTGCACGGCTTGAGCGATTTCCTCGATAAACCATCGGGAAGTCGGGGCATTGCCAGCTCCATAGGTGCGAAGAACGATTCCGCGTATGTCGGGAGTGTGGAGCAGATAGCGGAGTGTCTGCTGCGTCATTCCCGGATGCAGGTCAATGAACATTACACCGCGGTCCATATTTGTATTTAGGGCGAGCGGTTTGCGCTCTTTCGGACGCCAGAGCGCTTCCTCTGCAAAATGGATGCCAAGACCTATTTTAGCCAGTTGCGGATAGTTGTTGCTCTTGAAAGCGTTGAAGTTGTCGGCACTCATTTTGGTCGAACGGTTTCCACGCCAAAGATAGTTTTCGAAAAGGATGGCTACTTCCTGAACCATCGGCGATCCGTTGAAGGTCGTTGCTGCTGCGATCTGCAGGGCTGTGATGAGATTTTCCTCTCCGTCGGTGCGGACTTCTCCGATAGGTAGCTGCGATCCGGTGATGATGACCGGTTTGTGGAGATTGCCGAGCATGAACGACAAGGCCGAAGCGGTGTAGGCCATTGTGTCAGTGCCGTGAAGGACGACGAATCCGTCATACTTATCGTAGTTGTCAGCGATGGCAGTCGCTATTTCAGCCCATCCGGCAGGATCCATGTCGCTTGAGTCGATAGGATTGAACTGGATGTTTTCAATTTCGTAATCGAGCTTTTTGATTTTAGGTACGTTGTCAATCAGGTGGCTGAAATCGAAAGGCTGGAGAGCGTGAGTCTCCGGGTTCTCGATCATTCCGATTGTCCCCCCGGTATAGATTATAAGAAGCCGGGGTTTATGTGTATGAATCATTGGTAAAGGTATGTGTTGGAAAGGTTAACTTGTGATATGTGCTTTGAAAAATTAAGGATGGTAACGGGCCGGATTGGAAATTCCGGCCTCGTTACCTGCCTTAAATATAATATTGAAACATTGTCGGTTTTGGCTTTAAATCCCAAAAGCTGTGGACTAACCGATTTTTGCTCCGGGAGCTACTGTCGCAGACGGTGAAAGAAGCACGATTGAGCCGTCGGAGTTCTCAGCCGAGAGAATCATGCCTTCGGAAACAATGCCCTTGAGCTTGCGCGGGGCGAGATTGGCTATGAAGCATACTTGTTTGCCGACGAGATCTTCCGGTTTGTAGAATTTGGCGATGCCTGAGACGATGGTTCGTTTTTCCAGACCGTCGTCGATGAGGAAGCGAAGCAGTTTGTCGGCCTTTGGCACTTTCTCGCATTCAACCACTGTTCCAACACGGAGATCGCAGGCCGCGAATGTGTCAAATTCCACGGTCTCGGCCTGAGGCTGGGCCTTCCATGCCGCGATTTCGTTGGCTTTCTTTGTGTCGAGAAGCTTCTGAACCTGATTCTGGACTTCCGCATCTTCGATTTTATCGAAAAGGAGTTTGGCAGGCGCGATTTCAGAGCCTTCGGCTACGAGTTCTGTCTGGCCGAGCATATCCCATGAAAGTTTGCCGAGGTTGAGCATCTTGGCGAGACGTCCGGTCGAGAAGGGTATGAACGGTTCGAATGCTATGGCAAGATTCGCGCAGAGCTGAAGAGCCACGTTGAGGATAGTTCCGGTACGTGTCATATCGGTCTTGGCGAGCTTCCAAGGCTCTGTTTCCTGTAGGTAACGGTTGCCGAGACGTGCAATTTCCATAGCCTGTTTCAAGGCTTCGCGGAAATGGAATGTGTCGAGTGCCTCAGAAAGAGCGCCTTTTATGCGGTTAAGCTCGGCGAAGACTTCGTTGTCAGTGTCGCTCATTTCTCCGCGTACGGGAACTACTCCACCGAAATATTTATGGGTGAGCACAACGGCGCGGTTCACGAAGTTGCCGAGAATGGCCACAAGTTCGTTGTTGTTTCGTGCCTGAAAGTCGGCCCAAGTAAAGTCATTGTCCTTTGTCTCGGGTGCGTTTGCTGTCAGCACGTAGCGGAGCACGTCCTGTTTCCCGGGGAAGTCACGGAGATATTCGTGAAGCCATACGGCCCAGTTGCGTGATGTCGAAATCTTGTCGCCCTCGAGGTTGAGAAATTCGTTGGCCGGCACGTTGTCGGGCAGCTGGAAGTTGTCGCCGTAGGCCATGAGCATTGAGGGGAAGACAATGCAGTGGAAGACGATGTTGTCTTTGCCGATGAAATTGATGATGCGGCTTTCGGGGTCTTTCCAATATTTTTCCCAAGAGTCGGGAAGAAGTTCCTTTGTGTTGGATATGTAGCCGATCGGCGCGTCAAACCATACGTAGAGAACCTTGCCTTCCGCTCCTTCCACGGGAACTGGCACACCCCATTTAAGGTCGCGGCTGACGGCGCGTGGCTGGAGTCCGGCGTCGAGCCATGACTTGCATTGGCCGTAGACATTGCTCTTCCATTCTTTGTGGCCTTCGAGAATCCATTCGCGCAGAGCCGGCTCCCAGCGGTCGAGCGGCAGATACCAGTGGCGTGTAGGGCGCAACTCGGGCACGCTTCCGGTGATGGCGCTGTGAGGGTTGATGAGGTCGGTGGCGTTGAGCGATGTACCGCAAGCCTCGCACTGGTCGCCATATGCTTTCGGATTATGGCAGTGAGGGCATTCGCCGGTCACATAGCGGTCGGCAAGGAACTGGCCGGCCTCAGGGTCGTAGAGTTGCATCGATTCTTTTTCGATGAACTGGCCGTTTTCATACAGATGGCTGAAAAATTCCGATGCCGTTTCCGAGTGAATATCTGATGTCGTACGCGAATAAACGTCGAACGAAATGCCGAGCCCCTCAAACGATTTCTTAATCAGAGCATGATAGCGGTCTACTATGTCCTGGGGTGTCACACCTTCGGCACGGGCCTTCAGAGTGATGGGCACTCCATGTTCGTCGCTGCCTCCAACCAGAGTCACAGGACGTCCGGCAAGTCGGAGATAACGTGCATATATATCGGC
>OLOD01000675.1_pt1 | contig 26206 bp, 27 predicted proteins | sample 1671921 | NCBI WGS metagenome assembly OLOD01 (sample SAMEA3136626, study PRJEB25190) | human gut metagenome | biome: human gut; feature: human-associated habitat; material: faeces | place: Austria | collected 2013
GCAGCATAATTAGCAAGAGCAGATATAACATCTGCCAGGGAATCAGTTTCTTTGTAGTCAGGCTATTCACCTCCTATCCAAAAAAGTTTATTAGAGAGATTCTTTTAAAGTTTTTTGTTAAATTTACAATATGAACAATGTGTCATCTGATATTCAGGATTACCTGAATTATAGGATGACGACCAATTACACAATCCTTGTAAAAAAGGTACAGCAGATCTTCCCTTATCAGTAAGTGAATATTCGACTCTTGGTGGAATTTCATCATAAGAAGTTCTTCTTATAATGTCATTTTTCATAAACATCTTCAATGCAGCAGATAAAGCAGAATCTGTAATATCAGGTAATATATCTTTTAACTCTGTATATCTTAAAGAAGGATTGTTTACAAGGCTGCAATAAATCCAGGCATTCCACTTCTTTCCAAACAAATTAAACACATACTTTAAGGGACAGGGTTCTATTTCCTCTCTTTTCTTCTGATACAACTTTTTTCACCTCCTGTGTGGGCTTTATTGTAGCACACAACTCAAAATTATTGAATTAACTATAAAAATTTATAGTTAATATAGAATTTTCAAACGACTTACAAATAATGCTTTAATTATTTATAATATTATCAACATGATATGCTTTGGTTGATTTATAGGAAAAACACTTTACTTCACCACACTGAAAAAGGAGGATTAACATGCCATATCTCAACATTACAACAAACGTACCCGTGAACAAAAGACAAAAAGAGACTATCGAACGTGCAATTAGCAAAGCAATTCTTTTAATTCCGAAGGAAAAAGAAGAGCTGCTTATGGTTAATTTTGAAGATTGTGCTTCTTTATCACTTTCTGGAGATTTTTCAACTCCTGCAGCAATGATTGAATTAAGAGTCCATAATGTCGTCATTGAAATGAATGAAGCAGAGCTGCTTGAAAAAGTCATGTCTCTTGCTACAGAGGTTGTCAACAAGGTGTTGGATATTTGTCCAGATAGAATATACTGTACCATGCCAGCCGTTCCTTACTGGACTGCTGCAGGGCTGGAGATTCTAAAAGGAATTCTAAAATAGATTCACTGTAATTGATGAATACCTCTGTTTATAAATAAAGAATATCTTCCAGGAGGTTACCGTAAATGATACAAGATCTTCTTTCAAATCATTCTGTGCATTACGTTGGGACAGCCCCATGTCATACTATTGGAATTGTGATAGCAAATCTCGACCCTATTGTAAGATACCTGTTGCAGATTCCTGAAGAAATTTCCAGCATAGGTATCTTGTCGACAAGGATAGGAACCGGGACCGTTGTCGTTGCAATCGATGAGGCAGTAAAGAGAACAAACACAGTTTTTTTGAAATTTGAATTGTCAAGAGATACAGAAGGATACGGAGGCCCGGGAACATTATTAGTGATTGGTTCGCAAGATGTAAATGATTGCTATGAAGCTATCCATTATTCGTTGGATTACGTAACGAAATACGCAAGAAACATTTTTATAAATGAAGTCGGACACTTGGAAATCGCGACAACAGCAAGAGCAGGCGTAGTGCTAAATGGAATATTCGGTATTCCTTTAAACAAAGCTTTCGGCTTTACTGCAGTTGGGCCGGCAGGAATCGGTCTGGTAACTGCAGATAGTATTTTAAAGGAATCTCCAATCAAAATCACTTTTATAGAAACTCCAGCTACTCTTACTTATAACAACCAGGTAACTGTGACATTCACTGGTGACTATTCTGCTGTAAAAAAGGCTTCGACTCTTGTTTATGATAAATGGTCTGCACTGGCAGCAACATTAGGTTCAGAACCTGAATCAATCTATACATTTGGACAACCAGATAGTTCCTGCCAATGTATTATGTTTTAACAAGCAAACAACAGATTTCTTTTGGGAATATGTACCTTAATAATTCCACAAGAAATCTGTTGTTTTTCTATGTGTATGATTTTTATTCGTTTCATTCCCTTTAATTTTTTTCATAAACCAGATAATCATACCCATACCTTTGACCACAGTAGTCGCATTTATCTTTGAAATACTGATCATAATCCACTCTACGTATGATTCCAAAAAACACATGTCCTGCTGTGATCCAACTGGGCCTGTTGGAACAATCCGGTGATATTCTCAAGATCCTTGTATCCTTCTAAAGCTTGGATATCATCTTTAACATCATATAGGATATCTTTACCATCATCAAATATGACATGCAGCATGTAATCTGGCAATGGCCTGATATTTTTTATCCTGTGGATCATATTATTCTACCAGTCCTCCAGCTGTCCCCTTGGTCCCTCCGGATCCTCGCGGATCTTATGAATATAATCATATAACTACTTCATCTGCTTCCTTCAGGCATAAAAAAGCGCTTGAAAACACAACATTAGTTTATAACAACAGCATTATCAATATATTCTCTTACTGATTGAACATTCCAGTCAAAACAAAAAAGTTCACCACCATTTCTCAGAAACACAATAGGTAAGGTCCCATATTCTGGCTCATCAAATAACGGGCAAAAAAGCCAAGCATTTTTGCTTTGGTAAATTGTCCCGACACCCTTATAGCCTTCTTCAACAAATTTATTCTGGCATAAATTAAATGCTTCTGAAAACTTTGTCATCATAATCACCTGCCTTAACAAGCATTGTACCCGGTCTGAGATACCGTCAGCGTATCTATCCACCAGTATTTCTTTCCGCCTCTCAATATATCATCAATATCTTTATAATTATTATACTATCTGTTTCTTTGAGAGTCAATCAAACCTAAATGCTTAAACTATTTTACGTAAATTATACTGCTGGTTTACTAATCCTCGCTGCTTAAGGAGGAGATTTTGTCCACGCTTGGCAGTCTGTTTTACATCCATCTGGAAGCCCAGTCTGCAAGTTCCTTTGCGGATGTTCTGGCAGGGAAGCGTTTTTCCTCCTCCAATTTCGCTCCAGGAGCCAGTGCCTGCATGTTGCTTCCGGAATCTCCAATGCCACTCATGCCGGATGTTGCAAAGGGAACCACGGTCTTTCCGGAGAAATCATACTGCTCCATAAAAGTATCTATGATTGAAGGCTCTCTGTACCACCACACCGGGAAACCAACAAACACAATGTTATACTGTCCCATATTATCTACCTTCGATCCAATCGCCGGCCACCATCCTGGTCTTAGCAATTGCTAAGAAATATGCAGTAATAATTAGCAGGCTATCCTCCGAATTCATGGGTTTCAGGAATTAAAGACCCTTAACAGGAGATGATTCCATACTTCCTGCTAATAATTAGCAGATTTCTGAAAATTCCGGTTTGTTAAAATCAACGCATCTATTATACCTTATAACGACAGAATTGCATAACTATGTTTTTTAATTAAATAATAGTGATATTTTTTACTATAACTTATTTTACATAAATTTGAATATATGATAATATTATAATAAGTTATTTTATTATTTGAAGGAGAAGAGTATATAATGAAACAAAAGATTCGACTTACAAAAAGTGAGCGAGAAATTATGGATGTTTTATGGAAACAAGGGGAAGCGTTAACATCTTCAGAAATTATAGAAGTTAGTACTAATAGGTCTTGGGGCAATACATCTATTCATTTATTATTGAAGTCATTACTAGATAAAAGTGTAATTGAAGTAGATGGATTAAAAAGGATTGCTAAAAATTATGCCAGAACTTTTAGGGCTGCTATTTCTCAATATGATTATTTTTTTCAAGAAGATTTCCAAGAAATGTCTTTAGAAAAAAGGATGAAATTTATAGAAACAATCATACAAAATGCCTCATTAGAAGAACTGGATGAAATTAAAAAAATAATATATAAAATACAATAATTAGATAATTTGTAATAAAAATGGAGCCACACTATGAGATATATAGTGTGGTTTTTCTTATATAGATTTCTTTACTGCTCATCATGAGAAACTGTAAATATTAATGCAATAGCCCAGGATATTACAATATTTGCATATTACAGAATGACGGATATTAATTGTCGCATCCCTTGCGGATGCGTGGATTAAAATGGACCGTATGGGTTCAAAATCCTGTGTCAAATATGGTCGCATCCTCTGTGGATGCGTGGATTAAAACAATGATGTGATTAAAAAAGGTCGGTTTCGGCCTTTTTTGTTGTAAAAAGAATACTTCTTCATAAAGTTAATATTTTTTTGAATATTAGTTTATGTTTCCGTTTTGTATGAAATTCAATCTACAGTAAACTGACTAAAATCATAGAAAAGGGAGGTATTTGGAAACCTACCCTCTTTAGAGGATATATATTGAACCTTATAGGATTCCTATCATATTTCTATAAAAACATATCAATTTTGCACCAAATACCTACCTGAGCTATGGTTTTCCGTATCGGGAAACCTCCCCAGCCTACCTTAAGCACCCTGACCATGCTCAATAAAATTCTCTACAATGCGGGAAAAAAATATTAGTCAGTATACCGACTAATAGCAAAGAATGCTACAAAATTACATTCAGTATACTGACTAAAAAACAAATACCATATAAAATAGTCAGTAATCTGACTAATCATATAGCAAAACCAAGCCCTTTTATATCCTTTTCCTTCTCTTATCCTATTAAAACCCCATCATAAACTGATAAAATCCTTAATGCATGTACCATTGCCATCATTTTAGCCTTGGCTAACCCTTGTCCATATCCCTCTATCTGTATGTTAGCTATATGACGATCCCAAGCATCCAATGTAAATTTTCTCATACCAAAAAAACTCCTTCCTATAAATAAGAAACTTAAGTACTGTTAAAGTTATTTTAACATATTTATAAATGGCCATCAAATATATGTTCGGAATATACGTTTGCATAATAACTTTTTATTACTCTACATGAGGCTAGATAGATGCTATAATATTTATAAAAAATGTGAAAAGAGGATTTTTAATGGGAAAATTTACGGATAAATATCATCTAAACAAATCTCAAAGTTTATTTTTGGCAAAAAAAGGACAGATAAAAAATATCTATTGTGGAATGAAAATGGAGAATAGGGCTGTTACTTTGGATCAGACCCGAGCTATCCTAAATGGAGTTAATGTCCCAAACGTACAGCTTGATGACATCCAGGCAATTTTGAATATGCGGGATGCATGGAAGTTTTTGTTAAATACTGTAAGTGAAACAATAACATTTGAGTATTGGTGCAAATTAAATGAGTATATTGCCAGAAATGAAGCCTTAGAGTGGGGAAAGCTGCGTACTGGAAATGTTGGAATTTCCGGTACGGATTATGTTCCACCTATTCCAGAAAAAGAACAGGTAATTACTACATTGGAGGATATTGTCTCAGATAAGGGTATGACGGCAACAGATAAAGCATTAGAAGTATTTACATGGGGTACAAGAGGACAATATTTTTGGGATGGAAATAAACGTACGAGCTTAATGCTGGCAAACAAGATTTTAATTTCTGCAGGAGCAGGTATTATGACAATTACGGATAAATACATGGAACAGTTTAATGTCCTGCTATTAGAATATTATAATACTGGGAAATCAAGCGAATTAAAAAGATTCTTGTATGATAATGCAATTAGGCACACTTGGTAATAAGCGGGCTTTTTACTTAACCTTTATCAAATCTCTCCCTAACAAGCTGCTCAAACTCCTGCTCCGTGTCGATAAATTGATATGGAGCATACTCTACATAGGCTGTCGGACGACTGATCGTAATAAGCTCTATCCCTTTATATCCCACAGCCTTATTTAATCTTCTCTTCAATTCTACCAAATTTTCCCCATGCTTAATTTTTAGAGCAAGGCAACCATGCGATTCTCTTTTTCTAGCAATCAAATAAGCCATTATTTAATCACCTCTATAATTTATCAACCAAACTATCAATTGTAGCAATATGCAGCCTATACTCTTCCAGATCATAATCTGGATAGCCCAATATCTGCATCATGACCGGCACAGGATATAATCCATTATCTAAAGTCTCTTCCATTCGTTTTATGTGCTCTGCCAATAATTCTTTTGTCAGTTCAATGATTATTTCCCTATCTTCTTTCTCTTTATTCTCTTCTTTTAGTATGCCAGCAAGGTAACTTTCAATATTAACGTCTTTCAAACTCACTTGCCAGATTAATTCTGCTATCGCAGTAGCAACTATAGTTATTCGGACTGTATGCGACTCGCAGTAATAACGATTTTTTCCTATTTTATCCATTAAAAAATCTCTACTATAAGCACAAAAATCAAGGTGTTTAAAAATTTTTATAATCTCTGTCATACAGGCAGCATCAAGTCCCAGATTAGTTGCAAACGTGCTAAATTCTTCTTCCGCATATATAGTATATCGTCTTATAATTCGTGCTAAAATTATTTTTGACTCATATTCACTACCGGATATTAACGCAGAATCCTTTAAAATCCCAATTTTTAAAGCATAATCATATATTTCGTTTTGCAACTTTTCCAATCCTTTTATGGTAGTTCGCATGTATTTCTCACCTCTACAGCAGTATTTTTGCCAGCTTTCAGAGTCTTCTTCCCTTAAACGTTCTCTCATATTAGATAATTTATATACCGAAAAATCTTTTAACTCTTCTTCAGACCAATTCTCAAGTCCGGATTTTTTCAAATTATTATGATATTCTGGCTGAGTGATTTTCCCAGCTTTAAAATCACGCAGCCAGATACCTACCTCTGCCACCATTATTTCTTCAGCACATTGCTGTCCAAATGCGTCAATTTCCACGCCTGCTACATAAGATTCCCATTCATTGGCTTCGTATCGCTCCATAATTCCCTCCTAAATAAAATAATCTACTTCTTTTTGATAAACTTCCTGTTCCTCTCTAAACAACTTTTCCAAAGGATCCAAATCTCCTTTTTGTGCTAATTCTAAGCTTTTAATATAGTTACCTTTATTTTCAGCTTCAACAAGAAACAGTGTAATTCCATTTCCTAAACACTCACGAAAAAGAATTAATCGCCCTACTCGTCCATTACCAGATTGAAAAGGCTGGATATGATTATAACAAACATGAAATTCTGCTAAAGTATGTAACGATTTTTCTTCTGCATGATACCATTTCAATAATTCTTTCATTTGAGTTGCTATATCTGAATTCCTATATTCACCTGTCATACGTCCATTAATGCGCTCGTTATAAACTCCAGACTTTAACTCCCAATGAAATTTTTTGATTAGCTCTTCCGAAAGCTCCTGACTTAACGTCCTCATCATCAAATTAAACATCAAATAGTGTCCATGTGCCTCTTCTATATCTTCCGATCTATAATCATAGTCCGATGGAGGTAGACTCCCAGTATCAAACAAAAAGGCTATCTGTTCCTCAGTTAACGTGCTGCCTGCAATTTTGTTAGAATTATATGTCATTAATCTTTGTGTTACAGCATAGATACCAGAGCAATCCCTTTTCTTTAGTTCTATATTAAATCGCTCCATCAAAAATTTATTAATAGGGATTCATTCTCTCACTTCCTTTATTTGCTACTTTATCTACATCTATTTTACATCAAATGAAAGGATAAAAATATTCGTAAGATTAGACAAAAATTCTCATATTTAATTGTATAAAATATATGATATACGATACTTTATCATATATTATATCATATAATATATGACATCTTATATTTAACACTCTTGTTGACTTATCATATATTATATCATATAATAATTCATATATGAGTAATTAATATACCCCTACACATATACATGGCAGAAAGGTGGTAAATAGCTATGAAAATTATAACCATGGCAACGTTAAAAGGCGGTACAGGAAAAACCTTAAACACTTTTAATATAGCAGGTATACTGGCAGAAAATTCAAAAGTCCTCTTAATAGACATTGATCCCCAATGTGACTTAACAAGTAATTGCGGCATAGATTCCTCTAACACCGAAGTAAAGACAATAAGAGATATTTTTGAAAACCTCCCAAAGATTCAACCAGCAGCAAAAGAGGTAATCATGAAAGCTCCAATACCAGAGCTTCCAAATCTGGATTTAATCCCTTCCAGTATCCTGTTATTCAAAACGGAAAAAATGCTGTCCACCCGGAGCAACAAGGAACATATACTGGATTACTTTTTACAAAATAATGAGTCGTATTTAAACCAATATGATTACATTATGATTGATACAAACCCTTCCATTAGTGCAATCAACATCAATGGTTTTTATGTGGCAGACAGCATCATATTATCAAGCGATATTTCCTCGAATAGTATTTCCGGAGCAGAATTATTCTGTGCTTTATGGGAGGATACCAGAGAAGAGATGGCCAAGAAAGAAAATAATGTGAGAGCATTGATTCTATGCAATGTGGACAGGCGTTCAAATCTTATCAATGAAATAAAAGGACATCTCCTCTCTGAAAATTATTCTATACCAAACGAAGCTATAGTAAATACTGTTATTCCAATGACAGTGAAATTAAAAGATACAGAGATAGAGCATAAACCGATAAACATTCTTTATCCGAAAGAGCATATCAAAAAGATATATGATTCTGTAATTTCAGAATTAAAAGAGAAAGGGGTGCTATAGTAAATGGCAGAAAATAGATTTTCAAAAGGGGTAAAAGCAGCCAAAGAACGTACAGCAGAACTTGAAGCAAATAAGAAAAAACAAGAACAGGAAGTAGCGCAAAATAAAATAGAAGAACTTCCTGAAGAACCAACGGAAACGAAATTCGATATTTCAAAAATCTTTTCTGATAAACCAAAGAAAAAGAAATCCGTCGCAAAAACTTTTTACATGAGTGCAACAAACATGGAGAAGTTAGAAAAGTTGGCGAAATCGCAGAAAATGTCAGTATCGAAGGTGCTAAATGAGGTTTTAAACAATGTGTTATAATATAATATATAATATATGATAAAAGCTATTATATATTATATGATATAGTACAGTATATATCATAAAAAAAGGAGGCTATTAAGCTAGTCTCCTTTTTTTTCTTATTAACAAATTATAACTCATCACTGATAATATCAAACACACCACCATCTAGTTCACTTATAGTTTTTCGATAGGCTGCCAAACCTTCCCATCTTTCTTTATTTTTTATTTTAAAATGGATTCCAACATAAGTACGACCTTTCTTAATAGGCTCCCATTCCACCTGCAAATCTGTATACTCATTGATTTCTTTCACGGAAGGTTCGATTACTCGACGACGAAATTCCTTATATTCTTTGTATTTGTCTTCCAATGACAGATATTTTTTTATATCATCTATGGAAAATTTTACACTTTTCCGAAATAAATAAGATTTAAACAACTCATATAATGCGATAGAATGACTACCTTTCAACGCAAGAATCTGATATAGCTCATAACTCGTGAATTTTTCCTGCAGATTATAAAGGTAGGGCATAACATCATCCGATATTTTTATGATGACTTTACCTGATTTCTTCTTAATTCTAGGTGTATTGATCCACTGAAAAAGTAATTCGTCATCATCTTCTTCAATCCAAAAAGAATTATCTGCCAGACGCTTTAAAGCTATCTTTATGTTTTGATAATTTTTACCATTTTCAAAATCAATGCCACAAACCTTGCAGAATAGTCGAATATCAAATTCTAACTGATAACAAGGAAAAGGACTATTCGGTGTCGGTGGCTTTATCATGGATATAATAAATCCTAAAATTTTCTGTTCTAAAATTGATAACTCATATTTTTTTCGTGTAACATCCTGGATCAATTTATTATCCTTTACCACCTTATAATTACGAGCTACTTGTATCCCAAATTTCTCATCTTCCCCCATTTATAATCTCCAATCTAATTTATTTATGGTGATATTATAACAAGTGGAAAGTACTTTGTAAACTGTACACTTTAACCCGTACTAAGTGTACACCCTAAAAGTTATCCACCGTACCAAGTGTACACCTTAACCCGTACCAAGTGTACACCTTAACCCGTACCAGCTGTACACCTTAAAAATGATAAATTAGCATAAATACAGGGGATTTTTACATCTCTAAATAAATAAAATAGATTAAAATATCTATTTATATATATACCACCAGTAAAAAAAGACTTGGTAACTACAAAAGGTAGTGCCAAGTCTCTTTATATGCATATCAAACATTGAAGAATATTAATTTACAGGCAAATCATCAGTCTGACGAACAGGAATTATATATAAGGCTATATGCATATGGGGAAGTGAAGCTAGTAATTAGAAATTTATATTGCAATGTGAATTTGGTTTCTATCATTTCCGTTTCTAGGAAACTACAATAGGCTCTTTTTTCTACAATTTACCCCCCCCCCTCAAAAAAACTTCTACAGAAAAATCTATTTTCTGCAAAATCTATCATTTTAATTATGACAAACAAAAATGGGATACAAGCTTATAAGCAAGCTTCTGTATCCTCCATAATAATCCAGGTAATTTTCTGGATTTGATATAGAAGAGGGAGATAACAGCAGTGATAAATGAGATCGTTAAGATGCCTAAACCCAAAAAAGAATATCTGAATAACAGCAAAGTTGCCAATTACATATCAACGCAAAATAACTTATTTTCCAATACTCTGCAGCTGACTACAATGCCAAGGAAAAATATCTTTGTGACGGTAGATTTGTCTGCAGATGAAAACCTTGCTTTATCAAGTCCTAACATCACACAGTACGATATGGCAGTCATGGATGCAGTCTATACGCTACTGGTCAATGGAGCTGTAGCCTTTACTCCAGAAATGGTGGTCAGAATCATGTCCGGAAATTTTGAGCAGGATGTAAAACCACAGAAAAGCGGAGCAGTCACAAAAAGTCTTCGCAAACTTTCATTGATTAGAATTTCCATTGATTGCACAAGTGAACTTCGTGCAAGAAAAAAAATTGAAAAAGACCAATCTGTAAAACTGACAAGCTACCTCATGCCATTGCGTGAAGTTGATATTCGTTCGGCAAACCATCAAACTATCATGAAAGGCTTTCAGCTTCTTGAAAAACCTGTCTTATACACCTATGCAGAATTAGTGAAGCAAATTATAGATGTCCCTACGGAATTGCTTGAAATTAATGAAATTAGCGATACAGACAGTGTTATCGTTATTAAACGTGCCCTTATTCGCCGTATTGAGCAAATGAGAAATAGAAAAAACCACATGGATAATGACATTATTCGTTATGAGCGCTATGATCCAACAACAGGAACCAAAAAAGGTTTTTTCGTAATGCTTGGTTTTGATGAATCCAAATACAAAAATGCTAATCAGTGGAAAAAGAAAAAAAGTAGCTTAAATAAGATTATTACAACTATATTAGCTGAATTCACAAAAGAAAAATACATTGCCGGCTATGAAGTCGTCAAAGAAGGGAAGCAAAAAGTTATTGGTGTGAAAATAATTCTCCGATAAAAAGTTCCCCCGATTACTGGGTATAGTTTCACCGATTTTCAGGTACAGTTCCCCCGAAAGCTAGGAACAGTTCCGCTGAAAACGGGGTACAGTTCTATTTTTCAAAAGTGCCACAGATCCAGTAAAATCAAGGCTTTTGGCAGTTGATTAAAATTCCGTATGTAACGTAGGTAAACGTATGTTACGTATCGGCATATACCGTACGTTTGCCTTACGGGACGTACGGTAGTATGCTTTAACTATCATACGGAGATGGAAAAGAAAAATTTATTCGCCACTACTTATCTGTTAAATCGAAAACTCGTGTAGCCAGAAATTTTTTGTTTCCATTTCCGTAAATTCATAGTATGGAAAGGAGATTTTGATTTGATGGGAGTTGCAGTATCAAAAGACCAATATAAGCGGGCCTGCTCGGTTGATTTATATGAATTTTTACTACAAAATCATCCATCCGCTGTGAAGGTAGAGTATAGTAGCGCATTACTGCTTGCTGATAAACATGTATCTGTTAAACGTGGGTATCATGGATATCGGAATTTTAGGACGGACGAGAAAGGTAATAATATTGATTACCTGATGAATTTCCTTGGATACAGTTATCCAGAGGCAGTGTTAGCTTTGATTGGAGAGTCTGGTGTTGGACCAGCATATGTGCCGATTGTAAATCCGTCCATTCTGGAAACGAAGGAAATTATATTGCCGAAGCCCTTAGATGGACAATATAAAAATCTTTATGCGTATATGATGGCACGAGGAATTCCACCCGAGACAATCCAAATGTTGATTGATAAGAGAATCCTGTATCAGTCTGAACAGGGTAATAACATTGTTTTTATCAATCCGCAGGGCGATTATTGTGAAATGCGAGGAACAAACTCTTATGCGGATCGTAGATGTGCTAAAAGAAAAGAGTGTGTCCGTTATACTTCGGGAGATCATACCTGGTGTACGCAGATGGATTCGTGTGTAGATTATAAGTCTGATCCTTTTCATGGCTGTAAGAAGACCCGACCAGATAGGTTCTGGTATTTGGATACTTCGCCAAAGGAATTGACAAATTATGTATACATTTGCGAGGCTGCATTGGACGCAGTGAGTCTTTATGTAATTCATCGGAGACAGTATAAAGAAGGTAAGAGTGTTTATGTAAGTATTGGTGGAGTAGCCAACCAACAGACGATAAATAGACTTATAAAAGGAAGTAAACATAGCAATGTGGTTCTGGCAGTCGATAATGATCAGGCGGGACAAGATTGTCGTGATCGGAACCCTGATCTCACTTATATATTACCAAAGAATAAGGATTGGAATGATGATTTGAAGAGAGGAGATTATTGATGGTCGAACAGTTATATAAACAGTATATTGATAAGCTGATGGCTGCTGTGCAGCCTATGAATGAATACAAGAATACGTTTATTTCTCATTGTAAAGAATTTGGCCCACGGATTAGTACTGGAATCTTGGTCTTTGACAAAGCTTTAAATGGTGGGCTGGCGAATGAATTGTATATTATGGGCGCGGAAACAAGTACAGGTAAATCGGCATTTCTGATGTTTGTTGCACAAAAAATAGCAGAGGCAGGTGTAGATGTCCTTTATTTTGCCTTGGAGATGGGGAGAGATGAATTTCTTGCCCGTGGAATTTCTGCAATCTCTTTTGAGCATCATCGTAAGGAAGAACAACAATGTCAGGTGACGGCAGCAAATATCCTTTACTGGACGTATGATAAGAGGCTGAAAGATTTTGCGAAGATGTCCTATTCCGCATATGAAGCATATGCAGATGAATATTTTAGTCGTTATGGCAACCACCTGCACATTATTGAAAGTGGTCTATCCGGCCTGACGGTAAAAGATATTGCAAATGTTGCTACGAAGTTTAAGAAGAAAAGTGAGAAACCTGTTGTGGTATTTATTGATTATATGCAGATTATCAAGGCAGATCCGGATGATCGTACGCAGTCAGATCGAAAGACAAAAACGGATGTGGTTGTTACAACACTGAAGACACTTGCCTCTCAGATTGGAATGCCTGTTGTTACGATTTCAAGCATCGGACGAACCTCTTACAATGGTAAGATTTCAACAGCCTCTTTCAAGGAATCCGGCGATACCGAGTATACAGGCGGTGTTCTTATCGGATGGAACTGGGATGGTGTAACTAACCAGACTGAAGAAGCGAAAAGAGAAGAGGAGAAAAGGCTCTGTAAGGAACGAGGATATAGACGTATGACTTTGGATATCTTGAAATATAGAAATGCTGAGAGAGATAGTACACTACATTTGAAGTATTATCCGGCTTATAATTTTTTTGAAGAAGATGATGGATTTGTCCCTATAACAGATAACAATCAGACCCCGTTCACGACAAATAAACCGATTATCAGGAGATAACGGACACCGTTTATTTTTAATGTACTATAGCTAGAAATAATTTAGTGGAATCGAATTCTTTTTTGGAAATAGACATATTGAAAATGAAAATTGCATATGATATAATGCCTTTAGGCAAACGAAGAAATGTGTTCATAGTAACGCAGCAAAAGCCCCGGAGGCGCAAACTCCGGGGCTTTTTTTCCGTTTTGGCGAGGTGGATTAGTCCCCAGGCTGACTACCAGCTGCTTATTTTCTATCCAGCCATTTGCAAATGTAGTAGGCGATTACACTTGCCAAAATAGAAAGCATAAACGAAGAAATTATATTCACAATAACGCACCCCCTTTCCGTACCTGTATAAGGGGCGGTAGCCTTGCTATTGTATCATGTTTAGGACTTTTTGTGTATAAAAAAAATAAAATGTTAAAATACTGGTTTTTCTCCCATTTGACAGCCTGGGATCATATCAGGGTGAGTGTAGCCGACCTCATCTTCTTTGTAAATTGCACATCGTGCTTCAAATTCTGTTCCGCACAGCCCACACTTTAATCTTCGCGTGATTATAAGACCTGGAGGGGACATCAAAGAGACGATGGATGATTCTCCTTTGTGTTCTTCCGTGTGTGTGTCTAAAATTGCTTGTTCCTCATCTGTTAATCCAACTTGCCAATATAAATGTTCTTCGCCGCAGCCAGGGCATGTTGGATTGATTTTATATAATCGTTGCATATTATTTCCTCCCTTTATTGATTATTATAATTTATTATAACATACTGATATATTCCAAGTCTTTTTCTTTCCATTTCCGTATGCCTATGTTAAAATTTTTTGTAAAGATTGATATTGAAATTATTGGAGGAAAGTGTTAATGACAGGCTCAGAACAAAGAGAAGCTGCAAGACAGTTTATTAATAGATGGCGTGGAAAAGGGAAAGAGGACGAAGATGGTCGGTCTTATTGGATAGAACTGTTATCTAATGTATTTGGTGTAGAAAATGTAACGGAACGTATTGATTTTGAAAAAAAGGTGGTTGTAGATGGTAATACAAAGCGAATTGATGTTTATATCCCTGAGACAAGAGTCATTATTGAGCAGAAAAGCTTAAATGTCCCTTTAAATAAAAAGATTCGCAATTCAGGTGATATAGACCTTACCCCTTTCGAGCAGGCTGATCGTTATAACAGTAAGCTTATTTTTGACGAGAGAGCAAGATGGATAGTTACCTGTAATTTTGCGGAAATCTGGATTTATGATATGAATGAGAAGCAGCCAGAGCCTACAAAGATTATGCTTGAAGAATTGCAGACAAAATATCCTTTATTGGATTTTTTGGTGGAAAAAGAAGTACAGAAGATTTCACACGAAATGGAAGTGTCTATTCAGGCTGGAGATATTGTCGGATTGATTTATAATGCTTTTTTAGAGCAATACAAGATTCCGGAAGAAAAAAAGAATGAAACGGCTGTTGAAAAAGCAAAACGTGAACATAAGTTAAAGAGTTTAAACGCTTTATGTGTCCGTTTAGTATTTTGTTTATATGCTGAAGATGCTGGTATCTTCGGGGAAAAGCGAAATATGTTTCATGATTATTTGGCTCGATATGAAGCTAGAGATTGTCGTAGAGCCTTAATAGAATTATTTAAAGTGTTAGATACTGAAGACGATGATAGAGAAGATTATCTGGAAGAAGATTTGGCTCAATTTCCTTATGTGAACGGTGGTTTGTTTGCTGATGAAACTATTGAAATTCCTCAGTTTACAGAGGAAATCCGGGAATTATTATTGGTAAAGGCATCTGAAGAGTTTAATTGGCGTGATATTTCTCCTACTATTTTCGGAGCCGTATTTGAATCTACTTTAAATCCTGAGACAAGACGTTCTGGAGGTATGCATTATACTTCGATAGAAAATATACATAAGGTAATTGATCCATTATTTTTAAATAATCTGGAAGAAGAATTTAATACATTACAGGCTTATAAAACCTTAGATATTAAAAGAAAACATCTTATGGATTTTCAGGAAAAATTGGCCCATTTAAAATTTTTAGATCCTGCCTGTGGCTCTGGTAATTTTTTAACGGAAACTTATTTATCTTTACGAAGGTTAGAAAATAAAGTATTACGGGTCTTGTATGGAGAAGGACAGGGTGTTTTAGGAATTGCTGCATCAGATATTATTAAAGTATCAATCCAACAGTTTTATGGAATAGAAATCAATGATTTTGCTGTGACTGTAGCTAAAACTGCTTTATGGATAGCAGAATCACAGATGTTGGACGAAACTAAAAATATTATATATGGTCTTAATGCTGATTTCCTTCCTTTGAAAACTTATGTAAATATTACAGAGGGTAATGCTTTAAGAATGGATTGGAACAGTGTCATTCCTGCCAACTCTTTATCTTATATAATGGGAAATCCCCCATTTTTAGGTTATGCTTTACAAAGTCAATCACAAAAGGATGATATTAAATACATCGCTTCTAATATAGATTGTAAGATTGGATCTAATGTTGATTATGTAGCAATGTGGTATTTTAAAGCTTCTGAATATATTAAAAATACTGAAATAAAATGTGCATTTGTATCAACAAATTCTATAACGCAAGGAGAACAGGTGGCAGTGATATGGAAACCTCTGTTTGAAAAATATGATATTGCTATTGATTTTGCATATCAAACATTTAGATGGGATAGTGAAGCTAATATAAAAGCTCATGTTCACTGTGTAATAATAGGATTTTGTCATACAGGCAATTCAGTAAAAAAGATATTATATTCACAGACTGGTGAAAAAAAAGAAGCTCAGAATATAAATCCTTATTTAGTGGATGCTCCATCTGTATTTATTGAAAGAAGAACAAAACCAATATGTGATGTACCTTCAATATATCGTGGTAGTCAACCTACGGATAATGGTAATTTGATATTGAGTAAAGAAGAAATGGAGGATTTAATTTGTAAAGAACCTTTATCTCAAAAATTTATTCGCCCTTTTATGATGGGGAGAGATTTTATTAACAGAGAATATAGATATTGTTTATGGCTTGAAAATGCAAATCCTTCTGAGATAAAGAAATGTCCTTCAGTGATGGAACGAATTGAAAATGTAAGAGAATTTCGTTTGAAAAGTAAAAAGGCTGCCACTAGAAAAAAGGCTGAAGTACCATTCCTATTTGATGAAAATCATGCTTGTAAAACAGACTATATTGCTATTCCCGTAGTTTCATCTCAAAATCGTCGTTACATTCCTATGGAATTATTGCATAAAGATGTAATTGCCGGAAATAAACTATTTATGATGCCTGAAGGTTCTCTATATTATTTCGGAATATTAACCTCAAATGTTCATATGGCATGGATGAGAACTGTTACTGGTAGGTTGAAAAGTGATTATAGTTATTCAAATACTATTGTTTACAATAATTTTCCTTGGCCCTTATCAACAAATCAACAAAGATTAAAAATAGAACAGACTGCACAATCAATCTTAGATGCTAGATCACTTTATCCTGATAACAGTCTCGCAGACTTATATAATCCTGTACTTATGCCTTTAGAATTAAGAAAAGCTCACATAGCGAATGATAAAGCTGTAATGGCTGCTTATGGATTTAGTCTTAAAATGAGTGAAGAAGATTGTGTGGCTGAACTTATGAAATTATATCAAAAGAAACTGCAGGAAGAAAAAAAGATGAAATCAGATAAGAAATCTAAGACAAAGTAAAAAGAATTCGATTCTTTTAATATCCCTTCTGGAAGGGCGCACTTATACATCACGCCTAAGAGTCGTTATGATAAGTGCGCTCTGCCGAGGGCTGCTCCACAAGGTGATTTTACTTTTATGATTATAGCCGTTCTTCTATTCTTTCTTTTGCTATAGATAGTTCATCTCTATCCAGATTTGTAATTATGCTAGATATAAGTTTTTTCCGGTTTTCTTTATCCATTCCCGTAGTCATTTGTAGCCATAAGTAATCATATTGATCTAGCGTTGGACGGAATGTCCTGGCATAATTTTTGCTTGTCTTAGATTTTTTAAAATCATGTACTTCTATTGCTCCTTTTTTCAGCAATCCATTAATTAGTAAATGCAAAGAATTCTTTTTCCAAGTTCTATTTGGAGATGCTTCAAGTATTTCTAAGGCTGTTAAAGCTGCCTGATTATGTTCCCATTGTTCCCATAATACAGCCATCATTTCTTCTTCTTTTTTAGTTAATATTTTATCCATATGTTGATTTCCTTTATTTATTTTATTAACAATTAATATTATTATACACTATATAAACAAATAAGCAAATAAAGTATAATTTTATGTCTTTCATGACATGAAATTGTTTACTATGGCTCGCAATAGTAAGTCGGAATCGAATTCTTTTTTATTTCTTCCGCTAGTCTATCATTATATAAATGTAATTAGTTATAGATGTCTGGAGGTTATATAAATGTGCTATGGCTTATAGGCAGATTAAGACGAAAATTAGAAATTTTGAATTAATACATATTGTTTGTGTAGTAATTCAGAACAAGGAGGAAGCCAGTGGCACATAAGTCTTAGGAGCGATTGTCCTGCAGAGACAGGGCAATGCCTAAGCATGTAACTATAAACAAAGTTGACGACCTCCTTGTTGTGTCCGATAATAGGATAATTACTATACCATCATAGCAAATAACGGAAAATATGATATATCAGTAAACGAAAAACAGAACAGACAGATTAGTAGATTATCATTATTGAAAACAAGGTGGACGTCAGGCAGCTGCTCTGACGTCTTTAAAATTTGAAATGCAGCACGCAATTTATGAATCTATGTAAACGGGGTTTTAGTTTTTTACCTCATGATTTCATATTTTAGGATTTACAGATAATTACAATATTTGCCTGTAAAATTATGAGAAAATATGGAAATACAAAAAGGACGGAGTGATAGCGATCTGGAGTAGATCATCGTGTCTACTCCAGAAAGCGGAGAGAGGCACGACAGCCCTGTATGACAGTCAGGACTGGTACCATATAGCCCACAGATGATGGGCGGAGGAACTGAATATCAAACTGTCAGTAACTAGGTAACATAAGCATTTTAAGGGTCTATCGGATGTCCGGTACCCTTAAAATTTTTTGGACAAATCACTGTCTAAGTGTCCCCATAGATTTTTGGACAATGCTTTGGACAAAAATCTATGGGGCACACGGATGATGGCTAAAAACCAAGGCTTATGAGAATTCTCAAAAAGTAGAAAGGGGAAATTAGGATGTCCGATACATTACGTCACATTATGAGGTCTGCAGTCTTTAATGCCTTTAGCTTTCACATAGACAAACGGCAACATAAAGCAAGTTTAGACACGACAGAAAAGATATATAGCCGTACATCACGAGATCACTATTTAGACCGTATTAATGATTTTTGTGAGACTTGTCCTGAAATAAAAAAAATAAATCAACTAACACCTGCAGCAGTAGAACACTACTTGGATATTAAGGCTACAACTGGAAATTGCACTCAAAAAAGTGTAGATGATTACCGTCATGACATGAAAAAAATTGGAAGATGCATGGGTATTGATTTATCCTGCTCAAGGGTATTAACTTATGTTCCGCCTGCTCAAAATCGTGGAGCAAAAGATGTTATATCTTCAGAAGATTACTATAAATTAGCATCATACGCAATGGATCATCCCTCTAAATCTGCAGCCTGTTATCTCCTGGAGATGCAGGTTGGTATAAGAGTGGCAGACATGGCCTATGGTGTACGGGCAACCGATGCAGGATTATCTATCCGATGTAAAAACGGTAAAATTTGCTTACGTCCATGGACACCAGAACTACAACGTATCTGGCAGACTGATGCACTGCAAAAAATGGTCAACGAAGAAGGAAAACTCATTGCACCAAAAGATAACAGCCTTAATAAATGGCTCAACCGGACACAGGATAAATTAGGACTAGAAAGGCACAGCTGGCACAGTGTCAGACGCAGAATAGCACAAGACAAATACGATGCCTTCCGTGGGTCAGGGATGACCCGATCAGAAGCCTTATCACAAGTTAGTTTATGGCTTAATCATGGTCCAAATCGTGAGCAGACCATGAAAGAATCTTATGTGGCTAATATATGGTAAAATGCTGCGAATAATAAGCCGCATATATAGGTGAGTGTTAAAATTCGCATATATAGCTGCGAAAGTTATTCGCACTTATACCTGAGAATACAAATTCCCTACAAAAAGTCTTTTTTGTCTCTGTTCTCAGGTATATTATTCTAAATTAAAAGATGGGTGTATTGTAATTCTAGTATATTCTAGTAAATCTATTATATTACATAATTTTATTTATTTATCAATTCACTTGTTTTATTGCTTAATTTAAATTATTTAATATAAATTACATAATATTATTATTTACCCTGTAAATTTACTATTTACAAATAAGTTGTATTTTTACATCAATATTTCGTATTTAAAACGTAACCTCTGCATTCACTTGCATGTTAATATATGGATAAATATTAATTTTTAGAGTGTATTTCTATATATACTAAATTATAACTATTAAATTTATTCAAATTTCAAATTAATTCATATTAATAACTGAAAATTAATTAATATTTTTAAAATTTACAAATACAAGTTTAAAGATAGAAATACACAGCTATAAGTCAAAATTCAATATTGTAAAATAAATATATATTATACTGACAATTTACATTTTACAAATATAGAATTTATCGCCATGTTAAATTGTGGTTTATTTTTATTATTTATCTATATAAGTAAATATAATTATTTATAATATTTATTTTGCATAATTATACATATTTTAACATTTTTCAAAAGTCGAACTGGAAGTTTTGAAATTGGATATATTTTACAGTCGCAAACCTGTTTTTATCCTAATACTCAAAATTACATATTAATTTAGACACGCAAATTCACCAAAAACAGTAGATGTTTATGATAATAGGTTTTGACAATCAAATTATGGCTTAAATAGGTCCTCTGAAAGCCATAATCAAAACTTACAAGTATTGATAATACACTTGATTCTGGCTCTAAAAATCTTTTAAATAAGTTACATGATATGATAATTTTAAATCTGTAGGAAGGAGAAATCACAATGGATCGAGAAGAAAGATTACAAGCTTTAAACAAAATCGAAGGGCAATTAAGCCAGTATTTGGCGGCAGACAAAAAGAACTGGATACAGACCTATCTGTTAATGTCTGAAGTACAAGATAAGGAGCTATATATAGTTAATTATCGCTCCTACACTAAATGGATTAACCACTTGGCTGACAGTTTATCAATCCATGTATCTACTTTATGGTCCCGGCTGAAGGCTGGAAAAAACTATGCCGAGTATGCCTCCAGAGCCAGGGAACAGGGGCGCATTGTACCCCAAATAGAAGAAATAGACGTATCGCCTGATAGTCTCAATCTCTGCGCCAAAGTTGCTGGTAAAAATGCTGCTGAGATGGATAAACTAGTGGATCAGGTGGTAGCCGGTGATTTGACACGAGAAAATTTGCGGCAGGCTGCCAAAGCAAGAAAGGCTGCAGGTGAATTTGTAGCAAAAAGTCGTTTTGACTGCGTACAGCCATCTGATCGGACGGAGATGGAAGAAAAAATAACTGCGGCAGATATTATATTGGCTTTGCAGTCATCAAATTGGCTGTTTGAGCAAGCAATTATAAATCCAGTATGGGAAAAAGTAATAACTGATCCACGAGAGACGGTGAAAAAGAATTACATAAAAGAAAAATATAGAATTTTTGAGGAGTTCTCCGTTGATCCAGGAACGTCCCACCATTCTCGCCGTTTAGATGCCCTTATAGTTGAAAATATAAGCGTACCGGCTCGTGCTGATAATCCGGTTAATTTGATAGGGGTTGAGATTAAAGTAGATATCAATGACTTAAAGAACGACTGCAAAATGCAAGAGTATACAGATTTTGTAGACCAGTTTTATTTAGCTGTCCCGGATGAAGAAGATATAGTTAACTCTGCATTATCAATTAAATTGGATTCATGGGGTTTATTAACAGTATCTAAAGACGGACAGACTAAAGTCCTTCAGACTGCAGATAAGCTATCTGCAATTATGAGAGACAATACCCTCAACAATTTAATTTTAAAACTCTTATAAAAAGAAATCCCCATATTTTTTTAAATAAAAATACGGGGATTTCTTTTTTATAATGATTAAGCATTAATTATCATTATAGTAATCTTCTTCAGTAGGATCATATGGCTCATGAGCCTCATCCCATTCTTCATTCGTCATATCATAGCCACTCTGCCAATCGTCTTCCCATCCTTCATAAAATTCACACATAAATTAATCCTCCTTAATTTAGATCCAGAGATAATACCTGGAGATAAGTTATTTATGATGCAGGGAGCAACATTATACGAATTATGAATATTAACATCAAATATTCATATGGCGTGGATGCGTACAGTATGTGGAAGATCAAAAAGTGATTATAGTTATTCTAATACTATTGTTTACAATAATTTTCCGTGGCCAGAAACAACAGATCAGCAACGACAAAAAATTAAGCAAACAGCACAAGCTATCCTTGATGCAAGATCACTATATCCAGATAGTAGTCTTGCAGATTTATATGATCCTTTAACAATGCCGCCTGAACTTCTTAAGGCACATACAGCAAACAATAAAGCTGTTATGTAAGCTTATGGGTTTAAAATGAAAACGACAGAAGCTGATTGTGTAGCAGAGCTTATGAAATTGTATCAAAAGTTGGTAAAAACAGAAAAAACACGATGAAAATGGTATATTGAAAAAGAAAAACACATATAATATAATACTTGTAGGTAAACGAAGAAATGTGTTCATAGTAACGCAAAAAAAGCCCCAGAGGTGTGAATCTAGGGGCTTTTTTCATTTTAGCAAGGTGTAGATGGAAAAGAAAGCAAATGACGATATAATAGTATAAGGAAATTTGATGTTTAGGAGTTGAGACAATGAGCATATATGAGTTGTTAAATCGAATTATTATAAATGAAAAATATTCTCTGTCATCTGATTTATTTATTGAAAGTGATAAAAAAGAATTAACTGAAGAAGAGAAGCATATCTTTGAGTTATTGAAAAATATATCTTCATTAGGGACTAGAATCTATAACAATGGAATAGAGTTTCACCCTATGTTTGTAATGGCAGATGGTAGTCGATATTTTTCAATAGAGGATATGTCGAAAGATGATTATTTGCTATTGTCTAATTTAGAATTGGATAAAATCCCGTTGATTTTACGTGCATTGGTTGCAGATATACTGTGGATTAATAAAAAAGACTTTAATGCTGCTCAAATTGCTGCAGATGCATATTGGAAATTATTTATTCTTTGGTATAAGGATGCGGATAATATTGGGACAATTGATATGATCCGCAGAGCAGTATGCATTTCGGTACAAACAAAACAAACTGCAATATATAACGAAATACAAGGTTGGTTTAATGATTTTATATTCACTAAGGCATCCAGAGATGAATCTGGTTTTGCGTTGAGAGTAATGGAACTATTTTTTGAGCAAAAGAATTTTGATGTATCTATAATTTTAAATGTATTAGATGAGTTGATTGCTTATAATAGCGCTAATGTTGCAAAGGTAGAACAAGCATATAAATTAAGAGCGAAATGTTTATCTAAGCTGAAAAGAAAAAAAGAAGAGAGGCAAAATAATATTTCATTAGCAGATTATTATTTAGATTTTGCAGAAAAAACGTTTCAGAAGGATATACAAGGAGCATGGAGGGCAGTTGATTTTTATCAAAAAGGTATAATTCTATATCGTAATAATGGAAAACCAGAAAAAGCATCAGCAGCTCAAAAAAGGCTTATTGAAATACAAAAAGAAATACCTAAAACAATGATGCCAATCTCTATTAAATTAGACATAAAAGGTGTTGTTGATAATATTAAGGCTAATATAGAAGGATTATCCTTTGAAGAATGTGTAGTTCGGTTGATACAAATGTTTGGGTTTGAAAAGCAAGAAGATATAAAAAATCGTGTGATAAAAGAATTTAAGGATCAGCCGATTCCTCATTTATTTGGTAAAAATTTAATAAATGCTCAGGGACAGACAGTGCTGACGTTGCCACCATTAGATATTCATAATCCGGAAAAAGATTCGAGACTTATAGAGTTACATATGTACCAAAACGAATTGGAAAAACAAAAATTCATTGGTGATGTTTGGATAAAAAATGCTTTGAATATAATAAGAGATAGATTTGTTATTGATAAACCTATGGTGGAATTTTTAGTTAAGGATAATCCTATTATTCCCACTGGAAGAGAACGGATTTTTCAAAGTGGAGTGTATATGTTTTTTAATGGAGACTATTATGAAGCAATACATATTCTTGCACCCCAGGTAGAAAATCTTTTTAGAGCTATTGCACAGGGGGCTGGTGGAATAACAGTAACATTGGAAAAAGATGGTACATCAATGGAAAAAGTGTTAAGTTCTATTCTATCATTACCAGAATTGATGGATTGCTATGATAATGATATTTTGTTTATATTTAGAGGGCTGTTAAATGAACGAGCTGGAGCAAACATAAGAAATGAGATTGCACATGGTATCATAAGTGAATCTGCTTGTTCTACGGGGGCATGTTTATACTTCGGAATGGCAGTTATAAAATTACTTTCACTTACATCTTCGCCATATTATCAGATATTAAAGAATAGTGAGAAGCTAAAGCATTTTGAGATACCTAGTAAAGATACACTTAAAATAATTCGTTGATATTAAAATAGTGTAATAACATATATTTTGAGTATTGAAAATAACTATATAACAAAAAATATTAAATTTAATTGTAGACATCCTTTAAATATGTTAAAATATAAGTATTAAAAATAACTAAAGTTAAAATAAATACTTATATTTGAGAGGAAGGATAGTAATGGGGAAGATATATGGTTATGCCAGAGTATCAACGAAGAATCAACGTCTGGATCGGCAGATAAAGAATATAGAAGATTATTGCAAAGATAAGAAAATTGAGCAAATTTATCGTGAAAAGTATACCGGTACAAAAATGGGGCGACCGCAATTTCAAAAACTTCTTGCAGTTGTTTGCACTGGCGATACAATTATCTTTGATTCTGTATCTAGAATGAGTCGTTCTGCAGATGAAGGGTATGATTTATATATGCAGCTTCTACAGGAAGGCATTGATTTAATTTTTATAAAGGAACCTCATATAAATACTTCTTATTATAAAGAAATGCAGAGTAAGAAGACCAGGATAGCCAGTACCGGCAAAGAATCTACAGATAAGTTGATAGATGCAATTATGGAAGCTATCACAGAATTTCAGAATGAAGAGACAAAAGAAAAAATCCGGATTGCCTTTGAGCAGGCGGAAAAAGAGGTACAAGACCTTCATGTAAGAATTTCGGAAGGTATTAGAACTACACAGCGTTTGAATGAATCTTTGCCAGAGATGCAAAGAAAGCAAATTGGCCAGAAAAAAGGAGCTACATTTGAGACAAAGAAGGCGAAGATAATGAAAGAGCGCATTCAAAAGATGGCGAAAGATTTTGATGGTAGTATGAAGGATAAAGAGGTTATAGAGATACTCGGTATCAGTCGGAATACATATTATAAATACAAAAAAGAATTGTTACTCAGCAATATTAAGTAATATAATAGTATGCAATGTTGGAATTAGAAGCTTTTATCCTCTTTGTAATTATGATATAATGACACCTGTTGTCACACCCAATCCGACAACGGAAAGGGGGTGTTCTAGCTTGAGTATAGTAATCTCTTTCTTGGTTTCTGTTATGGCAGGTATCGTTAGCTACTATATTTGCAAATGGTTAGATAGAAACGACAGTGACAATTAACCTACAAACGGAGACTTCACCGTTAAAAAAAGAAGAAGAACCCCCGAACAGCGGCCACTGTTCGGGGGTTCGTTTGTTGTGTTCTGCTTGAACGCAATCTCTTTCTTAGCTACTGCCAGTATAGCATATGCAAGTAACTAATTCAAGTATTCTCTTTTTATTGTATTTTTACAACTATTTTATATTTTTGTTATGATGAATAAGTATAATATGCAGTGTGATATTACATTGATTTATTCAAATATGATATCTTTAATATCCTCGATTTTTCCCGCAAACATCGCAGATAAAAGACTTTTTAAAGTTTTTCATAAGTATAACCCTCCGACATTAATTTATACATGCGGTTCCCATGACGACAGGCGTCTTTTCATTCCACCAAAAGCGGAAAGGATGTAATAATATGTATGTCAAGTATTCCCCATAGTTTATCAGCGTCACATCCAGAAGAATGAATAAGCCGGAAATATAATAGGATGCAAGCAGCATAATTAGCAAGAGCAGATATAACATCTGCCAGGGAATCAGTTTCTTTGT
>OLOD01000677.1_pt1 | contig 26118 bp, 24 predicted proteins | sample 1671921 | NCBI WGS metagenome assembly OLOD01 (sample SAMEA3136626, study PRJEB25190) | human gut metagenome | biome: human gut; feature: human-associated habitat; material: faeces | place: Austria | collected 2013
GTGATACCAGTCGTCTTCTCTGTTCACATTGTCTTTTATTCAATGTTACTTCTGTTCCTGCAACTGTCTGATATACTTCAAAGTCTGCCCCCTTGGTAATCGGTTCACTGCATGATTTTTCTGTAATGCCCAGCATCCCGGCTTTATCTGTAACAGAATCAATCAGTTTCTTTCTTGCTTCTATGGCAAATTTCTTTATCGCATTCTTGTTCATGTACTGTTTCCTCCCACTGGAATGATTAGCTTAATGTAATAATCGTATTTTCATCCAGCTCGTTTAATAATTTTTTCTTCATTTCTGCCAGGAACTTATCAATATCCTGCTCATTTTCGATAGAATAAGTTCTCGCACCTGCCACGTTACTAATGGATACATTCTTACGTTTCTTTGGTTTTGCTTGCACTGGCGGTGTTACCGGTTTCGGTGGTTCTGTATTACCGCCACCTGTCGGTGGTGTTATCGGAGTTACAGGCGGTACCGGTTGTGGACGATGTGCTTCTTCATACTCTGTGATTTCATCCATGCAACGAAGCTTCAATGTATCGCTTTCCAGTCTGATATTTTTAACTGCCGCAATCTCATGAGATGAATCCAGTTTCTCTTTCAGCTCTGTAAAGGCGTTTACGAACTTGTCCTTGAATACGGATGCAAATTCTTTTTCATCCAGTGTATGTAACACTTTCTCCAGATCATCATCCACAATCGGACGCATCTCTTCTGCCTCTTTTTCCAGTAAAGTTCCATACTGCTGTACGAATTTCATGGACATATCCGGCAGTTTCTGAATCTGGCTAAATGGATTTTTCGCTGTCACAATCGCTTCCATCTGGGCAACATTATCCATGATTTCCTGTTCTCGGACATAGGTCTTGCTGTTTTCAAACATCCGGATCTGCTCCAGTGCTTTTTCAAAAATCTTTTTCTGACCGCCTTTGAAGAAGTCAAATACCGGTGCAGTATCATCTGCGTCATCCAACAGATCATCACGCTTTTTATCCACTGTTTTAAAGAATTCTACCGGCTCTTTGATAGTCAAAAGTTCTTCCAGGTTCTTCTTTGCCTGTTCCATCAGGGATTTACACGGCAGCTTCGGATTCACACGGTATTCAATCATGATTTCACCGAAAGTATCCAGCTTATCCTGTGCTTTATTCTTAAAGCTTCTCATGATGGTGTCGTCATCATCACTGGATAAGGAATAGCCAAAATAATCTTTCAATACTTCTTTTACGGAACGAATCTGTCCGTCTGTCGCACGTTCCCTGATATCAATGAGCAATTTTTCTACAAATTCACGTTTTGTCAGATAACGCACCAGCTCATCTTTTGTATTGGACAACATAGATAAACTCTGGCTGTTATAGGTAAGGGATACTCTTCCCATCTTAAAGAGCATGGCAACCAACCACTGTACGTCTTTCGGATCAAAACCATAAGGAGCTACCCCGAATTTGTCCTGCAGAGATTTCAGGGAAGTTTTCATATGTCTTGCATTATTAAGACCGATGACCTGAATCACTTCTTCCAGTGCTAATTTATTCGGTGTGGTATCACTGGTACCAAGGAAGGAAAGCTGTCCATCATTTCCATTGAATACAGCGGCGATATCGGAAAGCTCCGGAGCTGTTTCCATATAGGTCAGCTTGTTATACTGCATAGCTACCAGCTTGCCAAGTGCTTCATTGATGCGACTTGCCGGTTCTTTGGTTGAGATATTTGCTTTATCTCCATTCACATAGATATCTGCATGTTTCAGGGCATCCTCAATAAAGATGCGGATACGGTCTTTCTTTTCAATACGTTCATCTTCTTTTGCACGACGGATACTGTCAAAACTTCCTCTTGCACCAGAAGCATTTTTATTCAAAAACTTATAAATTTTAATGGAATCGGTAATCTCATCCAGGAAGGTACTATCGTTCGGTAATTTTACAATCACACTATGTTCCTGTGCAGAAAGCATACGCAGGGCAGAATCCGGATAATCGTCCCCATATGGTGTGATGATGGATACTCCGATATCATTAGACTGATTTCCCTTGAAGTATCGGTCATCTACTTTCTGATTGAATGGGAACAAATAACGGCTACTGTAACGATATTTCTTATCTGTAAAGATTTCCTCGAAGATTACGGTAGATGCTTCTCCGATAATCTCACCCATTTCTACGGATTCATTATTGATTGCATTATTGATTTCCTGTTCTTCATTGGTCAGGAAGATATAGATTTCTCCATTTTTCTGTACCAATGTCTCTCGAATCAATTTCTTTAAAGATTCTTCAATCTTTCCACGGATTTCAATACGATCATCGTCAATATTGGAAATCATCAGCGTAGTAAGATTATCTACATTTGCTTTGATCTCTTTGACGTATTTAATCATAAACAGCACTTTCAACAGCTCTACATCAAACTCGTCCAGTCTGCTATTGTCTTCTGCATCGGTAATGACCTGGCTGTGCTGATGGTCAATGAATTTATGCAGCGGATCATAAAAATAGCTAAACGGTACCAGTACACCTTCCTGGCTATCCTTTAATCGGATTGCAGATTCCTGGAACAGTGCTAACATAGAACGGGACTGGTCAGATAAATGCTTTCCGCTGGCTCCATGAGTACGCACGGCCGTCAGTACCTGTCCAAGTAAATTAAACTGGTATGGAATAAACGGATAGCAGTCCGCAAAATCTGTTTTATCTGTATATAATTTTTTATCTGCTGTATCTGCTGTAAATGTGATCAGATTCTTGATAATGGATTCTTTCTGCTCATATAACAGCTTCAACGCAGACTCTGCAATCTCGTTTTTCTCCAGAATACGTTTCCGGATGACCTCATCTACATTGGATGCAGACAGAGATAATCTGGTATCGAAACGTCCCTGAATCTTGGAGAAATCATTGCCTTTTGTCTTTGTGATAGAGTCAATATCTTCCTGGCTGGTAACGATGACCCATGCTTTTCCTCTGCAGGCAGTTCCCAGATCTTCTACGATGGTCTGTAGATTCAGCATTAACTGTGTATCATCCGCAATATACTGTCCGATCTCATCTACAAGAAAGATTACATGATGGTTCGGTCCTTTTTTCTCGCAGTATTCCTTAACCAGAGATACAAACTTCTCAATGCTGAGGTCATAGCTTCCCTTTGCATTTTTACACCAGTTGCGGGCAGCCTCTTCGCTCATGAAGTCCATCGCTACGATTGTTTTTACGATTTTATCCTGGATAACTGCAAAGGCCTGTCTCTTTTTTTCCCACGGTGCACCCGCAATCTCTTCAAATTTCTCTTTGAACTCTTCAAATCTGCCTTCGTTATCCAGCTGGCGTTCAAATTCTGCAAGATATGGAATAGATCCGCAGTATCCCTGCATTTCATTAAATACCTTCATGAAAACTTCTACGATAGCTTCTTTTCCTGAGCCAACCTTTGCAGATCCTTTGGAATCAATATTAAAGAGCATGACATCAGAAGAAATGGTTCCGGAATTGGTCATCTTGGCAATCAGCATCGGATCATCGATTTTCTTTCCGTCTGTAAAGTATTCGATGGCTCTCTTTCCTTCTACCACACTGTTTTTTAACAGATAAGAAAGAATTTTTAAGAAGTGAGATTTACCACTGCCAAAGAAACCGGAGATCCACACACCCATCTTATCTGTATTGTTATTGATCCCCTTTTCATAGTTATCGAAAAAATCACGGAAATGTTTTAACAGTTCTTTTGTTACTACATATTCGTCCAATTCCTGATATACGTTTTCTTCATCAGACTGACCTACTTTGATTACGCCCTTAATATCACGATCAATCTGTTTCTCAAACATCTCTTTAATCTGCATTTTTCTTCTCCTTTGTTTTACACAAGCCGGAATGCCCGGTAATAATTTCTGGAATCCATCGTTCCGAATAATTTCAGATCCTGTCCGCTGTATTCTCCAGGATAAAACATCACAACCGGCACACTGTCCAGTACCTGATGTAAATTGTTCAAAATATTATGGCTTGCAATGATCGGATGGCATTTTCCAACTCCTGTCAGAAAAATCACGCTGTCTGTCAGATCTTCCTGTAAAATCTTTGAGATAATCAGGTTCAGTTCGTTCGTTTCATCCAGTCCCAATGTCTCTACCAGACTGTCTGCCATATCAAAAAAACCATTGTCTTTTTCCAGATCAAAGAAGGCTTTCAGATATCCTTCTTCCTCCAACACCTGAATCATCGTATGAAACAGGTCAAATTCTATAATTTTAAAGTCTTTATTGCCATTATTGATTCTGTCTTTTAAGTATGCGATATGATTGCGCACTTCCAGTTCAGCTCTCGGATCGTAATCAAACACATAATATCCGACTTCATTTCCAAGTCCTTTATTTTCACGGAAAGACTTTTCAGAGATCTTATCCTCAATCCGGTTTAGTCGTTCTTCCAAACTTAATCTTGCCATCCTTAGACTCCTTTCACTGCCTTCAAGTATTCACCAAGCCCATTTGCAGTCAGTAATTCTTCTGTCCGGTAATCAATATGAATTGGCTTGATTGTTCTTGGTTTTGCACTGCTTTCCAATAATCCTGCCTCAAACATCATTCTGGTAAAGCACTGCTTTAACTTCCGTACTGCGGTATCTGTCCATCCGGCAACTACATCGCTCTGCATTGACTTATCGGCAAAAAAGACATTTAGATCCCGGTCTGTGATCTCCTTTTCCCCTAATCGAATCTTCTCGTCGTATACTTCATGTAAAAACTCAAAAAATAATCTGCTATCCATCAGAATTGCAATCAGATTCAGAATCTTTGCGGTTTCTACATCACAAATGATAAATGCCTGTAATACTGCTTCCGGTAAGGAAGATACCCTTCGGTATGTTCCATTCAACACTTCATAGGCGCGATATTCCGCCTTCACCTGATAGATATTTTCCTCCCAGGCAATCTTACGGATGTCTGACTTGCTAAGTCCTTCCAGAATATAAGCTGCTGTTTTTCTGGACTCTTGCAGCCAGAATAATTTTGATGTAAGTCCTGCACTGTATTCCATTACTGTCCACCATCCTTTGTTTCTTTTTCATAATGGACAATATCTCCGAAATCACAATCTAACTTCTCGCAGATCTTTTCCAGAACCTTCATGGAAACCAGCTCTCCATTGGTCATTTTTGCCACAGTACTGCTACTGATTCCCACCTGGTTCATCATATCCACTTTCTTCATATTTTTATCAATTAATAGCTTCCATAATCCATTGTATGATACTGCCATATGTATTCCCTCTTTGTGATACAAAACTTATGGTTTTCCTGTATTTTGAAAGTACCTTATTTATTTTCGTTCTAATACTTCCAATCTATAATATTATATCATACTGTATGTTTTTCTTCAACGATAAGCGCAAATCAGAACTTCGACTTTGCGAATGCTTTATTTGAAAATTCTGATGGCAATACATAAAATCTGCTCTTATTCTTCCAAATACATTTTCAGTGCATTATAGCAGTTCAATGTCTCGTTATCCGCATCATTGAAATTCCGGGAAAAGGTCTGCAGACTTCCTGTTGGGTCTGTCGCCAAATTGGTCAGTGATATATACGCATCATACAGTTTTGAAAGTACTTCATAAGCATCTTTATACTCTTCTGGTGGATTTTTTAATTTCTTCATCAGTGAGTTTACGGTGTCTTTATTGCTATTAATATCCGCTATCTGACTACTGAAACTGCTATCTGAAAAGAGATTTTGCAGAGCATCATTAAAGTCAGATACAAAATACCCATTCGGTTTTGTATATTTATCTGTCTTACTATCACTTTCTTCATAAATAGCGTTGTACCATACCTTTTTGATCAGATTACCACAGGTTTCTGCATCACTTGCACCAGAAAGCATGGAATACGCAGCCAAATTCAGATTCGTGCCATATTCCTAACTCTGTTTCTGAGCCTCGGTTGCTGCCTTTGCTGCCACATTCTTCTTATGTGTCTGTACTCCAATAGCTACTATCATTGCTACACCAATAACTGCTATTATTGCTATCGCAATTATTTTCTTTGATTTTTTTGTTATCTTCACTCCGGTTACTTCGATCTGCTGTGGCGTTTTTTCTGTTTCAATAATATTTTCTATCGGGCAACCACATTTCGGACATGTATCCATTCCTTCTTCCAGTTCTGCTCCACAGTCCGGACAGTATTTCTTCTCTTCTTGAACCAACACTGTTCCACAATGCACACACTTCTTTGCCTTATCCGATATTTGTTCGCCGCAATTCGGGCATGTTGTCATAGCCATAATCTTTTTCCTCCATGTTTTTCATTTTCAATTCCATCTCTACCATTTCCAGTAGTTTTTCCAGTCTGCTTTTCTTCACCATGCGTTTCACAATCCCTGCATCATGATATTTTATATACTGGATCACCTCAAAGAAACTCTCTGAAGGTAGCTTTTGTTTATGATATCCTTCTGTACATTTCATTTTCTGCTTATTGAAGTATTGAGATTTATTAGCTCTGTAATTTTCATGAAACAGCTCTTTCACCTTATCTTCCTGCAGGTAAACAATCCATCTTGAAAAGGCTGTCCGTACAAATACAGCATTACTACTCACACTATAGGATAACTTGAACCATTTGCAGATTTTTTCTATATTAGTTTCAGTGAGTGGAAGCTGTTTTAAATCTTCTCTATTTTTCTTGTTCTTTGCTTTTTGTATACTATTAAATTCCCACTCCAATCGTTTCCAGTTTTGCTTCTTACCACAGCATTTACACACTGTATACCCTCTGAAAATCATACTTTTAGGAACTACCACTTTCCTTTCTGCCGACATACTTTGCACATATCGACAACTTTCTGTATGTAACATCCTCGTAGCATCATTTGCAAGGCAATTCTCTGTAGTTGTCATGCCACTATATTGTTGAAAGCATTGATAAAAAAGCTGATAGAGATAATTAGCATCATGTTTCGCATAATGAAGATAATTTGGAACATACTCAATACCAGAACATAACAATGCATTTTCAAACCCAATCTGATCATTACCACTTCCTGCAATTACTCCCAAAACGTCTTGTAGAACCACTACTCTGTGCCTTTTTATTGTGATACCATATTTTCTCATATCTCTCAGGAATAACTCATAAGCATCTCTTCTCCACACTATTAAATGACAATATTGTGGAAAAGATTGTGCAAACTTTTCGAGTACTGCTTTTTCCTCGTTGCCTCTCATAACATGCGCTATAGTTGAATGCGATATGATTTCTGTTTCTTCATTGAATACTTTTGGATCACTTAATCTAATCGCTTTGGAAAATGTTTTTACTTTTTGTATTTGTGCATCAGCAGCCACTACACCTATCTGAATTGCTTCCCGTCCATCCAGACCAGATGTTCCTGGTGCTTGATTCCACTCGATATCTAGAAACAGATATTCAAATGGTCCTTTTTCTCTTTTAGCATTTTCCACCATTTTTTCCTTCTTTATATGTCTGAATCTCATCTGCCCAATGGTTATCCATAAAATCCACCATTGCATCACTTTCAACAGCTTTTGAAATTGCCCTTCCTACAGCTTTAAAGTTTAATTCAACGCCTTTGGAATCATTTTCATATGTTACAGATCTGTTTCTGGCAATCCCTATCTTCTCAGCTTCTCTTCCCGCATCAATATTGGCACCCAGGAACAGGAACTCCCATCCGCACTCTTTCTTCGCTTCTATCTTTCGCCGAATCTGCTCCTGTGTGAAATGCTCACTGGAATTTTCTAATCCATCTGTAGTAATAACAAATATAATCTTTCCTGCCCTGTGATCCTCCGGAAGATGTTTCTGTACATTCTCCATTTTTTCAATCGCTGTTCCAACTGCATCTAATAAAGCGGTACAGCCACGCACAAAATATTCTTTTTCCGTAAGTGGTTCGATGATCTCCACCGGAAATCTGTCATGGATGATATCTACTTCATCATCAAATAAAATAGTTGTCACATTCACTTTCTTTTCCTGTGTTTTTTGTTTTGCAATCATGCCATTAAAACCACCGATTGTATCACTTTCCAATCCACCCATTGATCCACTTCTGTCCAAAATAAAAACCAACTCAGTTAATTCTGTATTCATGTGATTACCTCCTCTGATATTTGTTGTTAATCACATTTTATCTACAGAACCAACTGGGTTGGTCGCCTGTCAGGTGACATTGCACCAAAGTATTTTGTTAAAACACTGGTTGTCCATACGCATCCAGCACATCATTGATTTCAAACATATCATAAATCTTATTCTGCAAGAAATATGCCACGATAATATCTGTTTTTGAACTTCTGGATAATGCGAAACCGGCACTTGCCAGTAAATCCTTTGCTTCATCTAGAGATAATTCCAATGCAATCGTAAAAGCCAATACAGTTTTCTTATTAGGAACATAATTGACATCTTTACGAATTTTCGAAAAATGCCGACGATCCACATATGCCTTTGTATATGCTTCTGAATCAGTCATACCACGCTCATCAATCATACGGAGTAGTCTCTGTGAAAATGTTTCCTCCAGCTGATTCATCAGATTATCAATGTTTCTGTTTACTGACATTGTAGAAGACATACCTTTTTGTATTTTTGTCTTCTGCATCGTTGAAACATCAAATTCTTCCGGTAATGCTTCTTCTGACAAACTGCTTTCTTTTACCTGCTCTTTCTTCAAAGCCTTTTCTTCGGCTCTCTTCTTCCGGAATTTTGTAATTTTATCAAAAATGGATTTCATTTCCTCATCCATTTTGATATCATCCTTCACTGGTTCGTAATATTTATCTATGTATTTTCCTACCTCATCAATCAGCTTCTGATCTGCCATATCTATACCGCCTTTTTTCTTGTTTGATCTTAGAATAGCATACTTTTCTCACTTGGAAGTCGCATAACAGGCGACATTCTTTTATCTCCTCCACGCTGTAATTATACCTTCGGGATTCCTAACGAAATGTCTTCTGCTTGAAATATTATACATCCATTGGTCAAACCAAACAACCATATCATAAAACCCCTGTTTCACATCCTTCCGACGTAAACCAGGGGTTTCACTTATATCATTCTATACCATAGACAATACATATACTATCTATTCACTTTTACTCCGTCTCATAAAAGACTTTCTTATCCAGAGCTTTATTCTGATGTGCAACGATTGTTGTACATACAGCATCACCTGTGATATTAACAGCTGTTCTTGTCATATCAAGGATACGGTCAATACCCATGATCAGACCGATTGCCTCAACCGGAAGTCCGACAGAGTTAAATACCATTGTCAGTGTAACCAGACCAACACTTGGTACTCCGGCTGTTCCGACAGATGCCAGTGTTGCTGTTCCGATAACTGTAATATAGTCTGCCATGCTCAAATGGATTCCAAACGCCTGTGCTGCGAACACAACTGCAACACCCTGCATGATGGAAGTACCATCCATGTTGATTGTTGCTCCAAGCGGAATCGTAAAGGAAGAAATCTTCTTGGAAACTCCGACTTTCTTAGAAAGTGTTTCAATAGAAAGCGGGATTGTCGCATTTGATGTCGCTGTAGAGAATGCAAATGCCATAACCGGGAAGAATTTCTTGATGAAGCGGATCGGGTTCAGTCCTGTGAAAATCTTTAACAGAATCTGATATACTCCCAGACACTGGATCGCAAGTGCCAAAAGTACTGCGATCATGTATTTTGCCAGCGGAACAAATGCACTGAATCCGATTGTAGCAAAAGTACGGCTGATCAGGCAGAATACACCGATTGGTGCAAGGCTCATGATCATCATTGTCATTTCCATCATAATGTCATTGAACTGGCTGAAGAAGTTCGCAACTGTCTCTGCACGTTCTCCTAATTTTGCAAGGATCACACCGATGATCAATGCAAATACGATGATCTGCAGCATCTCTCCGCTTGCAAGAGAATTAATCGGGTTATCCGGGATAATATTTAACAACGTGTCTGTCAATGAAGTAGCCTTCATAGTTTCTACAGATGCTGCATTGGTCTTGATCGTGCTCATGTCCAGTCCCACACCCGGATTGATCAGGTTTCCGACAGACAATGCTACGGTAACCGCAAGTGCTGTTGTTGCCAGATAAAAGATCAGTGTTCTTGCACCGACTGTACCAAGCTTCTTCGTATCCCCGATCGACATACTTCCGCACACAAGCGAACAGAATACCAGTGGTACAACCAACATCTTCATCAGTTTGATAAAGCCTTGTCCGACCACGTACAGTACACCTTCTACGATAATGTCGTCTTTGATATGTCCACTTGGAACCGCATAACATAAAATAATTCCAAATATCGCTCCTGCAAGCAATGCAATAAAAATCTTCGTTGTAAGTCCTATTTTCTTCTTTTCCTTCTTCTGTGTCTCTCCCATATTAGTCCTCCATCCTCTCATCCATATATTCTTTCAGTGAAGCTCTCCAGTCCGGCATCTCGTATACATTGATGATACGAAGGATAAAATTATCCAGGACCGCATATGCTGGTCTTGCAGAAGAAAGATCCGATTCGCTGGTCACTACCGGGCGCAGAGTGATCCTCTTTCCTGCAAGTTTCAAAACTTCCTGCGCAAATTCATAACGATTACATACACCCTGACAGGTTGCATGGTACGTTCCGTATTCATTCGTTTTGATCAGATAAAGAATAATACGTGCCAGGTCTTTTGCACTGGTCGGAGAACCAAACTGATCTGATGCAATCAGAAGTTCATCCTTTGTATCTGCTGCATGAAGTACGCGGTTTACAAAATTATTGCCATTTCCATACACCCAGTTACTGCGCAGGATGAAATGCTTGTGTGTAAATTCCTTTACATAATTCTCCCCTGCTCTCTTGGAACGTCCGTAAACGGTCTTCGGATTTGTGTCATCGAACTCTGTATATGGGGTATGCCGGATTCCGTCAAATACATCATCCGTGGATATCTGTACCATCTTGGCCCCTATCTTTCTTGCCACAATACTTAAATTTCTTGCTCCCAGCGCATTCACACGGTATGCAAGCTCCGGTTCTTTTTCACAGAGATCTGTATCTGTGACTGCTGCACAGTTGATGATCACATCCGGACGGTTGATCACTCCGAAATTCAGCACCTCATCGGTGTCCGTAATGTCTAATTCTTCCTTATCTGTGTTAAACACTTCCATTTCTAATGGATCCAACACTTCATTGATGGCCGATCCGATCTGTCCGGATGCACCAACAATCCATAATTTTAACATATCTGCTTCCTCCTCATCTGCCGGGACCGGCTGACGCCAGTCTCTCTGCTTTCCTTTTAATATAGCTAGTATACACAAAAAAACCGTCAGTTTCAATTCTTAACCAACGGTCTCAAATCTACTCCTCTATGGTATTTTTTTCCACACATCGGTAATGTCAGCGTTTTTACTGACCTCCTGCACCACTTTTGTGCTGCTTATATGTAGAATATCTTTCCCTTCATTCTGCATAAATACAAACACCGCAAACAGAATCATACAAATAAATGTACGAATTCCCAGGCTTCCCTGTTCTGCCTCTTCCTCACCATACAGTTCACTATAAGATGCCCTGTATCTAGGATGTATTGCCGGTATCCCGGATTCCTGATAGCTGTAACGTGTCTGTTCCAGAAGTTCTCTTCTTCGCTTTTCCGCTTCATTCACATGCGCTCACCTCTGAAACAATATATGAGATATCTGTTTCACTCATGTGCAAAACTTACTGCATACAGGCTCTTTTTCATGTTTTCTAAGAGTTTCTGCTTAACGATCTGCCAATTCTTTTACGATGTCTTCCCATGTCAGACCTTTTTCTACCATCAGAACCATTGCATGATACAGGAAATCCGCGATCTCATATTTGACTTCTTCCGGATTCGGATTCTTTGCTGCGATCACAACTTCCGTTGCTTCTTCTCCAATTTTTTTCAGGATCTTATCAATTCCCTTATCAAACAGATAATTCGTGTAAGACCCCTCCTTTGGATTCTCTTTACGGTCTGCGATCGTGTCATATACCGATTCAAAGATCCGAAGGGGATTCGTCTCATCATAGTCAATTCCTACAAGCGGCTGGAAAAAGCAGGTCGGATTACCGGTATGGCATGCTGCTCCGATCTGATCTACTTTTGCAAGCAATGTATCCAGATCACAGTCAATCGTCAGGGATTTTACATACTGGAAATGACCGCTCGTCTCCCCCTTTACCCAGAGTTTCTGCCGGCTTCTGCTAAAATACGTCATCTTTCCTGTCTTGATCGTCTCATAGAAAGATTCCTCATTCATATATGCCAGCATCAGGATCTCCTGTGTCTTATAATGCTGGACGATGACAGGAATCAGGCCCTGATCATTGGTCTTAAACTGTGAGAACTCCATCATACTCTCAAAAGATGTCATCTTAATTCCTTCTTCCGTACACTTATCTTTGAATGCCACACAATCAATATCTGTACGGCTTACATATCTTCCCGAAAGCCCCCGGACACCCGGGCATTTCAAAATTTTAAATAACTCTGACTCTTCTTCCGTATCCGTAATGATCACACACGGTACATCTGTTACATTCATAATGGAATTCAGATCCAGTCTGTGCATAAAGACAATTTCACTGCTGTAATCCTGGATCAGATGCTGATGTTTGAACAATGCATCAAAATCATTTAATGATACCGCAAGCTTCTCTTTTCCGAATCTCTTTGCCGCATCCTCAATCAGTTTGACACTATCCGGCTTAGAGAAATTCAGCATTGCCCGTTTTGCACCTGTATACAGAATCTTCTTAATATCTTCCTGGCGTCTGATATTGCCGCCTGCGATCATCGGGATCCTGATCACACGATTGATCCGTTTCATCAATGTGATCGTTTCATCATGTTCTTCATCCGAATCTGAGAGATCCAGCACGATCAATTCATCTGCACCGTGATCACTGTAATATTTTGCAAGTTCAATTACGTCTTTGGATACAACAGTCGGATCATCAATCCATCTGACCGCTTTCCCGTCTTTTATAAAAATGCAAGGTATTAATCTTTTATAACTCATGTCTGTCCGTCTCCTTTTAGAGGCTTCCCTTTGTGGTCCATGCCTCTTTTATCCTTGGCTCTTCCATTGTCGCCATATCAAGTGCTTTTCCGAACGCTTTAAACAGCGCCTCCGCCTTGTGATGATCGTTGATACCATCCAGAATCTTCAGGTGGATATTCATCATTGCGCTGTAAGAAACTGCGTAAAAGAATTCCCTTACCATCTCAGTATCCATCTCACCCATCTTATCTGACACAAACTCTGCATTATAATTCAGATATGGTCTTCCGGAGAGATCCACCGCACAAAGTGCGAGTGTCTCATCCATTGGAAGCATAAAGTGGCCATAACGTTTGATTCCGGCTTTATCTCCTATTGCTTCCAGAATAGCCTGTCCAAGTACGATTCCCGTATCTTCGATGGTATGATGACTGTCCACTTCCAGATCCCCTTTCGCATGTACCGTCAGATCGAACAATCCGTGTCTTGCAAATCCATTCAACATATGATCAAAAAAACCGATTCCTGTATCAATCTCCGTCTTTCCGGTTCCATCCAGGTTCAGAGTTACCGTAATATCCGTCTCCTTTGTCGTTCTTGTCCTGGTGACTGTTCTGTTCATAGCTCCTCGCCTCCTTATTTTTCTGCTGTCTTCTACTCTTCGCCCTCAAAACGGACTTTGATAGAATTGGCATGTGCCGTCAGCTGCTCTGCCTCGGCAAATGCTTCAATATCTTTATGTATATCGCGTAATGCTTCTTCCGAATATCCGATGATACTTGATTTTTTAATGAAATCATCCACAGAAAGCGGTGAGAAAAATTTTGCTGTACCATTGGTTGGAAGAACATGGTTCGGTCCTGCAAAATAATCTCCCAGTGGTTCACTTGCGTATTCCCCGATAAAGATGGCACCGGCATTCCTTACTTTTGTCATCACATCATATGGATTCTTTGTCTGGATCTCCAGATGTTCGGATGCAATCTCATTTGCAATATCAATCACATTATCCATCGTATCTGCGACCAGGATATAACCGTAGTTGTCCAGTGATTTCCGGATGATCTCACTTCTGGAAAGTTCTTTTAAGAAGCCATCCACTTCATCCGATACCTTCCGGGCAAGTTCTTCAGATGTTGTGACCAGGATTGCAGATGCAAGTTCATCATGCTCTGCCTGTGAAAGAAGATCTGCTGCCACAAATCTTGGATTTGCCGTCTCATCTGCAATAACAAGAATCTCGCTTGGTCCGGCAATTGCATCAATGCTTACATAACCATAAACTGCTTTTTTCGCCAGAGCAACATATATATTTCCAGGTCCTACGATCTTGTCGACTTTTGGAATGCTCTCTGTTCCGTATGCCAGAGCAGCAATAGCCTGCGCCCCACCGACTTTATAGATGACATCCGCACCGGCTTCATGTGCTGCAACCAGTGTGTTTGGTGTCACTTTTCCATCTTTTCCGGGCGGTGTGACCATCACGATCTCATCGACTCCTGCTACCTTTGCAGGTACAATGTTCATCAATACAGAAGATGGATATACCGCTTTCCCGCCCGGCACATATACACCGACTCTGTGAAGTGGTGTGACTTTCTGTCCCAGGATTGTTCCGTCCGGTTTGCTGTCGAACCAGCTGTACTGTCTCTGTTTTTCATGATACGTACGGATGTTCAGAAGAGCTTTGCGGATGATCTCCACCAGTTTTGGATCTACTTCTTTATATGCCTCTTCGATCTCCTCTTCTGTAACCTTAATATTGTCTGCAGTAATATCTGCATGATCAAATTTCTTCGTATATGCAAATACTGCCTGATCCTTTTCTTCTTTTACATGAGCGAGGATTTCCTGAACTCCCTGTTCATACTGACCGTAATTATTCGGGCTTCTCTTCAGAAGATCCTCCAGTAAGTTCTCTTTTGCATCTTTTGTCAAACGCTGTATTCTCATAGCCTTAACCGCCATCCTCTCATTTTATTTTCTTTCTGTCTGTACAGTATTATACCTGCTCCCGCAGTCTTGTCAGCAGGTCTTTGATCCTTGCGCTTTCCATACGCATACTGACCGGGTTCACGATCATCCTAGCAGACAACGGACATACTTCCTCCAACACTTCCAGACCATTTTCACGGAGAGTCGACCCTGTCTCTACAATATCCACGATCACTTCGGACAGTCCGACGATCGGTGCAAGTTCAATGGAACCATTTAACTTAATGATCTCTACAGTCTGATGCTTCGTGTTATAGAAATAATCTTTTGCAATATTCGGATATTTTGTTGCTACCCGGATCAGTTCATGATGCTGCAGAAGTGGTACGGCATCTTTGTATCCGCATACACACATCTTACATTTTCCATATCCAAGATCCAGTACTTCATGTACCTTACGTCCTTCTTCCAGGATTGTATCTTTTCCAACGACTCCGATATCCGCTGCGCCATATTCTACATATGTCGGAACATCCGGTCCTTTTGCAAGAAAGAAACGGAGTTTCAATTCTTCATTGGTGAAAATCAGCTTCCTGGAATCTTTATCTTTCATCTCTTCACAGGTAATCCCGATTTTCTCAAATAATTCTAATGTCTGTTTTGCCAGACGTCCTTTTCCCAGGGCAAATGTCAGGTATCTCATAATGTCTAACTCCTATCTGTACTATTCACGATCTTCTGCTCTCCGGTAACGAGATTGACCATCGTTACTTCTCCGGTCTCCTCGATATATACCAGACTTCCGGCATAATAATCATTTCCGTAACGGATATAATCTTCCAATCCACTGTTTTCATCCTTCTTCAGAAGTTCTGCATTCTTGGCTTTTCTACGGAAATCCTTCGCAAGGCGGATTGCTTCAAGCTGTCTTCCTTCCGCATATATGATGATCGTATTCTTTCTTGGATATACGATGCGGATCTTCTGACGGGTCAGTGCACTCACCAGTTCATCAATTACAATCGCAAAACCGATAGATGGTGATTTCTTACCGAACTTTTCGATCAGATGGTCATAACGTCCACCCTTTACAACTGCATCCCCGGTTCCGTAAGTATAACCACGGAACACGATTCCTGTATAGTATCCATAGGTTCCTGTCATGCTCAGGTCAAAAGTGACAAATTTTTCCACTCCGTAATAGCGCAGGATGTGGTATATCTTCTCCAGGCGTCTGATTGCCATCACACCTTTGGAGTTCGGCGCAAGGTTTTCCGCTTTTTCCAGGATATCAATTCCTCCGATCAGTTCATTCAATGCTGAAAATGCTTCTTTGGAGCTTCTCTTTGCCTGAATACTGTCCAGAAATTCTTCTACACCGAAGTAATTGCGGTTACCGATCAGTTCTCTTACCCTTTCTTCCGCCTCTTCATCCAGACTTGCGTCTTCGATCAGACTCTGGAAGAAATCAACATTACCGACACAGAGCTGGAATTCTTTCAGCCCGATCGTCAACATAGATTCAATCACCAGGGCAAGCATCTCTGCATCTGCCTCTACCGAATCATCCCCGACAAATTCTGCTCCCATCTGCGTCGTCTCTCTTAAGCGTCCCTGATAACTGGAATGGTTCACAAATGTATTGCCTGTATAACACAGACGGATCGGAAGATTTTCATCTTTAAATAAAGTTGCCGATGCTCTTGCAATAGACGGGGTAATATCGGGTCTTAAGACAAGTGTATTGCCATCTTTGTCAAAAAATTTATACAGATCGTTGGCCGGTGTCGTTCCAATCTCCTCGCGGAACACATCAAAATATTCAATCGTCGGAGTCTGGATATCATGATATCCATATAAATGAAATACTTTTTTCAATCTGCTTTCCAACGCAAGTTTTTTTCCGCATTCTACGTTGTATATATCCCGTACTCCTTCCGGAGTGTGTAATTTTTTCTTCATATATCCTCCAGGTAGTAATATTTTTCTTCCAGCACTTTAGTGTGCTACCATGTTAAAAAATCACTTTGCATTATACGCAGTTTCATCCGTTTTGTCAAGTTCATCACGAAGTTCCAGATCGAGATTCAAGGCATCCAGGTATGGAACATAACATCCATGGAAGAATTTCATAAAAAACCGTTCGTCCAGTTCCTCAAAACGGAAGCTTTTTCTTCCTCCGTTCTGTGCACGCATCCAGAACCTGTACAGTTCCTCAAAACGCATATAATATAAGATATTTCTAGATGAATAATAAATCAGGACAAATGCAACTCCCTGCTGCTTTTCAAAATTCTTCATAAATTCCACCTGATGTTCATGAATATTCTGAAGCGGAAATGTCTCTGCCACACATTCCTTCGCATCAAAACACACCGGAATCCCCTGCACTGCACCGATATAATCGATCGTACTGCGCTGATCAAAATAAGCCAGCGTGATCTGTCTGTGTTCTTTATCCATACGTACCGGCGTGATCGGGGTCGGGATCTTCTGCATAAGTGCCAGATTCTTTTCCAGATACCACTCATTGGTACGATTCACCATATCTTCTAATGTAGAACCTCTAAGGCCTCTTGAGTTCCATGTTCCCATGCCGTCTCCTTTATCAGTTTCCAGAATGTCTCCGGAACTTTTGCGTAAAATGTCTTTTCAGAAAGATTCTCCAGTTCTTTTTTCATACCGGGCATTGTAAGCTGATAAGCATGCAATACCTGGTCTTTAATCTTCCATTCTTTTTTATAACGGTCATTCCATTTCTTAGAACCGTATTTATAATCTCCGAGAAGCGGATGTCCGGTGCCTGCCAGATGTGCACGAATCTGATGGGTACGTCCGGTGATCAGATGTACTTTCAGAAGCGTCATCTCCTGATTCCATGCGATTGGAAGATATTCCGTCTCGATCGGCAGGCCATTCGTCTCTTTTGAAGAAGTTCCATTTGAAAAACTGACGCGGTTCGTCTTCTCATCTTTCACAAGATATCCTCTGATATGTGCCGGTTCCGTGATCCTGCCTTTTACGATACAGAGATAATACTTTTTCAGCGTACGTTCTTTGAATAATTCTCCCATTTGCTGCAGGCCTGCAAGACTCTTTCCCGCAACGATCAACCCGCTGGTATTCCGGTCAAGACGGTTGCAGATGGACGGGCGGAAAGTCTGAAGATTCTCCTTTGTCAGCTGTCCGGATTCCAAAAGATATGCTGTCACATTCTCTACCACTGATACATCTGTCTCCTTCGCTTTCTGCGATAACATCCCCGACGGCTTGTTAATAAATATCACATTCTGATCTTCATAGATCACATCCAGCTTTACCGTATTCTTTATGTTTTCTTCTACTGTCTTTCCCGCCGCCTGGAATTTGGCAATTGTATCATCCGCCAGGAACAGTTTCACACTGTCTCCCTTTCTCAGATGTTCATTTCCGGTCGCTTTCTTTCCGTTCAGCACAATATTCTTTTTACGCAACATTTTATAAATAAAGCTTCCCGGCGCTTCGCTCAAATATTTGCGCAGCAGCTTATCCAGGCGCTGTCCCGCCTCATTGTCATGAATAATCAGTTCTTTCATATACTCTTCTAACTCCCGCTAATCTTCTACATGGAAATGTTTAAGATGATCTTCCGGATCTTTTTTTCTCTCCGTAAAGATTCTTTCTGTTCTACTTCTGCCATATTATTCATGCCCTCCGCACGCGCTAAAAATGCAGTATAATCATGGAAAATCTTCACCGTCATCTTATCATAATGATTGTCTTTCAAAATGTCTTTGATATGACGGGCAAGTGCTGTCTCATCGGTCTTCGGATTGCTGGCATATCCGCAGACAATGTGTCCGGATACTACCACTGCATCCAGAGGCATGATCTTCTGTGAGCTGGTAATGATCATATCATATGCCTTCAGTATCAAAGGTGCTTTTTCCTCCAGTTCCTGATATTTTGCTTCTTCAATACTCTTGTACGGTGCCATTGTGATAAATTCAACCAGCATCTTTGCTGCCGGAAGGCATCCGACTACCGCTACAACGGTAAGCAGATTCAGTCTGGATCTGGTCTGAATATATCCGGTTACAAAGATTGCGATCACAATTGCAAATTCTACGACCGCTCCCAGAAGATATTTCTGTTTTCTTGCCTTTACATATCCCGGCTGTCCTTTTTCTGTTCTCATATTGTCTGTCCTTTTTGTTTTCTATTTATAATTTTTCTGTAATCGTCTTTTTCTATCATGAAAAAACATTTTCCCAAGCTCATAGACATTCCGTATATGCCTTTATATATCCGCATGGTTGATCTTCATCATCCCCCATACAAGCAGGCAATCCGGAAGGATCTTGGAAAGGATTCTGGAACCTTTCATTGCTGCTCCATATACCGAAACGCTTCTTCCACGCACGCTGTCTGTAAGTGCCTGTGTCACCACCGCTTCCGGTTCGGCACAGAGTGCTTCTTTTTCACTTGCCGCGAGCGCACCGGCCCGATCAAAGAATTCTGTACGTACCGGTCCCGGACACACTGCCGTTACCAGGATTCCCCGTTTCTTCAATTCTGCTGCCAGTCCCTGTGAAAAACGCAGTACATATGCTTTGGAAGCCGCATATACACAGAATCCCGGCTGTGCACAGAACGAAGCTGCCGAAGCCAGATTGACAATCCGGCTGCCTTTCGACAGATATGGCAGGCAGATTCCTGTCATTCTGGTGAGTGCTGTACAATTCAGATCAACCATGCCGCACTGTTCTTTCAGATCAATGTCACTGACGTTACCGATCTTTCCATATCCTGCCGCATTTACAAGCATCCTTACATCTGCCTGCCGGCGATCCAGTTCTCTTTGCAGTTTTTCGAAAATATAGTCTCTCTGCATATCCCCGTCGAAGATCCTGACCGGGATCTTTACCTGTTCCTGCAGACTTTTCAGACGGTCTGTCCGTCTTGCCACTACCCATAATTCATTCAGGTTCTTATACAGCTGCGGGATCTGAAGCGCAAATTCCCTGCCCATTCCCGACGATGCTCCTGTAACGATCGCTATTTTCAACTTTAACACCTCTCTACATCCATCCGGCTTCCGGTTTTTCATCATTTTTCCCTTTATGCTATTTTTCTTGCTGTTATTTCTTCTTATGCACATTCCGAATCGATTTCTTTTTCTGTCTGCTTCTATCCGTTCCTGTATTCTGTCTGCTGTTCTGTCTGTCACTTTGCACAGTATTTCTTCTGGAATGCTCGTTTTTGTTTTTCCTACGGTCATTCCGTCCCGGTTTTCCGGAAGACTTCTGATTCTGCGTTTTCTGTCCCGGTACTTTCTGCTGTGATCTGCCTTCGAATTTTCTCGGGCGTATCAGACAGTGTTTATCAAATCCTACCAGATCCATGCGGTGTGCCTTCTTCAGAGCCTCCATGACCAGATCATAATTCTTCGGATCCCGGTACTGGATCAGAGCTCTCTGCATTGCCTTTTCATGCGGATTCTTCGGCACATAGACCGGCTGCATCGTTCTTGGATCCACGCCTGTATAATACATACACGTCGAGATCGTTGACGGTGTCGGATAGAAATCCTGTACCTGTTCCGGCATATATCCAAGATCCCGGATATGCTCTGCAAGTTCTACCGCATCTTTCATTCTGGATCCCGGATGCGAAGACATCAGATACGGCACAAGATACTGATCTTTGTGAATCTTCTGATTCATCTTATTGTACTTTTTCACAAATTCCTGATATACACTGTTCTCTGGTTTTCCCATCAGTGTAAGAACATCATCCGATACATGCTCCGGTGCAACCTTTAACTGTCCGCTTACATGATAACGGCAGAGTTCCTCCAGAAATGCATCACTTTTATCCGCAACAACATAATCGAACCGGATTCCCGAACGGATGAATACCTTCTTCACTTTTGGAATGTCACGCAGTTCTTTCAGAAGTTTGATATAGTCTCTGTGATCTACTTTCAGATTCGGACACGGCTTCGGGAACAGGCACTGGCGGTTCTTACACACGCCACGTGTAAGCTGTTTTTCGCAGGATGGCTGGCGGAAGTTCGCCGTCGGACCTCCTACGTCGTGGATATAGCCTTTGAAGTCCTTTTCCTGCGTAATCATCTTCGCCTCATCTAACAGCGACTCGTGGCTTCTCACCTGCATGATCCTTCCCTGATGGAAGGTAAGTGCACAGAAGCTGCATCCGCCAAAGCAGCCACGGTTGCTGATCAGACTGAACTTGACCTCTGAGATTGCAGGTACGCCACCGTCCTTCTCATAAGAAGGATGGTAGGTACGCATATAAGGCAGTCCGTAGACATCGTCCATTTCTCCTTCCGAAAGCGGAAGTGCCGGTGGATTCTGTACTACATACAGATGAGCATTATATGGCTCTACCAGCCTTTTCCCGGCAAATGGATCGGTATTGCAGTACTGTGTATAAAAGCTTCTTGCATACTCCAGCTTATCCTGCTTCATATCTTCGTATCCCGGAAGAATCTCCGCGTCATAGACACTGTCCAGACTCTTCGTCTTATAAACCGTTCCAGCGATAAATGTGATATCACTGACCGCAATACCGCTGTCCAGAGCTTCTGCGATCTCAATGATCGAATGTTCTCCCATTCCATAAGATATCAGATCTGCACCGGAATCCAGCAGGATCGAACGTTTTAATTTGTCTGACCAGTAATCATAATGTGCCAGTCGTCTGAGACTTGCCTCGATCCCTCCGAGGATGATCGGTGTCTTCTTATATACCTGACGGATCAGATTACTGTATACAACCGCTGCGTAATCCGGACGCTTTCCCATCACGCCTCCCGGCGTATAAGCATCCGTTCTGCGGTGCTTTTTCGACACGGAATAATGATTCACCATCGAATCCATATTTCCCGCAGAAACAAGGAATCCCAGTCTCGGTTCTCCAAGGATCGTAATGCTGTTCTTATCTTTCCAGTCCGGCTGCGCAATGATACCGACTTTAAATCCATGCGCTTCCAAAAGTCTCGTAATGATCGCATGTCCGAAAGACGGATGGTCTACATAAGCATCTCCGGAAATATAGACAAAATCCAGCTGTTCCCATCCCCGTTCTTCCATATCCTTTTTGCAAATCGGTAAAAATTTATTTTCTGACATTCTCTATCTCCTCTTCTGTCAGCAGCCGGTATTCTCCGGGCTTCAAATTTTCATCCAGGCACAGGGTTCCCATGCGTTCTCGCTTCAGATAAGTAACTTCTTTACCCACTGCAAGGAACATCCTCTTCACCTGATGGAACTTTCCTTCATGGATCGTAAGGCGGATCTCAGATTCTTCCGCGCTCTTCATAATGTCAAGTTTTGCAGGTCTTGTCATCTCTTCTTCCTCTGCGCCGATATCGATTCCTTCTGCGAACCGCTTTACATCCTCTTCTGTAACCATTCCATCTATTTTTGCATAATAGACTTTATCCACATGCTTTTTCGGTGCCAGCAGACGGTGTGCCAAATCTCCGTCATTGGTGATCAGAAGTAATCCTTCCGTATCTTTGTCCAATCGTCCGACCGGGAAGAGGTCCTTTCGCTTCTTCTCTTTGATCAGATCGATCACTGTAGTATCTCTCCGGTCTTCAGTTGCCGATACCACGCCGGCCGGTTTATTCAGCATATAATATTCATACGATACATAAGATATGTTCCGGCCGCTAATCGTCACTTCATCACTGGTCTCATCAATCTTTGTATCTGCTGCTTTTACCACTGTTCCGTTAACTGCTGCTTTTCCCTGACGGATCTGTTTTTTTACCTCCTGGCGGGTTCCCACACCCATCTCTGCCAGATATTTATCCAGACGCATCATCTTAACACAGCCTCCATCCCGGCAGATATTTGTTCTTCAATGTACCATTGGATACCTTCCCCCATCCAAGCGGGAACCCATCCACACATACAAGATACCAGCCTTTTGCTTTTCTCTCCGTCAGATCGTCCACATCCAGTGTCTCCCCTTTCAGGTATCGTCTGACTCGTTCATCTTCACACGGGAGATCAATAATCTGTGCATATTCGTCTTTCTTCAGACACATAGCAAATGCCTGGCTTGGTTCAAAACGGTTCTTCTTCAGTTCTCCAAGCAGCAGTCCGGTTCTTAAGAAACGGATTCCTCTCACATCCGGAAGTCCCTCCGGCATATAGTAAATGCGCTCACCATGGATATCCAGTCTGGAACCGTCCAGTTTCCAGGTTACCTGCTTCATAAACTCTTCCAGGTCGGCCGGAATCTTTCCCGCCTTCTTTTTTGTTTTCAGTTCTTTTGCAGGCAGTGGTTCACCCTTTTGCAGAAGAGCTACATAATGGCCTTCTCCTTTCATCTTATGTGGGAAAATGCGGACTGTCTTTTTCAGTTCTTCGTCTTTTTCCTCTGTCACTTCCGGTATTCCCGGACAGAATCCCTCATAACTTTCCATCGGAAGCACATGGAATTCAGGATATTCTTTCTTCAGATGTTCAATGATACGCTCATTTTCACCCGGGTCAAATGTACACGTCGAATATAGCATAAGGCCACCCGGCTTTAACATTCTTGCTGCCTGCAGAATGATATTCCGCTGCAGATTGCTGAAGAATTCCGGTCCATGTTCTTCCCATGCTTTTACCATCTTTTTATCTTTCCGGAACATTCCCTCTCCGGAACACGGTGCATCGATCAGGATCTTGTCAAAATAACCGCTGAAATAGCGTTCCAGTCGTCCAGGTTCTTCACTCATGACCAGCATATTGCCAATCCCGAAAACTTCCAGATTCTTTAAGAGTCCTCTTGCTCTGGAGCTGCTGATATCATTTGCGACCAGAACACCTTCGTTCTGAAGCTTCGCTCCAAGCTCGGTTGCCTTTCCACCGGGTGCGGCACAGACATCCAGTACCCGGTCCCCCGGTTCTACCGGAAGACGGTTCGCCGGTGTCATCGCACTCGGCTCCTGCAGGTAGTAAAGTCCTGCAAAATAATACGGATGCTTCGCAGGAGATATCTTCTCTCCGTCATAGTAAAAACCGTTGTCGATCCACGGGATCGGTGTGATCTCAAACGGACAGATCTTCACAAAATCCTCCACAGAAATCTTCTCCGTATTCACACGAAGTCCGTAATATCTCGGCTCGTCATAACATTTTATATAATCCTCAAATTCATCTCCGAGGAGTGCCTTCATCTTCTCTTCAAATTCATTTGGTAAATTTATCATTCTTTCGTCCTCCATATCATTTAAGTATAGCATAGTTAGAAAGAACAGGAAAGTTTTTTCTCCCCGGCAAGTCTTAAAATCCAATAGGGATTGTAGCTGGTTTCTTCGCCGTCCGGATAGAGATAAATCCCCAGATGCAGATGCGTGGCAAACATCCCTTTCGTCCCCTCCGGACCATATCCGGTATTTCCCATAAATCCAATGATATCCCCTGCCTTCACCTCGTCCCCCTCCTGATAACTTCCATAAGAGTCCAGATGTGCATAATAGAAATATGCACCGGACGGTGCGGTAATCCCGATCCTGTATCCTCCCTTTTCCAGCCAGCCTCTTGCCGATACTACCCCATCTGTCATACTCACAACAGGATAGAGACCGGGGATATCTTTCGATGCCATCAGATCACAGCCTTCATGTCCCCTTTTTCCTCCGTAGGTGCGCTCTTCCATCCAGCTGTCCACAAAAGATACCTGATACTGTGGATGTTTCGGTGATTCCGGAACAGGAAAATAGCGGATATCATTCCAAAGAGCTGTACAGATCTTTTCAAAAGATTTCCACTCTTCTTTTTCCGACCATTTTTCAAACAGCTCTTTTTCGTTATCCTGTGGAAACAGGCTGTTTTCCAGAAAATAAATGGCAAGTCTTCCTCTTTTTTCATGATCTGTCTTCGCAAGAACCTGGAAAAACGCCTCCTCCATCCCAAGCTTTCTGAATTCTTCTGTGCTTCCTGTTTTTAGGTTCAATCGGTTTTTTTTAGCTTTCTCGTTGATCTGTATGCTTGCTGCCACGCAAAAAATCAGCAATAAAAAAAGGAGCAGAAGCGATCTGCGTTCCAGTCTTTTTTTCAAGATTTCTCCATTTTTCTTTTATTCTATTCACACTGAATCTCTTCTATGCACATGTGCCCCGGTATATCTGTCTGCGTTTTTTCATAAACTATTGCAAAAGAATACGGCAGGTATACACGATGAAAACAAAAAAACTGTCTGTGTTTTTTCTGATCGGACTTTTCCTTCTGATGCTTTTTTCCCCGGAAACCGTTGCCACAGGTGCCGCAAACGGACTGCTGCTCTGGTATAGGCAGGTGCTTCCGGTGCTCTTTCCTTTTCTTCTTATAACCGGTCTTTTGATCCGCACAGAGAGCATTTCCCTGATCAACCATGCCCTTTTTCCGATTCTGAAGCCTTTTCTTGGCATTTCTGAAAAGGCTTCTTTTTCGGTGGTCTGTGGATTTCTCTGTGGCTTTCCAGTAGGGGCAAAATCCTGCTCTGACCTGACTGATAAAGGGGAAATTTCTTCTGCTGAAGGAGAATACCTGCTTTCCTTCTGTAACAATGTCAGTCCTGCGTTTCTGACCGGGTATGTGGCAGTACAGAGCCTCAAGCAGCCTGAAATGGCGCAGATCTGTCTGCTTTTTCCTATCCTTGCCGCACTGTGCTGCTCCTTTTTGTTCCGCAGATGGTATCTGTCGCGGAATCCTTTTGCGGTCGTAGAAGAACAGGCTGATCCCAGACAATTTCTTCCTTTTTCCGAGGCTCTTGACGAAAGTATTCTGTCAGCATGTGATTCCATCACGAAAATCGGCGGATATATGATCGTTTTCTCAGTGCTCATTTCTTTTATGGCAGAACTTTCCTTTCAGAATTTCTTCTGGAAATTGTTGCTTCTTCCCGGAGTGGAACTGACCGGTGGAATCCGCATGCTCTGTCAGCTGGACCTTACTTCTGAACTGCGGTTTCTTCTCATCATGGCGCACTGTTCTTTTGGAGGAGTCTGCGCGCTTTTCCAGACAAAATGCATGATCCGATCCCAGAACTGGTCTTTTCCTCGCTATATAGCAGAAAAGCTGATTACCGCAATGGTAACCAGCCTGTTCGCTTGTTGCTATATGAAATTGTTCGGATAA
>OLOD01000685.1_pt1 | contig 25881 bp, 28 predicted proteins | sample 1671921 | NCBI WGS metagenome assembly OLOD01 (sample SAMEA3136626, study PRJEB25190) | human gut metagenome | biome: human gut; feature: human-associated habitat; material: faeces | place: Austria | collected 2013
CCGGTCGCGGGAAAGATATGGAGATTCCCTATGTGGGCAAGACGGAGTTCAAGGACTGTGACCGCCTGTGCGGTTCATGGAGCAGTGTGGAAGGCAAGCCCGATGTCCTTATATATAAGGAAGGGGACGCCTACAAGGTGACGGTCTTCGCCCGCAGCGGAAAGACACGGAAGCTGAAGCCGGAAACCTATCTGCTGGTGGAAGAAAACGGTAACCTGTTCATCAATACCGGCTACCGCATAGACATCGCCTACAATGAGGCGGCTGACGTATTGACCTTTTCTCCGAACGGTGACTATGTAAGGAAGGAGGTACGTCCATGAGAAAAAGACTGCTGCTGCTTTGTGCAGGAACCTTTTTTCTTGCCGGACAGATACGGGCACAGTGGGTGGTAACCGATCCGGGAAACCTTGCCCAGAGTATCATCAACATGTCGGACAATATCGTGCATACCTCTTCAACTGCGACAAGTACCGCCCAGAATTTTGCGGAGACGGTGAAGATATACCAGCAGTACAAGAAATACTATGATGCCCTGAAGTCCGTCAACAATCTGGTGAAGGATGCCCGTAAGGTCAGTGAGATTATCCTGATGGTCGGTGACGTGTCGGAAATCTACGTGACCAATTTCCAGAAGATGCTGGGTGACGAGAACTTCTCTCCCGAAGAACTGGATGCTATCGCTTTCGGTTATACCAAGCTTCTGGAAGAGAGCAACGGGGTGTTGCAGGATCTCAAGCAGGTAATCAACGTCAGCACCCTTTCCATGACCGACAAGGACCGTATGGACGTGGTGGATGACTGCTATGCCAGTATGCGCCGTTACCGCAATCTCGTGAATTACTATACGAACAGGAATATAGCCGTGAGTTTTCTGCGTGCCCGCAAGAAGAATGACCTTGACCGTGTCCTGAAGCTCTATGGTAATGACACCTCCAAATACTGGTAGCCTATGGTATTGTTATCCGTGGATTTCTCGAATCTCCATACCATTCTGGAGAGTCTTTACAATGAAATGATGCCCCTTTGTGGGGATATGCTGGATGTTGCCAAGGGACTTGCCGGACTCGGTGCCCTGTTCTATGTGGCCGTCCGTGTCTGGCAGTCGCTTGCCCGTGCCGAACCGATAGACGTGTATCCGCTTCTGCGTCCGTTTGCGATAGGCATCTGCATCATGCTTTTCCCGACCCTGGTACTCGGAACGATGAATACGGTGCTGAGTCCGATTGTGCAGGGAACCCACAAGATGCTTGAGGGGCAGACGATGGACATGCAGCAGTACCGTGAGCAGAAGGACAGGCTGGAACGTGAAGCCATGCTCCGTAATCCGGAAACGGCCTATCTGGTCAGCGATGAGGAGTTTGACCGTCAGCTGGACGAGCTCGGATGGTCGCCCGATGCCATGGCAACCCGCATGGGCATGTATATGGAAGTGGGCATGTACAATCTGGAAAAGAATATCCGTGACGCCTTCCGCAGTCTGCTGGAACTGCTTTTTGCCGCGGCATCCCTGCTTATAGATACGGTAAGGACCTTTTTTCTGGTTGTATTGTCCATCCTTGGTCCCATTGCCTTTGCCTTCAGTGTGTGGGACGGTTTCCAGTCCACGCTCAGCCAGTGGTTCACACGTTACATTTCCGTCTATCTGTGGCTTCCCGTGAGTGACCTTTTCAGCTGTATGCTGGCCAAGATTCAGGTGCTCATGCTGCAGAACGACATCCTGGAGCTCCAGAACAATCCGAACTATTCGCTGGACAACTCCAATTCGGTATATGTGATCTTCATGCTGATAGGTATCATCGGATATTTTACCGTGCCGACCGTGGCCGGATGGATTGTGCAGGCAGGTGGTGCCGGAAACTATAACCGCAACATCAACCGTACCGCGACCAAGGCCGGAGGATTTGCAGCCGGTGCCGCAGGTTCCGGACTGGGAAATATCGGAGGGCGTCTGCGTGGAAAATAAACAGAACAGGAACATAAAAATCATGAAAACAGATGGAATTCAAATCACTGACCAATATTGAAAGCAGTTTCAGACGGATACGCCTGATGCTTGCGGTCTTTGTCGGATGCTGCACGCTTGTGACCGTCTTTGCCCTGTGGAACTCATACCGCTTTGCGGAGAAACAGCGTGAGAAAATTTATGTACTCGATGGCGGCAAGTCACTGATGCTTGCCCTTTCGCAGGATCTTTCACAAAACCGTCCGGCTGAAGCCAGGGAGCATGTAAGAAGGTTCCATGAGCTCTTTTTCGGGCTGTCGCCACAGAAGGATGCCATTGAGCACAATATCAACCGTGCCTTGCAGCTGGCGGACAAAAGCGCCTATCATTACTATGTGGATTTTGCCGAGAAAGGATATTATAACCGTCTCATTTCCGGTAATATCAATCAGGTGGTACGGGTGGACAGCGTGGTCTGCGACTTTTCCGGCTACCCCTACAGGGCCAGGACGTATGCCCGCCAGATGATTATCCGTGAGAGTAATGTGACGGAACGTTCGCTGGTGACTGACTGCCAGCTTCAGAATACGTCCCGTTCCGATGACAACCCCAACGGCTTTATCATCGAACATCTGACCATACTGGAAAACAAGGACATAAGGAGCGTAGAACGATGAAAAGGAACCTGACGAGACAGGCGGACCTTCAACTCAGGAGGTTTTGCCACAGACTTACCGTTAAACAGCGCAAGGCCGTTCTCTGGATACTGTTTGTCCCGTTTGCCGCCGCATGTGTCTATACGGCATGCAGACCGTTTATAGGCAGTAAGAACCAGGAGTCCGGAATGGAATTTATGGAAAAGGATTCACTCCGTATGGAGTTCATTCAATCTATTGTAAGAAATGGAGAAAGAAAAAGTCAAGAAAGTAATGGAACGGCTGATGAAACCGTTCAGGCTCCGGTCCTCAAAGGACAGGAAGCCGCTGAGTGAGGAACAGAAACGCAAACGCGCCAGATTTGTTGTGTATCCTCTGATGTTCCTGCTGTGTCTGGGAAGTTTCTATCTGATATTCTCACCTTCCGGGCAGGAACGGGAGCGGCAGGATAAAGGACAGGGATTCAATACGGAAATCCCTTCTCCCGAGGACAGCCGCCTGGAAGGAAACAAGAAGGATGCCTATGAAAAGGCTCTGATGGAACAGGAAAGCAGGAAAAGGAAGACATTCTTTGAAGCTGCGGAGTCCATGTTTGCCAAAGAGGAACGGAAAGACAGTGTCCGTCTTCCCGATAACATTCCACCGGAGAGGCAAACAAACACGGAAACGGAAACAGAAAAAGGCAATGCCGGACCGGTCAGTTCCTCGGCTGGAGCCTACCGTGAGATGAACCGTACGCTGGGAAGCATCTATGAACCGCGGACCGATCCGGAAAAGGAAAGGCTTCTGGAAAGGATTGAGGAACTGGAGCGTATGCAGCAACAGCAGCAGCAGAAACAGGAGCCACTGTCAGGCATGGAGGAAAAGATGGCCCTGATGGAAAAATCCTACGAACTGGCCGCCAAATACAATAACCGTCAGGCAGTGGAGACTCCTTCTCCCGTCAGAAAAGCGGAGGACAAAAAAGCCATACCGGTGAAACAGGTTCACAATGAGGTGGTATCCTCGCTTTCCAGACCTATGAGCGACGAAGAGTTCATATCCGCTTTTTCGGGAGAACGCAATGCCGGTTTCAATACGGCTGTCGGCCGGAAGACAGTAACGGAAGGCAATACCATTGCTGCCTGTGTACACGGTACGCAGACCGTATCCGACGGACAGGCCTTGCGCTTGCGGCTTACCGAGCCCATGTCTGTTGCCGGACGTTTCATACCGAAAGGGACCGTACTGGTAGGTGGCACACGCATACAGGGTGAACGGCTGGAAATCATGGTCAATGCCGTGGAATACAAGGGAACTATCCTGCCTGTGGAGCTGGAAGTCTATGATCTGGACGGACAGCAGGGAATCCTGGTGCCGGGTTCACTGGAATATGACGCTGCCAGGGAGATTGCCGCCAACATGGGAACCTCGATGAACAGCAGCATCAACATTTCCACCGATGCCGGGGCGCAGATTGCCTCCGATCTGGGAAAAGGTGTAATACAGGGCGTTTCCCTGTACATATCCAAACGGATGCGTACGGTAAAGATTACTTTGAAGGCCGGACACCGGGTACTGCTCCATTCACCGGAGAAATGAAATACAGGAAACTATGAAAGAAAAGACAACCATTAAACAAAAGCACATGAAGAAGATTCTGATGATGTTTGCCCTTTTACTGGGCGTATCGGCTGCCTGGGCGCAGCAGAGTAGCGGTGATTATTATGAGGGGCTGACCCGCAAGATCGGTTTCAGCCAGATGATTCCGCCGCACGGACTGGAAATAACGTATGACAAGACTGTCCATGTCATTTTCCCTGCTCCGGTCAAGTATGTGGATCTTGGTTCTACAAACCTGATAGCCGGCAAGGCCGACGGTGCCGAGAATGTAATCCGAGTAAAGGCCACGACACGCAATTTCAGGGAGGAGACCAATATGTCTGTAATAACCGAAGACGGGAACTTCTATACCTTCAACGTGAAGTATGCCGATGAGCCGTTACTGCTGAATGTGGAGATGTGTGATTTCATCCATGACGGAGAATCGGTGAACCGTCCCAACAATGCCATGGAAATCTATCTGACCGAGCTGGATAACGAGTCACCCCGTCTGGTACGTCTTATCATGAAATCCGTGTATGAGAATGACAAGCGCCGTATCCGTCATATCGGCTGCAAGCGTTTCGGTATCCAGTATCTGCTTAAAGGGCTGTACACCCATAATGACCTGCTTTATTTCCATACCCAGGTAAAGAACTCCTCGAATGTGCCCTTTGACGTGGATTTCATTACGTTCAAGGTGGTGGACAAAAAGGTGATGAAGCGTACGGCCATGCAGGAGCAGGTGATTTATCCGCTGCGTGCCTATAATTATGTGACACGTGTAAACGGCAGGGATTCGGAATGTACGGTATTCGCCCTTCCCAAGTTTACGATACCGGATGACAAGAAACTGGTTGTAGAGATGTATGAGAAACAGGGTGGCCGTCACCAGAGTTTTGAGGTGGTCAACGAAGACCTGGTGCGTGCGGAAACCATCAACGAACTGAAGGTACGATGAGAACGAAAGTATTGTATATGCTGGCATTGCTACTTGTCCTTTCCGTGGGACAGGCAGAAGCCCAGCGGATTCTGCCAAGGATGCAGGGTGTGGAAATGCGTGGAGGTATGGCTTCCGATAACGGATACTATATGGGAATGACACTTTCAAGCTATGCCAAAGGCGAGAACAAATGGGTATATGGAGCGGAATACCTGCATATGAAACACGGTTACCGTCATGTGACCATCCCTTCGGCGCAGTTTACGGCAGAAGGCGGATATTACCTGAATTTCCTTTCCGATGCGGGAAAAGTGTTCTTCCTCAATCTGGGAGGATCGGCACTGGCCGGATATGAGACGGTAAACTGGTCCGATAAAAAGCTCTATGACGGGGCCACCCTGAAAAACGGCGATGCCTTTGTGTACGGTTGTGCCCTGACGCTGGAGATGGAACTGTACCTTGCTGACCGTGTGGCATTGACGGCTTCCTTGCGTGAGCGTTTCCTGTGGGGCGGAAGTCTCGGACATTGCCATACCCAGTATGGAATCGGCATCCGTTTTATGATAAATTAGCGGGGTATGGAACTGGAACAGATTAGACAGATTTCCATTGTCGGTTTTCTTGAAGATCTGGGGCATATGCCTGTATCCCGTAAAGGAAATGATGTCTGGTTCAGATCCCCTTTCAGAAATGAGAGAACCGCATCCTTCAAGGTGGATACGCAGCGGAATGTCTGGTTTGATTTTGGCCTCGGAAAGGGAGGTGACATCTTCCATCTTGCCGGAGAACTGACCGGAAGTACCGGTTTCATGGAACAGCTGGAGTTCCTTTCAGGGAAATCCGGCATCCTTCCCCTCCGGCCTTTACAGGAACGTAATAAGATACCCCGCGTTTCCGGATTCGAGGACGTGAAAGTGACGGAACTGAATCATGAGGCTTTGAAAGCTTATCTGAAAGAGAGAGGCATTGATCCGGCCATAGCCGGGAGATTCTGCAAGGAAGTGGCATATGGAATACGGGGCAAACGGTATTTTGCCATAGGCTTCATGAACCGGAGCGGCGGTTATGAACTCCGTAACCCGATGTTCAAGGGATGCATCTCTCCCAAGGACATTTCCTGTGTGTCCCTGTCCGGAAAGAAACAGGATACGTGCTGCGTGTTTGAAGGGTTTATAGATTTCCTTTCGGCATTGGTATTGCGGACTGTGACGGACGAGGACTGCCTGGTGCTGAACTCTGTATCCAATCTGGAACGGTCGTATGCTGTACTGGAGGGTTACGGTAGAATCCGGTGCTTTCTTGACCGTGACCGGGCCGGGATTACCGCACTGGAGACTTTGAACATACATTTCGGGAATAAGGTTATGGACTGTTCCGGTCTGTATGATGGATTTAAGGACTTGAATGAATATCTGACAAAAACAAAGGAAAACAAATGAAGACAGAAAAGAATATAAGAAAAGGATTTGGGCTGGCAGGCAAGATTGCCATGTTCTGCATAGGTCTGGTCAGTCTTGTACTGATCTCGTGCGAATCCGAGCTGGAAATCCAACAGAGTTATCCGTTTACTGTGGAAACAATGCCGGTTCCCAAGGAACTGAACAAGAATGAGACGGCGGAAATACGATGTGAACTCAAAAGTGAGGGCGATTTTGACGGTACGGTCTATACAATCCGTTATTTCCAGTATGACGGGGAAGGTTCCCTGAAACTGGACAACGGTCTTGAATTCAAGCCGAATGACCGTTATCTGCTGGAGAACCGGAGGTTCAGGCTGTATTATACTTCACTGTGTGACGAGGCGCAGAACTTCATTGTCGTTGTCGAGGACAACTGGGGAAACATGACAGAAATGGAATTTGACTTCAACAATGCAGGTGATGAAGAGACGGATGCCGTGGAAGATTCATTGTCAGTTCAGGAAGGAGGTGTCCTATAATAACTGTTAGACTTTTAAGGTCGGTACTGCCGTTGGTGGTACTGACCATGATGGTAACTTCCCTGCGGGCACAGGAGAATGTTGAAGACTCACGTTGGGAAACGGCTGTCAGGTGTATCAAAAAATACGAAGGATGGCATGGTCCGGAACATTACCCGTATGTTGCATACGGTCACCGTATCAGAAAAGGGGAAAAGTTTCCTGCCAGACTGACGGAAAGTGAGGGAGACAGTATTCTGAGAAAAGACCTGAAGGAAATGTGTGCATTGTTCCGACATTTGGGAAAGGATTCGCTTTTGGTTGCATGTCTGGCATATCAGGTGGGACCATATAAGTTGCTCGGCTATGGCAAGATGCCCAAAAGCACGTTGATAAGGAAACTGGAAGCCGGTAACCGGGACATTTATGCTGACTTCATACGATACTGTCATTATAAGGGAAAGAAAATTCCGTCAATAGAAAGGAGAAGAAAAGAAGAATACATATTACTGTTTATGCCTTAAATTAACATAAACTATTTTTAATGAATTGTTATGTGGTATTTATTTTTCAATAAGGTATAATAAAATAGGCTGACATAAATAAAGTCAGCCTATTTTTTCTCTCTATCTTAAAAAATCTAAATCACATAAACAGATTTATCAATCATTTATGTATTAGTATAAAAAATATACTTGGTAATTAAAATGTATTATTTATCTTTGTCCACTGAAATTTTATAGAGATATATAGTCTTATTATAATTCATGAAAAGATCAATAGTGCAAGATGCCATGTTCCCAGCTTGTCCGGTAAGGAACATATTGGTAAGATTATGTGACAAATGGGCGTTGCTCGTTATTTACATTCTGGACAGATCAGGCAAGGAAAACATGCGTTTTACGGAGCTGAAACAACAAATGCCGGATATATCACAGAGAATGCTGACAATGACACTCCGTACGTTGGAAGAAGACGGATATGTAACAAGAACAATATTCTCGGAGATACCGCCGAGGGTTGAATACACTCTTACAGAAAGAGCAAAATCATTGAAGCCGATTCTTGATTCACTTCTCCAATGGTCTATTGATAATATGGATGATATTATGAGTGACCGTAAAAAAACGGCTTCTGTTAATGATTGATAGTTTTATTTTTATAATAACATAAAAATGAAAGCAGCACAAATAAAGAAATACTCAAAGAAAATCAAGGTTTCCGTAAATGAAGTCCCAATACCTGAACCTAAGGTTAATGAAGTTCTTGTAAAGGTTATGGCTGCTGCCGTAAATCCTTTGGAGATTCTTCAACTGACAGGAAATGTAAGGCTTATACAGGACTACAGTATGCCTCTGACATTAGGTAATGAGTGTTCCGGTATAGTGGAAAAGACGGGTAATAACGTAAAAGACTTTCGTGCAGGTGACCGTGTATATACACGACTTCCAATAAACAGGATAGGTGCCTTTGCTGATTATGTTACGGTTGACCATGAAGCTCTGGCTAAAATGCCATCAGGCTATGACTTTGTTACCGCTGCCGCTATACCATTAGCCGGACTGACAGCCTATCAGGGACTTATTGAAGAACTTGAAGTCCAGACGGGAAAGACACTGCTGATAACAGGTGCGTCCGGCAGTTTCGGACAAGTTGCCGTACCCATAGCAAAGTCAATGGGGCTTCGTGTTATAGTGACTGGAAACACACGTTCAAAGGATAAACTTCTAAAAATGGGTGTCGACCAATATATAGACTACAAGATGGAAAATTATTGGGAAGTCCTATCCGATGTGGATTATGTAATTGATACTTTGGGAGCAAATGAATTTGAGCATGAATTGTCTGTCCTGAAAAAAGGAGGACGGCTGCTCAGTTTGAGAACTGCTCCAAACAGGATGTTTGCAAAAAGAAACGGTTTTTCATGGCTGAAGAGAGTACTGTTCACGCTTGCCGGAAGTAAATATGATTCAGCTGCCCGCAAACAAGGCAAAGAATACCGCTTCATGTTCGTCCGCTCAAGTGGTGACCAGCTTAAACGGGTTACGGAGATTGTGGAAAAATACCATATCATGCCTGACATTGAATCAAGAACATTCTCACTGTCTCAGGTAAATGAAGCACTTGAACTTATGGCTAATGGGAAACTGAACGGAAAGATTATCATTAGAATGTAATGGAGGATATAAAAAATGTGCAAAAAATTACCTATACCAATAGTTGAAACAATCAAGAAGCGTTATAGTGTACGTACTTATCGGAACAAAGAGCTTGAGCCTGATGTAAGAGAAATGCTTCAAAACTATATGGATAACCTTGAAAACCCTTTTGGAATGCAGGTGAAGAAATATATCATCGATAAGAAACTGGCTTCAGAAGGTGAAAAACTTGGTACATACGGAGTGATAAAAGGAGCAAGTACTTTTATGGGTATTTCTGTTCCAGATAAAAATCTGGCCCATGTGGCTGCCGGATACGAGTTTGAGAATCTTATTCTGGAGGCAACATCATTGGGACTGGGTACAGTCTGGTTGGCAGCGACATTCAACAGAGAAGGTTTTGCTGCTGCAATGGGAGTTCCTAAAGACGAACTGTTTCCGGCCATTTCACCTGTCGGATATCCGGCTGCAAAGCGCAGTCTGACAGAATCGCTGATGAGGACTGCCATGCGTTCTTCCAGCCGAAAGGAATGGAATACATTATTCTATCTGGATAATTTTCAGACTCCCCTTCACAAAGACGAAGCAGGTGATTATGCCGAACCTTTGGAAATGCTCAGACTAGCTCCGTCTGATAAGAACACACAACCCTGGCGCGTGTTGAAGTCGGGCAACAGTTATCATTTCTTTGTAACATACAAGTCAGGAATTTCAAGAGGTGAGGAAATCATCAAGAGGGTGGATGCCGGTATTGCTCTGTCACACTTCCATCAGACAGCTCTGGAACTGGGCCTGAAAGGATGTTTTAAGCAGGCAGACCCTAAAAATATCGAACTTCCCCAGAATACTTATTATATTACCTCTTGGTATGCAGAGTAAAAACAGAAAATAAAAAAAGGAGATAGAATATATGAAGATATATGAAATAATTTTCAGTCCAACTGGTGGAACAAAGAAAGTTGCTGATTTTCTGGCAAACGAATTGGGTCTAGACATAACAGGCATTGATCTGTCAGACAGTAATGAGGATTTACATAAATTCTTATTGAAAAATGAGGATATAGCCATAATCGCCGTTCCATCCTATAGTGGTAGAGTACCTGCTACAGCAGCAGAACGTATATCAATGATTAAGGGTAATGGTGCTAAAGCAGTTATAGTCTGCGTGTATGGGAACCGTGCCTATGAGGATACCTTGGTGGAACTTCAGGACATTGTACAGCGGACAGGATTTTCTGTTATAGGAGCTGTTGCCGCAATTGCAGAACATTCAATAGCCCATAAATATGCCACAAATAGACCTGATAAGGATGATTACGGGATATTGAAAGATTTTGCAGGTAAGATAAATAAGAAACTGAAGACAAATGACTTTTCTATCCCTGAAATCCCCGGCAACAGACCTTACAGAAAAGCTGCTAATGCAGGTGTAGTGCCTAAACCAACAAAGGCTTGTACCAAATGCGGTCTTTGCACTTCTAGATGTCCTGTCGGGGCCATTGACAAGAATAACCCTGCAAAGGTGGACAAGAAGACCTGTATCTCATGTATGCGTTGTGTTTCAATATGTCCCCATCATGCGAGAAAGGTAAACGGATTGCTTATAGCAATCGTAAGCATGATGCTAAAGAAGGCTTGCAGTGTGCGAAAAGAATGTGAGCTGTATATCTAAGAACTTTGAGTACACCTCTGAGAGAAATTGACATACATCGGAGACAAATAAAATACCCTGACAATGATGCAATATTTATTCCGTCATTGTCAGGGATTCTAATTTATGAGGTAATCATTATTTATAACAGATTCTTACGTTCTGTCATTTCAGCATCTGTCTTTGTGTAGCCTCCTAGACTTCCATCCTTTGCCTGGATACAGATATAAATCATAGGCTCAGCAGAAGTACATTTCAAGTTTCGGTCACATCCCGGTGATACACGAATGATTGAACCTTCACCAATTTCGAAGACTTCATCGTTCACCTGAAATTTTCCAGCCCCTGATAAAATGATGTAGTTTTCTTCATTTGCCTTATGGCTATGAAAAAATGGAACAGATGCCCCAGTCGGCAATGTACCAAATGAGACCTCGCATGAAGTAGCTTCTGTAGCCTCTTTTACAAACTGCTTACCTTCAAAACCCTTGATGCAACCAATTGTTGCGTGAGCGTACTTTTCGCCCTTGTTCATAATTTTAATGCTGCTCATATTTTCTGTTTTTATAAAGATGATTAACTTTGCATCCTAAACTTACTATCATTTAGATAGTGCAAAAATAATATTTTTTATATTGATAAACAAGAAGTTACGCAAATGTAACCTACTTACTTTAAGGTAATTATTATTGGAAATGAACAGCTTACAATTACAAGAAAATCTATAAAAATATACTCGTATAGAAGATTGCCCTATCCGGAATGTCCTGTCGCGGTTCTCCAGTAAATGGGCTATGCTTATATTATGTGTACTTTCTGAAAATAAATCAACGCGCTTCAATACTATAAGTAAAGCAATTCCGGATATTTCACCGAAAGTCCTTACGGAGACATTAAAGACTCTTGAAGCCGATGGGCTGGTGAAAAGAAAATTATATGCTGAAATACCTCCAAGAGTGGAATATTCATTGACTGAGGTAGGGCAAAGTTTGATTCCTATATTAAACAATCTCATAGCATGGGCATTAGATAATGCAGCATATATATCAAAACGTAGGAAAAAACGAATCTGACGTGCAATGGCTTTATTCGATTAACATCATATATACATTGATCTATATCATATACTTAGACATCAAAAGGGAACTTTTTCAATTAATCTCTGAAAAAGCTCCCTTATCAATATTGTAGGTAACATCTATTATTTAGTGCATAATCAGTAAGGTTACACCTTTTTCACTTGCATGGCTCTGATCGCATTGAGAACAGCAAGTATCATAACTCCGACATCAGCAAAGATAGCAAGCCACATATTTACTATACCAAATACACCAAGTATAAGGCATATTCCCTTGATTCCTAATGCCAATATTATATTTTCCCATACGATTCTCAAACATTTGCGGGATATCCTGACAGCCTTACCTACTTTCATAGGATTGTCATCCATTAGTACAACATCCGCTGCTTCAATCGCTGCATCACTCCCCATTGCTCCCATGGCAATTCCAATGTCAGCGCGCGACAGAACAGGAGCATCGTTTATACCATCTCCTACAAATGCGACCTTGTTGTCTTCTTTTGCGTATCTAAGTATATTCTCTAGTTGATTAACCTTATCATTGGGAAGAAGTTCACTAAAGACTTTATCAATACCCAACTCATTGGCTGTTTGTTCAGCAACAGACCTAGTGTCACCTGTCAGCATTATGGTTTGTGTAATTCCTGATTTGTGGAGATCTGATATGGCATCTTTTGATGTGGATTTTACAACATCTCCCAAAACTATATGTCCGGCATATTTGCCGTCAATGGCCAAATGGACAATAGTGCCGGCTGTGTTACATTGGCATACTACAAGTCCAAGTTGTTTCATCAGTTTTTCATTTCCTGCTGCAATGCTCCTGCCATCAATTGTAGCAGTTATACCTTTACCGCTTATCTCTTGAATATTGCTTATTCGCTTTCTGTCAATTTCCTTTCCGTAAGCACTTTGCAGTGATTTTCCGATAGGATGTGATGACGAAGATTCTGCAATTGCTGCGTATTCCAATAGTTGTTCCTTTTGGGGTTCAATATCATTGTCATTATGATCATGGAAAGCATTTACTTCAAATACTCCCTTTGTGAGAGTCCCAGTTTTGTCAAAGACAACGGTTTTGACTTTAGACAATGTTTCCAGTATGTTGGCACCTTTGACCAGTATCCCTTCACGGCTTGCGCCGCCAATTCCGGCAAAAAAAGATAATGGGACACTGATAACCAATGCACAAGGACAACTTATGACAAGAAATACCAATGCTCTGTGAATCCATGTTTCAAAAGTGAAAAAGTCCAGTGGCGCACCATTGAATATGATCAGAAAAGCTGGTGGTAGAAGAGCAAGGGCCAATGCTCCGTAACATACAGCCGGAGTATATATGCGGGCGAATCTGGCAATGAAATTCTCTGACTTCGATTTTCGTGCTGCTGATTCTTCTACCAATTCCAAAATCTTAGATACGGTGGAATCACCAAATTCTTTGGTTGTTCGTACCTTTAATATTCCGGATAAGTTAATACTTCCGCTTATCACTTCATCTCCGCTGTTTACCTCACGAGGAAGCGATTCCCCCGTCAAAGCAGAGGTGCTGAGTGAAGACTTACCGGAAACAATTATTCCATCAATAGGTATACGTTCTCCAGGCTGAATGATAATCATTTGCCCGATTTCTACATAGTCCGGATCAACCTTGATAATTTTCCCATCTTTTTCTATGTTGGCATAATCGGGACGTATGTCCATCAATGCTGCTATATCACGTCTGCTTTTGCCAACGGCATAGCTTTGGAAGAATTCCCCGATCTGATAAAACAGCATCACTGCTACAGCTTCAAGATAATCTCCGCTTTCCTCGTATAAAGCAAGAGCAAAAGCCCCAACAGTTGCAACTGCCATAAGGAAATTTTCATCGAACACTCTTCCATGAATAATCCCAAGCCATGCCTTTTTTAATATGTCATAGCCGATAATCAGATAAATGATAAGATAGAGCAGGAATCTTGTCCATCCTGTAGCATCAATAAAAAACAATGCGACGGTCATTATCAAGGCAATAATGATTCTCGCCAACATATTTCGTTGCTTTTTGTTCATACTTTCCCTTATTTAATGAATGTAGTCTGACACCAAGATCAGACTACCTAAATTCTTGTTTTTATGCTAGAAAATTTCAAAGTCAGGTTCCACCTTTTTAGCAACCTTCAATATTTCTGACATAACCGTTTCGGGGTCTGCCCCTTCCTCAAAGTCCACTTTCATCTTCTGGGTCATAAAGGAAATGGAGAGTTCCTTAACACCTGAAACTTTCTTTGCTGCATCTTCTACGAGGTTGGCACAATTGGCACAATCTACCTCAATTCTAAATGTTTTACTCATAATGTCTATTGTTTATTTATTATTTCTGGGCACAAAGTTACGGGACTTTGTTTGCAACTGGTTTGCAATTTTAATTCGTCGATTTTGCAACTGGTTTGCAATTCTTATTCTATAATTTTGTAACATTTCTAAATGTAAAGTTGATATTACCATAAATTTGTAGAGATTTTGTTATATTATAATTTGTAATAAATAAAATTATGAGTAACGCATATATAGAAAACTTATTAAACGAAAAGGGTGTGAAACCAACTTCAAATCGCATACTTGTTTTGAAAGAGTTAATAAAAACTTCACATCCGTTGAGCCTTGCGGATTTGGAGGCTTTGTTAGACTTTTCTATGGATAAAGCAAGTATTTTCCGTGTTCTTGAGCTTTTTTCCGAAAAGGATATTGTCCATGTGATAGAGGATGGTAGTCGTTCATTGAAGTATGAATTATGTCAGAGTGATTCAAATCACAGTATTTATGATCAGCATGTTCATTTTTATTGCGAGAAATGTAAAGAACTATATTGTTTTGAGACTGTAAATGTACCTTTAATCAAACTTCCTAATGAATTTCGTCCTCATTCAGTTAATTACCTGATTAAAGGTACTTGTTCGAAATGTAATAAACAATAATTGAGTCTGCCTGCATAAAGAAGATAGTATTATTTGATTTAGACTTATTGTTTTGCAAACTAGTTGCATTGGTAATCAGGTAATTTTGCACTCAGAAAATAATTTTATATTAATCATGAAAGCAAAATTATCAATTACATTAGCAGCTAGTTTGTTCTTTTCAGGAAGTGTATATGCTGACGGGAATATAACAGGTTCTGTATTTAATAGAAACACTTCTGAGCCTCTTGATTACGCTACAGTAGTTTTAGTTAATCCCGAAACTGGTGTCCCTCTTTTAATAGGTACAACAACGGACGAGAACGGTTCTTTTGTAATTTCAAATGCTCCTTCAGGGAAATATATAATCCGTATCAGTATGGTTGGAAGCATTACCCAAGAACGTGAGATTACAGTTACAGATTCAGAAGTGAATATTGGTAAAATAGAACTTGCCGAGGATTCTAAACTCCTTCAGGAAGTAGTTGTGACGGGGCAAAAAAGCCAGATGTCTGTCAAAACAGATCGTAAGGTATTTAATGTAAGCTCCAATATCACTACCATTGGTGCTTCTGCCGAAGAACTTCTTGCTGCCGTACCTTCTGTAAATGTAAGTACCGATGGAGATATCTCTTTACGGGGAAATGCCAATGTACTGGTGTGGATAAACGGAAAGGAGATGGGTATGAACGTTGATAACCGTGCTCAGATACTTCGGCAGATACCAGGCGAAAGCATTGAAAGTATAGAGGTCATGACTAATCCATCTTCAAAACACAGTAGTGAGGGTACTGCTGGTATTATTAATTTTCGTCTAAAGGAAGACCATCGTAACGGTTATTTCGGTAATGCCGAAGCAAATGTCGACACGCGAGGTACGGCTAATGTGAATTTCAACATTAACTACAATACAGGTAAGTTTGAGTCTTTTGCTGGAATCGGACTTAAGACACAGCATTTACCTGGCGGCTCGACTTCATACCGTAGATATGACGACGACTGTTTTCTTAAGTCAGATGGCGATAATAAGAAAAACGAAAACAGCATGTTCCTTCGTTTGGGGACAAACTTCAAACCAAATGAAAAGAATACTGTATACTTGAATGCTATCGGAACATTGGGACATAAATGGGGACACACAGTTACTAATCATATAAGTAATTTGCCTGAACAATGGATTGAAAATATAAACCGAATGCATGAAAGTGGTGACACTCGTGGTGCAAATATCATGATGGGTTATAAGCACACTTTTCAATCTGATCATTACATTGACATGAACGTCAGCTATAACATTTGGCAAGGACCCAGTGAGAACATTTCTCATGAAAATGAAATTTGGTCTGACGGAGCAGAAGAAACAATCTGGCGAGGTCAATATCAGGATGTAAATATCAGTAACTGGGAAGCGGCAATTGACTATTCAAACCAGGTGCTTCCGTGGTTGACACTTGAAGCCGGCTATAAAGGAAACTATAATCATGAAAACAGTCCGGCATCTTATTCAAGTGGTATGAACGAACAGCACCTTGAAGCACTTGACGAACTTTATAACCGTTTTAAATATGATACTGATATTTCAGCTTTATATGTTAATTTCTCGGGCAGTTATGAGCGACTTACTTTTTCAGCGGGTCTTCGAGGAGAACTATGGAATATATCTACACGCTCTCTTGGTTATGGTCAGAGAGATGCGGATGTAGCCCCGTTCAAAAAAAACGATTTTGCACTGTTCCCATCTGCTTCAATCGGATGGTCTTTTCTTCACGATAATGAATTGAAACTAAACTATTCACGTCGTATACGCCGTCCTTTTGGTCCACAGCTAAACACATTCGAGAACATAGCAGACCCTTCTGAAGTACATCTAGGTAACCCGTCGATTTTACCCGAATATAGTAATGCAGTCGAGCTTTCCTATATCAAGACATGGAGTGAGCATTTACTTTCTGTTTCCGGATATTTACGTTCTAATACCGATATGATAAGCCATATCAGTTTTCTTGCACCTATGGCTTCCGACCCCAATATGAATACCATGTACTATGGGCATGCCAACGTGGGGAATATGTTGAATACAGGCGTCGAAATAATATCCCGCAACACGCTTTTTAGTAATTTGACGATAACGACAACTCTTAATATGTATAATAGTCATCTCAAAGCTTGGGATACTAGTTATCCCTTGCATGAAAATCTTTATAAAGTACACGGTGACTCACAGGACCGTTTTGTGTGGGATGTACGTTGTATGACTTCACTACGCCTGCCATGGGATATGAATTTTCAGGCTACAGGGCGCTATAATTCTAGAAGCGTTACCGCTCAAGGTACGCTAGAGGCAGATTGGGATGTTGAGGCTGGAGTTCGTAAGCGCATAGGGGCATGGGATGTATCACTTCTTTGTAAGGATATATTTAATTCTAAGAAAAGCCACAATATTCTTTATGGAAATGGATACACTCAGTCTATCAGCAAATGGTCTGGCGGACGTACTTTAAGACTGGCTGTAACGTATACATTCGGAAAAACTCATAATCATGAACATAATCACCACAATCATATAGACACTGGAGGTTATGGGGAAGAACACCATCATTAAGATTTGTCGTTTGCATCCAAATATATCACTGGAATATTTGTTTACTTCCAGTGATATATCATTTAAGTAATAAGCAATAATTGATAACTATTAAGAATTCTGGAAAGGAAAAGAAGGATATAATGATAAAAAAATGAATAGGGAAAAAGAAATTTATAGAGTAACTATTATTGGTGGAATTGCTAATTCACTTTTAGTTGCGTTCAAATTTATTGCAGGATTTCTAGGAAATAGTACTGCTATGATTGCTGATGCAATACATTCATTATCGGATTTTGTAACAGACGTTATTGTTCTATTGTTTATTCGTATATCTAGTAAACCTCAAGATAAGAGTCATGATTATGGATACGGTAAATATGAAACATTAGCTACGACTATAATAGGTCTTGCATTGTTTATTGTAGGTGCTGGTCTTTTGTGGAATAGTGTAACTCAAATTTATTTAGTATGGCAAGGTAACGTCATACCTGAACCTGGAATGTTAGCTTTTTGGGCAGCATTAATATCTATTATAACAAAAGAATGTGTTTTTCAATTCACTGTTTATATTGGAAAAAAAGTTAATTCGCAAGCAGTTATGGCTAATGCTTGGCATCATCGTAGTGATGCTTTTTCTTCTATAGGTACGGCTCTAGGAATTGGTGGGGCTATTTTCTTAGGAGAAGATTGGCGCATTTTAGATCCAATTGCAGCACTTGTTGTCAGTTTATTTATTCTGAAAGTTGCTGCAGGGTTGTTAAAAGATTGTATAGATGAATTAACGGAAAAATCCTTGCCTGAAGATTTTGAGAAGGATATTGAAGATTTGATTAATCAGATTCCTGATGTCAGTGGTTTACATAATTTGCGTACACGTAAAATAGGCAACCATTATGCAATTGAAATGCATATACGAATGAATGGAGATTTATCATTATTGGAGTCACATCGTAAATCATCTGATTTAGAACGAATTATAAAAGATAAATATGGAAATAATACTCATGTTGGAATTCATGTAGAACCTATTAAAAACTGAAATATATTATGTAAATGAAGATAAATATTACATTTGCCATAAAGTGTCTGACCTTTTTAAAAATACAGAAAATATTACTTTAAGAAATTTATAGGTATTGTTTGAAATTTCAAGCAATACCTATTTTATTAGATATATTTAATGAACTCTTAGTCCTTTATTCCTGATACTATATATCACAATAGTATTGTATGTATAAGTTGGTGTTTATTTTCATAATACAATGATATATATTTAGTAATTATCTATCTTTTATAATTTTCACATGGAACATATAAACTTTCTCATTAATTATTTATAATTCATTTCTTTGTATTATTTCTGAAGGTATTTTTATTTCTTCTAAAATGTTGTTAAGCCATACCGGATTGGCCAAAGCCGCCTCATGGCGGCTTGTGACCTTGTAATTTTCTCCGGTTATCTTATCATGGATATCAAGTGTGATACCTTCTCCAACAGCAGTAACCTTGTGTACGGAGCATTCGCACGGATTACCGGTCTTGTCAAACCAGATTACGTAAACCGGATTGTCATCGTCTGTCAGTATTACTTCGGAAACCGAGTTTGCCTGCATCAGTGCAAGTATCCTGCCGATGATCTCATCGCACAGGTTTTCAATTCTTTTTTGGAAAATATTCATATTCAGATAAGATTTAGATGTTGGACTTCTTTTTTGTATTTCTCCAGTGAAGGCTTGTATCCCTGTTCATGGATAACGTCCTTCAGTTCTTTCAGGGTATAGGTCCGGGTTACGTCCAGTCCGTAGTCTTCCGCAAAGGCTTCTATTCCAATCAGACAATATCCCATATTGCGGTGTACCGTTTCTGCGTTGATTTCTATAGAGTCATCAGTACCTTTGGGGAGTACAGCCTGCTCCTTCAACTGACGGATCTTGTATTGCAGGCCGGAGGCGAGCCTTTCCATGTTCCTGTCATGGTAGGTCAGTCCGTCCTTGCGGATACAGTATTCCACTGTCTGTCCCATGAAAGAGTTGCGGTATATTTCGCATCCGAGGATGGTACGGATATGTTCCACCTCATAATACCGCATGGCCTGTACATCCTTCAAATCCTTTTGAATCTTCGGAATTCTGAATTGCGGGTCGTTATCACATATTGTCTTTTCCAGCCATGTCCGGTGGAATGTGGTAATCTGTTTTCTGAATACTGTTTCGGCAGGCATATATCGGTTGGGATGGCGTGTCATGATGAGATAGTATTCACTTTCATGCCATCCGCGTTTACATTTTTGCAGGGCAATGTAAGCGAGTCCTATACGGCAGTATCGGCGGTTGTCATTACGATCTCTGATATGCTCGAAATCCGTTTCACATCCATAGAATTCGGCTGGAAGTCCTGTATATTTCTGGAACTCCATGACACGCTCCTTGAAATGACGGATATTATCCTGGTCTTTTTGACATAACAGCCTGGACATTTCAGGTGTGATGAATTCCATCCGCAGATAATGGAAGTATTGCGGCTTCTCCTTGAGAACCTTCTCGGCAAGTTTTCTGGTCTGTAGTTTTTTCGGCAGTTGAGGGAACCAATACATGCTGTTTCCGTATTCGGTGAAATATTCCACAAGTTCCCTGTTCCAGCGTTCCGATGGAATATCCGGATAGAACGAATCCCTTCTGGCCAGTGCCATACAGACCTCTTTCGTCATCAGGTTCGGTTCAAGAATGAAGTTGTAACTGTTGATTTCTCTTTTTACTTCAAGTGTATGAATAAGTCTTTCCGGTGTCCGGAATCGTCTGGGAAGTTTGTTAAACAGGTTAGGTTCCAGCTCCATTGCTTTGTCAGCCATGGCATCATCCGCATGTTTGGAGAACCACTCGTAATGTCCGTATGAATCGAAAATGCCATGCAGGTTGCCTGTCTTGTGACAGATGGCCTTCCATACGGTGTCATAGTCAAGCCAGCGTGTATCCACTTCCTTGATACAGCGTATGGCCCATTCCCTGTAGTATGCAGCCTGTTTGAAACATTTAGGCATCATTTTGTCGATAGTCATGGTTGCGATACGTCCGTCATGGATCAGTTCTTTCCAAAGTCTGAAATCCTTGGCTTGTCGCGGAACGAAAGAAAGCATGACGCTTGTTTCATATAAGAACTGCTGTTCATACCTCTCTGAACAGTACCGGTAATCTCCGTTTTGCTGTACGTCACGGTAAAGGGAGTATATTGCATCACGGACAGTTCCGTTGTTCCATGAGGATGAAGGTATCAGATGCAGGTAGTGCATGAAATTCCTGTGTGCGAACAGCGATTCAAGTATGTCACTATTCCTGTATTTTTCCGGTATGTCAGGAAAATTACTCTTTTCGGCCTTAATTGCCCTTAGACAAATCTGGCGGTTACGTTTTTCTTCAGGTATCTTCGAAAGCTGCCAGGAACGCCATCCGTAATCATCTATTTTGAATATACTGTCAAGTATTTCAGAAGTAATATATTTCTCCGGCAGATAGTTGACCAGTTCCGGACGGTGTTCAGTCGCGGCCAGTTCAACCATTTCCATTGTGATGAATTTGTCCGGCATACATGATATAGCCTTTGTCATATTGATTTCTTTCATGATTCCAGTTTTTTAGGTTTGATGACTTTTATAAGTTGTGTTTTGCGAAATACATATACCGTTTTCCCTTTTTCACTGACTCTTTTGGGAAGGCTTTTCCATGTATCCCATCCGTTGACAATTTCCGGAGTGAATTCCAGTTTTCCCGTTTCGCCGATTACGGCAAAGGAAAGTCCTTTGTCCAGAGGGGAAGGTGTATGGTCCTTGTCGGGAACAAAGACAGAAAATTCAGGATTGCTGATTTCATAGATTTTTCCTTCATAGCCCAGAAACCATCTGCCATTTTCATACAGGTAAGTCCAGTCACCGAGCAGGAAGAACTTTTCCTTGCCTGATATTTCCTTTGCTTCGTGAATGGGATTCCCATTGTTCAAAGGCCAGCAGCTTGTCTTGTTTTCATTTGATGAGAGGCTGCCTCCCAGATGGAGCAGGTTTCCCAAAGCGAGTAGTTTTCTCACCCTGTCTTCCGTACGGTAGAATGTCCTGAGTATTCTTCCGCAGTTTTCAAAATCCCCTTTTTCAAAAACGGTGATGTACCGTATTCCTTCCGGCAGGGACATTCCGATGTAAGTGTTTTCATCATTTGTCATAGTCGTATATTTTTATATGATTGTTTATGAATGGGATTCTTTGTCATTCCAAGTCTCTTGCGCGGACTGGATTATAGGGACAGGACTGTACCAGGTAATTGGTATTTCTGCCCTGAGTCTGACTGTGCTGTCTGAAACATTCGATGTCATCTTCTTCCAGTTTCAGTTTTCTTCTGTTCTTTTGTAGGAAGTCTGCTGCCTTTTCTATGGAAGAGAAGACCGCCTTTGGCTCGAATGAACTGTATTCGTGCCATGCGTTGCAGCTGAAAAGGATATACATTTCAGCCTTTATTCTGTTACTTGCTGCCATATCTTATCTGATTATTCGGGTTGATAAACGACAAAGCCCGATTCCGCTGGTGACGGAACCGGGTCTGTCGTATTCGGTTTCAGGTTCTAATTCTGGTTATATGAAAGCAGGAAATCGGCCATTGCTCCGTTCTGTGGAATCATGGCAGGAAAATCAGTCTTTCCAGGCTTGTAGATTTCTGTCGCTACATTGTAGACATCCCACGCTGTAATGCGTGGCTGTTCAAGTGAGAGTTTGAGCAGTTCTTCCGTAAACACGGAAATCTGTCCTTGGTTAAGTGGATAGGTGTCCACCTGTGATGCCAGTCTTTTGTCTGCACTGTCATGGGATACACGCAGAGCCGTCAGCATACCGATGATCATGTACAATTCACCGGGTGTCAACACCTTTTCCTTGAGCCTTTGGATTCGGCTTCTGTCCGCATCCATGTCACGCTCAAAATTGCACATCCAGTCATCTACCTTCCCGAACAGTTCCTCGGTAGTCACCTTGTCCTTACCGTAGTTGGCAACGCTTCGTTCGGGTGAAAGGATACACTGATTGTGGCAGATACGTACGCAGGGACCTATTGCCGCCTGGATACCGTCCTGATGGTAGGATACCACGAGTGTGGTTGTCAGTTCGTCGGTATCCCCGTTCAGAATACGGATGGTGGTGAATATTCTGCGCAGTACATGTGCCTCTACCGCCTTCTCTCCATAGGTCTGTTCCACCTGTGGCAGGATGACCACTCCGGGCTGTGTCCGGTTCTTGTTCTGGGCGGCGAAGATTTCCTCCACCTCGTAGTTCAGGTTGTGACGGCGGCAGATGTCCGTCATGCGCTGGATGACCTGGTAGTGGTAGATTCCCCTGACCGGATTACCGTAGATGTCGTTCTCCTTGTAAGTACGCTGTAGTGTCTCAAGGTCCATTACTTCGATTCCGTTGTTCTGGAAATCAAACTGTCTCTGATTGTTCAATGTTGCTAAAGCTTCCATAATTATATTTTTTAAATGGTTGGTAATTATTTGTCCAATAGGTTGATGATACGGACTGCCTCTTTGAAGCGTCCGATATTTTCCGGAAGAGGATTCCTGTATTCCTCTTCCTTCATGCGTCTTATAGAAGGTATTCCCGTCAAGGGCAGAGCCTGGTTGACTTTCCATCCGTCGGTGAATGCCTTCGGCTGGAGACTGTCATGACAGATCACTTCCCCGACACATCCGTGGACGAGCATGTTGCATACGGTTATCATGCAGCAGGTCCGGCTGATGTCTTCTCCGACCAGATAGTTTCCCGGATTGTGCGCATGGTATGCCAGCAGGAGCCTTCCGCTGCCGCATGTAGGGTCTCCCATCCTCTGTCCGGTCTCTTTTTTACCTACCGCGCACATGACCATTAGTTCACAGATATGTGACGGCGTGAAGAACTGTCCGTTTGCCTGCTGTCCCGGTTTTGAGCAATAGGCCATGTGGAGTTCACCGAAAGCGTCGAACCAGCCCGACTTGCCGATTTGTTTCTGCATGATACGTGTCCATTCGGCTGTCATTTCCATGAACGAGGCGTTTTGCTGACGTTTGTATTTCCAGTTGCTTATTGGCGGTGCTCCAGGAGAGAAGCCGTGGATGATGAAACGCAGCAGGTCGTTGAATACGGTCTGTATTTCATAGCCGCATGAGGAGGCAAAGCTTGTGATTAGCCTGTCGAGCGGCCTGACTTCGTTGGAGATTTCATATCGTGCCATATTCCTTTATTTTATAATTGGTTATAGACTGTCGTTGATTCTGTATACTGTTACGGTATGGTTTTCATTGTCCGTGTGGATTCTGACCGGACCGTATCCCATGAATTTCATGCGGATTTGTCCGTGCTGTCCCATACCGTTCCACTGCTCACGTGATATTTCCTTAATATCCATGCGGTATCCCCAAAGTACAAGAGAGTCAGGCAGGATTCCCTTGTAGAGTCTGCCTTTCAGGATTGCGGCCAGCTCGTCCAGCTCGCTCCGGCTGTACAGCGTGAATGAATCGCTGCGGAAGGTGTATTCACCTGTCCTTTCCCTATCCCGGTGTTTCATGATATGATAGCGGAACCAGTTACGGGTGGTGTAACCGTCATACAACGGATCCGGTTCTCTGTATTCCCATTTCCTGACCGGAGCATCGAACCTGAGACTGCCCGTATTGCTGCGTTTCCCGAATCCCCATGTCCTGAATATGCGGATTTCAGTACCTGCGGGTTTCATGTTCCGAATATTGACCTGCGTCCAGGGGCTTCCGGTGGTATCATAGGCGGCTTTTCCCATGTCATCGAAACAGAATACCGTTTCCGGTATCAGGCATATATCCGCATATTTGCCTGTTATCCGTTCTATATGAGCTTTTCCGAAATAGTCACCCGAACGTGAGATAAATTCCACGCAGTCTCCTTCTGTCGGGCACATCTGCCTGCTTCGGACATTCTCAATCAGTTCCAGCATACGGTTCACTTTCCGTACTTCCTTTTCTGTAATGGGATACCCGAAGTCACCGTTTGCCAGTTCAAGACTGTCAAGGTCATATCGTATCTTTGTATTCATCCTGTTCTCCTCCTGTTTTGTGTATAGCGTTCAACCTGTCGGGTGATCATATCACAGAATTTCTGGCCGTTTTCTTCCTCACCCCTGAAATAGGCGGCCATCATCAGCAAGTTCCTGTTGTAATAATGCACCCATTTGTCATGGAAATGTGCACCGGGAACCTGTCCGAATGTTTCCTGAAACAGTTCCAGAGTCAGATCCTCGTCCTGTCTCCTGTTGTATTCCCATATTGCCAGAAGCAGCATGTCATTGTAATTCAGTCTCATATTGCGTTGGTATTTGAAATGGCCATTATGATGTTGCAGCAACCGATTTCCCGGGCATCCTCCTTCAGCTTTCCGTTGTTTACCAGTCTGTCGTATGCCTCATGCACAAACCTGTATGCAGGCGAATCATATCCGATACCGTAAAGATGTGATGTCGTCGCCACATTTATCCGTGATGCCATCATGGAAAGTATGTCTTCTTTCCCTGCCCGGCGGTTGCTGAAGGCATCCAGTATATTCCGGTGGATGCACATTCCGTATCTGGCACGGTAATATTCCATTTCTTCTTCATCGGTGAAGGAATACACCTCTTCCGCTATCGTATCCTTTACAAGACGGAATGTACGGCCTCCTTTTTTCAGTATGGCTGTAATCTGTGGAATATGCAGTGTTTCACAGTAGCCGTTTATTTCCATCGGATGCACGTACAGGCGTGTCTTTCCTTTTACAAGATACATGGCCTGTGATGTACAGCCGGTTCTGTCCGTGTCGAATCCCTCTCCATGAAATTTCTCTTTTATTTCCTTGTAGAATGCGTCCGTTTTCTCATGGGAAAGACCTTTTCCCCATTCATATCCGCTTTCCAGACTGAAAAGCAGATGGAAGAGGGTTGTCCGTCCGGTCTTGCTTTCCCAGTAGCCGTAAAGGTCAGTCGTGCCGGATTTCGGTCCGAACCTGTATCCGTCCGGAGTATAGCTTTCCATCACTTCCAGGAGTGAGTTCATGAAATTTTCCGATTCTTCCGAATTCCACCATTCTGACGTATCGTCATCCATGGCATAAGCCGGTATATGGTTCATAACCTGCAGGTATTCCGGAGTTTCTTTCAGAATGTCCAGCATCCTTGTGACGGCTTCCTTCCTTTGTCTGATGGAGAACAGTTCTGTTACGGTATCCGCGTGAAGCCTGTTCTGTGTCTTCTGGTCTGTAATCATGACTTCTGATATTTATTGTTATACATTGTCTGCCTGTAAGGTACAGGCATTCTTATTTCTTGTTGTCCCTGTTGTCTGTTTGCCCGCATCCCTGCAAGGCTTGGCGGAAAAAAATACCGGAGCGAAGCGAGGATGATTTTTTCCAGACAA
>OLOD01000686.1_pt1 | contig 25868 bp, 24 predicted proteins | sample 1671921 | NCBI WGS metagenome assembly OLOD01 (sample SAMEA3136626, study PRJEB25190) | human gut metagenome | biome: human gut; feature: human-associated habitat; material: faeces | place: Austria | collected 2013
AGTTGTATTTTCATTTTGTAAAACATCTTTTGCATGATCTAATGCTTCTTTAAATACTTTCCATGAATCTACCGTATAATCTTTTTCAACAAAATCATTAGTTGTTTCAATAACATTTGATAATTCTGTTTTATCTACTATTATAGGAGCATCAACTAATCCTTTAATAGCCTTATCTAAATCATCATAAGCCTTATCAACTTGTTCTTGAGTAGCAGTATCATCAGCCACTACCTTATTAGCTTCATCTAGTGCATCTTTTAATACTTTCCATGATTCAGGAGTATAATCTTTTTCAACTAATTCTTTAGTTGTTTCAATAATTTTTAATAACTCTGTTTTATCCGCTACTATAGGAGCATCAACTAATCCTTTAATAGCTTTTTCTAAATCTTCGTAAGCTTTATCAACCTGTTCTTGAGTGGCAGTTTTATTTTCTAAAACTTCTAATGCCTTATTATAAGAAATTTTTAAATCATTCCATGAATCTACTGTATAATCAACTTCGTTTAATTTTTGTACTTCTTCTATTAATCTTGATAAATCAGTAGTATCAGCTGCATTTTTTAATGCATCGATAGCATTTCTTAAAGTCGTTTCTACAGTTGTAGTATCAGTAGTACCTTTAACATATTCTTTTTGACCAGCAATTAGAGCATCAACCATATTAGATACTAAGATAGGGGCTTTACCATTTATATCTAATGCTTCTGCTTCATTAATCATATCTCTTAAAGTGTTATCTTCTTGTGGTTGTTCATAAGCAAATTTCACTTCAGAAACTTGATACCAGTAGCCTGGTTTAGCCTCAGTTAAGCGGACTCTTACATATTTAACTGCAATTTTTTCAAATGTTGCTGTGTAATCTAAATCATTTTCCGTAATTGATCCAACTTTAGTCCATGTTTCACCATCTAATGAAACTTCAATATCTGCACCTTTTAAAGCATCAGCACCTACATTAGAAGGTTGAATAACTTGAACACTTGTCATATTAACAGCTGTAGGAAAACTAAATCTAAATTCTTTATCTACTGCTTGTTCTTTTCCAAACCAACACTTAGTATTCAAATCATTATCTATCATCTTTTCATAACTATATTCTTTAGTTGGATACCATTGATTTCTTTCGTAATAATTATCTGTTGCAGTAATTGTTGGCGTATTTCCATCAGGTTTTACTAAATTTGATTTAGCAGTTTTAATTGCTTCATAAGCTGCTTTAGCAGTCTCATCATTTAAAGTATCACTAAATAATAGTGTTTTACCAGCATCTACAGCTTGTTTATATGCTTCATATCCACCAACATAATCATCTTTTTTTAGTGGGTATGTACTTTGTACATATAATGCATAGTATTCTATTTTAACTACTTTTGCTTTGGCTTTGATAAGTTTATCATATACTTCATCAACTTCTGCTTGTGTTGCATCAGCTTTATCATTAATAGCTTTAGCAGCTATTAATGCAACTTCATATTCACTAAATGTTTCATTGATATAATCTTTTTCTTTTAATGCATTTGTTACTTCATTATTTAAAGCTGCTTTATCTGTATATAATTCATAAGTAAATACATAAACAGCACCTTCTTTAGTATAAGTACCAGTAATTGGTTTATTATCAATTACACGATATCCATAAATAGGATCTGCACTAAATTCAAATTCTTCACCAACTGTTCCATATTTAGTTACTTCATGTTTTAATTCTTGATTGTTTTCATCTACGAAACGAATAGTAATTTTTCCTAAATCACCCGCTGTTAAGAATTCCCCAACATCTGGTAATGTAGATCCTTTTTCAAATCCAGCAACATTACCTAATTTTGTATAATTTTCTTGGAAACTATCAAAATCAGTAATTGAATTACTACTTGTATTCCATGATTTAGAAGCTAATGCACGTAACTCATCAGCAATATCTTCAGTAATTACATCTTCACTACATAAATTTGGATTATCACACCAAATTGCCAATGAAGCACCCTTGATAAAATCAGAACTATCATTTACAGCTGGATTTCCTTGGAATTTTCCAGGTGACCATTCATTATAGATTTTACGATCTGCATTTAAGTTATCAAATGAGTGTTGTTCTCTACCATCTGTAGGTTTACTATTACGTAATACATAATAGAAAAAGCTTGCATTGATATTGTAAATTGTATCATGGCCTTTATTAATGAATGTTTGTAAATTTGCAATACTTGAATTCCATGACATTTGTGACCAGAAATCAATTCCAATATAATCATGCATTTTTATTTTTTGTGCACCTTCATAAGAATTTTCACCATAATAAACACCATCATTCCAAATTCTTGGTGTAAATCCACGATTATGTACATATTCTGCTAAATCATTGATATATCCAGCAATTACATCTTTCCAAATATATCCTTGACCATATTTTTTAACTGCATATGAATTTAATACACTCTTATATTCTGTGGTAAATGGCGCACGGTCAAACTCCATATACTCATCGCCACCAATATGGAAATCAGTACATCCTTCAAATAAATCCATATATTCATCATATAAACTACGAATATATGCAATAGCTTCAGGATTAGTAACATCTAAACCTGATTTATAATGATTTCCACTCGTATTAACTTGCCCATATTCTGGATGAGCTTTTAAAATTTGATCAACATGACCTGGACTATCAAATGATGGAATAACATTAATGCCATATTTTTTAGCTTCTGCTAATATTTCTCTCACTTCTGTCTTTGTTAAATATTGGTCAGAAACGATAGATGGATCTGTTTCACATTCAATTCTAAATCCCATATTTTCAGAAAAATGAATTTGAAGAGCATTCATTTTCATATATGACATTTCTCTAATTTGACGAATAAACCAATCTTTAGAAATGTATTTTCTAGCGCAGTCAACATGTACTCTACGTTCTGCAACATTCGGATAATCTATGATTTCACCGTAAACTAAACCATCATTAGTAATAGCTAAATTTTGGATTGTTCTTAATCCGTGCATAACTGCATTTTCACTAGCACCAGTTAAACGAACTCCATTTTCTCCAATAGTGATTTTATATGCTTCTTTACTATTAGAGCTACTAGTAATTGAACTTGTTTGATCGATATCAATCAAAATATCTCCATAACTCACATCTTTTTCTTGAGCATAAACCATTGCTAATGGAGATGAAATAATTTCTTTTTCAACAAATTCTGAATTTACTAATTTTACCACTTCTTGTAATCTTGCATTTTCGATATTAGTTTGATTTGCTAAAACAGCTAATCGACTATCAACAGTCATTTTCCAAACTTTATGGCTACTATCTGCTTTGTAAGATTGAAGAATAGGATTTGTTAATGCTTGTAATTGTTGATCTGTAAGGTTTGAAATACTGTCGCTAGATGTTATTGCAACATTACCTTTAGCTAAAACTGCCTGAAAACCGACTGCTTGACAAATAATAGCAACTACCAAAAATGCCGGTAAAACTACTTTAAGAAACTTATTCTTCGATACTTTTCCTTTCATTTTCTACTCACTTTAAATTAATAAATTAATACATATACTAGTTTTTATTAATGATGTAAATTAGGTATATAAAACCAAAAACCTTATCTAAAACTTTAATTTATGCTAATTATTATCAATTGTTTTATCAATAATAGAATATTAGTAAATTATTATAATAGAATAGTAATTCTACTATATTTGTGAATGCCTATTTAAGCGAGTCATAAAACTATAAATAATACCCCTTAACATCAACATTAATCATTCACCAGTATTTTACGTATTATTTAAGTACTAATTTAACCCCTTTCTTAATTTTCTTTTTAAACTGCGAACATCCGGTTAAGCGCTTACATTTCTCGCTAAAAAAAAGTGGTTAGGTTTAAATAAAATGACCGTATTTTTTTATAAAAACCTAACACCACATTCACTTCTATAAGAATCATATCATGATATAAATATATATTCAATAACCTTTAACATATTATTCCACTTTTTGTGATTTTTTTAACAATTAATAAAAAACATAACAAACTACTACAATTACAAAGAATTTTTTAGCCATTAATAAATGTTTAAAAACTGTATTCATCCCAAAAATCCAGTTATCAATACAACTATAAAAACAAAAAAAAGTGAGATGAAACTGAACTCACCCCACTATATTTATTCGTTATTCTATCTTTTAAATCCTTTCTTAAATGATTCAAAGATAGATTCTTTTTTGCTTAACTTTTGTAATTGTTCATACAATGATTTTTCTTTACTAGAAAGTTTTGTAGGAATTTTAACTTCAACCTTAACCATTTGATCTCCGTATCCATTTCCTCTTAAATCTTTAACCCCTTTACCTTTTAATCTTAAAGTTGTTCCAGATTGTGTTCCTGCAGGAATTTTAACTTTAACATCACCTTGTACTGTTGGTACATCCACTTCACATCCTAAAGTTGCATCAATTGAACTAATAGGAATTGTAACGTAAATATTGCGTCCTTCACGAATAAAGTGTGTATTATTTCTTACACGAATTTCTACAAATAAATCACCATTAGATCCACCATTAGATCCTCTTCCACCTTTACCGGCAACACGTAATTGTTGACCATCATTAATACCAGCTGGAATATCTAATTGAACAGTAACTGTTTTTGTAATATATCCTTTACCATGACAATCAGGGCATTTAACCTTAATTTCTTTACCTGTACCATTACAATGTGGACATGTTGTTTGTGTTACGAATGTACCAAATGGAGATTGTTGTTGTTTAGAAACAGTTCCTGTACCATTACAATGTGAACATGTTTGTACATCATTAGGCGTTTTAGCTCCACTACCATGACAATGAGGACATTCTGCATCATAAGTTACTTTAATGTCTTTTTTAACACCATTAATTGCTTCCATGAAATCAATTTCAAGTCGCATTAAATGGTCATCTCCACGACGAGGTCCATTTTGTCTTTGTCGACGACTTCCCCCGCCACCAAAGAATGAACCAAAAATATCTCCTAAATCGACATCTTCAAAACCAAATCCACCAAAGCCACCGGCTCCAGCTCCACCTGCACCTTGTTCAAAAGCAGCATGTCCATAACGATCATAAGCCGCTCTTTTATTATCATCAGATAAAACTTCATAAGCTTCTTGAACTTCTTTGAACTTTTCTTCTGCATCAGGTTCTTTACAGATATCGGGATGATATTGTTTTGCTTTTTTACGGTATGCACGTTTTATTTCATCAGCAGTTGCTGTTTTTGAAATCCCTAAGACTTCATAAAAATCTCTTTTACTTGCCATAAAATCATCCTTTCTATAATACTTTTAAAAAACCAAGGAAGAACCTTGGTTTTTTAAGTAATTAGTTCTTTTCTTCGAAATCAGCATCAACAACATTATCATCATTGTTATTTGATGTTGTTTGACCAGCACCACCATTAGGGTTTGCTTGTTGTTGTTGATAAGCATATGATGCCATTTGTTGAGCCATTTGTTCTAATTCTGACATTTTAGCTTCAAGAGTAGCCATATCATTGTTATCTAAAGCAGTTTTTAATTCAGTTTTTAATTGTTCTGCTTGTTGTTTTTGATTAGCATCAATCTTATCACCTTGTTCAGCTAAAGCTTTATCAATTTCATTGATCATTTGTTCAGCTTTATTTCTTGTTTCGATATCTTTACGTTTCTTTTCATCTTCAGCTTTATTAGCTTCAGCTTCTTTTACCATACGATCGATTTCTTCATCAGATAATCCTGTAGAGTTTTGAATAACGATTGATTGTTCTTTTTGAGTTTTTAAATCTTTAGCTTTAACGTTTACGATACCATTAACGTCAATTGAGAAAGTAACTTCGATTTGAGGTACTCCTCTAGGAGCTGGTTCAATACCATCTAATTTAAATAAACCTAATTGTTTATTATCTCTAGCCATTGATCTTTCACCTTGTAATACGTTGATATCAACAGCTGGTTGGTTATCAGCAGCAGTAGAGAATACTTGTGATTTAGTAGTTGGAATTGTAGTATTTCTTTCGATTAATACTGTCATAACTCCACCCATTGTTTCGATACCTAATGAAAGTGGTGTAACATCTAATAATAAGACATCTTTAACGTCACCAGCGATAACTCCACCTTGGATAGCAGCACCCATAGATACAACTTCATCTGGGTTTACTGATTTGTTAGGTTCTTTTCCAAGTAAACGTTTAACAGATTCTTGAACAGCAGGGATACGAGTAGATCCACCAACTAATAATACTTGATCGATTTCACTTGGTTGCATTCCAGCATCACTTAATGCTTGTCTAACTGGTCCTTCAGTAGCTACAACTAAGTCTCTTGTAATTTCATCAAATTTAGCTCTTGTTAATGATAATTCTAAGTGTAATGGTCCAGCAGCACCAGCTGAGATGAATGGTAATGAAATTTGAGTTTGCATTACACCAGATAAGTCTTTTTTAGCTTTTTCTGCAGCTTCTTTAATACGTTGCATTGCCATTTTATCATTAGATAAATCAATTCCGTTTTCTTTTTTGAATTCATCTACGATGTAATCCATGATTTTCTTATCAAAATCATCCCCACCTAATTTATTGTTACCAGCAGTAGCTAATACTTCAAATGTACCATCAGCTAAGTCTAAGATAGATACGTCGAAAGTACCACCACCTAAGTCATAAACTAATACTTTTTGTTCTTGGTCTAATTTATCAAGACCGAATGCTAATGCAGCAGCAGTTGGTTCGTTGATAATACGTTCAACATCTAAACCAGCAATTTTACCAGCATCTTTTGTTGCTTGTCTTTGAGCATCATTGAAATATGCAGGTACAGTAATAACTGCTTTTGTTACTGTTTCACCTAAATAAGCTTCAGCAGTTGCTTTTAAGTTTTGTAAGATCATTGCTGAAATTTCTTGTGGTGTATAAGATTTACCATTTACGTTTTCTTTATGATCAGTACCCATATAACGTTTAACTGACATTACTGTATCAGGGTTTGTTACTGCTTGTCTTTTTGCAGCTTCCCCAACAATAATTTCACCATTTTTGAAAGATACAACTGAAGGAGTTGTACGATTTCCTTCTGGGTTTGCAATTACTTTTACTTCATTGTTTTCTAACACACTTACACATGAGTTTGTAGTTCCTAAGTCAATACCAATAATTTTTGCCATAATATAAATCCTCCTATTTTATTCACTTACTTTAACTAAAGATGCACGAATAACGCGATCTTTTAACATATAACCTTTTTGTAATTCTTCAACAACCATACCAGGTTTAAAGTTTTCATCACTTACAGTCATTACTGCTTGATGGAAGTTAGGATCAAATTCTTTACCTTCAGCTTCAATTACTTTAACTCCTTGGTTTTCTAATAATGTCATGATTTGTTTATAAATCATTTCATATCCTTTTAAGAAGTTTGCCACTTCTTCACTTGGATTTTCAATTGCTAATGATCGTTCAAAGTTATCAACGATTGGTAACATTTGTTCAATAAAACCTTGCATCATAAACTTCAAATTATTTGCATGTTCATTTTGCATACGTCTTTTAATGTTTTCCATATCTGCAAACACTTTATAATAATCATTTTTCCATTTATCAACTTCACCTTGAAGAATTTTAATTTGATCTTCTTGATCAACTTTTTCCTCTTCAACAACTTCAGCCTCAGCTTCTTTGTTTTCTTCAACTTCTTCAGTTACTTCTTTTTCAACTTTAGTTTCCTCAGCCAATTTGTTCACCTCTATTTCTCATCTTGTTTATCTTCTAAACAAGCCTTTTCAATATTTTCAGATATATACTCTACTAATGCCACTACTTTTTCATAAGGCATTCTTGTTGGACCAATTACCGAAATAGAACCTTTTGATGTTTCCCCTGTTTTAAATGAAGCAGAGATAACTGAAACATCATTCATTTTTCCAAGAGGTGTTTCATTTCCAATATTGATTTGAATACCATCCTCACTCGATAACGGTAGAGTTTTCCAAACTTTTGAATTTTCAAAAGCACTTACAAGCCTTCTCAATTTATCAACATCGTTAAATTCTGGTTGATAAAGAATATTTTCTTTTCCAGAAAAATAAACACTGTTTGAAGCAAATTTAACAAATGCTTCTAAAAATGCATTAAACAATTCTTCATGTTGTTTCACTTGTGTTGTAAGAATTGGTCGAACATCTCGTTCTAAACGAAATGCTACTTCATTAATAGGAGTTCCTATTAACAATTCATTCATCACATTGACACAACTTAATAAATCTTCCATTTCTACATCACTTGAAAATTGGAATACTTTATTTTCAACATGACCTTGACTTGTAATGATAATTGCTGTTACACGTCCATCATCTAATGGAACAACCGATATACGTTGCAATGTATCATCTGATGCATTTCCTAAAGCTACACTTGTAAGATGTGTTAATTCACTTAACATGTTACAACTTTCATGCACCATCTCATTTAAATTTCGACGGTGTTTATTAATAATTGTAGCAACTTGATTTTTTGTTCCTTCATCTAAATCAACTTTTCCTAAATTATGAACATAGAAACGATATCCTTCTTTAGAAGGTACTCTTCCTGAAGAAATATGTGTTTTTTCTAGATAACCATAATTTTCTAGAAAATTCATTTCATTACGAATCGTTGCACTTGAATAAGGAAGTTGATATTTTACCATCAATGCCTTGGATCCAACCGGTTCAGCATTTTCGATAAATTCTTCAACTATACATTTGAATATCAGCATTTGTCTTGCTGTTAACATCAAGTTCACCACCTTTAGCACTCCTATTTCTCTTGTGCTAAATACATTATACATTTTATTTTAGCACTGTCAACAACTTGGTGCTAAAAAATTAAAAAAATAGCATTTCTGCTATTTCATAAAATCAATTAATATATCATTTAAAACATATTGTCCTTCTTGAGATGTTTTCAAACAATCATTTTCAATTTTTAATCTCCCATTTTCCAAATTTTTAGTAATGGCCTCTCTATATAAAATATAAGCATCTTCTTGATATCTCTCTTTAAATTTCTTTAAATCTAATCCTTCTTTTAAACGAAGTGACATCATTACTTGATTAAACATGGTTTCTTCTTTTGATTGTTCAATGATCGTTGTTTTAAAATCACCATTTAAATATTTAGTAAGAGAACGACTATGTTCTATAATTTGTCCATCAATTTTGCTACATGAACCAACCCCAATACCATAATAATTATTATAGTACCAATACGTAAGATTATGTTTAGATCGATATCCTTGTTTAGCATAATTTGAAATTTCATATTTTTCAAAACCTGCTTTTTCTAATTCTTGATCAATCAATAATGTTAATTGATATTCTTTTTCTTCATCTAAAGGTTGATATTTTTTATATTTTAAAATTGTCCCCTCTTCTAAAATCAAAGAATAATAAGAAACATGTTGCAAATCTAAAGATTTTAAAACTTCTATATCTTTTTGTATATCCTCTTTTGTTTGCTTTGGTAAACCATACATCAAATCAATTGAGATATTATCAAAACCTATTTCTTTAGCGTATTTAATAATATTTTTTACTTGTGTTGTATTATGATGACGATCTATTTCTTTTAATAAATGATCTTGAAATGTTTGTACACCAATACTTAATCGATTAATACCACCTTTTTTTAAAATCTTTAACTTATAATAGTCCATCGATTCTGGATTGACTTCTATACAATATTCTTTTGCTTCTAAACTATATGGTTTTAACATTGACATTAATTTTTCCAATTGTTCATCATTTAAAGCACTTGGAGTTCCCCCACCAATATAAATCGTTTTTAAATGATTCTGCTCAATTTGTGATAACTCCTCATTTAACCTTTGTAAATATAAATCACTTTGTTTTTGATCATAATAAACTTTACAAAAATCACAATAACTACAAATAGAATCACAAAAAGGAATGTGTACATATAAACTTTTAGTCTCCATCTTTTAAACCAAATTCCTTTGCTAGCCCACCTAAAGAAGTTTCTTTATAAGCACTATTTAAATCTTTCCCTGTTTCTTTCATAACATTGACAATTGAATCGAAAGAAACTTTATTTTTTCTTAAATATCCTAATTGTTTAGCATAACTTGCTGCATCAATTGCACGTAAAGCACCAAAACCATTTCTTTCAATACAAGGAATTTGTACATAACCCCCTACTGGATCACATGTAAGTCCCAAATTATGCTCAAGGCCCATCTCTGCAGCATATTCAATTAAAGAATTATTAAGTTCTAAAATCCAACCATAAGCTGCCGCCGCCATCGCACAAGCACTTCCTACTTCTGCTTGACATCCTCCATCAGCACCAGAAATCGTCGCATTATGTTTAATAACATTTCCAAATAAACCTGCAACAGCTAACGCTTTGATCAATTCTTTACGAGGAATTTCTAATTGCTTATAGCAATAAAATAAGACCGCTGGTAAAATTCCACTTGCTCCACATGTTGGAGCTGTGACGATTTTATTACCACAAGCATTTTCTTCAGAAACAGCATAAGCATAACTTGAAACAAGTAATCTTTCTCGATCACTTTCTCTTCGCGTATTAATAGCTTGTTGATACATACTTTTAGCAACTCTTTTTAGTTGTAATTTTCCTGGTATAACGCCTTCATGGTGTAAACCATTTTGCACACATGTAAACATGCTATCTAGTACTTCAAATAAATAGGCTTTGAAATGTTCATCTTCATAGTTTAAAACATAATCATAAAATGAAATTCCATTATCTTCAATATATTGAATAATTTCTTTAAGGTTTTTATGAGGATAGATTTGTTTTGTTTGTTGCAACTTACTTCCTTCATATTCAACAGTTCCCCCACCTATAGAATAAGCAGTAATCGTATCAAGAAGTTTTTCATATTGATAAACATAAAATTTCATACCATTTGGATGATAAGGCAAACTATCACTTTTAAAATGGACAACCGTTTGCTCTCCTAATGTTTGTTTAATGATATAATCTGTTAAATGGCCTTTCCCTGTTAAAGCAAGAGAGCCGTATAAGTCAACTTCAAAACGTGAAGCATTTGGATATTGTTCTTTTATTTTAGAAGCTGCTCTTTGAGGACCCATTGTATGTGAAGAGGATGGTCCAAATCCTATCTTAAACAATTCTCTTAATGATTCCATAATTTCTCCTATATTCTTAGCATAAATAATTCTAATCCTAATTTTTTTTCTATTTGTCCTGTCTTAATTTTAACATCTAACAAAGATAATTCATTTAAACATCTAAGTAGTTCATCTATTTGAAAAAATTGACCTTCTTTTCTAACATATTTTAAACGAAAAGGATTAACTGCTAACATTTTAGCAATTTCTTGATCAGTATATCCTTTTCTATCCAATAATTTTACTTGATAAATCAAACGCATAGAATTAGCTACCAAAACAATCAATTTAACTGGTTCTTCATTAATTGTCATTAAATCTTTATAAATAGACATCATCTTTTGTTTATCTTTACTTAAAATAGCTGTCGTTAAGTCAAAAACATTTTCATCTAATGGTCGACTGACAAGTTCTTCAACACAATGAATATCAATATGTTTCGTATACAAACAAAGCTTTTCTACTTCACTAGAAATATCCAATAAATTCGTTCCTTTTCTGCTTAATAACAGTTCTAAAGCATCATCATCAATCGTACAATTTCTTTTTTTTACAGCCTGTCTTGCTGTATCCGATACTTTATAATAATTTAAAGGATTAATTTCATAAAACTGTGCTTCTTTTCTTAACATCTTGACAACTTTTTTTCTTTCATCAAAATTCTTTTCATCATGAAAAATAACAAGATGTACAGTTTTATCTAAATAAGGTAAACATTGCATAAAAAAATCTTGATCATGATTATCTTTTTTTATTTTCTTTGTTGTTAAAAAATCCGCTTTTTTAATAACCACCATTTTTTCATCACTTAAAAAAGGCGGTGTCATAATATCTTCTAAAACAACCTTCATGCCTTCTTTAGAAACATCATAGGCTGTATAATTCATTTGTTCTTGATTACAATGATGATCTTTTTTTAGTTTAGCTAAACGTTGATCCATCAGTAACCTTTCTGTTCCATATAATACATATAACATATCATCACCATAGCTATTATAAACTAAAAACCTCTTGAAGTCATGACATAATTCTTACCTCCATAATAAACAATCTTGACCATTCCTTGTTTATCACTTCGAAAAATCTTTATACCATAAGCTTCCAATCTTTTTAAAGTCAAATACGAAGGATGTTTATAACGATTATTTTCTCCAACAGAAATAAAAGCCATTTTAGGTTCTATCATTTTAAATAAATCATCACTCGAAGAACTACTACTTCCATGATGTGCCACTTTTAAAACATCAACATCTAAATGATGATATACCTGATATAAATCACTTTCAACTTCTTTAGAAATATCACCAGTAAATAAATAATTTAAGCCATTAATCGTTACATATATAACATTAGATTGATCATTTAAACTTGTATAATGTTTATCTAAAGCAATATTTTTAAAAACCAAATCACCTACTTTCTTTTCTTTAAAACTATAAATAACTTTCTTAACTTTAAAATGTTCTGTTAAAGAATCTAATGCTCCACAATGGTCAAAGTCTCCATGAGAAATAAAAACAGCATCCAAATAAAAAACACCCTGACTTTGTAAATAAGGTATCAATCTAGAAGTAGCAATATCACTATTTTGCAATCCACCTGTATCAATCAAAACATTTCCTCTAGCATAAGGCTGTTGAATAAAAAAACAATCTCCTTGTCCAACATCAATCATCACCACTTGTCCTTTCATGTTGTAATAAGGATAAAAATAAAAAGCAATTAAAACACTTAACAACAAACATATTTCCCTTGTTGGCTTTCTATTGATATTTAGTTTATAAATACCTTTTAAATAAAGATAATAATAACTACCAATAAAAAATAAAGTTGGTTGACTAAATGATAATGAAAAAGAAAAATCATAAATAAAATCAATTACTTTTAAAAGTATCTCATATTCTAAAGATAAAAATGGTAAAACATATTTTCCTAATAATAGATAATAGAGCATACTTTTATAAATAATTTCTATATAAGGCATTAAAAGAATCCCTATCAAAAAAGAAAACACTGGTAAAACATGTTGAATAGAAATAATAATCGGTATAGAACCTAAAAATAAATAATATTTTCCTGCTTGTTGATCTTGTAAAAGTAAAATAAAAAAATAAATCAAATAAGAAAAAATAAAAGATAAATTATAAATTAAATAAGGATTATAAATTAACATACCCACTGTTAATAATGAAAAAAGATCTAATTGATTCAGCCACTTGTTAAATAACATAGGTAAAAGTAACATTAAATATGCTCTTAAATAAGAAATATTATAGGGAATCATCAACATATACATACCTATTAATAATAGTGATATGATTTTTTGATTTTTCTTTGAACAAAAGAATTTTAAAAAATTCATCAACCATTTTTGCAAGACTGCTAAATGCATTCCAGAAAGAGCAAATAAATGAACAATCGAAAGTTTTGTTAATTTTTGATAATATATTTTCATTTGTTCATCTTTTGTTCCTAAAATAAACAAAGAAAGGAGACTTTTTACTTTTGTAGAAGTTTTTATTTTATTTTCTAAAATAGAATAAATATGTTTTTGATGTCGATAACTTTTTATTTTTTCTAATTGTAAAGTATCAAAAATATTCAAACTATATAAATAATTTTGATAATTAAAAGCATTATCATTTTTAGCTTGTCGATAAGTATAAGTCTTTCCTATTAAAGAAATCTCATCAAACAAAGAAACATCTTGAAATTCTCCATAAACTTTTACCTTATGATATCCCTTTTTTACAACAATACTTTTTTCATCTTTATTTACAATTTTTCCAGTAATTTCAGTTTGATTTAAAGGCTGAGGCAAATAAAAAAAGATAAACAATAAAAATGATAGTATAAAACTTATCCCTAATATAATTTTAGAACATTTAAAATAAAGAAATATAAAATAAAAAATAAGAAAAACATATAAAATAGGATGCAGCATCTTCGCTAAAATAACAATCACCAATGGAAAAGCAATATAAAATCCCTTTCCTTTTATAAACATAAATATTCCCTTAATTTAAGATACATTTTTTCACCTATTCCTTTTATATTCATGATATCTTCAATTGTTTGAAAAGGTGTTTTTTGTCGATACTCATCTATCTTTATCGCTGTTTTTTCTCCTATTCCTTTTAAAGTCATCAATTCCTCAAGTGAAGCATGATTTAATGAAATCAGACTTTGACCATAAGGAAGATAAAGCTTACTTTCATTTACAAGTTGATAATCTCCATTAAACTGATAATGATTATCTGTTTGAAGTTTATTTAAAACATCATTGATTGTTGGTTTTGTTTTAAAGGAGAGTTTTTGTTCAAACTCTCCTTCTACATAAATGATAATATTTTGTTTGGTTTGAATATTTTCAACAATAGCTGTCGGCTTAACATAACTATAAATAAGAGAAATAAAAAATAGGACAATAAGTCCTATCTTTTCAAAATTATTCATAATCCTGTTCAATATTTAAATGACGATAAGCTTCAGCTGTTGCAATACGCCCTCTTGGTGTTCTTTTAATCAAACCAATTTGTAATAAATAAGGTTCATTAACATCTTCTAAAGTTTGTGGTTCTTCCCCAATAGATGCTGCAATAGCTTCAAGTCCTACTGGTCCACCTTTAAAACGATGAATGATTCCTAATAAATACTTATGATCAACATCATCCAATCCCAAATTATCTACTTTTAGCCTCTCTAATGCCTCAATTGTTCTATCTCTTGTAATCGTTGCATCACCATAAAACTGTGAAAAATCTCTTACTCTTCTAAACAACCTATTTGCAATACGTGGTGTTCCACGACTTCTTCTTGCAAGTTCTCTTTTAGCATCATCATCCATAACAATATTATAAACACGGCTTGTACGGTCAATAATTTGGGTAAGTTCTTCTTCGCTATAATATTCTAATTTTGATACGATTCCAAAACGATCTCTTAACGGCGCTGATAAATCACCAGCTCTCGTTGTTGCCCCAACAAGAGTAAAAGGTGGTAAATCTATTCTTACTGATCTAGTAGATGCTTCTTTTCCAATAACAACATCGACACAAAAATCTTCCATCGCTGGATATAAAATTTCTTCTACCACTTTATTTAAACGATGAATTTCATCAATAAATAAAACATCTCCTGGTTCAAGTGCTGTTAAAATAGCTACTAAATCTCCTGTTTTTTCAATACTTGGACCCGTTGTAATTTTAATGTGGGTCCCCATTTCATGAGCAATAATCATTGACATTGTTGTTTTACCTAAACCTGGTGGTCCATAAAGTAAAACATGATCTAATGATTCATCACGAAGCTTTGCAGCCCCTACAAATACTTTCAAATTTTCTTTAAGATTTGTTTGTCCAATATATTCATCAAAGTCACTTGGACGAAGTGAACTCTCTTCATCTTCTACAATTTCAGGATCTAAAACTTCGTTCATGTTTTCCCTCCTATTTAACAATTAAACTTAATGCTTTTTTCACATAACCATTTGTATCTAAATTTTCATCTGTTAACTTCTTAACAACTTTATCTACTTCACTTTGTTTATAACCCAAAGCAATTAATACTTCCATAGCTTCTTCTAATTCTTGATTAACAATTGTTTGTTTTGTAGCTGTTACTTTTCCTTGTAAATCAAGAATAATTTGTCCAGCAGCTTTAGGACCAATACCAGGAATTTTCTTTAAATAAGTTATATTTCCACTTTCAATAGCTTCACAAATTCCTTCAACATCTCCACTTGCTAGCATTGTACAAGCACTTTTACAACCAATTCCTTTAACTGAAATCAATTTTAAAAATAAATCTTTTTCTTCTTTTAAATTAAATCCATATAATAAAATACCATCTTCTTTTACTTGTTGATAAAGATAAACAATCACTTCTTTTCCTTTAGAAAAAGCATATGGATTACTCACATAAATCAAATAACCTATACCATTATTTTCTAAAACAATATGATCACTTTGAATATCGACAATTAAACCTTTGATATAACTATACATATATTTCTCCTATAACTATTATAATATAAAAAACGAATCAATTCGTCTCAAATTTGTGTCAAATTTGTTTCAATTATATCATAGTATCCCTTAACTTAAAATAAAAAAATCAGGCATAACGCCTGATTCATTAATCATAGAATTCGAATTCAAAATCAAGAATAGAAACAATATCTCCATCTTGACATCCTGCGTTTCTAAGAGCTTCATCAATTCCCATATTACGCATTTTAATAGATAAACGTTTAATTGCATCATCACTTACTAGAGAAGTCATAGATACAAGACGTTCAATCTTCTTACCTGTAATTGTCCATTGACCATTACCTAAATTATGAACAACAAATGGTGCCTCTTCTTCTTCGTAATTATAAACAACAGTATTTTCTTCTACTTCTTCCATATCAAATTTAGGTGCAGTTTCTAAAGCATCTGCAACAGCATATAATACTTGATCAACACCTTCATGAATGATTGCTGAAATAGGGAAAACTTTAACATCTTCTCCTACTTTTTCTTTAAATGCTTTTAAGTTTTCTTCTGCATTTTCTTCATCCATTTTATTAGCTACGACAATTTGAGGTCTTTCTAATAAACGATATTGATATTGTCCTAATTCATCATTGATTGTACAGTAATCTTCATAAGGATCACGACCTTCAATACCACCCATATCAATAATATGAACAATAACACGACATCTTTCAATATGTCTTAAAAATTGATGTCCTAATCCTTTACCTTGACTTGCCCCTTCAATTAATCCAGGAAGGTCAGCCATAACAAAGTTACGACCGTCTTTTGCTTGAACAACCCCTAGATTAGGAACAATAGTTGTAAAATGATAATCAGCAATTTCCGGTCTTGCACGTGAAACAACTGATAAGAATGTTGATTTACCTACTGAAGGGAACCCAACAAGTCCAACATCTGCTAATAATTTAAGCTCACAGCAAACATCAAATTTTTCCCCTGGTTCTCCTCTTTCACAAATTTGTGGTGCAGGATTTCGAGAAGTTGCAAAACGTGCATTTCCTCTCCCACCACGACCACCTTTAGCAAGAACAACACGTTGTCTGTCTTCTGTTAAATCAGCCATGATTTTCCCAGTTTCTTCATTTGTAATAACTGTTCCCACTGGTACTTTGATCACTAAATCACTTGCATCTGCTCCATGCATTTTTTTAGCCATCCCATTACCACCAGGACGTGCTTTATAAACACGTTTATATTTTAAATCTAATAACGTTGATAAAGATGTTGTCGCTTCAAAAATAATGCTTCCACCTTTTCCACCGTCTCCACCGGCAGGTCCACCTTTTGGAACATGTGCTTCACGTCTAAAAGCCACTGTTCCATCTCCACCTTTACCAGCTTCAATATATATTTTAGCTTTATCGATAAATTGCATACTTCCACCTCTCTTTCAAAAAAAAATCCCTTTTCAGGGATTTCATTATGCAGCTGGGTAAACTGATACTTTTTTTCTATCTTTTCCCATTCTTTCGAATTTAACAATTCCATCACACATAGCGAATAAAGTGTCATCTCCACCTTTTCCTACGTTAGTACCTGGATGAATTTTAGTACCTCTTTGTCTATAAATAATAGAACCAGCAGTAGCGAATTGTCCGTCTGATAATTTAGCTCCTAATCTTTTTGATTTTGAGTCACGACCGTTTTTAGTTGATCCAACCCCTTTTTTAGAAGCGAATAATTGTAAATCTAATTTAAACATCATGATGTTATTCCTCCTCATAGGTTATCTTGATATATTGATGATAGTCTTCTGTAAATGATTCTAAACTAATTACAAGAGTCTCTAGTATCACTTGCATTATTTCATCACTTTCATACACATCTATCATTATATTACCATTTTTTAAAATAATTGCACACTTTTTTTCTTCAAGAAATCCTTTTTTAGCAAGGGTATTACAAATTCCTGTGGCTACTGCACTCACACCAGCACATACAAGATCTTTGCCATACTCACCAAATTGGGCATGTCCTTTTATTTTAACTTGTGTAATATATTTATTATTTCTTTTTATTTGAACTTTAATCATTATTTAACGTTGATTGCATCAACAATTAATTTTGTATAAGGTTGTCTATGACCTTGTTTTTTGTGGTAATGTTTTTTAGCGTTATATTTATAAATAGTTACTTTTCTTTCTTTACCTTGTTTTTCTACAGTAGCTTCTACAGTAGCACCTTCAACATAAGGAGCACCAATAGTTACAGTTTCATCTCCAACTAATAATACTTTATCAAAAGTAACTTTTTCTCCTGCTTCAACTTCTAATTTTTCTACGAAAATTGCATCACCAGCTTCAACTTTTAATTGTTTTCCACCTGTTTCGATAATTGCGTACATACCGCACCTCCTATAAATTTTTTCTAAGACTCGCCAACCAAGGCAGCAAACGCATTTAATACCTTTTATGTGCGGTTGTAGTCTAGAGGTCTACAACAAGTGCATTATACTGAATTTACCAATTAAAGTCAATGCGATTTATTAGATTTTATCAAATAAATTTTTATTGTTTCAAAATCATAGAACTGTTGTTGAAAATAATAGATATTTTGATAAGGTCGATAATAAGATAATTGTTCACTGATCTTTATTCTCTTTTTATCAAGATGATCACTCATTATTGTTTCTATATAAATAAATTGCATATTTTTAAAATATAAGATTGTCTGATAAAGAAGATAGATCAAAACAATCTTTCTACCTATTTGTTTTGTTAAAACCCATAGAATACATATAAAAAACAAAGAAAGTTTTATTTGTATTTTTATACATTTTTGATAATCAAAAAAATACGATAAAAATAACAAAATCATTTTAGAACCATCTAAAGGATAAATCGGTAATAAATTAAAGATTAAAATATATAAATTAATTTTATATAAAATATTTTGTTTAAAAAATATACATAAAATTAAACAAAAAGCATTAACTAGTGGACCACATATAAGCATTAACATTTCTTCATGTACATAATGTTTTCCTAAATCTTTTAATAATAAAAAAGCACCAAAAGGAAGGATCTCGATTTTTTCTATATCAAAAGAAAAGTAAAGAGCTATAATATAATGACCAATTTCATGTAAAATAGAAAATATTAAAAAAGCTATATAATCTGAAGAATGTACAATAACAGCAGCTAATAAATAAAGAAAAGTAAGGGGATGTATTTTCATATTACATCCCCAAGTATTCTTGATAAGTAATCTTCTTTCCTAAATATTCAAAGGTCATTTTAAATTTTTGTTGATATAAAGCAAGCGTATCTCCTGGATTTACTTTTTGTAATTTTTTTACTTGAATATCTTTTATTTTAGAAAAAGTAATCTCTGTACCATTTTCATCTAAAATAACTATTTGTTGTTTTTGAACTTGAATAACTTTTCCTTTATTCATTGCAATAACTTGATTACTCGTTCCTTGATAATAATCATTCTTTAATAAAGTATAATTTACCTCTTGATTTACTTTAACATCTTCTGGTAAAAAATCTAAAACACTTTGAGAAATAAAAGTAATCAATTGTTGTAAATACTTTTGATTAAATATTTTTTGTTCAAATTCTGGATTTTTTAAAACAATTAAAGATCCTAAAACAACAATCATCATCACCATCAAACGTACCATTCCATTATAAAGCTTTTTAAAATTATGATCATTTAAAGGCCTTTTCCTTTTTTCAATACGTTTTCTTACATCATCTAATTCTGACATATAATCACCTATTACATCATATGAAATCATCCTAAAAAGATACGACTTAATAAACTTCTCCTTTTACATTTAACAAAAGCACGTTTATGTCCTAAAAGACGATGTGCGATATTATCAAAACAATCATGTAATAAATGTCCTTTTAATAAATAAACAGGACGTCCTTTATTATTAGCTTCAATCATCTCATGGTCTTCATAAACAATACCTAAAAGTGGTAATGATAAGATATCAAGTGCATCATCTATTGTCAGTGATTTACCATCTTCAATATCATCTAAATTGACTTTATTAATAATTAATTTTAAATCTTGAATTCCTTTTTTTAATAATAATCCTATAACACGATCATTATCTCTAAGTGTTGCAAGATCAAGATTTACAACAATAATAGCCTCATCAGCAATTGACGAAGCATAAGTAAAACCTTGTTCAATTCCAGCTGGTGAATCTACAATAATAAAATCAAAGTCATTCTTTAAATATTCAATCAAAGATGCCATAATTTGTGCATCTAAATTTTGAAAAGATAATGTTTTACATGCAGGCAATAAATAAAGTGTCGGTTCTCTTTTATCTTTTACAAGCACTTGATGAATTTCACATTTACCAGAAATCACATCATTTAAATCATAAACCACTCTATTTTCTAAACCCATCATAACATCTAAGTTTTTTAATCCAAAATCGCCATCAATCAAACATACTTTCAAATTTTGATGTGCTAAAGCAATTGCTAAATTTACACTAATACTACTTTTCCCAACACCACCTTTTCCTGATGTTACCGTAATGATTCTAGACATGTATGTAATCCCCCTTTTCCACAACAATATCATTATCTTTATAATAAACAAGTGACATTTCGAAAGTTGTAAAATGATGGATGGATTTTCCAAAAAAACGAATTGTTGCATCTTTAAATTTCTGACTTGAAATACTAGCTTCTAAACTTTGTCCTTCAATAATCCCAAAAACACCTTGCATAACATATAATTTTGCATAAACCTGAATAATTGCTCCTGGATTGATTTTACCGGTAATCAAAGTATCTTCATGAATTTCTAATATTTCGCCACCATGAATAGATGCATCTATTATTTTTACTTTTTTCTTTTTTTCTGTTTTTTCCTCTATAAATCCACCAAACAATAAACTCTTACATTCTACAAGGATTTCAAAAAATTGTAATATTTCATCATTCTTCAAAATTCGACCTTTTAAATCAAAAAAGGCCTTTGGGTAATAATCTTCTTTTTTAAAAAAAGATTGTACCAAAAGACCTTTTAATTCTTTTAATATAATTTCAAAATCAACTTCATTATCCATCATAAAAATCAAACGTCCATTAAGATTCTTAACTAAAATATACATCAATATCACCTTCAAGCTTCAATTTGTTGTGGATAAAATACACTCCATTAAAAATAACAATATTGAATAGTAATGTTGGTAGTAGTCTCTTAATTAAAAATGTCGTTATCGCTAATTGAGTTGTATTTGTTATCCACATTAATGAATATAACACACTCTCTTGTACAAAAATTGTCAAAATGACGATAACAATTGCCTCAAAATAAGTCATTACAGCTTTTTTCATATAACGCTTTTCAAAGAATGAATAAATGAAAAATAATAATACATAAACAAAAATAGAATTCCCATAAATGACACTAAAATAAATCCCACAAATTCCTGCAAATATATAACGATGATCTTCATCTATTGTATTATTTAATAAATCAAACATCATCACCCCTACATAAGGAATTACTGTCAAATTTACTTTTAAAATGGAAGATGGTAAATAGAAACGTAAAATACTGTCGACAATAAACGAAACAAACATGATAATTAAATATCTAACAAGTTTATTTTTCACTGCCATTAACCTTCTTTACAACAGATACATAAGACAAATCTTCAAATTGAGCTGCAGCTTTAACTGTTAAAGTTATCGTTGTTCCATCACTTTGAGTCACTAATTTTTTTGCTTTACCAATATAGATTCCTTTAGGACATTTTCCATCTCCACCTAAACCTGAAGTATAAACTTTTGCATTTTTCTCTAACTTATCAATTCCTGAAAGTAAAGTAATATTTAAATTACCTTTATTAACATCATAATTTTGTAATAAACCATAAATTGTTTGATCTCCATTTATAATCATTACAGGTATTTGATTGATTGGATTTTCACTTGTTAACAATGAAACAGTTGAACTTATTTCTGTTACATGACTTACAATTCCAATCATTCCATTGGCATCACAAACAGCCATCCCTTCATGAATATTATTTAAACTTCCTACATCAATTGTAATTTCATCATTCCAATTTGCTTGATCACGTGTTTGTACACTAGCTGATTTAGTTTTGTAATCATTAGGAAGATAATCAATTTCAGTTAATTTCTTTAATTTTTTAATTTCTGATTGTAGAACTTCATTTTCAGATTCAACATTGACATAAGAATCTAACTTTTCTTTCAAAATTCTATTTTCATCATAAACATCTTTTAAATCATTATATTCATTAAAAATATCACTTACAAAAGAAATAGGTTTTTTAACAATATAATATTCAATCATAGAAATAGAATTACTTAATGTCTTTTCTAAACGTGATTGCTTTCTTCCTACAAAAAAACCAATTACCGATAATAAAATAACAACTACAAAAGCACCAACCATAATTCTTTTATTTCTCTTTTTTCTACGATTGTTCATATAATCACCTCTAGTATCATTCATTATATAGAGTTCATCAAAAAAAATCAATCTTCTTTATTTTGATAGATTTTTTTTGAAGCAAAACTATAAAAACAATGTTTACCTACAATAAGATGATCAATAAATTCTATCTCTAAACACTCTGCCATTTCCTTAATCTTTTTAGTTATCAATTCATCCTCTACAGAGGGAGTAGGATTACCACTTGGATGATTATGTATCAAAATAATTCGATTCGCCCCACATCTAAGTGTATATTGAAAAACTTCTTTCGTTTCTAACATAGAAGCTTCACCACTTCCTATAAATAACAATTTTTCTTGAATGACTTCTAAACGACTATTTAAACATAATAAAATAACTTTCTCTTGTTTTTCAAACATCAACTGATGTTTGATATACTCATAACCATCTTGAGGTTCTTTAATAACAAATTTCGTTTTATTTTCTTTTTGCATTCTTTTAGCAAGTTCTATACTTGCCATTAATTCAATTGCTTTAGCTTGTTTAATTCCTTTAATTTTAATCAATTGATAATAATCAACATCCTTTAAAGCTTGAAAACCACCAATTTCTTCTAATAATAAAGATGCTAAATTTAAAACTGACATTTCTTTATTACCAGTTCTTAAAATAACTGCAATCAATTCTTGATTAGATAAAGTTTCAATTCCTTTACAAATTGCTTTTTCTCTCGGTCTTTCATGGCGAGGACAATTTAACATTTTCTAGATTTTTATTTTTATTTTTTTACTTAAACAAAACGCTAAAAGTATTTTTATAAAATCTCCAGGTATAAAAGGAATAACACACATCATCAACGAAGCTATTACATTCATTCTTGTCATCAACATAAACCATAATGTACCAATAAAATAACACGTGATATTCCCCACAATACATGCCAATATAAGAGGAACTCTTGTTTTTAATTTTGAAATAACATACACCATTATTGGAAACGAAAAAATATAACCACCACTATAGCCTAAAAGCGATCCTATACCACCTTGAAAACCTGCAAAAACAGGTAAACCAACAGCTCCCATCAATAAATAAACAACACATGAAACAACCGCTACTTTACAAGGAGCAATTAAGGCAATCAAACATACCATAAAGGTTTGCATCGTAATAGGGACATATCCTGGTAAATCGATTTTAATTTGTGAAAATATTGCCAGCATACATGCCATTAATGCACAATAACAAATTTCTTTTACTTTGAAGTTCAAAGTTTCCACCCCCTGAAAGCATCCTATCAAAGAGTAACTGCTTTGTCAATTTGTTTTTAAAAATTGATAAATTGTTTCATATTCCTTCTTTTCAATTTTTTCTTGGTAAATATCATCTATAAAATATTCTTTAACAACACACGTATTTCCTTTTTTAGCAATCTCTTTTGCTTGTTGATGTGCTAAATTTTGTTTAATAAAAATATCTGTAATAACAACATAATCCTGATCTTGATACATATGTCCTTTATAACCTAATTCTGTCATTTGTTTCATTGTATTTTGTGCATTTTCTTTTTCTTTATAGCGTCCTATTTGTACAACATAAATACTTATATCTTGTTTAAGTGCTTGATTTACATAATATAATGTCAAGGTATTACATAAAAGCATTAAAAAAGTAAAAATAATCATTCCTTTCTTTTTCATAGACTCACCTCTTTCTAGTCTATGAAAATAAGTAAAGAATATGAAGGTACTACAGTACCTTCATATATTTATTTCCATTCAATAGAAACAAGTCTTGGAATTGAAATACGACCACTAGAAGAATAAAGTATCTTATAAACTGCAGCTCCTACAACTACACAAACAATCCATGTACCTACTCCTCCACCAGTAATTTCCATTTGATTTGACAATTGTAATTCTTGCATATTCTTTTCCTCCTTTTTTATTTAAGGAATAGACACCCACTAACTTCCTCATTATTTATATAGACATTTTTTAAGCATTTTTCTTTTAAAAAGATAAAAAAAATCAAGTTTTTTCAAACTTGATTTTACATAGCTGCTAATTTTTCTTTTACAGCATTATATTTAGATGTATAATCTTCTAATTTTTGACGTTCGCTATCAACTTTTGCTTGTGGTGCTTTAGAAACAAATTTTTCATTACTTAACATATTTGTACAACGTTTAATTTCACCTTCAAGCTTTTTAAGTTCAGTTTCTAATTTTTGTTTTTCAGCTTCTTTATCTACATATGCTCCAAGTTCTACAATTAATGTATTACCACCTTGAATCATTGCTGTAGCAATATCTTTTGAAGATTCTTGATTATAACCTACACAAGTTGCATTACATAATTTCTTTAAATAAGGAACACATTGATCTAATAATGCTTGTAAGTTTTCATCTTTTGTTTCAATTGAATATTCTACTTCAATTGCATTTTTAATTGTATAGTTTGCACGAATTTCACGAACACCTTTAACAATATCCATTAGATAAGTAAATTGTTTATTGATGTTTTCATCATTGAAATCAGGATTTACTGTTGGATATTTAGAAATACAAATTGATTCTTCTAAATGAGGAATTGCTTGATAAATTTCTTCAGTTACAAATGGCATAAATGGATGTAACATTCTTACAATTGCATTTAAAACATATACTAAAGTATGTGCACTTGCTTGTTTTTCAACTTCATTATCACTATTTAAATGAACCTTTGTAAGTTCAATATACCATGAACAGAAATCATCCCAAATAAATTTATATAATTCGCTACCTACATTAACGAATTCAAATTTATCCATGTTTGCATCTACTTCTTCAATTACGTTATTTAAACGATTTAAAATCCATTTATCACATAAATTTAAATGATCAAATTTTAAATCTTTATATTCTAAATCTTCATCAATATTCATTAAAACAAATCTTGCTGAGTTCCAAATTTTATTAATGAAATTCCATGATGCTTCTAGTTTTTCAGGAATATATCTTAAATCCATACCTGGTGCTGAATTTGTAGTTAAGAAAAATCTTAATGTATCTGCTCCATATTGGTCGATAACATCCATAGGGTCAACCCCATTACCTAATGATTTAGACATTTTTCTTCCTTGTTCATCACGAATTAAACCATGAATTAAAACATGTTCAAATGGTCTTTGACCTGTAAATTCTAATGATTGGAAAATCATACGACTTACCCAGAAGAAAAAAATATCATAACCAG
>OLOD01000688.1_pt1 | contig 25799 bp, 22 predicted proteins | sample 1671921 | NCBI WGS metagenome assembly OLOD01 (sample SAMEA3136626, study PRJEB25190) | human gut metagenome | biome: human gut; feature: human-associated habitat; material: faeces | place: Austria | collected 2013
TCAGCTGGATAGAGCGTTTGGCTACGGACCAAAAGGTCGGGGGTTCGAATCCTCTTGCCCACGTTTGATTCTTTTAGAATCACAATGTAGCGCTATCGCCAAATGGTAAGGCACTGGATTCTGATTCCAGCATTTCCAGGTTCGAATCCTGGTAGCGCTGTAATGGATAGGACACATTATTGTGTCCTTTTTTTGCATACTGGGAAGATATTACATATTAACAGCAAGAAAGTACATTGTTACTTGATTAGGAGTATGCTATCATGATAATTAATGATTATATAAACATGCTCTAGAATATGTACAAGATGTAGTGGAGGTTTAAAATGACAGAAGGACGTATTATTTATAATCCAAGTGAATCCGTAATGAAGATGTTTTATCGCAAAATGAATGCGGAGAGCAGAGAAGAATTAAAAAGTAGAAAGTTTGATGCAGTAGGTTTATTACAGACAACGGTAGCCGGTGTATTATATTACGCAGATCGTGCATTTAAGACAAGTAATGTTTTTCCGGTAGAGATTAATGGAAGTTGTCCACAGCATATCACAACATTAGCTTTCTTTGGTGAAACGACGGCAGTAGAAACAGCAATGAAAACGTTGATGAGAGAGGAAAAAGAAAAGAAAAATCGTTTGATTTAGTTTTTACTATTTAGTTCATTAACAGGCTGACGCCTCGAAATAGAAAAGCTATCTTATATTTGTGATTCTATCACTGTGGGTTGAATGTTCGCTTAACGTCTCGCATTCAATCCTCGCTCTAAGGCACAAATATAAGATAGCTTTTCTATTTCAGGGCTGACAGTGGCTGGAGTTAGAGGAACAAAAATGTAAAAAAGAAGGAGATTAGATTTATGTCAAAGAATCTAGAAGTAGAAATCTGCTGTGGTAGTTATTATGATACATTGCAGGCCTGGAAGGGTGGAGCGAAGAGAGTAGAGTTAAATAGTGCATTGCATTTAGGTGGCTTAACCCCGTCTCTTGGAACACTTCGTCAGGTAAAGAAAAATACAGGTTTGAAGGTTATCTGTATGGTTCGTCCAAGAGGAGCAGGTTTTTGCTATAATATGGAAGAGTTTGAAGTGATGCTGGAGGATGCCCACATTTTATTGGAAAATGGAGCGGATGGGATTGCATTTGGCTGTTTGACTGCTGATCGAAAAATAAATGAGAAGCAAACAAAGAAAATGGTACAGCTTATTAAGTCTTATAATAAGGAGTCTGTTTTTCACAGGGCATTTGATTGTGTGACGGATATAAATGAGGCAATGCAGACGCTTATTGAGATTGGAGTGGACAGAGTTCTTACTAGTGGATTAAAGTCTACAGCGATTGCCGGAGCAGAGACTATACAGTATTTACAGAAAGAATATGGAGAGCAAATTGAGATTTTGGCAGGAAGTGGACTTAATGCACAGAATGTACAGGATTTTATTAGGAAAACAGATGTAAAGCAAATACACAGTTCCTGTAAAGGATGGCTGCCGGATATGACAACCTGTAGTGAGGATGTGAGTTTTTCATATAGAGCAAAGAAAAAGAATGCCTGTAAAGAAGCGATAGTAGGAGACTATGAAGTAGTAGATGTTGTATTAGTGAAAAAGTTTATCGATATGGCTACCTGCGAACTTGCTTTTGAAATTGAGAAAGAAGATGAAAAAGTACTAAAAATATGTTATGATAATACGGCACTGCCAGAAAAGTAGAAGGAATAAAGGACAGTGAGAAAAGACGCATTAATTTTTAGAAGTAGAAGAAAAGTAAAAGGTGCATTATATGTATGAAATGAAAATACAGGTTCGCTATAGTGAGGTAGATCAAAGTGGAGTAGCAAGACTCCATCAGATTTTAGAATACTTTCAAGATTGTGGAATGTTTCAGTCAGAAGAGTTAGGACTTGGAGTAGAAGAAGATCAGAAGAATCATAGAGCATGGTATTTAATTGCATGGAATGTAAAGATAATAAGACATCCTAAAATGTCTGAACATATTACGGTTACGACACAGGCATATAAGATGCGAGGATTTTATGGATACAGAAGATACTCTATACTTGATGAAGAGGGTGAAGCGATTGTTTTAGCAGAAGCTATCTGGATATTGATGGATACGAAAAAAATGCTTCCGATGAAAGTAAGCAAAGAAATTGCGGATATTTACGTAGAAAAGGATGTGGATACTATCGTAAGAATTAATCGAAAGATAGATGATAACGGTGAGTGGAAACAGCAGGAATCTATTGAAGTAACAAAGCAATATCTAGACAGCAATAATCATGTGAATAATACGGTGTATGCATTATGGTCAGAAGATGTACTTTCTGAGAATGTAAATGTAAAGGAAGTACGAATTGACTATCGAAAAGCAGCGATGTTTAAGGAAACGATACAGGTATTTACACAACAGCAGGAAAATATTTTTAAAGTAAAATATATAAAACCTGATGGGGAAGTTGCAGCATTAGTTGAGATGATACTACAGAAACAGGAAGAAAAATAATAGTAAAATAAAGGGAGGATTTGTAATGATAGAATTAGGCGTAAAACAGAAGTTATATATTGATCATAAAACAGATTTTGGAGTGTATCTTTCTGATACTCCAGAGAGGAATGGAAAAAGTGATTGTGTTTTACTTCCGAAAAAGCAGGTTCCACAGAATGCAAAGATTGGTGATGAAGTAGAGGTATTTGTGTATCGTGATTCAAAAGACAGAGAAATTGCGACAACAAACATGCCAAAGCTTCAGTTAGGAGAACTTGCCGTTTTAGAAGTAGCGCAGGTAAATAATATTGGTGGTTTTATGTACTGGGGTTTGGAGAAAGATCTTCTTCTTCCATATAGTGAACAGATTGTAAAGGTTCAAAAAGGAGATAAGTATTTAGTAGGACTCTATGTTGATAAGAGTGACCGACTTTGTGCAACAATGAAGGTATATGATTTCCTTCGTACAGATTCTCCATATAAAGCAGATGATATTGTACAGGGAACTGTATATGGAAAGAATTCGGAGTATGGAGTATTTGTTGCTGTAGATAATAAGTATAATGGTATGCTTCAGAATAAAGAAATTGTTAGAAAGTTAAGAATAGGAGAGACGGTACAGGCAAGAGTTCTTTCTGTAAGAGAAGACGGTAAACTAAACCTTAGCCTTCGTGAAAAGGCACATTTACAGATGGATGTTGATTCTGCAAAGATTATGGAAAAACTTCAGGAGAATGATGGTGCTCTTCCATATCATGATAAGTCTGCTCCAGAAGATATCCGAAGTGAATTTGGCATGAGTAAGAATGAGTTTAAACGTGCAATTGGCCGTTTATATAAAGATAAAAAGATAAAGATAAGCAATACCGGAATTACGTTAATTGAAAAATAGCAGGAGTACCATTCCATATGGAGGAACAGAAATGTTAGAAAAGTCTTTTTTAAATCCTAATAAAATATGGTTTATGATAGTGCTGCTGCATATAATAGGGTCGGTTCTTGTATCCTTACTGGGAATTTTCCCATTTGGCATAGTGATAGCGACAACAGGAATTTGGTTTTTGCTTGCAAATATATGGGAAAGAAATCTAAAAAATATTGGGATTTGTATAGCAGGCTGGCTTATAACAATTTTTACGATGCATTCACTTAATATAAGTTTTCAGGGAACCGTATTACTTAATGAAATATTGCTGCTTTATGTATGTTGGTGTTGCAAAAAAGCTTATGTAAAACCAACAGAATATTGTCATTTAAAAAAGGTTTCTTTAAAAAGTACTTTTTTTATTGTTATTGCTGCTATATTTCTGTTTATTATGGCAGGCTATATAAATGCTTGTTCTATGATCGTATTTCAGAACTTATTAGATGTTTCTTTAGAAGAAATTTCAGGGCATCCACTAGAAGCGATGATCGCAGTGGCAATTATGCCAGCCTTGATAGAAGAAGTTCTTTTCAGAGGAATTATTTATCGTGGAATTTCAGATAAGAAAATGGCAATATTTATATCTGCTATAACATTTGCTTTACTTCATATGAATTTTAATCAGATGTGTTATGCATTTGTTATGGGGCTGTTTTTTGCTGTTGTAATTTATATTACAGATAATCTGACCGTTTCGATAGCACTTCATATGTTGTTTAATGCATTTACTGTAATCCTATGTTGTTTTCCTTCAACCAAAGTTATACGGACTTTGTTAGAGTGTAATATTGCAGGCTATCATCTTTTTAATCCAGGTGTTACAAATATGCAGGGAGGAATTGAAATAAGCCTCGTGCTTATTGGTGGAGTTATAGCAGTAGTTAGTATGCTCATAGCAGGCTATCTGGTATTTCTTATTGGAAAGGAAGAAAAAGAAGAGAAAAAAGAAAAGGAAGAGAGAAAAGAGCCAAAACCGAAAGAAAAAGCGAAGAAAGAACCAAAGCAGAAGAAAGAAAAGCCGGAAAAGCCGGCAAATAAATAGGCAAAAGCCGCTGACAAGTGTCGGCGGCTTTTGTATATTCTTAATTCGATTCGTCTTTGGGTTTCAGATACTGGTTATTATACTTTTCAAGAAATAGCAGTACACTTTGCTTGAGCACTTCTATCTGACTTTTCAGATAATACTCATCCTCAAACATAGCATAGTGCACACAGGCGCGCACAAAAATAAAGATCAGCGGCGTGATGACCGTATAGGGAATGCCGATCTTCGGCTCCAACTCTTTTGCGTACTGGGTGTAACGCTCGTTGACCCCCTGAAAGAACTTCTTGCCGTGCTCAATGTACTTGGGCAAGGTGTAAACCTGGTACATCAGGCGGTATTTTTTGCCGTGTTTTTTGGCGGTCCAGTAGGGAACTTCCTCAAGAAACCGCAGCACATCTTTTGGGTCTGTGGGCGCCATGGTCAAAAAGTCGTCCTCCACCTTGGACATACAGTAGGCGGTGGAGTCGATAATCAGCTCGTCCAAATTCTTAAAATAAACATACAGGTTGGCTTTGGTGCAGCCGCAGGCTTCTGCCAGCGCCTGGGTGCCGGTTCCGGTTAATCCGTTTTCCGCATAGCAGGCAAAGCATTTTTCCATCATTTCCTGCCGTTTCATATCATGCTGTTGAGAAATTCGTTTCATTGCTTGTTGCTCCTATGAGATAAATCCATTCGATTACTTAGGATAGCATATCTTGTCAAAAGAAGCAAGTCACTTTCTGTGAAAAAAGGGACGGTACACAAACCGCCCCCTTTATATAGAAGATTTATAGGCTCAAACGCGAGTTACCCGAAAGCCGGTGCAAGCATAAGCGGTGTCCGTAACCGGGTACTGCTTAAAGAACTGATATTGGGAGTAAGAACTGGAAAGAATCTCTCTGCCGTCCTCCTCAATGAACTCCACAATGTGGGGCACAAAACGCAGCGATTCAATATCTTCCGGGGTACAGCCCTCGTGGTACTCGGTCATTAACGCTGTGAACTCCTCCTTGGTAAATGCCTTTGAGACGATTCGCTTTGGGTCAATGGGCGCAAACAGGGGAGAAATGATAAAGCGAGTCTTGCCCACTTTTAATGTGACGCAGTCGGGGAGCACCAGTACATCTTTTCCGCTTGCCTCCAAGGTTCCCAAAAAATCGCTCTTTAAGGTCTTGTAGTCACCGGGCAGGGTCAAGTAAGTTTTACGGTCTATCATCGCGGGTCCTCCTTAATGGCTATGACGGGTTGTGTAATGGGCAAATCATTGGAAATTGTAAAATAATTTTGTTCTATTTTACTATATTCTCTTCACAATTTCAATAGAATGTGGTAAAATAAGCCAAAGAATAGGGCAACTCTATTCTGTTTTAGGGGGGAATGACTATGAAAGCAAAGAATCCGGGCGCTTTGTCAGGGCGCACCTGGACCTCCATTCTGCTGTTTGGCCTGATCGGCCAGATTGCCTGGGTGGTAGAGAATATGTATTTCAGCCGTTTTATGCAAAATGAGATCACCCGCGCGCCTTATGCCACTACGCTGATGGTGGCGTTCTCTGCACTGTTTGCTACGCTGTCTACGCTGCTGGGCGGCGCCATCTGCGACCGTACGGGCAAGCGCAAGGTGTTTATCACCTGGGGGTATGTGATCTGGGGCTTTACCATTATGGCCTTTGCCCTGATCCCTATGCAGCCGGCGCCGGATAAAGTCAAGGCCATGGTGATTTTGGTGGTTGTCATGGACTGCGTGATGTCTGTGATCGGTTCCATCAGTAACGATGCGTCCTTTAACACCTGGATCACAGATATGACGAATACCGCCAACCGCAGCAAGGTAGATACCATTTTGGCAGTGCTGCCGCTGCTGGCCATTGCCGTTGTGTTTGTAGGCTTTGACGGGCTGACCAATGCCGCTGCCACTACCGACGACTGGAAAAAGTTCTTTATGCTCCTGGGTATCATTCCCACTGTCGGCGGCCTGATCGGCGTGTTCTTGATGAAAGACAAGCCGGGTCTGCAAAAAAAGACGGACGGTAATTTCCTGGCCGACTTTGTGTACAGCTTAAACCCGAAAGTCATCAAAGAAAACAAGTTGCTGTATGTTTGTCTGTCCGGCAATATGGTGGCGGCTATTGCATACCAGATCTATGTAAACTATTTGTTCAATATTATTGAGGGCACGCTGCAAATCAAGGATTATATTGTCCCGGTGGCCATTATTGGCCTGGCGGCGGCCGTGGGCTCCGTTTTGGTGAGTACCGCTATGGATAAAGTGGGCAAAAAGCACTTTTTCTATCCCACCATTATTGCCGGGATCATCGGCTGCGTAGTTATTTGGAGTGCTAAGTTTTTCGTAGGCAAAAACCTAAAGGCGGAACTGGCGATTTTAATTGTCGGCGGCATTTTGGTGATTGGTGTAACCCTGGTGATGGCAGGGTTGTTTACCGCTTCCTATCGGGACTGCATTCCAAAGGGCCGGGAGGGTCTGTTCCAGGGCTGTCGTATGGTGCTGTATGTGTTGGTGCCCATGATTATCGGACCGCTGATTGCCCAGTTTATTATCAATCAGTATAATAAAGGCGTTACAGACAGCGCGGATATTGTGTATCCCATGGAGCTGTTCTTGGGTGCCGCCGCGGTTATGGTGTTCTGCTTTATTCCTGCCTCTGTTGTGCGCAAAAAGCAGGACGCGGTGCATGAAAAATTGTTGGAAGAAATGAAAGAGGAACAGGCGCAATCGTCTGCAAAATAAATGCCGATAAGCCCTCTCCCCGGAGGGGGCTCGCGCATTGCTTTTGCGGCGACGGAATTCACCGTTTTGTAATCAAATTATGTCTTGACTTTAGGTCTTGTGTCCAGTATAATATCTGTTTAGAACGAACAGCAATTTTGATGGAGAGTACAGAATATGACATTGCTTATTCAGAACGCGCGCTGCTGGAACGGCGGCGGGTTTCATACGGCAGATGTCCTCTTACAGGGAGGCAAAATAAAGTCCCTCGGCACCTCCATTTCCTCTGATGGGGTCAATGCCCTTTTTGACGCAAGGGGTCAGTATTTCCTTATACCGGGTTTCGTTGATGTGCATGTGCATCTCCGTGAGCCCGGTTTTTCTTATAAGGAGACCATTGCCACCGGGTCCGGGGCGGCAGCTGCGGCGGGCTATACGACCGTTTTCGCCATGCCCAATTTGACCCCGGCGCCGGACACCCCGGCTCATTTGGCAGAGGAACAGGCGATCATCGACCGGGATGCCAAAATCCAGGTTTTGCCCTTTGCCTCTATTACCAAGGGGCGTAAAGGTAGTGGCGAATTGGTGGATTTTGAAGCGTTGTCACCAAAGGTGGTGGGCTTTTCCGACGATGGTTGCGGTGTGCAGGACGAGGGCTTAATGCGAGAAGCGATGGTGCGATGCAAGGCGCTGAACAAGGTGATCTCCGCCCACTGCGAGGTCAACGATCTGCTGAATGGCGGCTACATTCACGATGGCGCTTACTGCAAGGCGCACGGTCACCGGGGTATTTCTTCCGCCTCTGAGTGGAAGATGATCGAGCGGGACTGCCGCCTGGCGTCGGATACCGGTTGTCGTTACCATGTGTGCCACATTTCCACCAAGGAGAGCGTGGAAGTGATTCGAGAAGCAAAAAAAAGCGGCGTGCCCGTCACCTGTGAGACCGGCCCCCACTACCTTGTGTTGTGTGATGAGGATTTACAGGAGGACGGTCGGTTTAAGATGAACCCGCCCTTGCGCAGCCGCAGCGATAGGGAAGCTCTGTTAGAGGGCGTAGCAGACGGCACGGTGGATGTGATCGCCACCGACCATGCGCCCCATAGTGCTGCGGAAAAAGAGAAGGGTCTGTCCGGTTCCGCCATGGGTATTGTGGGTCTGGAAACGGCATTCCCGGTGCTGTACACCAAGCTGGTGCGCACCGGCGTGATGACCTTTGAAAAGCTGATTCAAATGATGGCCGTGCGGCCAAGAGAAATATTTGACCTGCCGGTTGGCGAGATTGTTCCCGGCGCACCGGCGGATCTGTGCCTGCTGGACACGGACTGCAACTGGACGGTAGACCCGGACAAGTTTGTGACCATGGGCAGGGCAACGCCTTTTGCCGGTTGGCAGGTGCAGGGCAAAAACAGATTGACGGTATGGAGAGGAGAAGTAGTATATGAAGCCTTACGATAAGCAGTTGGTGCTGGAGAACGGCAAGCAGTTCTTCGGCTACGGCTTTGGCGCAGATAAGAGTGCCATTAACGAGATCGTGTTTAACACCTCTATGGTGGGGTATCAGGAGATCGTTTCCGACCCCAGTTACACAGATCAAATGGTTGTGATGACTTACCCGCTCATCGGCAACTACGGTATGACCGATGAGGATTATGAGACCAAGATTCCCACCATGGGCGGCCTGATCGTGCGGGAATACAACGATCAGCCCTCCAATTTCCGCTATACCAAGACCCTGTCTGAGGTGCTGGAGGAATATGGAATTCCAGGTATCAGTGGGATTGACACCCGCATGCTCACCCGCATCATTCGAGACGAAGGCAGTCAAAAAGTGGGCATCTTTCCGGCGGATATGCCCTATGACAGTGCCTTGTGGCAGGTGAAGAATTACACCATTCCCACAGATATGGTATCTCGGGTCAGCTGCAAAAAGCGCTGGTATTCCCGTACCCCTAACCATAAGTACGATGTGGTAGCCATCGACTGCGGGATAAAGCTGAATATTATCCGCAAGCTGAACGAAAAAGGCTGCAATGTGACGGTCGTGCCTTACGATACCACCGCGGAGGAGATTCTGCGAATGCATCCGGACGGACTGTTCTTGTCTAACGGTCCCGGTAACCCGGAGGATGTGACCCCGGTGATTGAAGTGGTGCGGCAGCTTAAGGGCAAGCTGCCCATCTTCGGCATTTGTCTTGGGCACCAGATGATCAGCCTGGCGCTTGGAGCGAAGACCTTTAAGATGAAGTTTGGCCATCGGGGCGGTAACCACCCGGTGAAGCATTTGGAGAACGGCAAGATCGAGATCACCTCGCAGAACCATTCTTATGCGGTGGATGTGGCATCCCTGGCCGGCACGGAGTTGGAGCTGACCCACATGAACCTGCTGGATCGCACCGCTGAAGGTGTGGCCTCCCCGGAGAACCGGCTGTTCTCCGTGCAGTACCACCCGGAGAGCGCACCCGGTCCACAGGACAGTGCCTATTTGTTTGACCGGTTTATTGATTTGATGGAGGAGGCGCAGAACCATGCCTAAGCGTACAGATATTCATAAAGTATTGGTGATCGGCTCCGGCCCCATCGTCATTGGCCAGGCGGCGGAGTTTGACTATGCCGGCACCCAGGCCTGCCTTGCCCTGCGTGAGGAGGGCTATGAAGTAGTGCTCATCAACTCCAACCCGGCTACCATTATGACCGATACGGATATTGCCGATAAAGTCTATATGGAGCCGCTGAATTTGGAATATGTGGCGCGTATTATTCGTCATGAGCGTCCGGACGCGATCTTGCCTTCCCTTGGTGGCCAAACCGGTCTAAACTTGGCGGTACAGCTGGCGAAAAAAGGCGTTTTGCAAGAGTGCGATGTAGAAATTCTCGGCACCAGCTTTGAGTCCATTGAGCGGGCCGAGGACCGAGAGCTGTTTAAGGAACTTTGCCAGGGACTTGGGGAGCCAGTGCTGCCCTCAGAGATCGCAGAGACCTTGGAGGACGGTCTTCGTGCTGCTGCAGAGATCGGTTATCCCGTTGTGCTGCGCCCGGCCTTTACCCTTGGCGGCACCGGCGGCGGCTTTGCGGATGATGAAGAAGAGTGCCGTGTGATGCTGAAAAATGCCTTGGCTCTGTCACCGGTGCACCAGGTGCTGGTGGAAAAGAGCATTAAGGGCTATAAGGAAGTAGAATATGAGGTGATGCGGGACGCCAACGATACCGCCATTACCATTTGTAATATGGAGAATATTGACCCGGTGGGTATCCATACCGGCGACTCTGTGGTGGTGGCACCTTCTCAGACCCTCACCAACAAAGAGTACCAGATGCTCCGTGATTCAGCTTTGAAGATCATTCGTGAGCTGAAGATCGAGGGCGGGTGCAATGTACAGTTCGCGCTGGACCCTCACTCGTTCCAGTATTATCTCATTGAAGTTAACCCCCGCGTCAGCCGTTCCTCTGCCTTGGCTTCCAAGGCCAGCGGCTATCCCATTGCCCGGGTCAGCGCCAAGATTGCCGTGGGTATGCATCTGGACGAGATTCCTATTGCCAACACCCCCGCTTCCTTTGAACCTACCCTGGACTATGTGGTCACCAAGATCGCCCGGTTCCCCTTTGACAAATTCGCCGATGCCAACAATACGCTGAACACCCAGATGAAGGCCACCGGCGAGGTGATGAGCGTAGGTCGCACCATGGAGGAGAGCCTGCTTAAGGCGGTGCGCTCCCTGGAGATTGGCGTTTGCCATCTGTATATGAAGAAGTTTGACACGTACAGTCAAGAGGAGCTGCTGGACTATATCCACACCGGCACCGATGATCGGCTGTACGCCATTGCCCAGTTGATCCGGCTGCGCTGCGATTTGAACCGCATTTATAATGCCACGAAGATTGATATGTGGTTTTTGGAAAAGTTCAAGAACATTGTGGACTTTGAGGCGGTATTGCGAGCCAATCCCCGGGATGAACAGACCTTACGGGACGCCAAGAAAATGGGCGTGTCCGACAAATATATCGGCCAGCTATGGGGCATGACGGAGGCGGAAGTCTTTAAGCTGCGCAAGTCGATCAAGCTGTTCCCGGTGTATAAGATGATCGACACCTGTGCCTCTGAGTTTGACTCCTATGTGCCGTACTTCTACTCCACCTATGAGGAGGAGAATGAGTCCGTTGTATCAGATAAAAAGAAGATCGTAGTGCTTGGCTCCGGCCCCATTCGCATCGGTCAAGGCGTGGAATTTGACTACTCCACCGTTCACGCTATTTGGTCCATTCGGGACGCCGGGTATGAGGCGATTATCATTAATAACAACCCGGAGACCGTGTCTACCGACTACACCACCTCGGACAAGCTGTATTTTGAGCCGCTGACGGTGGAAGATGTGATGAATGTAATCGAGCTGGAGCAGCCCATGGGCATTGTGGTGTCCCTTGGCGGTCAGACCGCCATTAACCTGGCGCCTCCGCTGGACGCACTGGGTGTGCCCATCATCGGCACCGATGTGGCTGCCATTGACCGGGCAGAGAACCGGGACAGCTTTGAAAAGGTAATGGAAAAGCAGGGCATTCCCCAGCCTAAGGGCCTGGCGGTCACGGATATTGAAGAGGGCGTGCGCGTTGCCGCCTCCATCGGTTATCCTGTGCTGGTGCGCCCCTCCTTTGTATTGGGTGGTCGTGCCATGCAGATCGTTGCCAATGAGGAGAGCCTGCGCCACTACCTGCAAACGGCTGTGGAGATCAACACCGATCAGCCGGTGCTGGTGGATAAATACATTATGGGTAAAGAGCTGGAGGTGGACGCCATCTGTGACGGCACAGATGTGTTCATTCCCGGTATTATGGAGCATGTGGAGCGCACCGGCGTACATTCCGGCGACTCTATCAGCATCTATCCCACCTTCTCCGTCAGTCAGGCGGTCAAGGACAAGATTATTGATTATACCGTTAAACTGGGTAAGGCCATCGGCATTGTGGGCCTTTACAATATCCAGTTTATTGCAGACAGCAACGACGATGTGTATGTGATCGAGGTGAATCCTCGTTCTTCCCGCACGGTGCCGTTCCTGTCTAAAGCCACATCCGTGCCTATGGCGCACATTGCCACCCAGGTAATCCTGGGCCACAGCTTAAAAGAGCAGGGCATTACGGAGGTGTATCCCACAGAGAAAAAGCGCTGGTATGTGAAGGCGCCTGCATTCTCCTTTAGCAAGCTGAAAGGGATGGACACTTATCTGTCCCCGGAGATGAAGTCCACCGGCGAGGCTATCGGTTACGACAAGAGTCTGACCCGCGCTCTGTATAAAGCGTTACAATCCAGCGGGCTGCATGTGTCCAACTACGGCACGGTGCTGGTGACCATTGCGGATCAGGACAAGCCTACTGCGCTGCCGTTGATCCGTCGGTTCTACGACCTGGGCTTTAATATCGAAGCCACTGAGGGCACCGCCAAGTACCTGAAAGACCACGGCATTCGCACCCGGGTACGGCAAAAGCTCACTGAGGATGACAGCGACGAAATCTTGATGGCACTGCGCCAGGGGCACATTGCCTATGTGATTAACACCATTGATATTAACCACGGCGACAGTCATTCGGACGGCTCTGAAATTCGCCGGGCTGCGGTGGAAAACAATGTGACCATGTTCACCTCGCTGGATACGGTAAAGGTGCTGCTGGATGTGCTGGAGGAGATCACTCTGGGCGTGTCTACCATTGACGCGGAGTAAGCGTATGTATAAACAAGGTATTTTTACAATAGAAGAAAATCGACCTCTGACCGCCAGCGTGTACCGTATGGTGCTGGCAGGGGACACCCGGTACATTACGGCGCCGGGCCAGTTTGTGAACATTGCCCTGGAGGGTAAGTTCCTGCGCCGCCCCATCTCCGTCTGCGACTATGACAGTCAGACAGTGACCATCATTTATAAAGTTGTGGGGCAGGGGACGGCCCAAATGGCAAAGATGCAGCCGGGGGAGACGCTGGATGTGCTCACCGGCCTGGGCAACGGCTACACGATGGAGCCTGTGCACCACGCGCTGCTTATCGGCGGTGGTGTAGGTGTGCCGCCCCTTTACAACCTTTGCAAGTGCTTGCGGGCTGCCGGGCAGCAGGTGACGGTGATTTTGGGCTTTAACACGGCGGACGAAGTGTTCTACGCCGAGGAATTCGCTGCACTGGGTGCGGAAGTGCGGATCACCACCGTGGACGGCAGTGTAGGCACCAAGGGCTTTGTGACGGATGCCTTTCCCGCAGAGTACGACTACTTTTATACCTGCGGTCCGCTGCCGATGCTGCGGGCGGTATATGACCGCTCTGCCACCTCCGGTCAGTTCTCCTTTGAGGAGCGCATGGGCTGCGGCTTTGGCGCTTGTATGGGCTGCTCCTGCAAGACCAAGTACGGCAACAAGCGCATTTGCAAGGACGGACCGGTGCTGGTAAAGGAGGAGATCATATGGTAGACCTGCGTGTGAATTTGTGCGGGCTGGCGTTGGACAATCCGGTGGTTCCTGCCTCCGGTACCTTCGGCTTTGGCAAGGAATTCAGCGAATTTTATGATATTAACATGTTAGGCTCTTTCTCCTTTAAGGGCACCACAAGAGATGCTCGTTTTGGCAATCCCACCCCCCGCATTGCAGAATGCACCGCCGGCATGATCAATGCCGTTGGTCTGCAAAATCCCGGGGTGCATCATGTGACCCAGCATGAACTGCCGGAGCTGAAAAAAATCTTTCACAAGCCGGTGATCGCCAACGTGAGCGGATGCTCCGTGGAGGACTATGCCTATACCTGCCAGCTGCTGGACAAAGAGGAGCAGGTTGGGATTTTGGAAGTGAATGTATCCTGCCCCAATGTGCACGGCGGCGGTATGAGCTTTGGCACCGATCCGGCCTGTGCCGCAGAAGTGACCCGGGCGGTAAAGGCAGTGACCACCAAGCCGGTGTTCATTAAGCTGTCGCCCAATGTAACGGATATTGTAGCCATTGCCAAAGCTTGCGAAGAGGCCGGTGCGGATGGTATTTGTCTGATCAACACCCTGCTGGGTATGCGCATTGATCTTAACCGGCGTCGACCGGTGATTGCCAACACCATGGGCGGCTTTAGCGGCCCGGCGGTGTTTCCGGTGGCGGTGCGTATGGTGTACCAGGTAGCCAGTGCCTGCAACATTCCTGTGATGGGCTGCGGCGGCGTTACCAGTGCCCGGGATGTGGTGGAGATGATGATGGCCGGTGCCACGGCTGTACAGGTAGGCGCTGCCAATTTGGTAGACCCCTACGCTTGCAAAAAAATCATTGAGGATCTGCCGACTGTGTGCGCAGACCTGGGGATTGATAAATTAAGTGATGTGATAGGAGTGGTAAAAAATGGGTAAAGATGTGATTGTGGCTTGCGATTTTGCAAGCGCAGAGGCAACCTTTGCGTTCCTGGACAAATTCACGGAGGAAAAGCCTTTTGTGAAGATCGGTATGGAGCTGTATTACGCAGAGGGTCCGTCCATTGTGCGGGAGCTGAAAAAGCGTGGACACAAGATCTTTTTGGATCTAAAGCTGCACGATATTCCCAATACGGTAAAGAAGTCCATGGCAGTGCTGAGCCGACTGGATGTAGATATGACAAATGTGCACGCTGCCGGTACAGTAGAGATGATGAAGGCCGCGCTGGAGGGCCTGACCCGGCCGGATGGCACGCGTCCGCTGCTGATCGCCGTGACCCAGCTGACCTCCACCAGTGAGGAGCGTATGCAAAAAGAACTGCTCATCAACGCCAATATCAACGACACCATTGTGCAGTACGCCAAGAATGCCAAGACCGCCGGTCTGGACGGCGTAGTGTGCTCGCCGCTGGAGGCGGGCATGGTGAAGGACGCCTGCGGCAAGGCCTTTATGACCGTGACCCCCGGCGTACGCTTTGCAGACGGCGACCTGGGTGACCAGGTGCGGGTGACCACCCCTGCCAAGGCAAAGGAGATCGGCTCCGACTACATTGTGGTGGGCCGCCCCATTACCGCTGCCGATGACCCGGTGGCTGCGTACAGACGCTGCTGCCGTGAATTTATAGATTAAGGAGTGTTATTATGACCATTACTAAGGAACAGATTGCAAAAGATTTGCTGTCCATTCGTGCTGTGTTCTTAAAGCCGGACGATCCCTTTACCTGGGCTTCCGGTATCCACAGCCCCATTTACTGCGACAACCGGCTGACTTTGTCCGCTCCTGCGGTACGGAAAGATGTGGAGGCCGGACTGGCTGAGATTGTAAAAGAGAAGTTCCCGGAAGCGGAGATGCTGATGGGCACCTCTACGGCGGGTATTGCCCACGCAGCCATTGCCGCTACCATTTTGGACCTGCCCATGGGTTATGTGCGCTCCGGTCATAAGGACCACGGCCGCCAAAACCAAATTGAGGGCAAAATGGAGCCGGGCACGAAGGTCGTGGTGATTGAGGATTTGATTTCCACAGGCGGCTCTGTGCTGGAAGTGGTAGATGTGCTGCGCCAGGCCGGTGCTGAGGTGCTGGGTATTGCCTCTATCTTCACCTACGGTCTGCAAAAGGGCGTGGAGCGCCTGGCTGCTGCCGATGTGGTGAATTACAGCCTGTCTGACTTTGACACCCTGTCCAAGGTGGCTGCCGCCGAGGGCTATATCGCAGACAAAGATATTGCCAAGCTGACCGCGTTCCAGAAGAACCCCCAGGATCCGGCTTGGATGGAACTGTAAGCAAAGGAGTGGTCTTTATGCGCCATTGTTTAGATACAACGGACTTTACGGTAGAAGAGATTGACGATTTGATCCACTTGGCTACGGACATTATCGCCGACCCTAAGAAATACGCCCATGTGTGCGACGGCAAAAAATTGGCAACCCTGTTTTTTGAGCCGTCTACCCGCACCCGCCTGTCTTTTGAAGCGGCGATGATGGAGCTGGGAGGCAATGTGCTGGGCTTTGCAGCGGCCAATTCTTCCTCTGCCTCCAAGGGCGAGACGGTAGGAGACACGGTGAAGATCGTGTCCTGCTATGCGGATATTATCGCTATGCGTCACCCGCTGGAGGGTGCGCCCCGAGTTGCCAGCTTTAAGAGCGATGTGCCCATCATCAACGCCGGGGACGGCGGCCACAGCCACCCCACGCAGACCTTAACGGACCTGCTCACCATTTATCGGGAAAAGGGTCGTTTGGACCACCTGACCATCGGCCTTTGCGGGGATTTAAAATTTGGCCGCACGGTGCATTCCCTCATTAAGGCCATGTGCCGCTATACGGATGTGGAGTTTGTGCTGATTTCCCCCAAGGAGTTGGCAGTGCCGGATTATATCAAAACGGATGTGCTGGACGCCTCCGGTATGAAGTACACAGAGGTGGAGCACATGGAAGATGTGATGCCCCGGCTGGATGTGCTTTATATGACCCGTATTCAGAGAGAGCGCTTCTTTTCGGAAGACGAGTACCTGCGTCATAAGGACGCCTTTGTACTGGACCAGGAGAAGCTGGAAAGCGCCAAAAGTGATCTGACCATTATGCACCCGCTGCCTCGGGTCCATGAGATCACCGTGGATGTAGACGACGATCCGCGAGCCAAGTATTTTGAACAGGCCAAGAACGGCAAATATATGCGTATGGCGCTGATTATGACGCTGCTGAAGTGGGGAGGTGTACTGGAATGACCATTGATTCGATCCAAAACGGCTATGTACTGGACCATATCCCCGCGGGTATGGGTATGCGTATTTATAAGCTGTTGGGGCTGGACAAGACCGACGCCCAGGTGGCGCTGATCCAAAACGCCAAGTCCTCTAAAATGGGCAAAAAAGATGTGCTTAAGATCGCCACGGACAAGTTTGACTTGAACTTGGACGCGGTGGCGTACCTGGCGCCCCATACCACCGTGAATGTGATCTGCGGTGGAAAAGCGGCGGAAAAGCAGGCGCTGCGTCTGCCGGAAAAGCTGGTGAATATGGTGCATTGCCCCAATCCGGCGTGTATCAGCAACCACGAGCAGGTGGATGATGTGTTCACCCTGGTTGACCCGGACAAGGGCACCTACCGCTGCCTGTACTGCGAGACCGCAGCAAAATAAGAATAGACTATATAAAGAGAGCCACCGGCATTGCCGATGGCTCTCAGACTGTCGATAAAGCGGCTAAACCGCGCCTCTTATAAAATTCTAATAGGCGTTTCGTAGGGCAGGGGCTTGCTCCTGCCGCAGCTTTCTATTATCACTATTGACTTGAAAAAATCGGCTTGAACATCGAGTTCAAGCCGATTTTGGCGCTTTTTTTCTTTTGCTCGGGGGCAGTACCGTTGTACGGCTCCCGCACGCAAAAGACAAAATTTATCTCGCTTTCTCTCGGTCTGCCAATGTGAAAAAAGATTTAATCAATAAAGTTAGTGAGAATGGCTCGCTCCGTTTTGGGTGGTTCCACGCCAGCGGCGGCACCGGCGGCTTTGCATTTTAAGAAGTAGGCCATATTCCGCGCCAGTACTCGCATCACTTGCAGACCCTCCAGGTCTTTCATCACATCTTCCGGGGTAAAGCCATGGACCATATTCCAGTACCGGGAGGAGATCACCGGCATTTGGGCAATGGTAAAGTACTTGTTCAGTTGGTCCAGGGTGGCGGTGGTGCCTGCCCGGCGGGCGCTGGCTACTGCTGCTGCGGGTTTTAAGTAAAAGGCTCTGCCTTTGCCGCAACCGTCGGAATAGAATACCCGGTCCATAAAGGCAGTCAGATTGCCGGTGGCCGCTGCGTAGTGTACCGGCGAGCCAAAGATGAACCCGTCCGCTGTCTTTGCCTTGGCTGTAAAGGCGTTTACCGGGTCGTCGTCAAAGGCACATTTGCCCAGCTTTACACAGCCGTGGCAACCGATGCAGCCGCCGATGGGCTTGTTTCCGATCCAAAAGATCTCGCTGTCAATGCCTTCTTCTTGCAGTGTATGGGCGATCTCCGCCAGGGCTGTGTAGGTGCAGCCGTGCTGGTGGGGAGATCCGTTGACCAATAAGACTTTCATCGCTGTGTCTCCTTATCGAATTCGGTCAATGACCGTTTGTGCGTTCTTGTAAATTTCAGCAGTATCTGTGTTTAAGAACAGGCCGTTTTCGTAGAGAATTCGTCCGTCTACCATAGTTAGGCGTACATTGGTTTTGGCACCGCTGTACACCAGGTTTTTGGTGATGTTGTTGATGGGCTGCATATTGGGCCGATGCAGGTCGATCACGGTTAGGTCCGCCAGCTTACCGGGGGCGATGCAGTCCGCCTCCGGCAGTCCCATACACCGGGCGGAACCTGCGGTGGCTGCTTTTAATATGGCGTTGGCGTCTGCCGCTGCGGCGTTCTTCTCCCGCAGTTTTTGCAGTACGCAGATCAGGTACATTTCCCGGAACATATCCAGCGCGTTGTTGCTGGAGGGACCGTCTGTGCCCACCGCCAGGGGAATGCCCATTTGCAACATTTTTTCCACCGGGGCAATGCCGCTGGCCAGCTTGGCGTTGGAGCCGGCATTCAGCACTGCGTAAACGCCGTGTTTTTTGTAAATGTTCAGGTCCTCATTGCTGACCCAGACACTGTGAAATGCACCGCCCCCGTAATTCCACAGCCCCAGCTGCTCAAACAGCGCCGTAGGGGCCATGCCGTAGCGGCCGATGCAGTCCTGCACCTCGCTCTCCGTCTCACTGGCGTGCATATACACCGGCGCCTTGTACTTCTCTGCCAGCGCCGCAATGGCCTCCATAATGGAGCGGTTGGTGGTGTACTCTGCGTGGAACCCCAGTTGGTAGGACACCAGCGGGTGATCGTTGTTGTAGGTGTTGTAGTATTCTTCCAGAAGCGCCGGGCTTTCCTTAAAATTATTGACCGCACCGCACATTACCGTGCGGAACCCGGCGTCCACCGCCGCCTTTGCCATGGCTTCCGGAAAGTAATACATATCAAAGCAGGCGGAAATGCCGCTCTCCAAATATTCCAGGAATGCCAGTCGGGACAGATGATAAATATCCTCTGCGGTTAGCTTGGCTTCCAAGGGGAAGATGTTGTCATACAGCCAGCTTTGTAGGGGCAGATCGTCGCTAAAGGAGCGGCCAAATGTCATGGCCGAGTGGGTGTGGGCGTTCTTAAAGGCCGGCATCAGCAGATCGCCGTTCAGGTCGATCTCCCGGTCCGCTTTTGCCCCCGGGTTTGCCCCCAGGCACACAATACGGTTGCCGTCTACCCATACCTCTTGGTGCGTAATATTCATTTGGTCCTGTTGCAGTGTTAGCACAGGACCGTTATAAAATCGTATCATACTTCCTCCTGAAACAGGGCGCGCAGGCTCTCGGTGTACGGCGGGCGCAAAATGCCTTTGTCCGTAATAATGGCGGTGATCAGGTCATGGTCCGTAACATCAAAGGCAGGGTTGTAACATTTCGTTTGGGGTAGCGCTGTGGGGCGCTCAAAGTACAGCTCCTTGATCTCGTCCCCGGGGCGCTCCTCGATCTGAATATCTGCGCCGGTGGCACAGTGAGGATCCACCGTGGAGGTAGGCCCAAGCACATAAAAGGGAATACCGTAGTGCTTTGCCAGAATGGCCACCCCGGAAGTGCCGATCTTGTTGGCGGCGTCACCGTTCATAGCCACCCGGTCGCAGCCTACCAGCACCGCTTGGATCCAGCCGTTTTTCATCACCTGGCTGGCCATGTTGTCACAAATCAGGGTCACATCCACGCCGGCTTTTTCCAATTCATAGCTGGTGAGCCGCGCCCCTTGCAGCAGGGGACGGGTTTCGTCGGAGAACACCTTAAAATTGTAGCCCTTTTCCTTGCCCAGCAGGATCGGCCCCAGTCCGGTGCCGTAGCGGCTTGTAGCCAGCTCGCCGGCGTTGCAGTGGGTCAGCAGACCATCGCCATCCCGGAGCAGGGACAAGCCGTAAGCGCTGATTTTTCGGCACATTTCTATGTCCTCAGCCTGCACCGCCAAGGCTTCTGCCATCGGGTCACCGCCATTTTCTATCACCTTTGCCAGCCGTGCAGTGGCCCAGCTCAGGTTCACAGCCGTGGGGCGGGCGCTGTCTAAGTAGGCTTTGCACGCCGCCGGGTCGTCCTTGCCAAATAACGCCATAGAGAATGCGGCGAAGATACCGATGGCCGGTGCGCCCCGTACTGCCAGCGTTTGTATGGCTTCAAAGGCCGCTTCCTTGCTGCCAATGGGCAACCACTTTGCTTCATTGGGCAGTAACCGCTGGTCGAGAATCTCCAGTTTTCCGTCTTGGTATTTCAAGTTTTCCATATTGTCACATCCGTTTCACAGTTTCAAGGATTAGGGATTGGAAATTCTCAGCCACCTTAGCGGCGGTTTCGCCCACCTCTTCGGAGGTTAAGGGACAATCCAGCAGACCGCTGGCCAGGTTTGTAATGCAGCTGACGCCTGCCACGCGCAATCCGCAGTGCCGGGCGGCCTGCGCCTCAATGGCGGTACTCATACCCACGGCGTCCGCACCCAGAGCGGCGCACATTTTGATCTCCGCCGGGGTTTCAAATGCCGGGCCTTGCAGTTGAATATAGACGCCGCTTTTCAGCGGAATATCCAGTGCCTTTGCCGTTTGGCGAAACAGGCGCTGCAAATCCTCGTCATACACATGGCGCATATCCGGAAAGCGTACACCCAGCGCAGGGTCGTTCTCACCCCGCAGGGGAGAGGGGACCAAACTGGAAATGTGGTCCGTCAGCAGCATCAGGTCGCCGGCATGCAGATCACGGCGAATACCGCCGCTGGCGTTGGTCAATAGGACGGTGTGAATGCCCATTTGGCGCATCAGGCGAATGGGCATCACCACCTGCTGGGGCGTATAGCCCTCATACAGGTGCACCCGGCCGTCCATGAGCACCACTTCTTTGTCGCCAATGGTGCCAAAAACAAATCGTCCTTTGTGTCCCGGCGCCGTAGAGACCGGAAAACCGGGTATATCGCTGTAAGGCAGAGCCTCTGCCCCTTCAATTCTCTCTGCAAGGGCACCCAGGCCGCTGCCCAGCACAATACCGATTTGCGGCTTTCTGTCTCTTAGTACGCTTGCGCTCAATGTGTCCATTATTTTCACCTCTCGGAATTTTTATGATTTCATTATAGTGTTTTTTCATCGCCAAATCAACAAAATCTATTGCATTGGCAGAAAGTTTTTGGTATCATTGAGGGGTAGTATTTTATTGTTGGAGGGACAATAGAGCGATGAAGAAGATCCTTTCCGTTTTGCTGTGTGTGACTCTGGTGGCAGTGGGCGTTTTTGCCTTTGCAGGGTGCACAAAAACATCAGATCTAAGGTATGATGTGGCGCTGATTACCGACGGTGGCAGTATCCACGATAAGGCCTATAACCAGTCCGCCTGGGACGGGGTGCAGACCTATGCCAATGAGAATTCCGCCAAGGCCGTCTATTACCAGCCGGCATTAGAGGAGAACCAAGAGCTGACCACCGATGTGGTGGAGCAGTATGTAAAACTGGCTGTGGACAAGGGCGCCAAGTACATTGTGCTGCCCGGCGAGACCTTTGCCGTGATCTGCTACGAGCTGGCCACCATGTATCCGGAGCTGCATTTTGTTTTGCTGGACGCTGTGCCCCATTCTGCCGGAGACAAGTCTGCGCGGCTGCTGCCCAATGTAATGAGCGCCAGCTTTGATGACCTGCAAAGCGGCTATTTGGCCGGCTTTTCTGCCGTGCTTCAGGGGAATACCAAGCTGGGTTACCTGGGCTCGGTGCAGAATGACCATTCCTCCAACTACGGTGCCGGATTTGTACAGGGCGCTGCCGCAGCAGCGGATACCCTGGGCGTACCGGTGCAGTTGGATTATGCGGATTATGACTCTCCGCTGCTGGATTATGACTACTCTGTGACTTTGACTCCGGTGTATAAGCCCATCAAAGAGGCAGACAAAACCTGCCACAAGGTGGTGGTGGAGAACGGCAACGGCAGCGGTACTTACAAAGAGGGCCAGAATGTGACCGTTTCCTGCGATCTGTTTAACGAGCAGGGGGAGAAGTTCGACCACTGGGAGGTTAAGAGCAACACCGAGGGTGTGAAGGACAAGAAAGTCAATGTGTCCAGCAAGAAAAAGAACGAGATTAACTTGATTGTGGAGAAGTGTGACTGTACGCTGACCGCCGTTTATACTAAGGCGGAGGGTAGCGTTGGCAGCGTGGCTGTGCTGAAAGCGGACAAATCCGCTACGGATAAAGTCTATGACAACACGGTCGGTGAAAAGGTGTGGGTAACCGCACCGGCTGCAGCTCAGGGTATGGTCTTTGATCACTGGGAGAGCACCGGTAATGCGGAGAATATTGAGAACGCTAAGGAAAAGTCCACCAATGTAACGGTGGAGGAGAACCCGGTGGTACTGACCCCGGTGTATGTGGTATCTGCCGATCCTACATTTGCCGTAACGGTAGAGAACGGAACCGGCAGCGGCTACTACCTGCCCGGCGATACGGTACATATTACCGCTAATGTACCCAAGGACGGTTACTATTTTGACCACTGGACCAACAGCGATAAGGATGGAAATTCCGCCGGTCTGGCGCTGGAAAGTGAGTATTACTATGATACCACCTTTGAGATGGTGGATCGTTATGCCTCCATTGCAGAGAGCATGATTGATAAGGGCGACAAGGCACTCTTTGCCGGCGGGTGCGATAAGTCCGCTTCTCTCTACACGGCGAAAAATGCTTTTGATCTTAACGATGTGACTGTGATCGGCTCCGGTTTTAACGAGGAAGGCGCCGCCTATTCTGTGGTGAAGGAATACGGCACTGCAGCGGCTGCTTGCTTAAAGGACTTTAAGGGTGCGTCCATTTACAATGCCGGTTGCGCCAACAAGGCCATTACCTGCAGCTTGCCGGACAGTGAGAAAAAGGAGGAGCTGCAAAAGAAGCTGGACACTGTGTACACCCAGTTGGGCGACGGCACCATTCAGCCGATGGCCGCAGCGCCGGGCGCCGATGTGCGCAAGACTTTTGCCTTTACACTCTTCGCACGATTTCCGACCGTGCTGAGGAAACCTTTGAGCGCCTCCGTTACTTTTTAGGAGGCGACCGCCCCAGTCAAACTGCCCACCTGACGGTGTTCCAAGACCTGATTCAAGGCCTATGGTTAGGATCCCAGTACTACAAGGGTGGTATCCCAAGGATGACTCCACACAGACTGGCGTCCATGCTTCATAGTCTCCCACCTATCCTGTACATGTAGTACCAAGACCCAACGTCAAGCTACAGTAAAGCTCCATGGGGTCTTTCCGTCCTGTCGCAGGTACCCGGCATCTTCACCGGGATTACAATTTCACCGAGTCTATTGTTGAGACAGTGCCCAAATCGTTACGCCTTTCGTGCGGGTCGGAACTTACCCGACAAGGAATTTCGCTACCTTAGGACCGTTATAGTTACGGCCGCCGTTTACTGGGGCTTAAGTTCACTGCTTCGATTGCTCTAACAGATCCCCTTAACCTTCCAGCACCGGGCAGGCGTCAGCTCCTATACATCGTCTTGCGACTTAGCAGAAACCTGTGTTTTTGGTAAACAGTCGCTTGGGCCTATTCTCTGCGGCCTGTCATAGACAGGCACCCCTTCTCCCTAAGTTACGGGGTCATTTTGCCGAGTTCCTTAACAATAGTTCTCTCGCTGGCCTTAGGATACTCTCCTCACCCACCTGTGTCGGTTTACGGTACGGGCGCCTTTAAACTCGATAGAAGCTTTTCTTGACAGTGTGAAATCAGCTACTTCGCCCCGAAGGGCTTCCCCATCACATCCTAGCATTGTCTAAACGGATTTGCCTATTTAGACTGCCTCAATGCTTAGCCGTACATAACCAACAGTACGGTTAGCTTATCCTACTGTGTCACTCCATCTCTCAAACGCTTATTGGCGGTACAGGAATATCAACCTGTTGTCCATCACCTACGCCTTTCGGCCTCGGCTTAGGTCCCGACTAACCCAGGGCGGACGAACCTTCCCCTGGAAACCTTGGGTTTACGGCCCGTGGGATTCTCACCCACGTCTCGCTACTCATGCCAACATTCTCACTCGTATACTGTCCACATGTCCTTACGGTCATGCTTCAGCCTGCATACGAAGCTCCCCTACCCATCATAAATGATGCCGTAGCTTCGGTAGTACGTTTTAGCCCCGGAAATTTTCGGCGCAGGATCACTCGACCAGTGAGCTATTACGCACTCTTTAAATGAGTGGCTGCTTCTAAGCCAACATCCTGGTTGTCTGTGCAATCCCACATCCTTTACCACTTAACGTACATTTAGGGACCTTAGCTGACGATCTGGGCTGTTGCCCTTTTGACTATGAATCTTATCACCCACAGTCTGACTCCCAAGTAAAAGAAAACGGCATTCGGAGTTTGATAGTCTTCGGTAAGTGCAATACCCCCTAGGACATTCAGTGCTCTACCTCCGTTTCTCTACGCTTGAGGCTAGCCCTAAAGCTATTTCGGGGAGAACCAGCTATCTCCGGGCTCGATTGGAATTTCACCGCTATCCACAAGTCATCCCCGAGCTTTTCAACGCTCGTGGGTTCGGTCCTCCACGAAATTTTACTTTCGCTTCAACCTGCTCATGGATAGGTCGCCCGGTTTCGGGTCTACGCCAAGTAACTTAATCGCCCATTTAAGACTCGCTTTCGCTACGGCTCCACACCTTAAGTGCTTAACCTTGCTACTTAACGTAACTCGTTGGCCCGTTCTACAAAAAGTACGCGGTCACACAAGTAATGTGCTCCCACAGCTTGTAAGTGCAGGGTTTCAGGTTCTATTTCACTCCCCTCCCGGGGTTCTTTTCACCTTTCCCTCACGGTACTGGTTCACTATCGGTCACAGAGGAGTATTTAGCCTTACCAGATGGTCCTGGTGGATTCCGACAGGATTCCTCGTGTCCCGCCGTACTCAGGTGCTGTCTCGTGCTTCTTCACTATTTCGGCTACGGGGCTGTCACCCTGTTTCGCCGGACTTCCCATTCCGTTCGCCTATAATGATTTCTTGCTCTTTGCCGACAGTCCTACAACCCCGATCCTAAGATCGGTTTGGGCTCTTCCCCTTTCGCTCGCCGCTACTTAGGGAATCATTCGTTTATTTTCTCTTCCTTCAGGTACTTAGATGTTTCAGTTCCCTGAGTCTCGCCTCTCTGAAGCTATTTATTCACTTCAGGATACCTGGTCTCTACTCCAGGTGGGTTCCCCCATTCGGACATCGACGGATCGTTGCATGCTTACTGCTAACCGTCGCATTTCGCTGTTTGCTGCGTCCTTCTTCGCCTCTCTGTGCCTAGGCATCCGCCATACGCTCTTTCTTACTTTACCTATTTTGGTGTTTGCTTGATTACTATTTTCAACTATTTACTAAAATCCATCCATCCGTTTCGATTTATGTTTTTTAGTGATGAAAATTCTTAGTTTTCGACTTTTCTAGAAAGACCTCAATAATAACAATTACTATTTCGATCTCATTTTCTATTTCTATCGCAATTTATTTTCTATTATCCAGTTTTCAATGATCTCTGAGTCATACCTGAGTATCACTCAAAACTAAACAGTATCTTCGAAACATCACTTCTCTTGTGCATCATCTTCGATCATGCGTTTCTCCTTAGAAAGGAGGTGATCCATCCCCACGTTCCCGTAGGGATACCTTGTTACGACTTC
>OLOD01000692.1_pt1 | contig 25674 bp, 20 predicted proteins | sample 1671921 | NCBI WGS metagenome assembly OLOD01 (sample SAMEA3136626, study PRJEB25190) | human gut metagenome | biome: human gut; feature: human-associated habitat; material: faeces | place: Austria | collected 2013
AAGTACATCCGATGGGTGGATATGACGGTCTTCCGGATAATCCTTGGTCTATGACTCGTTTTTGTATTGGTGATAGTTATCCTTTCTATTCGGAGTTAAGGTTTGGAATAGAGTCGGGAGAATATAACAATCAGTATTTGGAACATTCGGGTACTATCTTTTATTATGGTCAGGATAAAAGTGTGTTGGTGAAAACTGATAGTTTGAATTTGAGTTCTCCGCATGCTATTAAACGGCATTCTTATAAGGCTATGGGCAATGTGCGGAAAACAAAACTGGAAAGTTTCTTTGAAGGGAAAGAGGACAGTGTTTTATGCATGGGAGAACTTGTCCGGTTCAAGAACTGTAGTAGCTTCAGAGTGAATATCCTTTCTCAAAATGAAGGAGTGCGCTTGCGTAGATTGAGTGATCAAAACGATGCCCGGCAAGCTGCACGTGTTTTTGTTGATGGTGAAGAGGTTATAGAACGTTTATGGTATGTAGCTGATAGCAATCCTTATAAACGCTGGTTGGAAGATGATTTTGAAATTCCAGCCAGATATACTAAGGGAAAGAAATCTTTAAATATTCGTATTGTTCCTGTTTCTATGTCTAAGGAGGGGAGGATTGTTTGGAATGAGGCAGAATATCAGGTCTTTTGTTATATTATTTAAGTATTATAGATCAATACAACCGTGTATGCCACATAACAAAGTATCATAATTCCTCCTTCGATTCTTGTAATGGTCCTTTTGGCAAAGAACAGCCCGAATAACCAAAGCAGAATACCGGAACCTACTAACGTAAACAGGTCGAAATTGGTGATTCCGCTAAGATGGAGAGGTGTGATGCTTGCGCTACACCCTAGTACAAAGAAAATATTAAAGAGGTTACTACCGATTACATTTCCGATGGCAATCTCCGGGTTTTTCTTTAATGCGGCAACGATAGACGTAGCCAGTTCCGGAAGAGAAGTACCTCCCGCCACCAAAGTCAGTCCGATAATCGATTCGCTGACACCCAGGTTGCGGGCGATGCCCGTGGCACCGTCGACAAACAACTGACCTCCAAAAATAAGTGCAGCCAGACCTCCGATGATATAAAGAATGGATTTCCACCAAGGCAGTGATTTGATTTCTGTTTCCTCTTCTATGACCGGGTGTCCGGCATCTCCCGTTGTGGCAGGCTTGGAGGCAATGGCAAAAGTGTAGCCCATGAGAATGACAAAGAAGCAAAGCAACAGCAAACCGTCTACCCTGTTCAGGATATTTTCTGAAGCTTTATCCAGAAAGACGTCATTGGCACAGATCAGCAGGACAATAGAAGAAAGTATGCAGAGTGGTATCTCTTTTCTAAGTGTATTGCGGGTGATGACTATCGGGGCAAATAATGCCGTGCAGCCCACAATCATCAATGTATTGAAAATGTTGCTTCCCACTACGTTGCCTATGGCAATATCCGCACTGCCTTTGAGGGCAGAAGATACACTGACCGTCAGTTCAGGGGCGGAAGTACCGAATGCGACAATGGTAAGACCGATCACGATGGGAGGAATGCGGAAACGTTTGGCTACCGAGGCGGCGCCGTCTGTTAATCCGTTAGCTCCTAGAAGAATGAGGATTAATCCCCCGATGAGTAGCAATATATTCATGGTTTTTCTCTTTTAGTGGCAAAGATAATCAATTTGGAAATGGTAATGTCAAAAACAATCCGTATGTTTGCTCTGTTTTTAATGAAAAGTTTGATTAACCTTAATTATAATCAAGGAATATAAGGTATGGAAAAAAATAAAATAAAGCGGTCGTTACTGGTGTTGTTCCTTTCTTTCCTGGCAATCGGGGCGCAAGCACAGCTGGAACAGGCTGTCAAGAAGATATTTGCCGGAGATACAATAACGAACGGACATGTTCCTTTGAGACGGGATTCGGATTCTATCCATCTGGCGAATATGCGGAAATCATTGGAAGAAGCCCGGCTCAACGAGGCGAATATGCGGATGGAAATGGAACAGATGAAGCTACAGATGGCTTCCGCCGACTCCGTAAAATATGCCCAGCAGAGACAGCGTATCGACTCTTTACGCCAGTTCACTAAAGGAGTGCCGGTAGTGGCGGACGGCGATACCTTATTTTACCTTTTTACCAAACGTGGAGGATATACTCCCCAACAACGTGCTCAAATGACCGGTGCGGCGATTGAAGAAATAGGAAAACGCTTTAATCTACGCCCCGATTCTGTTTCTATCGATCATTCGGACATTGTTTCCGATTTGATGTACGGCAGCAAAGTGCTGCTTTCTCTTACTGATCAGGATGCTTTGTGGGAAGGCGTCTCACGTGATTCGCTGGCTAAAGAAAGACAGCAGAATGTCATTACCAAACTGCATGAGATGAAAGCGGAGCACGGACTTTGGCGAATGGCAAAGCGTGTGCTCTATTTTGTGTTGGTGATTGTGGGACAGTATTTCCTGTTCCGCTTGACCAACTGGCTGTTCCGTAAACTGAAAGCGCGTATCCTACGTCTGAAAGATACGAAGATAAAACCGGTATCCATTCAGGGATATGAATTGCTGGATGCGCAGAAACAAGCGAATCTGTTAGTATTCCTGTCCAGTATCGGGCGGTATATACTGATGGGATTGCAGCTACTGTTTAGCGTACCGTTAATTTTCATCATCTTCCCGCAGACAGAAGGACTGGCATATCAACTGTTAGGGTATATATGGAATCCGATTCGCGGTATTTTTGTGGGGATTATCGACTATGTTCCCAAGTTGTTCACCATTATCGTTATCTGGTATGCCGTGAAGTATCTGGTGCGTCTCGTTCTGTATCTGGCGCGTGAAGTGGAAGCAGGACGGCTCAAAATCAACGGATTCTACCCGGATTGGGCGATGCCGACTTTCCATATCGCCCGTTTCCTGCTCTATGCATTTATGATTGCGATGATTTATCCTTATCTGCCGGGCTCCGATTCCGGTGTGTTCCAAGGCATTTCGGTATTCGTCGGATTGATCGTTTCATTGGGATCAAGTACGGTGATCGGTAATATTATCGCCGGACTGGTGATTACTTATATGCGTCCGTTCAAGATGGGCGACCGGATCAAGTTGAATGATACCACGGGAGATATTATCGAAAAGACTCCCCTTGTTACCCGTATCCGGACACCCAAGAATGAGGTGGTGACCGTACCTAACTCATTTATCATGTCGTCTCATACGGTAAATTATAGTACTTCGGCACGTGAATATGGACTGATTATTCACTCGGAAGTATCTATCGGTTATGATATTCCTTGGCGACAGGTTAATCAGATTCTGATTGATGCTGCATTGAACACTCCCGGAGTGGTAGATGATCCGCGTCCGTTTGTGTTGGAAACCTCTTTAAGCGACTGGTATCCGGTCTATCAGATCAATGCATATATCAGGGAGGCAGATAAAATGGCACAGATTTATTCGGATTTGCATCAGAATATTCAGGATAAATTTAATGAAGCCGGCATTGAAATTATGTCGCCGCACTATATGGCTGTACGGGATGGAAATGAAACAACCACTCCCAAAGAGTATCAGAAAAGTAACAATCCTTCCAATAAAGCGGGGGAAGAAAATAAACCTGAATAGTTATTACTGTCGCCGCCGTTATTGCTGTTGTGTTGTATAATGAATATCAAAACGTCCGTTAGTCAGACGTTTGCCGTTGCCGAAGGTTGCACTGATAATATTCAATTCTGGGTCGAAATGGCTTATAAAAGCTGTTCCGTCTTCCAGTTCTTCTCCTCTGAACCGTATATCGGTGAGAGTTGCTTTTTTGCCTTCTTTGGGGGATAAAATGGTGAAGTGTATGTTGATGTCAGGCTTGACGGAAACATTGACGGATAGTTTGTCCTCCTCCGGATAGTAGTGGAATGAATCATACGTCCATACATACGAGTGTCCCCAATTCAGGTATCGTCCTCCCACATAAATCCATCCGTCCATCAGACAGCCAAAGGTGTTGGCACCTGTAGTGGTGGCAGGAGGTAAAACTGTGATGTCGATCGATTCGTCTTCCGTACAGCTCCAAAAGCTGATGATGGAGAAAAGAATAAGTATATATTTCTTCATAGTGCTTTTTTTAGTGAATGTTAGAAATAATAGGATAATCCCGAAGTGATATTTATTCGTGTGAGGTTAGCATCAGCATTGCCATCGAGTTTTACAATGACCTTTTCTCCATGATAGTGGGTTCTCATTCTGAGTAGTTCGCTATACATATATTGTACTCCTAAACTGACTCCCAGATTGGGATTCAGCTTATAGGTAAGATTGGCATTGGTCAGGAGACCAATAGTAAAGGCTCTCACTTTTCGTGCTTTGCCGAATACCTCACTGTTGTTTCGTAGAATGACTCCACCGGGACCGGTTGTTACCCGGATTTGCCAATGCTTGGTGTTGGCATTACACATTCCGATTTGAGTGCCGATGAAATGAACCCATAAATGATCCTTCCCTTCCGGATGACTTCCTTTGGAAGAAAATCCGGAGTAGATTCCTCCAAAGACAAAACGTTTGAGAGGGCGGAAATTATATTGTCCATCCCAGCTTACGCCTTGTGCGAGTGTACGTTGGTAACTGTGGGTACTCAACGTGAGTGTGGGAGGGTGATGGAACATAACGCCATAGCCCGCGTGAAAAGAGAACTCGTGTCGCTCAAAATCTCTCTGTGAGAAAAGTGGAGTGTGGCAGGACAGGGTGAGTGCGATTAGTAATAGAATCGCTTTTACGGGTGTTTGATTCATCTGGATTAGTTTAGATTGTGTTTGTTATGTAGGTCGGCGGCATTGCTGCCGCTTTCCCCATTAAGAACTGTACGTGCGACTTTCACCGCATACAGCTCCGATAATTCTAAATTTAATTCTCATAAAATTAAATCGGCTCATAATCATCTTGCGATGACTTGTTTCCGATAAAGTTTTCTTCACGCACGTTGACGGGCACTTTTGAGTTTCCGCCTTTCGAAGTATTCGTCCCATGATGGGTCGAACGGATTGGCCTCGCATCTTATCTTTGTGTGTCGCTTGATTGGAATTTCTGTCAGTTGCTGTAATGTGAACTTATCCTTTATTTCTCCACATACATATTCAAAACCGAAAATCCAATTTCTGCCACCTTTTCGGATAAAATACTTCTTCCTTATCCATTTCCTTGACTTGTCGGTATGTCTGCGATATGACCATCTTTTAAGTTGATTTATTAAGATATGGTCACATCGGCAGAACACCTCCTTTGATACCACATGGCTGTAGTAGTTACCCCATCCCTTTATTATAGGATTGAGTTTCTCTATCAGCTCCTGCTGGGATGATGCCTTACCTTTGGTCAGCACAACCTCATGCAGCTTGTCAGTGAAACGTTTCTGACTTTTCTTTGACGGCTTTATTAACAATGTGCCGTTGTACTTCCGGACATTGAAACCTAAAAAGTCAAATCCGTCACTGATATGTGTTATCAGTGTCTTCTCATCGGATAGGGTAAGTCCTCTTTCCTTTAGAAAAACTGTCAACATTTCCTTTATTTCAAGTAACGTTTTCCTTTTGTCAGCAGTGACAATGAAGTCATCCGCATATCTTACGAGATTGACTTTGGGGCAGTAAAGTTTTCCATTGACATAACTTGCCTTGTACTTCTCTTTGAGCATCCTTTCCATGCCGTCAAGAGTTGCATTTGCAAGTGTCGGTGAAATAATGCCGCCCTGTGGTGTCCCTTCAATAGTCGGTTGAAGCAGTCTGTTGAATACAACTCCACTTTTCAGCCATTTTCTTAATATCTGCCTGTCGATTCGTACGTTATCGAGAAGCCATTCATGGCTGATATGGTCGAAGCAGCCTTTTATGTCTCCCTCCAATATCCATTCGGGAGAGCAATCCCTGCTTAGCCATCTGTGAAGCGCATCTATCGCATCTGCCGTACTTCTGAACTTTCTGAATCCGTAAGAGTTTGCATCCGCTTCACTTTCCGTTATGGGTTCCAATGCCATAAGATACAGTGCCTGCATGGCTCTGTCTTTCATGGTCGGTATTCCCAACGGTCTTGTCTTGCCGTTTGCCTTAGGTATGTTAACTCTTTTCAATGGGAGGGCTTTATATCCTCTCCGTGTCAAAGAACGTATAGCTTCTATTTTATTGGCATCGGTATCCCACTTTATGTGGTCAACCCCTGCCGTGCGTTTACCTTTATTGGAGGTCACTTTCCTTACTGCCAATGCCTTGGCTTCGAACGAAGTGACAAGCAGGTGCTGCAAGGCTTTAACCTTGTTGTACCTCTTTTCTTTATGAGCCTTTGCTATTCGGACTTGCAGCTTTCTGACCTTTCGTTCACATTTGGAGAAGTCAATGCTTTTCCATGTTGTGTTACGCTCGGCTGAAGATGCACACTCGGCTTTCGCCTTGCTCCTTTGCTGTTTCTTCATTTCGTTAAAGTTCTACAATCGTTTCACAAAGAATTACCCTGCGGAAGTCTGCCTGCTTTCGCATGAGGTGACGTTTAAACCTCTATCTTCCGCATTACACGGAAGCGTTCGCTTTCTCCGCAATCCTTTACCCGCACATCATTCGGCTTCTCTTGCGATTGGCTTACCTGCCCGATAAAGGACAGGAGAGATACGGGCTTACCAAGTTCCGTACAAGTAACTTACGACCGACTTAAAGTCCGCCCATCCACCGGCAGTGCTGCATCCGTGTAGTCCTGAAAAAGAGAGAACTATCCTGACTGCCCGCCATTTTGGCTATAGCTTGTAAATATCCGTAAGCTATTCTTTTGTTACGATGGTGCAGCGGTTCACATACGTTACTCATATCGGTCAGCCTAACAGCCTATACATTGGATATTTCTGCATAGAACCATATTGTCAAGAGGGCTTCGCACCAAACAATTACTCGTAAAGCACGCCTCTTTAGGCTACTGTTGACGGAACAACAGGTTCAGACATTATGCTGAACAATTACTTGTACGACTTCTTGTCGCACCATTTTCTGCAAAAATACAAAAAGTTAGATTAGGAAAGAGGAATTGTTCATACTCTTATGCAGTCATTTCTTATCAAATGTAAAGTGAAAGCTCCTGCTGTCTGCCTAATTTTGCAGTCTGATTTTAAAATAGAAAGATATGAATTGGATAATATTGATTATTGCCGGACTCTTTGAAGTCGGCTTCACTTTTTGTCTGGGTAAGATAAAAGGAGCAACGGGTGCTGACTTTTATTTATGGGGAGCGGGGTTTGTAATCTCTGTAACCTTAAGTATGTACCTGTTGGCAAAGGCTGCGCAAACATTACCCATCGGCACTGCATATCCTGTTTGGACGGGAATAGGGGCAGTGGGAACCGTATTGGTCGGTATTCTGTTTTTTCATGAACCGGTCACTTTGGGGCGTTTGTTTTTTATGACGACTTTGATTCTTTCAATCATAGGATTGAAACTGATGTAATTTGAAATGGACCGGTACGAAAGATATTACCACAACTCTACAAATACTAATCCTTTGGAGGAAAGTGCGTTTTAGTAGGAATTATTTTGGTTGATAGAATAAATTCATATATTGGCAGAATATATGGGCGTATCTCGCCGATAACTAAATTATTATTCTATTCACCATTATCGATTAAAAAATGAAATCTACAGATTCCGAACCCCAAGGAGTCGGTATGGAACTGGAACAGTATCGTACCCGGCTCGAGCAAATGATTGAAGAGAAGTCTAAAGACCTGATTGTCATTCAGGAAAATCTGGAAGTAACCAACCGACGGCAGGCATTGTTCATCAAGGTACTGTAAATTCTGCAACTGGAACCGGACATACCTACAGCTATGAATATGGCACTTGCCGAAATTGGACGTTATACTGGTGTCGACCGTTTGGCAACGTGGGAGAATCATCTCGACGGAGTAACGTATGGCTGCACCTACGAATGGTGTAACGAGGGTATCGAGTTTGCTATAGATTATCTGCGGAGTATGACCATTGAAGCGGGAAAATCCTGGTTCGATATGCTTGAAGAAAACCATATCATCTGTACGTCTGATATTTATTCACTTGATCCTTTTATAACTTAAATGCTCAAAGTGCAAGGCGTGAAGGTCATCGCTGTCTTTCCTTTGTCACAGTTGGGGGTGCATTTCAGTTTTCTTTCATTTAACTTCTGCTGGAAGAAACAATGGGATGAAAAAGATGTGGAATTGATGGGGCAGATTTTGCAGATTGTGTCTACCGCTACAAAGCGCTGGCAGGTCGAAACATCCCTGTAACAATCGCAGCGTACGATGCAAAAGGTATTGGACCATATCAATGCTAATATTTTTGTTAGCGATTATGAATCTCTGGAGGTGCTTTTTGCAAATAAACCTTTCAGGGAAGAAGCCGGGCAGGTTCCGGAAAGGGTGACATGCTGGAAAATGCTGAATGCGGGACTGGATGGGGCATGCACACATTGTCCGAAAATTGCCGACCGCAAACTCACAGGTGTTATCTCCATTCGCAAGCACGTGGGACTGGAACTGATTGAAGCGAAAGAGAAAGCCGAAGAATCCGACAGGCTCAAATCGGCATTTTTTGCCAATATGAGTCACGAAATACGTACTCCTCTCAATGCTATCGTAGGCTTCGCGGGTCTGCTTGCTGAAACTGATGAGATAGAACTGCTTTAAGCATATATGTCGCTGGTGCAGGAGAATAACGAGCTGCTGCTCAATCCTATTTCCGACATTCTGGATATTTCCAAGATTGAGGCCGGCACGATAGAACTTACTACCTGGTGGGTGGATGTACCTCAACTTTGTCGGGAAGTGATTACTACTTTCTCACATAAGAAACATGATGGAGCAGTAGAACTGCGTTTTGACGAAAGTTTGTCGCAGATCGTGATTGATGCCGACAAGAACCGGATCATGCAGGTACTCTATAATTTCATGGCCAATGCTCTGAAATTTACCACCAAAGGATCGATCATCCTTTCTTATACGTTGAATGATGACGGCCAGGTGCGTTTTTGTGTAACGGATACGGGTAAGGGTATTCCAGCTGAACAGTGTCATGTTTGGTGAGGGCGCACAACGGCAGTGAGGTCATAGAGCTTTTTAACGCCGAAACTCCCGATCTCATCTTTATGGATATGAAAATGTCGGGTACAAACGGAATAGATACAACTATTCTGTTGAGATGAATCGGAGAGAATTTAAATATGAATATTAGCTTTAAGATGATATTAAAAGAATGAGATACTCCTGTGAAAGAGTGATTTCATTCTTTTTTCATTTTTATTTTTTCCTCTGATTAATTTGCATCTTTCAATATATTATCCGAATATTGCAGAGCAGAAAAAACAGATTATGATTCCAATCGATGAAAAATACATTATAAAAAAGTTGAAGGCTGGGGATAATGAAGCATATAAGTATATATATGATTATCATTATGTTGCTCTCTGTAAACTTAGTTATTATTTTCTGAAAGATAAGGTACAGGCTGAAAGTATAGTGAATGATGCCATTTTTCATCTGTGGGAAATCAGGGATAAATTAGAACTTGTACCTCCCTTACGGAATTACCTGATTGTAGCGGTGCGTAATAAATGCCTGAATTATTTAGCTCTTAAACAACAGGAGATGGAAGTACATTTCTCTACCATTGAACGGGCAGGCATTCAATTACAAAATATCATATCCGACACTCAACAACCTTTAGGTAACCTGTTAAAAGAAGAATTGGAGTCTAAAATTAAAGAATCTGTCAATAAACTACCACCGGTTTGCAGGCAAGTATTCATCATGAGCCGCTTTCAGGAGATGACTTACGAAGAAATATCACAGAAGCTGGGAATTTCCATCAATACCGTCAAGTATCACATTAAGAGTGCGTTAGTAGTACTGAAAAAAGAACTGGGAACTTTTTTATGTATTATTTTTGCTTTTTATCCTACCCTCCTATAATAAAAAACTGTAGTATATATAAAGGCACTATTTTTATGAATGAACAATCGCTACATACGGATACAGTCAATGATTGGATTATCGGCTATCTCACAAATAGTCTGACCCAGGAAGAAATGCAGTTGTTGCAGGATTGGCTGAATATTTCGGAAGAAAACCGAAAGTATTTTTCCGATATGCAAGAAGTCTGGATAGCCGCTTCAGACGAAGCCGATGAGTTGAACTTCAATAAAGAACAAGCTTATCAATTATTTTTAGAACATACCGGGTCCTCTGTAAAACGGCCGGAAAAACGGAAAGCATTTCACATACGCCCGTGGATGTATGCTGCTGCCATGGTTATTATTGTTTTTGTGTGTGCAACAATCGCTTTTCAGAGTGGAAAGAGAGTACTCCAAAACCAGTTGACACGTATTACTGTTGAGGCTCCTTATGGTTCAAAGACTAAGTTGTATCTTCCCGATGGGACGTTAGTTTGGCTGAATGCAGGTTCTAAGATGAGTTATGCACAAGATTTTGGCATCAATGAGCGTGCTTTGGATTTATCGGGAGAAGCCTATTTTGAAGTTACTAAAAATAAAGAAACACCTTTTAAAGTACACACAGAAGAGCTGGATGTAAAGGTATTAGGTACTAAATTTAACTTTCGGAACTATAAAGACGATCTGGAAGCTAAAGTATGCCTTCTGGAAGGAAAAGTAGCCTTGAACACTCTGCAAAAAGAAACGGTACTTCATCCGAACCAACAGGCATTATTGGATAAGAAGACCGGAAAACTATCTGTTTCTGCTACAAAAGCTATCCATAGTGTTGAATGGACAAATGACCGTCTTTATTTTGACGAAGTACTGCTTTCGGATATCATTAAAGAATTGGAAAGAAGTTATGATGTGAAAATAACCGTTGCAGATGACACTTTGAATACAATTCGTTTTTATGGAAACTTCCGTAAAAGAGAGCAAAGCATTCAGGAAATTATGAATGTATTGTCATCTACAGATAAAATGACTTATACCATTAATGGAAAAAATATTGTGATCACACTTCCCTAATGAACAAATGTTGAACCTTTAAAACTTAAAGAAATATGAAAAGCCATTTAGAAAAACATGATTAACCTCTCTTGATAGAAACATAAAAAGGTCAGGTTCCTTTTCCATCCCCTGACCTCTTGCCTTTCTATCTTAAAAGCCACAGTGACTTTAATTGATGAAAGCTTAGGCAAATATAAATAAATTCCTAAACTTCTCATCCTATTTATCAATTATTTATCCATTGACTTATGAAAAATAAGAAGAAAGTCTTTTTCATGGTCCTGCTCTTGCTATGCTTTCATCTGAGCTTATTTGCCCAGCATATCAGCTTGCAATTGAGGAACGTAACGGTAAAGCAGGCCATCGAAACAATACAGAAGCAAAACGGATATTCATTTGCATTTGCAGCAAGCGATCTGAATACAAAAAAGATTGTGACAGTGTTAGCCAAAGATTTGCCTATTGAAAAGGTTGTAGAACAAGTCTTGGCGGGGCAGGATGTCAGCTATACGATCCAGGGGAAAGATATTGTCATAAAGAAGAAAGGCAGTCAGCCCGTACAGCAATCCTCCAAAAAGTACACTATTAACGGAATAGTAAAGGATATGTCGGGCGAGCCGGTTATCGGTGCCAATATCAAAGAAAAGAATGGTACAACTGGTACGATCTCCGATATGGACGGCAAGTTTCAGTTGGCGGTCAGCGAGGGGAGTATTGTGCAAGTATCCTATCTGGGGTTTCTGACACAAGAAGTGAGCGTGAAGAATAAGAATTACTTGACGGTCATACTGAAAGATGATACGCAGACACTGGACGAAGTGGTTGTGGTTGGGTTTAGTACGCAGAAAAAGATAAACCTGACAGGTGCGGTAGAGAATGTATCATCAGATGTATTTGAAAATCGTCCGGTGGCTAATGTCACACAGATGTTGCAAGGAGCTGTCCCTAATCTGAATATTTCGCTTGCCGACGGTAAACCTAATCAGTCCGCTTCATATAATATCCGCGGTGTGACATCTATCGGAGCGGGTGGTAGCGCACTGGTCTTGATAGACGGTGTAGAAGGCGATCCGGCCATGCTAAACCCGAATGATATAGAAAGTGTGTCCGTATTGAAAGATGCGGCTTCGGCAGCCATTTACGGTTCACGTGCTCCGTATGGTGTTGTCCTGATTACAACAAAAGATCCGTCGAAGCAAAAAGATAAGTTTACTATCAATTATACGGGAAACTTCTCTTATGAGACTCCGTATGCTATACCGGACGTGGTTGATGATGGTTATGTTTGGGCATATTTGTTCCGTGAGGCAGAATTTAATTATCGCGGGATAGAACCTACCAGTATTAACAAGTCGCAACCTTTCTCAAAAGAATGGTTGGAAACTTTCCGGCAGAGAAAGTTGGCAGGCAACACATTGCAGGCAGCAGTTGGACCTGACGGAAAGTATACTTACTACGGGAATGAAGATTACTATGATGCACTTTATAAAGATCATACATTTGCACAGTCACACAATGTATCTGTCAGCGGTTCGAACGGGAAAATCAGTTACTACACTTCCGCCCGTTTGTACGATTACGATGGTCTGTTCAATTATAACTCGGACACCTACCGTACAATGAATATGCGTACCAAAATCAGTGCACAAGTATTCGACTGGTTGAAAATCTCTAATAACATAGACTATACTCATGATAAATATACGCAACCATTGGGTTATGTAGAGCAGAATGAAGGTCTGGTTTGGAAGGCGATCAATATGGAAGGACACCCGTCCGAACCTATCTTCAATCCGGACGGAACATTGACGCACTCCGGAGCACGTTCTGTCGGCGGGCTGGTGACAGGGGATAACTGGATAAAGCGTACAACAAAAACGTTGAAAAATACGACTACTCTGAATATTACAATGCTGGACAACAAATTACGTTTTACCGGAGACTTTTCTTTCCGTACGAGGGATTTTATAGAAGATAAAAAGACCACTGCCGTTCCATATAGCGATTATGAAGGAGTAATTAAATACCTCGGAGTACCGGAAACTGACGATAAAATGTCCGAAAAAGTGCAACAGACCACTTATATATCCACCAATGTATATGCTGAATATGAGAATACATTTGCAGGAAAACATTATTTGAAGGCTTTAGCAGGATATAACTATGAACAACAGGATTACAAAGCAATCTCTTCGGAGCGAAATGGCCTGTTAATGCCTGATGTGGAAAATATAAACTTTGCTATGGGAGATAATATGTCTATAAAAAGTGATGGTAACCGTTGGCGGTATGCCGGGGCATTCTTCCGGTTGAACTACTCTTATGATAATCGTTATCTATTCGAGGTGAACGGGCGTTATGACGGTTCTTCGAAGTTTCCCGACAATTCGCAGTGGGGATTTTTCCCTTCGGCTTCGGCAGCATGGCGTTTCTCGGAAGAGAAGTTCTGGAAAGTAAATCCTGATATTATCTCCAATGGAAAACTGCGTGTCTCTTATGGTGCATTAGGGAATAGCAATGTGAAGCCGTACTCTTATCTGGAGAAGTTTGCATTGAAGACTTATTCCACTACCGGCTCATCGAGCGAAGGTCGTTATCTTGACGGTAAGGCACAGTTGCGTTACACGCTCAATCCCGCTCAAATTCCTGATAATATTGGTTGGGAAACCTCACGAACCATTGATGCCGGTATCGATCTGGGATTTTGGAATAACAAGATTACGCTGTCTGCCGATTATTATGTACGTAAGACCGCTAATATGTATACGGTGGGTCCCACGCTTCCCGATACGTTCGGGGCATCATCACCCAAAGGAAACTATGCCGACATGAGTACCTATGGCTACGAAATTTCATTGGGGTATAATGATTCGTTTCGTTTGGCAGGCAAACCGTTCAACTTCGGCATTAAAGCAACCCTTGCCGACTATCACTCGGTGATAGACAAATATAATAATCCGAAACGTGATTTGGATGATTATTATGTAGGTCAGCGTATCGGTGAAATTTGGGGATTTGTCTGTAATGGATTATTTCAGTCACAGGAAGAAATTGATGCAGCCTTTGATGGAAAAGGCTACAAAAACAACCTGATGCAGACGTCTGTCAATTACATTACTTATCCGGGTGATATGCGCTTCGAGGACTTGAACAACACTGGTACTATTGATAACGGAGCCAATACGGTAGACTCACCGGGCGACCGGAAAATTATAGGAAACTCCGAACCGCGCTACATCTATACCCTCTCGTTTAGTGCCGACTGGAATAATTTCTTCCTGTCAGCCATGTTCGATGGTGTGGGAAAACAAGACTGGTATCCCAGCGGTGAGAGTTCTTTCTGGGGACAGTATAACCGTCCTTACAACCAAGTCCCGGTGTGGCACTTGAATAACTACTGGACCAAAGACCGCCCTGATGCCTATCTGCCGCGTTATTCGGGTTACTATAACCCCTTATATAAAGGTACGGCTAATACACGCTACTTGCAGGATGTATCTTACTTCCGGCTCAAAAACTTGCAGTTTGGTTACAATTTGCCAAAGAAATGGATAGCAAAAGCCGGTTTCTCTAAAGTGTCCGTCTATTTCTCGGGAGAGAACTTATGGTCATGGTCTCCACTCTACCGTCACACGAAAGATTATGATGTGGCAGTGATAACGAAAGGTTCGGATAATGACCTGACTTCAGGTGACAAAGGAGACGGTTTCAACTATCCGACGATGCGGAATCTCAGTTTAGGAATATCGATCACTTACTAAATAGAAACAAATAAGATATGAAAAGATTAAGTAATATACGTAATATCCTGCTTCTGTGTGCAACGGTGCTGTTAGGTAGTTGCGATTTGACGGAGACGATGCAGGTGGAAGCTGACAAAGCAATGGTTTTCGGTAGTGAGTCCGGATTGCGCCTTTATGCCTATTCCTTCTATCGGGCGTTGCCGACCCTTTTCACTGGTTATCAGCAGGACGAAATGTGTGATATTGCCGCTGTCCGGCAGACCAATGTCTTTATTCAGCAAAACGCGTACAATTCGGAAACAGCTACCAACTGGTCGTGGGGAACCCTGCGGAACATCAACTATTTTATTGATGGTTGTCATTCGAAAGAGTGCACGGTGGATGCGGCTACCCGTGATAATTATCTGGGCATCGCCCGTTGGTTCCGTGCCTGGTTCTATTATGATAAGTTGACCCAATATGGAGAAGTTCCTTGGTTTGCCAATGAAATTCAGTCCTATCAGTATGATGTCATGTATAAAGAACGTGACAGCCGGGATATTATCATCAGAAATATGATTGAGGACCTTGATTTTGCCTACGAACATATTCAGGTAACTTCTTCCGTAAATAGCTCCACGCTAACCAAATGGGCTGCAGCCGCACTCAAATCCCGTGTATGTCTGTTCGAAGCCGCTTATCGCCGTTATCACAAACTTACAGGTTTGGAAATCACTCCCGAAGAACTCTACCGGCACGCTGCCAGTGCAGCCAAGTTGGTAATGGATAACAGCGGACTTTCATTGAATACGGCAACGGGTACAAAAGGAGCTTACCGCGATTTGTTCTATCTGGAAGCACCCATAACATCTGAAGTAATTCTGGCGGTATGTGCCAATAGTGCATCCGGAATCTACGGTACTCAAAATTACTGGTATAATTCACTTTCGTATGGTAAAGGCTGGAGTCTGGTTCGTCCGTTCGTTAATACCTACCTGAAACTGGATGGTACTCCGTTCACTTCCGAAACAGGCTATGAAACCAAGAACTTTGTGGAAGAGATGAAGAACCGCGACCTGCGTTTGGCACAAACCATCCGCGGACTGGATTTCAAACGTGACGGAAAAGCTGTGGTAGCTGATATGACGGTTTGCCTGACCGGTTATCATGTGATTAAGTATTCTCTCGATGATACGAAATACGATAACAATGAAAAGAACAACAACAGTATTCCGCTGTTGCGCTATGCCGAAGTGCTACTTAACTATGCCGAAGCGCAAGCCGAACTGGGCGGGCTTACTGATGCCGAATGGAATACTACCATCGGAGCTCTGCGTCGACGTGCAGGAATTACAGGTGGAACGGAAAAGCTCCCTGCAACCGCAGATTCTTATTTGCAGCAGATGTTTTATCCGAATATCACAGATCCGGTCTTGCTGGAAATCCGTCGTGAACGTGCCATTGAATTGGTGGCCGAAGGTATGCGGTTCGATGATTTGCGCCGTTGGAAATGCGGTGATCTGATAGAGGAGCTGCCTTGGACAGGAATGCACATCAGCGCATTGAATGTGGATATTGATTTGAATGGTGACGGAACTCCTGATTGTTACTTTACTGACAACGGTACTCAGTCGTCCAATAAAGATTGCAAAACAGTGAATGTAAAGAATGAAACAGGACTTTATGCCACAGTAAATGCGGCAGGTGGATACGATTTAAAGTATAATCCCGGTACGGGAAACCGCGTTTGGTATGATGATGACCGTCAGTATCTTTATCCTGTTCCGGCGCAGGTAATCCGCGACTATGAGAGTGCCGGATATAAACTATCACAGAACCCCAATTGGAATTAAAATATAAAAAGATTTAGTATGATGAAATTTAACCAGATATTGCCTGTAATTGCTATCTATGTTGTAGCGTTAGGCGGATGCAGTAATACTACTCCTGATTATTCGGAATTTTATAAAGATCCTGAAACGGTGAAAGAGGAAGATCCGTCTCTGGATGACAACCAGATTAAAGTTATGTCGTTTAATATCCGGTATTACAATACCAATGATACGGGGGATAAGTCATGGGATGCCCGTACGGCAGCTTTTATTCCGATGATTGAAGAGCAGAAACCAACAGTGATCGGTATGCAGGAAGCACGTCCGCCACAGTTGAAGTGGTTGGAAGAGAACTGGAAGGATTATGGATATATCGGTAAAGGACGCCGTGCCAACAATGCCAACAATGATGAGTTTGTTCCCATCTTTTATAGAAAAAAGGCTGTTGAACTTGTCAAGTGGGATTGTTTCTGGCTTTCCGAAACTCCTGATGTACCGGGGTCTCAAGGTTGGGATAATACAGTTCCGCGTGTGGCAACGTGGGCAATCTTCAAGCACATTGCTTCCGGCAAGAAATTCTTCTTTATCAATACGCACATTGATGTAGGCTCTACCATCGCTCCGGGCAAGTCAATGGAAGTCATTGTGAATAAAATGTCGGAACTCAATCCGGAAGGATTGCCCATGTTGCTCACTGCCGACTTTAACAAACAGATTGACAGTGATATCTTTAACGGAGTTAAAACATTCATGACGAATGTCCGCTTATCGGCTCCGGTCACAGACTCGAAATACTCTTATACCGGATTTGGCACTGCTAATCCTTACATTGTGGATCATATCTTTTGTACAGGCTTTAAGGCGTTGAAATTCGAGACAATAGATAAGGTATATCAGAATATCACTTATATTTCAGATCATTATCCTATCGTCGGTAAGTTGGAATACGTGAAGTAATGAAACGATCATCTAAAATTACAGAAACGCAATGAAAAGAATCATATATTTATTGATAGCTGCTGTCGGCCTGTTAGTGGGGTGTAACCCTGCAGAAGAGGCATGGGTGCAGGCTGGATTCACTACAGATAAAGAATCCTATGAGATTGGTGATTTGATTACCCTAACGAATACGTCGACAGCGGAGAATGCCCAGATTGCAGTCTGCAAATGGGAATTTATGGGTAAGGTGTCCTATGAACTGGCTGCTCCCGAACCATTTAGCGTGGAAGAGGGCGGAGACTATCTTTTTCGTCTGACTGTTACCTCGGATCACGGTTCAATGAAATCAGTATTTGAAAAGACAATTAAAATAATAGACGACGGTATTCGCCCTACGGCAGATTTCAGCTGGCTTCCCGAACAAATTGTAGCGGGTGAGGAAGTGGTATTTACGGATCAGTCGAAAGCGGCGGAAGGATGTGAGATTATTAAGAGAGAATGGACTTTCGGTGCTATCCTTTCAACGGGGGAAAATCCGACAGTGACTTTCGGTTCGCATGGGAAAATAAATGTATCGCTGACGGTAACGGACAATAAAAAACGGAAAGATACTAAGACTGTCACAGTTGATGTAGCCAAGAGTGCCGGTAGCCTTGGGGTATTATGGGCTCACTCTTATGATGAACAGGGAGTGGTAGTTGGCACTTCTCCGGCAACAAGTGCGGATGGTGAGTATGTTTATGTTTCTTCCAGTAATTATAATCTGGTTTGTTTCACCAAACTTGGTGAACGGGTTTGGGGATTTGATTGCGGACAAAACAATGAACCGAATCGTGGCTCCGACTATCAGCATCCGACCCCTACGGTGGATTCCGATGGAGTGGTTTATGTGGCTGTCGGAGATAACACTTCCAAAGCGGATGCGGCTAAGTCTGCCAGTCTTTATGCGGTGAAAGGTGGTGCGGATGGTGGAACGCAGAAATGGTTTACTTCGATTGGTGCCAAATCGAGTATGCGTCCTTTCGGTGCTCCGGTTGTTACGGATCGGTATGTGATGATTCTGACAAATTCAGCTCCGAGCACGGATGGTATGCATTTCCGTATTTATGATAAGACATCCGGTGTGCTGCAATATGCAGAGAAGACATCTTCTGGAAGTTATGGCGGTTGTGTGGGATTAAAAGATGGCAGGGTGCTTGTCAACACAGGTCAGAGTGGAGGCCGTTCGTATGGTACACACATCTTCTTCCCGAAAGGCAATAGCTGGAGCAAGTCGACCAATGAGCAAAATTATGCTCCGAATGACCAGCCTAATGGTAGCCAGATCGCTGTCGGTGCGGATGGAAAAGCATATATCCTTTGCCTTAATTTGGGAGCCCGCATATCTACCAATGAGACCAAAGCATTAGTCTATTGTTATGATACCAAGAAAACGACCGAAGGTAATGTTTCGGCTCCTGAATGGTACACTGCTGTCAAAGGGGAAAATAAACAAACCGGTTATGGCTTGGTTGTTGATGGAAATGGGGTTGTGTATGTAGCTACTGACAAATATATTACTGCTATTTCCTCTACAGGCTCCGTTCTATGGGCAACGGAAGTGGCAGGCACTGCTTATGGTGTTCCGGCTATAGATAATGAAGGTTATATCTACTATAATGATACGGAAAAAGGTTCTTTGGTGAAGCTTGAGCCGGCTACAGGAAAAGCAATTGCTTCGCTCCAACTTGGAACTGGGTTGCAATCTTCTCCTACCATATCTGCTGATGGCATTATCTATGTGACCGGTATGCTGGAAGGAAAACCAACTCTATTTGCTGTTGAAGGCGCAGCGACAGGTTATGCAGCCAATGCGTGGTCGCAGATGGGCGGTAATCCGGGTAAGAGCGGATATATGTATTAGTTTTTTTATCCATACAGACTTTTAGTTAGCATGTTTCTTTTTTCGTCGGAGCGGGTTTTGCCTTGTTCCGATGAGAAAAGACTGGCTATGCATTCATAAGAAGCTTATAAAATACAGATAAAATGAGAAAAAGGAACTTTTTAATATTCCTGCTGTTGGGCGGGTTGTGGCCTGTTATTGGTCTGTTCGCACAAGATGCCTGGAAAATTACTGCAGAACAAATTGACCCCCAATCCTATTATGGAATAACTGTAGCTAATGGTATGTTGGGGTTAGTCTCTTCTCCCGAACCTTTGAAGGTTTCCCGCGTCGTGTTGGGAGGAGTTTATGATATTTATGGTAAGGGGAGAGTAAACAATTTCCTGCATGGCATCAATATGCTTGATACGGAATTGCAGATAAACGGTTCTACGGTGAAGGCTTCCCAGATATCCGGTTACAAACAGACTTTGGATATGCGTCGGGGAGTGTTTTGTGGAGAATTTGATTATAAATCACTGGCCCGTGTTGAATATCAATATACATCATTGCGTCATTTGCCTTATTCATGTTTGTTGCGTGTGCAGATCATTCCGAAAGAAAACATAGAAGTATCCGTAGCGAATATAATGACGGTACATGAGTCACTGCGTAATCCGCAGGAATATTACAACCGGATTTTCAATGGAAAGACAGCGATTGACCTCTGCACGTCAGTAGCAAAATCTCCGGTCCGGGAATTTGAAATCGGGGCTTGTTCATCGTTTGTCTTCGATGCCTCCTTTCCTCATCCGGAAGTCTGTCATCGAAGTGCACGGGGAGTCGGGGTACATACGCAAGAGTTTACGATCCGTTTACAGGCAGGTCAACCCTATACTTTTTCGATTATAGGGACGACGCTTTCCTCTGTCACTCATGCCGATGTCAGGAATGAGGTGGAACGGTTGACGGCATTTGCTGCGGTAGAAGGTGTCGAACGGTTATGGAGTAAGCACGAGGCTGCATGGGACAAGCTTTGGGAAAGCGATATTGTGATTGAGGGCGATCTTCAGTCGCAACAAGACATTCACAGTATGCTTTATCACACGTATGCTTTTGTGCGGGAAGGTTCGGGATTATCCTGTTCTCCGATGGGGCTTTCGGGTTTCGGCTATAACGGACACGTGTTTTGGGATGCTGATACGTGGATTTTTCCGGCTTTGTTACTACTTCATCCCGAATTGGCGGAATCAATGATAGAGTATCGTTATCAACGTCTGGACGCAGCCAAGCATAATGCTTTTATGCATGGCTACAAAGGAGCAATGTATCCATGGGAAAGTAGTGATAAGGGAAACGAGGATAATACGGTAACCAACATTTATGGTCCTTTCGAAAATCATATTACAGGAGGTGTAGCTATGGCAACCTGGCAATATTATTCAGTGGTGCAGGATTTGGATTGGCTTCGCCAAAAGGGATTTCCCATCATTAGTGCCGCTGCCGATTATTGGGTGAGCCGTTCGGAACCGAATGAAGCAGGAGAGTATGAAATCAGGAATGTGATTGGGGCGGATGAATGGAATCAGAATCCTCAAGGGGGAAAGAACGTGAATAATAATGCTTATACAAACGGTGTCGCAAAATCTACTTTGGAAGCTGCCTGCAGAGCTGCCAAACTATTAAATGTAAAATCAGATCCTATGTGGACGACTGTGGCGGAGAAACTTCGTTTCCGGAAACTTGCCAATGGAGTAACGGCAGAGCATGATACCTATGACGGGGCTATAACGAAACAAGCTGATGTCTGCCTGTTGGCGTTCCCGTTAAAGCTCGTTACAGAAAAAGAGCAGATCCGAAAAGATCTCGAATACTATCTTCAGACTGTTCCGAGAAAGAAAACACCTGCCATGTCGAAGTCCATTTACTCCATTTTGTTTACTCGATTGGGAGATCGTGAACGTGCATGGCATTATTTTAGAGATTCCTATTGTCCCAATCTGAATCCGCCATTCCGGGTGATAGCCGAATTTGACGGTGGTACGAATCCCTATTTCCTGACAGGGGCAGGCGGTGTATTGCAGTCCGTACTAATGGGATTCGGTGGACTGGATATTACGGATAAGGGAATTGTTGCCGGAAAAGGAGCAATCCCTGATGCATGGAAATCTCTGACTTTGAAAGGAATAGGGAAAGAGAAAAAGAATTATATCATTAAATGAATTGACAGGATATACAATATGGTTTTGCAACAACAAACCGATGTGCAAATATGGGGGGCATCTTCTAAGAAAATGATTGTTAACAATGCCTTTTTAGCAATGGATGAGATCGAATCTTCTCTTCATTCTAAGTTGATCGAATCTTTGCTATAAGTATGGAAGGTATCCAAACTCTCGTTTTATTCAAAAGAGTTCGGATACCTTTTATTTAAGTTTGTTTATTTACTGCTTTTTTACTTGTTGCTCTTTGATTATTATTCTACACCATTATGCTTTCTACAATACAAATGCCGCTATTTCAGGTGACAAAGCAATACTCTTGTCTTCGCAAAAGACGATGAAGTTTGCGTTATACAATGCGTTAAGTATCTCATTGTACGTTGTTTTTCCTAGGCCTTCGAGACGTTTCAGTCTACCCCATCCGTATTGGTAGGTGAATTGTAGAAGTTCTCGCACGGTTGCTATTTCCAGTTTGTGCAGAACATTGCATGCGCGTTCGTTGAAAAGTCGTCTTATAGGGATATTCGTAGGATTATCCGTGTTGTATTTACCAAAAAGAGACGCCATTGTCCGGTTGCGGTATGTAGCGATTCTTTCTGTATTTTCACTTAATTTTTTGAGGATATTGCTGTAAGCCTCCATTGTTTCCTGATAAGTCATGTTTTGCCGTACTGCTACGCGTGAGATCGGTTCGCCAGTGGAGATGGCCAGGAATATTTCCCGTTGAGTGTCGTTGGTAATCAGTTGTCCGAGCTCTTGCACGATGATATGAAAAAGCGGTTGGTGAAGGCTTTGGGTTTTTAAAAGGAACAGTTCGTCGTCGAGGTGGGAGAGAATGATCTCGCACTCCATCTTTTTCTCTTTGATTAATTTTTCCAGGGACTCTTTATTCAGTCCTTTGGTTTGATGAGTGTCCAAATAGGAAATCAGACTATCGTCGTCCAGCATTATGACATTGTCGATGGTTGAGGAAGTGATGTAACCTAAGTTTATCCAATTTCGGAGAGTGGATTCTGCAATGTCGCGCTTTTCGGACAGTTGCTTGATTGTTAACCAGTTTGCCATAGAAGTAATAGGGATTAAGTTGATAATTAAATTCTTGTTTTGTTGCTTGGGAGGATTTGCAGGAAGCTAGCTATATGTGTTCACTGGCTTCGCTGATATTTTGTTTGCTGTATGATACAGGGCTGATTTTTACGGGCATGTTGGTAGATGCGGGTAGTTTCTCCGCAAGCTTTTCATGGTCATTCAGTTTGTATATCTTCCGGATGACACGGCGCAATGTTTCTTTGTTCGGTCTGTTCATACTTCTTTTGGATATTGATGACCGTCCGTGTTCTGTTGTATGTTTGGTATATACTTGTGCGATGTATACCTTAATATATAAAAGAAGCCGGACGCTGAGTTCATATTTATCCGCTAAGAGGTACTACCAATACCCACATGGTTTAATAAATATGTTCACACGCCCGACCCTAAGTCGCACGTATGAAACAGATTTATTGAAACCATGTTTTTTGTTTATAATAAAATTGGTAGTTTTCTTAGCGCAAAAAACGTTTCAATATGCCGCATTTCTCTTCGGCTTTCAAAAGACAAAGATAGATGATTTATGGAGGATAACAAAGAAATGACAAAGAATTTCCCGCTTTTGTTTTGTTCGATGAGCATAAAATATGTTTGTCCGTTTTTTCTTTTTTGTAGGCTGATCTATAATAGATATATCTGCAAACTAAAATAACCCATATTTTGTTGTCTTTATACAGTATTGAGTTTTTAGCGATAAATATATAAATAATGATGAAGATGACAAAGAACTTATTGTTAGGGATTGCTGCCGCCGTATGTGGCAGCACTTTTCAGGCTGTAGCTTGTACGGGAATCTCGCTGACATCCCGTGACGGCAGTTATGTGCAAGCCCGTACGATTGAATGGGCGCGCGGTGTGTTGCAAAGCGAATATGTGATTATTCCACGTGGCCAACAGCTCACGTCATTCACTCCTACAGGTGTCAATGGACTGACGTTTACGGCAAAATATGGGGTGGTCGGTCTGGCTGTTGTGCAAAAAGAGTTTATTGCCGAAGGAATCAATGAGGCAGGACTTTCAGCCGGACTATTTTTCTTTCCTCACTATGGTGGTTATGAGACGTATGATGCTGCACAGAACCAGCGGACACTGGCAGACCTTCAAGTGGCGGGGTGGCTGTTGTCGCAGTTTTCCACTATTGACGAGGTGAAGGCAGCCCTTTCTTCTGTACGTGTCGTAGGGCTGGAAAAGACAGCGGTAGTACACTGGCGTATCGGTGAACCGTCGGGACGTCAGGTTGTGTTGGAAATTGTAGGTGGTGTGCCGCATTTTTATGAGAATGAAGTAGGGGTATTGACGAATGCCCCCGGCTTTGAATGGCAACTTACTAATTTGAACAACTACGTCAATCTTCATCCGGGTGACGCTTCCGTGCAAAAATTGAGCGGTATTACGTTGCAGCCGACTGGTGGTAACTCCGGTTTTCTCGGCATTCCGGGCGATGCCACGCCTCCTTCTCGGTTTGTACGTGCTGCCTTTTATCGGGGGACAGCTCCTCAACGTGCTACAGGCTTTGATACCGTGCAGCAATGTTTCCACTTGCTTAACAATTTTGATGTTCCTATCGGTATAGAACATTCGCAGGGGGATATTCCTGATATTCCAAGTGCTACGCAATGGACCTCGGCTATCGACCTGACGAACCGGAAGATTTATTATGAAACGGCCTATAACAATTCGATACGTTGCATCGATTTAAAGGCTATTGATTTCTCAAAGGTAAGATATCAGTCACACCCGTTGGATAAGATACAGGAGCAGCCGGTTGAAATGGTTAAGATTCCCCGGTAAAAGATGGAACTGTATGGAGGTACTCTTGTGCAATAGTTGCTTGCATTAAGAATGTTCTCAAATAAATGTTGGTGACGTTTTTACCCTCACACCCTCACCCTATGCTTAATCCAGTTATTCATCGGGGTTACAGGTGTGAGGGTAAAGGTGAGAGTAGGTGAGGGTAACTTTTTACCCTCACCCTGATTCGTCCTGATTTGGGTTGGCTAATCTTATTCCGTTTTTACACTAATTGCTTCATTATTACCATAATATCCATTTCCCGGCACATAAATCGGTTGCATGGCTCCACCCATATTGTTCAATTTACCTTCATCGCGCAGACGCCGGATATGTCGCATAGCTGTACTTCTTGCCATTCCGCAAAGGTATTGAAAATCATATCTTCGCATGAATGGGTGGGTTTGGAAGTACTTTGTCAGTTGCAGGTCAATTTCCTCATTCGTTAGTTGGGTGAAATCCAGTCCTCCTTTGAGGCTTTTCACTTTAAGCACGCCAAATTCGTTTTTCAATGTTTGATCGGCACGAAACTGGATGGCTTTCAGTTTCACTTTAGTTGCTTTCCGTTTAGTGCCTATCGTCACAGGTTCCGTGGTGGTCAGGCAGGGATGGAAATAACCGATGCCGTCCAGATGTACCTGGCGTCCCTCCGCCAATTCCTGTCCCATGATGTGCGAAAGAGCGTCGAGCACGGCAGAGACGTCCGTCTCCGTCAGTGAGCAACGTTCCTGAATACGCCGCCGCAGTACGTCGGTCCCTGTGGAACCGTTGTATTTGATGCGCGGATGCAGGGTCTTTTTGTTTTCTCCCTGCTGTTTGTCTGAAGGTTTCGGGTCTTCATACCAATCGAATAATATTGCCATAGCTTTTGTTTGTTTTTAAAGTAACGGTTCTTGTTATGTATTCTCTTAAGTAGTAATACGTTAGCGCTTAATGTTTCTTTTGTTAAGCTCTAATGTTTTGCAAGGGCTTACCATGTGAACAAGACTGTTTACGTCTGTGGACGTTTTTATTTACAATTGATAGCCTGTTTGTTCACACGGGTAAGCCCTTGGCAACTACTAAGCAAAGATACATAAATAATAAGGCAAATGCAAATGAAATACGGGTATTTATCAGATGAAATGCTTGTTTTCCGGAAGATAAAAGCGTATCTTTACAGGAATTAAACATTTATATTTGATTGTAGAAAAAATAGACAAAAATAGGATGAAAATTACTTTAATCAGACAAGACA
>OLOD01000704.1_pt1 | contig 25394 bp, 16 predicted proteins | sample 1671921 | NCBI WGS metagenome assembly OLOD01 (sample SAMEA3136626, study PRJEB25190) | human gut metagenome | biome: human gut; feature: human-associated habitat; material: faeces | place: Austria | collected 2013
TTGCTTTCTTTCATCTTCTTGCTTTTTAGGAGTCAACCTTATTTACAAAAAGACAATAAACGAGATTTGGAAATAACAGATTGATCCGGACTGCATGTTTTCAGCGAACTGTCAGCATGCAACCCGGATCAATTATTTTCAGGATTAATAGAGAAAATGGTCTTCGCAGAAATCCATGTAAGGTACATCCAAGTAGATTCCAGCTTGTTTTACATAGGAAATCAAGTGCCGGAACAGCGGATCGAGATTCAGTAAATACGGATTTCCGACAAGAAACAGTTGTTCACGAGCCCGAGTAAGGGCAACATTCAGTTTGCGGTCAATCCGATCTCCATCTTCTTCAAAGACATTTCCGGTCAGAAAATCCAGCTGATAGCGTTTCTGAATCGTGAATCCGTAAATGATAACTTCCCGTTCGCTTCCCTGATACCGTTCAACGGTATCAATCGTGATGTCATGCAGTTCTTTTAATCCCAGGCGATCCAGCTCATGACGGATCATGGCGATCTGATTCCGGTAAGGAACAATGACACCGATACTCTTTTCCAACGAAAACGGGCGACCGTTCTTCTGATATAAATGCCAGACAGTTTCTACCATCTTGGCAATCATACAGGCTTCCGGAAGATTTGTTTTCACAGACTGGGTCAAAGGCGGTTGCGGAGAGACTACAAAGGCGATCCGTTGCGTGGCCATCAGTTTTTCCAAGCCGGAGGGCTGGTATTCATGCCAGGACAACGGTTGCTGCTGATGCAGAAGAGGTACCGGACGAAGCCGCATCTGGTAAAAGGCCTCATTGGGAAACGAGGAAATGGCCGGATGCATTCGTCCCTGTTTTTCCAGACAAAACGACAAACCGTTTTCTTCCTGCTGATACTTCAACAGCCGTTCAAACAAGGATAGGCGGCAATTGGTTAATCCGATTCCCTGTAACAGAGGATCTGTCACCGCCGAATCGGTTTCCGACTGCAACACAACTGCCGGCAATTGCTTATGATCGCCAATCAACACAAAACGGTCGATGGCATTTTCGTCGCCATGCTTCGCACTCAACAAAGCCAACAGATGTGGTTCCAGGATTTGCGAAGCCTCATCTACAATGGCCAAAGCAAACTTCTTCAGGGTAAAGATGGAGACATTGGAACTGAGATTGGTAGTCGTTCCCACAAAAACCTGTGTAGACTGGATCTTCTTCCTTATTTCCTGAATATTCTGGCATGTTTCCATCTGCCGTTCCAGCAGATAAGGTTTGTAGGCATCATCACAAGAAAGACTCATACCCATGCGGATGAAATCAATCTTTTCCTTCACCAGCTTACTGCAAATCTCATCGACCGCCCGGTTGGTATAAGAGACCAAGAGAACGGAAGCATCCGGTTCGCATAAAGCTTCTTTCAGGATATTGACCAGACCAAAAGAAGTCTTTCCGGTTCCCGGAGGACCAATCAACAGAAAATAATCCCGAGCTTGCTTGGCTTTTAATACCAGCTCGTTGAACTCCGGACATTCGCCGTTCATGCTGTAATCGCCTGTCAAACGGACAGACCGATCGATCACCGGTTTGCGCTGCCCCAACAACAACGACCGACGGTCGGCATTGGCCACTAAAAAAGCATACAGCGCCCGGAAAAGAAAACCAAAAGAAGACTCCAGAAAGTCGTGTTCCACCGCCCAACGGTAGTCTGCCGACTTGTCGAACACCGCCTGATTACGCTGCAAGGCCCGCAGACGCAATACCAGATGATCCGAATAGATGGCTTCAACCTGGCAGCGATGAACGATGGTTTTGCGGGCATCCGGTTCTTTGTCTTTCGGGTAAGCATACAGAATCACGACATCTCCCGTCCGGAAGTTCGGCAGGAAGTTATTTTCCTGCTCCGGAATACGCAAGGTAATCCGGTCGATTCCTTCGGCCGCTTCATGACTGTTCTCCAACGAAATGATTTCCAGGTCGCAGAAAATATCCCCGGTTTGTTTCTTCTCCTCCAGAGAGTTATTCCAAACGGTAGCGAAACCGCTCCCCTCTTTTTCCGCCGTTCCCACCTTCGACAGGATATGTTCCTTCTCAATAAAGGTAAAGAAACGGTAAAAGTAAGCCCGTTCCAAATCAGAGGCCTGCTGGATAGGTTCCAACAAACTGGCCAATTGCGGCTGCTGGTAACGTTTCCAGAGCGGATTATCAATCTGCCTTACATTCAAATCCTCCGGAGTCAGTCCGTCGAAAAGCGTAGCCGCGCCTCCTTCACTGCATAACAAATCCTGCTTGACCATCCGATTCCGTACTTCAATGGCTTGAAACAACAGTTCAGGAGCCGGCCCTTCTTTCATCAGTCCGTCCTCATACTTAGAATACAAGAGGAAACTGGAGATTTCATCATTCCGCAAGTTATAATTATAATGTAGAAGGGCCAAATATAAAAGCATCTGCACATAGTGTTTCTCTACATGCCGGTTTGTTCCGTATTCCCGTTTGCCGGACTTCTGCTCCATCAATACCCGCATATCTTCCTGCAATAAGTCCATACGTCCTTGCAATCCCAACATTTCGCAGAAGAAGGAAGGTTCAAGAATGATCTGGTCAAGATGCAAATCACAGACCTGATTGAATTGTTCATGAATCATTTTCTCCAGAATCTGATGCTGCATTTGTGCATCGGTATGGAAAGAAGGATCCATATCCGGACATGTTACCAGCTTCAGAGCGTTCTCGCGAAAGAAACGCTTCACACTGTCGGCATACGAAACCGACGTATCGGGATTCTTTTCATTCACCACTTCATCCAACAACTGACTGGCAAAGTTTCCCAAGAGAATCGCCCGACTGTTGGCTGCCGGTTTGATTTTATTCAGTAGATAAGTTAACGGTGTACATCCATAGGCCTCAAAACAATTGGCGATAGCTGATACATCGATCAGATAATCCGGTTCAAAGATCATCAGTTCCGCCAGATAAATATCGTCCTGTACCCGATAAGGATGAATCAGGTTCAGTTGCGCACCTTTCACCAGTAAGTCTTGCAGATAACTCCAGTTGCCAAAGTAATTGGTCTGCCGGTAACGTATCTGTATGAACTCAGTTTCCTCGGCTTCCGTCTTTCCATATATATATTCATCGTCCCACGAATCAACCAATACGCGCAAATAAGTGCCCAACGGAGACGCAGATTTAACAGCATAGCGATAAGTATCAGGCAGACAAGCAGCCAGTTCTTCCGGAATCTTTTCCTGATACAAACGGGAAACGAACTCCGATAAGGCTTTCATATCTTGCAGAAACGTTTTCTCCAGTACGGCTTCGTTGGCATCATGCAAGGAACGGCAGCGGGCACGCAAGGCGTTGATCCGCTTATAGTCCGCTTCTTCATAGCCCAATTCCTTACACAGATAATCCATCCGGGCAAACGGACCGGAGAAATCGAACGAACAGTCGCGCGTCTTTTCTTTCAGTATTTCCAGGAAAATCCGGTACAGCTCGGCATATTTCGCCCGGATATCCAGCGCTTCCTGCCGGTACAGTTCCAGTAAATCCGAATAGAAAGCATTATTCCACATAGATCATCTTTTTGGTCATTCCGCCATCAATCACGATGTTTTCGCCGTTGATAAAGTCATTTCCGTCCTGACACAGGAAGACACACATCCGGGCAATATCTTCCGGCCGCCCGACTCTTCCTGAAGGATGTTGCAGATGATCCTGACTTGTCAGCCGGTCATAATCATGTGTCGCAATCCAACCGGGAGCAATCGAATTGACAGTAATATGCCATTCCGCCAGAGAAACAGCCAACGCATGCGTCAAGGAATAAATACCTCCTTTCGAAGCCGAATATCCTTCGGTGCCTGGTTCACTCATCAAATAACGAGTTGAACAAAGATTGATGATACGCCCATAAGGATTTGGAAATGTCTGTTGCTTGCGGTGCAACGCCAGATAACGGGAAGCCACGAAGACCGGACGCAGATTGATCGACAAAATCCGGTCGAATTCTTCTACTGTTGTTTCTGTCAAAGGAGAAAACTCACTGATTCCGGCATTATTGATCAAGACATCCACATCGCCCCAGCGGTCAAACAGTTGCTGCAGACAAGACTCCAAAGCCTCTTTATCACTGACATCTGCCGGAAAGAAAAGCGCGCCGGTTTCCTTCGACGTTTCTTTTCCTCGCTCCGCATCACGATCGCAAAACGCCACCCGATAACCTTCGTTACTAAAAGCCTTCACAATAGCTTTACCGATACCCGAAGCTCCGCCCGTTACAAACACCCGGCGTTTATGTCCAGCACGATTACTTACCGGTTTCTTCGGCATCGCTTTGCGAGCTTCCAACTCTTCCATTTTCCTTTCAATATAATTATCTGCCATCTTTTTCTTGATTTAAACGGATGCAAGGTACGAATAATTTATGAGAAGTACCCGACAGCAGACGAAGGAAGCATTTCGTCTCTTCTCGTTAACGCTGTAAGTCTTTTTTGGAAGCATCGATTTCCTCCAATAGGTTTTGCTTTGGAAAAATATGTATCTTTAGACTTCCAAAAAGCAACAGACATGAAACTGATTCATACCAGCGACTGGCATTTGGGCCATACCTTATATAATTATGACCGAACAGAAGAGCAACAGGCATTCCTCCAACAACTGGCGGAAATCGTGGAGCGCGAACAGCCGGATGCTCTTCTTGTAAGTGGAGATGTTTACCATTATTCATCGCCTTCGGCTTCCGTACAGAAGATGTACACCGAAGCCATGTTGGAAATTCACCAGCGATGTCCTTCAATGACTATTGTCGTAACGGCAGGTAACCACGACAGTAGTTCCAAGCTCGAAATCACCCGATGTTTATGGGAGAGTTTCGGTTTGCACGTAATAGGTTCCATCAGGCGAGAAGAAGAAACGATTCAATGGTCGCGGCACATCATCGAAGTGACCGGAAAAGACGGTCGGCCGGTCGGCTACATTCTCCCGGTACCTCACGTTTATCCACAGAACTTTCCGAGTCCTGATCCGGAGATGAAACGGGAAGAACGGATGCCGTACTTCTTCCAGACCTTATTGGACGAGACGAAACGAATCAACACCGCAGGTCTGCCAGTCGTACTGATGGCACATCTGGCTGTAACCGGTTCTGATACGACCGGACATACCGATCTCATCGGCGGGATGGATTACTTTCCCCTGGACCAGTTGGGAACAGGTTACGATTATCTCGCTTTAGGCCATATTCATTGCCCACAAACCCTGAAAGGAAGCGACGGACGTGCCCGTTATTGTGGTACGCCCTATCCGGTAAGTTTTGATGAAACGTATCCGCATTCGGTTTCGCTGGTAACCGTTGAACCTGGGAAACAACCCGAAATCCAAGACATTCGGATCGAGAATCCGTGGCCATGCCTTACTTTGCCCTCAGAACCGCTTCCGTTTGAAGAAGCTTTGCAGCAGCTGAAAGACTTCCCCGACGACAAACGGGCTTATATCCGTCTCAATGTCCTGGCTGAAAATTATCTGTCGCCCGACTGTCAGGAACGCGCTTCCGAAGCAACCCGCGGAAAGGCGTGCCGGTATTGCTACATCAAGCTCAACTGCCTGCAGAAAGAAAGCAACGAGGAGCAGCCTCACCTCAGTATCCAAGAACTCAAACAGCAATCGCCTTTGGAAATTGCCCGCCGCTATTATCAGGAGACAACCGGCGAAAGCATGGACGACGAACTGAGCCTTCTATTGCAGGAAGCCATGAATCAGATTCACTCATCAGCAAACGAATAGACTATGAAGCTACAACAACTCATCATAAAGAATCTAGCTTCGATCGAAGAAGCTACTATTGATTTTGAGCAAGGCCCGCTGGCTGAAGAATCCATCTTCCTGATCTGCGGAGAAACAGGCGCCGGAAAGAGCACCATTCTCGACGCCATCTGTCTGGCTCTTTACAACGATACGCCCCGAATGCAACGATCGCCGAAAGAAAAATACATGGACCTGGCTCGCTCATTCTCCGACAAGAAAGAAGAAATCAACATCGATGATGTCCGTCAGCTGATGCGTCGTAACACAGCCGAAGCATGGGTAGAACTTTCTTTTATCGGGAGCAACGAGATTCCCTACGTGGCTCGCTGGTATGTTGCCAAGGCACGAAAGAAAGTGGATGGCAACATTCAGAAAGTTGCCTGGACACTTACCAACCAGAAAACAGGTGAAGAGCTGAAGAAAGTAAAGGAAGTAGAAGACGAAATCCAGCGGTGTATCGGTTTGAACTTCGAACAATTCTGCCGGACAACCTTATTGGCACAAGGTGAATTTACCCGTTTCCTTCAAAGCCGTGAAGCAGATAAGTCTGAAATTCTGGAGAAACTCACCGGGACGGATATCTATTCTCGTATCGGAATGAAAATCTACGACATTACCAAACAGAAGAAAGAAGCTTATGATCTGCAACACCAACGGATCGCCGCGACACATCTGCTCAGTGAAGAAGAAAAAGCAACTCTCCTTACTTCGTTGGAACAACTGAAGCAAGACAGCCGGCAACAGGAAGCTATCGCCAAAGAGCTAAACCGGAAACATGAATGGCTCCGACAAGAACTGGAGTATCATAAAACCCGGCAGGAACATCAAATCCAGCTGGAAACTATCGAATCCCGAATCCATTCAGATGAATATCGGGAACAAAGCCGTCTTATCCAAGAATGGGATGTAACGACGGATGCCCGAAAACTTCTCAAAGAGAACAAAGAGAGACAAGAAGAAATCACCCGACAAAAGCAGGAAGAACAGCAATATCTCCAGCAGTTCATCCGTCTTTCCGAAGGGATGTTGCAGGAAGAGGAAAAGATTCGCTCCTGGCAACAGGAAGAAAATACAATCCGGCAGTATCTGGAATCGCAGCAACCTTTCGCCGACATGTTTGCTCAAAGTCAGACTATCCTGACGCATTTGCAGAACATTCTCAACACACAATTCCACGAGAAAGAACGGAAAGTGCAGTTGGAACAGGAAAAAACTCGCCTGCCCCAACTGGAAGAAGCCTGTACCCGACAAGCCGACCTGCTGAAATCGGAAAGAGAAAAAGGAGAACAACTGGATGCCCTTCTTCAACAAATGAACCAGCAATACCAAGAGATGAATATGCCTGCCCGGCAAGCCGAATCCAAGCGATTGTCGGAACAAGAAATTCAACTCACGAAAACGGTTCATGCCTTACAAGCGTTCTCTGCTGCCCAACAAGTCCTGCAAGAAGCACAAAAAGCTGAACAGGAAACAGCTGTCAAATTAGAAGGAGCGAAACAACAGCATCGTCTCTTGAAAGAAAAAGAAACATCTTGCCAAAAGGTCTTTGACGAAGCAGAGAAGCTATACGAGAAACAAAAGGAATGTACCGAACAATGGGCGGCAGAAGCCCGCTCCCGCTTACAGCCCGGCGATATCTGTCCGGTATGTGGTCAGCGAATTACGGAATTACCGTCCGATGAAAACTTCCGTTCTCTATTAGAGCCGGTTCATCAACATCTGCTGGAGAAGAAAAAACAACTGGAAGAAGTTATGGCAGAAATCGCACAGAATACGGCTTATGGGAAAAGTCTTGCCACTTTGTTTCAGCAGAACCAACGGCAAACAACCTTGGCCCAAAAGAACTTTCAGCAAGCTCAATCGGAAGCCATACAGCAGAGTAAACTAGCCGGATATGAAGAAATCTCTTCAGATATCTTAGCTGAAATCCCGGTTAGACAAGACGAGATCCATCGCAAGCAAGACGACGTCAATCAGCAGATCAAGCAGGCACAAACTCTACTTGAAGCCATTTCCAAACAACAAAAGCTGAAGGATCAGCAGCAGAAAGCCATTGAACAATGTCAAAATGCATTGAATCAAGCGGAGAAAAAACGGACCGAACAGATCAACAAGATACAGACTTTACAGGAACTGATCCGAAACGATCAGGAAAGTGCGGCCCATTCTTTGCAGACAGCTCGGGAACAAATAAGCTGGTCTGAGTGGGAAACAGATTGGCATGCTTCTCCTGACGATTTCATGCTCCGGCTGAAACAGGAAGCTTCTGTTTATACCCAACAACAAAAAAGAGAGGAAGTTCTCGTCAATCAACGCAACTTAGCTCAACGGGCATTGGATGAAATGGAAAGCCTGCAGCAACAAATCCGGGAAGAATATCCCCAATGGGAAATTGGAACGCTTCATCCGCAACCTGTCCAAGTATTAACTAAAGACTGGAGTCAGCTCTTTGCGCATGTCAAAGCCTTGCATCAGTCACAATGTCATACCCGTGAGTTACAAGAAAAAGGGACTCAATCCTTGCAGGACTTTCTACATCAACATCCAGAATTTACCCAGGAAAAGCTGGAACAACTGACAGCTTTTTTACCGGAACAAATCCAAAGCTGGCGGGAAGACCAACAGAAACAGAATGAATCCCGTGTAGCTGTCCGCGCCAAACTGGAACTGGTGCTCCAGCAAATCCAGCAACATCAAGACAGCAAACCGGAACTGGAAGAAGAGGTTTCTCTGGAAAGACTGAAAGAACAATACGAGGAACGGAACCGGATTATCCAAGATTTCAACCAGCAAATCGGACAAAAACAGAACCTGTTGGATGAGAACCGTAAAAACGAAGAATGGCTACAAGGAGAAAAAGCAATCGAAGAGAAACTGAAACTCGACTACCAAAAGTGGGAACGACTACGTTTCTACTTCGGAGACCAGCAAGGAAAAACATTCCGGAACATTGCCCAAAGTTTCGTCTTAAAGGAATTGTTGCATGGAGCCAACTATTATCTGAAACGACTGACCGACCGTTATGAACTGGAATGTCAGGCCGGTTCACTGACAATCCTGCTCCGTGACTTTTATCAGGGAGGAACAGCCCGTCCGGCAAGTACACTTTCCGGAGGCGAAAGTTTCCTGGTCTCGCTGGCATTAGCCTTGGGTTTATCCTCAATCAGTCAGCAAAGTCTTTCGGTTAATACACTTTTCATCGACGAAGGATTTGGAACCCTTAGTGAAGGATACTTACAGACCGTCATGGATACATTGGAAAAACTGCATCAGCTAGGTGGTAAGAAAGTAGGAATCATCAGTCACGTTTCCGGATTACGAGAACGAATCAAGGCACAGATACAAGTCCGCCGCATAGATAATTCGCGAAGTGAAATTGTCACTCTGCTAGATGAATAATTTCTATTCATAAGATCTCTTCTCAAAACTCACGAGAATCAAAATGGATTCTCGAGGAAGTCAAAAACGATTCTCGTGAGTTTTATCTCCCGGATCAAAAACAGTTTCGTACCTTTGTCGTCAATTTCAATACAACTGAATATGGCAAATGTATATGAAGAAAGATTAGGAACCGACCGGATGCTGCCATTGATATTCCGGATGGCTTTACCAGCCATCGCCGCTCAGTTAGTCAATCTGTTATATAGTATTGTAGATCGGATTTACATCGGTCATATACCTGAAATTGGCACTCAAGCATTAGCTGGAGTTGGAGTAACAAGTTCCATCATCATTCTAATCTCTTCTTTCTCGGCAATTGTAGGGGCTGGCGGATCTCCTTTGGCAGCCATCGCATTAGGACAAGGCGACCGGGTTCGCGCCGGGAAGATCCTCGGAAACGGATTCATTCTGCTTATTATTTTTACGCTAATTACCTCACTGACGACATACCTGTTCATGCGTCCTTTATTGTTCCTGACCGGAGCTTCAGAACAAACGATCGGATATGCAGTCGATTATCTTTCTGTTTACCTACTCGGTACACTCTTTGTAGAACTCTCGGTAGGTTTGAATACATTTATCAATACACAAGGCCGACCAGCCATAGCCATGTGTTCCGTTCTGATTGGGGCAATCCTGAATATTCTGCTGGATCCGCTGTTTATTTTCGCTTTCGGACTTGGAGTAAAAGGAGCAGCCTTGGCTACCATTCTTTCACAAGCCTGCAGTGCAGCCTGGGTGATTTCTTTCCTGACCTCTCATCGTGCTTCTCTCAAACTGGAAAGACGCCACATGAAGTTACAGAAAGAAATTGTCTTGTCTATTTTGGCATTGGGCATCTCTCCTTTCATTATGGCCAGCACAGAAAGCTTGGTTGGATTCGTATTAAACGGCAGTCTCAAAAACTTCGGAGATATTTACGTCAGCGCACTGGCTATTATGCAAAGTGCCATGTTAATCGTAAGTGTCCCACTGACAGGATTTGCCCAAGGTTTTGTGCCCATAGTCAGTTACAACTACGGACACCTCAATAAGGAAAGAGTAAAATCTTGTTTCAAGATTGTCTTAATATTCATGTTCTCATTCAATCTGATTTTGATTCTAGCCATGATTCTCTTTCCGGAGATTCTGGCAACGGCCTTTACCAACGATCCGCAACTGATTGTTGTTGTTGAGCAATTCATGCCAATCTTCCTGGCAGGAATGACAATCTTTGGCCTGCAACGAGCTTGCCAGAATATGTTCGTTGCCTTAGGGCAAGCCAAAGTGTCCGTTTTTATCGCCCTACTCCGCAAGGTATTTTTACTTATACCTTTAGCATTAATTCTCCCTCATTTCATGGGAGTGACCGGAGTCTTTGCCGCCGAAGCCTTTTCGGATGCAACAGCGGCTATCTGCTGTACACTGATTTTCTCTTTACAATTTCCGAAGATTCTAAAAAGGATGAAAGAGAATCTAAGCGAAGCCCAATAAATTCATTCATCATTATATAATTCACATCATCATGCAACATACAAAAGAACTTACCTGTGTTGACTGTGGAACACAGAATTGTAAATACAAAGACCGGACTTATCCGGATTTCTGTCTTACCACTAACTTAAAGGAAGAAGATCTGCAATGGGCTCTGGAACGCTATGAAGAAGAAAGGAATCATGAAATCATGGTAGCCAGTGCCGAAGTAGAATACGAAGGATACGGTAAATGGACACGCGTACAAGAAATCATGGAGTTTGCCCGAAAGATACAGGCTCATAAAATAGGTATTGCCAATTGTATCGGATTAATCCACGAGGCTCGTATTTTTGCCCGCATTCTTCGGGCAAACGGATTCGAAGTATATTCCGTTATTTGTAAGGTAGCCGGGAAAGCCAAATCATCTATTGGTATTCCAAAATCCTGTGAATCGATTGGGGCAGCCATGTGTAACCCGATCCTTCAGGCACGACTGCTGAATGAAGCCCAAACGGATCTGAATGTAGTAATCGGCTTATGTGTCGGACACGACAGTTTATTCTATAAATATTCCGAGGCATATACAACGACGCTGATTACGAAAGACCGTGTCACCGGAAATAATCCGGCTGCACCTCTCTATACAGCCCATTCGTATTACCGAAAGAAATTCAACCTGGACGAACCGAAAATAAGTCGCCCGTCAGTGGAGGGCTCGAACGAAAATTTGCCCAAATAAAGCGGAAAATGTAACTTTGCCATATTTAAATCGTGTTAGAGAAGAAAAGATGAAAGTTTGTATTGCCGAAAAGCCGAGTGTGGCTCGTGAAATAGCCGAGGTATTAGGGGCTACGGAAAAGAAGAATGGATACATCGAAGGGAACGGATATCAGGTAACCTGGACATTCGGTCATTTGTGTACCCTCAAGGAACCACACGATTATACACCCGACTGGAAACGGTGGTCACTGTCTTCTCTGCCGATGGTTCCGCCACGTTTCGGTATCAAACTAATCAGTAATCCAACCTACGAACAACAGTTTAAGATCATTGAAGGTCTGATGCAAAAGGCTGAAATGATCATCAACTGCGGAGATGCCGGGCAGGAAGGAGAATTGATCCAACGCTGGGTAATGCAAAAAGCCGGAGCCAAATGTCCGGTTTATCGTTTATGGATTTCTTCACTGACAGAAGAAGCCATCCGCGAAGGTTTTCAGAAACTGAAGGAACAAGCCGAGTTTAACCGACTGTATGAAGCTGGATTGTCACGGGCTATAGGCGACTGGCTGTTAGGAATGAATGCCACCCGTCTTTATACATTACGCTACGGACAAAACAAACAGGTACTTTCTATCGGTCGTGTTCAAACACCAACGCTGGCACTCATTGTCAACCGGCAGGAAGAAATAGAGAATTTCAAGCCGGAGCCTTATTGGGAGCTGAAGACAGTCTATCGGGACGTAACATTCTCGGCTACCAAGGGGAAATTCACACAAAAGGAAGAAGGCGAGAAATTCCTTGAAACCGTACGGACATCCGACTTTACAGTGACGGATGTTTCTACGAAAAAAGGGAAAGAATATGCTCCACGCCTCTTCGACCTGACTTCTCTCCAGGTAGAATGTAACAAGAAGTATGCTTTCACGGCAGACGATACGTTGAAGCTTATCCAATCACTCTACGAAAAGAAAGTCACAACCTACCCTCGTGTAGATACCACCTTCTTAAGTGATGACATTTATCCAAAGGTGCCTAATACTTTGAATGGTTTAGTGGACTACAGCGAACTGGTGGCTCCGTTGAAAGGAATCAAGTTACCGAAAAGCAAACGAGTTTTTGATAATTCCAAGGTAACCGATCACCACGCCATTATTCCGACAGGTGTTCCGGCACGGAATTTATCAGACAACGAACGGAAGGTATATGACTTAGTGGCACGACGTTTCATTGCGGCTTTCTATCCCGACTGTGAGATCTCCACAACGACTGTCTTGGGAAAAGTGGAAAAAGTAGAATTCAAAGTCACCGGAAAACAAATCCTGAAACCGGGCTGGCGTGTCGTTTTCGGAGCAGATCAGAAAGATCCGGATGCCGATCCGAATCAGCAGGATGAAGAGAAAGTTTTACCGGACTTTGTGATCGGAGAAAGTGGTCCGCATCAACCGCTATTGAAAGAAACGTGGACTACACCACCCAAGCCTTATACGGAAGCGACACTCCTACGGGCTATGGAAACAGCAGGTAAGTTAGTGGATAACGACGAACTACGCGATGCTTTGAAAGAGAATGGAATTGGTCGCCCCTCTACCCGTGCAGCCATTATCGAAACCCTGTTCAAACGAAATTATATTCGTAAAGAACGCAAGAGTCTGTTCCCGACAGCCACGGGTACAGAATTGATTCATGTAATTCAAGAAGAACTACTGAAAAGTGCAGAACTAACCGGTTTATGGGAGAAGAAGCTACGGCAGATTGAGAAGGGCTCGTATGAAGCACGTACCTTTTTAGAAGAATTAAAACAGATGGTCAACCAAATCGTCATTAATGTACTCTCTGATCAAAGCGGACGTAGCATTACCATTGAACAAAAAAAGGCAGAAGAAGAAAAGCCGAAAAAGAGCAAAGCCACTTCTGCATCCAAGGAAGCCGGAGAAAAGAAACCTCGCAAACCGCGTAAAAAAGCGGTTCCAGCTCCTGCTGTCTGCCCTATTTGTCATAAAGGTACGTTACTTCGGGGGAAAACTGCCTATGGTTGTTCCGAGTATAAAAACGGTTGTACGTTTCGTCTCGACTACGCTACCTACGGAGCCGATCTGACAGATGAACAATTGGCACAGATTGCCAATGATATCTCAACTCAATAAATTGTTTACAACCATACTCTTTCAACAAATAAAAACAAGGAATAACATTCCATCAAGATACAAAAAAGGATGAACAACAGAATTGCTCATCCTTTTTTCATTAAGTTCTATTTCCTATTATTTGATCATATCAAATCCTGTATAAGGAACCAGTGCCTTCGGAATACGGATACCTTCTTCCGTCTGGTTATTTTCCAATAAGGCAGCCACAATACGCGGTAATGCCAAAGCACTACCATTCAACGTATGGCACAACTGGATCTTTTTATTAGCATCACGGTAACGACATTTCAAGCGATTAGCCTGGTAAGTATCGAAATTGGAAACTGAGCTGACTTCCAACCAACGTTTCTGGGCTTCTGAATATACCTCAAAGTCATAACAGATAGCAGCTGTAAAGCTGATATCACCACCGCACAAACGTAAAATACGATACGGAAGTTCCAGTTTCTGCAACAGGCCTTCTACATGATCTAACATTTCCTGATGTGACTGTTTTGAATGTTCCGGTTTGTCAATACGAACCAACTCTACCTTTGAGAATTCGTGCAGACGATTCAAACCACGTACATCCTTACCATACGAACCTGCTTCACGACGGAAACACTGTGTATAGGCACAATTCTTGATCGGCAACTGTTTTTCATCCAGGATAACGTCCCGATAGATATTGGTAACCGGAACTTCGGCTGTCGGGATCAGATACAAATCATCCAGATTACAATGATACATCTGTCCTTCTTTATCCGGCAACTGACCTGTACCATAACCAGAAGCAGCATTCACAACCGTCGGCGGCATTACTTCAATATATCCAGCCTTACGAGCTTCATCCAAGAAGAAGTTGATCAAAGCACGTTGCAACTGAGCACCTTGACCTACATATACCGGGAAACCTGCACCGGTGATCTTTACACCCAGATCAAAATCAATCAGATTGTATTTCTTTGCTAATTCCCAATGAGGCTGTGCATCTTTAGGAAGCTCTGTCTCCATACCTCCCATTTTAACGACAACATTATCTTCTGCACCGTTGCCTTCAGGAACTTCATCATAAGGGATATTCGGAATTGTATAAAGCACATTCTGCATTTCTTCTGCAGCCTGATCCATTTCAGCCTGCAACGCTTTATTTCCTTCTTTAATATCTGATACTTTCTTTTTTGCAGCTTCAGCCTCATCCTTCTTTCCTTCCTTCATCAATCCACCAATCGATTTCGAAAGTTGATTGACCTCAGCTAAGTTTTTATCTAATTGGTTCTGCGCACTTTTTCTCTTTTCATTCAGTTCGAGTACTTGTGCAATCGTCTCTTTCGCATTTTTGAAATGCTTCTTTTCCAAACCGACAATCACCCGCTCGGTTTGCACTGTAATCATTTTTAGAGTCAACATATCCTGTCTCTGTTTATTGTTACTTTTTTACTGGGTGCAAAGGTAACTAGAAAAAAATAAAAGCCAATAGTTTCTCAGTAAAGGATTCAAAGAAAAGCATTATCTGAAGATAAACTCTGTTTTTCTTCCAATCCACACGTTATATTTACCCAACCAGAATAAACAAAGAATAAAGCAACTAAGTAAATAATGCCAGCAAATGAATCTGATAAAAATCCGATAATAGCTGCAACAATCATAATGATCATGCTTGCTCGTAAAGTATTTCCACCTTGTTGTCCTTTAAATCCCATACTCGTTGACTTACTAAACTTTCCATAGCCCATAAATTCAAGAAGAAAAGCCAATAAAGCAAAAACGCCACCGATGATTCCACCAACCAACGGGATTAATCCTAAAACGATACCAACCAGTCCTAATATCACTGCAATCTTTAACTGTGACACACCATTCTTTCCAATTATATCTAATTGCAGACTCAACTTATTTAATCCAATTAAATACAAAATCAACCCCCAAATAGCCATGCAATTCGTTAAGACTGTTTCATTTACTTGACTAAAAACATGCATCAATAAAGCCAATAAGATAAAATAAGCACCTTCAGAAGAGGATGTAGTCCAACATACTTGCAAAGCATTCTTTGCCATAAAAAAGGCGACTATAAAACCCAGAAGCGCAATGTATTCTATCCAATTAGGTATGCAGTTCGGTATTAAAGCCAATAATTTAACAACAGCACATATAGCCATAATCAACCAATAAGGTTGAGTAATTCGATCTTTATGCATCAATACTCCTAATCCAATAATCACCACTCCTACCAACGTACTTAAAATAACTGCCAAGTCTGTTTCTACCCCTGTTAGCATATTAAACAAACTAAAGTCCGGAAGAGAACACAATATCAATACTAATGTTGCACATTGTAACTGCAAAAAACTTTTCAAATTTGTTGTTTTCATATTTATAGATTTATTTCGTTAAACAATATCTTTATCATTCTTTTTTAGCCCCTTTAGGCTCTTCCAAATCTATGTCCAACTCCATAGCTTCCAATTCTGCTTCTGAAATATCAACCACATCATCCGAAGAACCTAAATCCATTTCTTCCAAATCATGAATATCTTCCAAATCTGGAAGTTCTCCTTCTTCTTGTGGAAGAAGAATCGCCTGGTCAGTTGATCCTTCCAGTTGACTCTTCCTCATTGATCGAGTTACATTAACTTGTTTTTTAGTTGCATTTACAATATCACGAATTTCACCATAAGCTAATTTGACAATGGCTGGTCCACCTTTCAAGCATTTGGCATACGAGAATGACAACAAAGGATTTTCAGCCAATGACAAAGATGCAGAAGTTGTCTGTAAAGAAATGGATGCTGCATCCATAACAATTCCTGTTCCACTCAAAATCCATTCCATACCTTGCTGAATAGAACGAGAGAAATTCCGAGGATTTCCTGTCTCATCCGTAATCCTGACAACTTTTATCAACTGTCCGGATTCTTTATCCCTTGCCCAAGTTGTATCTACTTTAAAGAACGTAACGGATTCCTTATAGCTTTGGATACGACTCCAAAGCGTATCACACGAAAGAATATAGGTATCTATACTCTCATTTCCACTTAATTTCTTCGGGCGTAACGTTTCCCAATCAAATGCTGTCTTGACTTTTTTTTTGGCACTTACCGGAAAAACACCCAGTAAGAGTAAACTCATCAAAATTGTTTTAAAAACCTTCCACATTATCTTATCCATATTATTTGTTATATGTATTTAAACTTTTAGGCGAAATCTTTACCACAACATCTGCTTCAACATCTACATCCTTTGGCATATATTTATATTCATGCGAAGCTTTTGTAAAATTCTTATCTGCAGAAAAATTCAGTACATAAACTTCATCTTTCGTATTACGTTTTACCGGCACTTTAAATAGACCATTCTCATCTGTCTTTCCGAGATACTCACGCAGATCCTTGTCTATTTCTTTTCCATAAGTAGGAATCTTTACTCCATTGACATTCTTGTAATCCCGTTCATGAACACTTAATACTATATGCACATCTTTGATAGGCAAATTCCGGTTATAACGATCCATCCGGGAATTATCAACGACCTCTCCAGATACCATTCGAGGAATCGTTTCTTTAAACAAATCGAATTTACGATTATATTCCAAGCAATATGGATCGGAAGCATTCGATTTCAAGATATAGTTTCTGTATTTATAGGCTTCAGCCTGATAATACATGCAACTATCAATCTCCCCATTTGCTTGAAAGCGTTCAGCTTTTACATAATAATTGTGAGCTTTGATCAAGGCAGCTGCTAGACGATGCATCTTTGTCATGTTTCCTTTATCACGAGCTAAATCTGACGGCTTGTCCGGACATTGATCCGTTTCAACAATTTGTTTATAAATCTGCCAAGCATCTTTATAAGCTCCATTCAAAAAACAGTTCTTAGCCATATTTATTTGCTGCTGATAACAACTTTCCTGAATTACTAACACGGCAATATCAACCCCTTGCTTCGGAGACAGTACTCCTAAATCCTGTGTCAAGAAATCTTTATTATTGGCAGAAATACGTAAACTCCTTGCTTTTGAACGGCTTTCTTCTGAACTCAAATCAAAAGATACCGTATAGGTAAATTGACGTTTTACTTCATCATAATTGGGACCTTCTGTTTTCTCTCCGGTTACTGACTCAATATAGAGTTTAGGATAAATCGAAGTAACGATTGCCATTGCCGTATTTTCTTTGGGAACAACAATGGGCTGCTCGGAAACATTAATTTCCCCGATGGAAGCAGAAATTTCTTCTACTTCTACTTCATATTCACGAAACTCACCTTCCTTAATAAATACGGCTACCGATTGAGAGCCTGTTACACCCTGAACAGATACATTAAACTTAAATTTATTTGTGTCCATTACATCACACAAAAAAGTGTAAATGTATTTTCCATCTCCTCGTTTCTGTACGGGTTCACCCGGTGTTCCACCATTCTCATCTATCAATAAGTCGGCATTCGTTGAAATGAAATCAACCCTTGCCATATGCTCTCCGCTATCGCATGTTTTATCCATATTGATTGGAGCAACAATGTTGATATTTTGTCCCCAAATCGGTCTCATAAACAACAGCAGAATACAGCTTATAAAAAATAATTTATGATTCATCTTGTTTCTCTTATTTAGATTTGACTAATTTAGGGAGAGATTAGTTACTCAATTGTTTTAGTTTGAAATCTGATAATTCAAACACCTGTTCCTCTGGAGTTTGCTCATAAGGCTGCCACGTACGGACATGTATTTGTGGTTTGCTTTCGTCCGAGAAATCCCACAGTAAGAATAAATAACCTTTGTCACTATAAGAATCTGCATTCCAATGTTGTACCAGTTTAACGCCATAGATGTGTTTTAGAGTCCGATGGGTCTGAACTTTGACATCCTCAAAAACAACATTAATCCGTTTATTATTGGCAAAGACCCTTGCCAAATTTGTCAGATACTGCCGCTTGGTTTGGCTTTTGTATTCCACGCCCGGTTTCAAACCATAACTTCCATCAGCAGCCTTACGCGAGATGACTTTTCCCGTAATGATCAAAGCATCATCACTAAAGACATCTTCCAAGAACTGCATATCTTTCCGATTGTAGGCAGTACGAAACTGTTCCACAAAATCAATGACCATACTTCGACGACGCAAATCAGTTACTTCTCGGTCACTATTCATGATTTGTTTATACATCACGCTACTTAATGCAAAACATAGGCTGGTAATAGAGCCATCTTTTCCATAATTCAGCACAATTTCTTGATACCGATCCTCATCAAAGCGCTCTCCATCACGAGGTTCCATGATGACAGATATATTCCGGACCTGATATCCGTTTACAGTATTGAGACAAGCCTCCTTGACTTCCATCTCGTCACAACGAAAAGGACAAACTTCCCACATAGTATATAACGAAGAGGCTACCTCTTTATCCAAACGAATCCCATCCAATTTCAAAGCCCGATGTTCTCCTTGGGCATTATTCAATTCGGTCAACAGCTTGCTTCCATTATCTTCCAATTGCTTTTTTACTTCCGCACTGGGTGAATCTGTAACGGTCAAAGTCGTCGCATATTGGGCGTTTACCCAACCTGTACAAAACAGACCAACGCAAACCAGCCACCCTCTTATACTATTCTTTCGTATTTCTATCATAATTTCATTCTTTAGTTTCATCATTTGGTTTCACCATCATATAAATTCCCGATATTCCCAATAGGGATATACGGATATAATTGAACTGAAATTTCCCCCGTAGCTTGTTTGAATAAATGACGAGGAAACTCAAAGTAAAGCATATGCTCATACATCAGTTGCCGATTCACATAAAATACGGTCCCAGTCAGTTTCTCTTTTTCTACTGTTTCCATTCCCACATATGCCTGACAACCTACGTTTCGCATGTAGGAAGAAAACTTCGATAGCGGGCATTTTGTTTGAGAATAATAAGTGTATCCCTTCACCGCCAGATCCAATGTAAAATTCTTGTCCATCACATCTGCTTGAGTGAATAAATTCAGCATAGACTCGTTGGGAAAATCCTCTCGAAACAATAAGATACTTCCAATTGCTGTTTTTTGGATATATGAGCCAGACTTAACCTGAGGTAGTATATACGACCCTGTTATCTTCTCAAATAGATTCTCGTACCATAAATAAGCCGTATGATCAGAATCATCTAAGGTAGAAATTTTTTCTTCGAGAAAACAGGACAAGTCTTCAATAAAAAGAGCTGTCAGTTCCTTTTTATCTTTGCCTAATATCAGGTCGTATTGTTTTGGGAAACGCATCCGTAATACTTCCGTATTACCTTGTAGCCACTTTGCCTCAAACAATAAGGAATCTTCTTGCAGGGTAAATGAAGATATTTCAACTAACCGGCTCACAGCCAATTTCAATCCGGAAGGATCCGTTGCATAATCTTGCCCTGATACATATAACTTGACAAAATCCTGACGCAACAAGTCTTGCTGCTCTGAAGGATTTCCTTTCAAGACTAAGGCAAGTAAATACCGTTCCAAGAATCGCAATACTACCTGCGAATACTTTGAATCCTCTTCCAATGGAAATAAACGCAAACGCATATCCGTCAGATACCCGTTCCGCCAATCCAAATAGGCAGAAACATTTGGGCAATACTTTGTAAGATCCAAAATTCGCTGTTCAGGTTTCAAAGAGAATCCCAATGCCCGAGCATCTTCTACCATTGTACTTAAAGTCCGGCAGTCAGTCAGGATTTGAGAGATTCCTACCCTTGGAAACCCCAAGAACAGGAATCCCACCAAGATGATATGTACATAAAAACGAAACATACGTATGTTTTATTCGTTTCCAGTCTGCCCAATGATCAGCGCGCCTTTTTGGTTTCCATCTTTGTCAAACCACTTTCCTTGAACCAGCTGGTTGTTTTGGAACTGGCCACTCACATAATCGCCTGTCTGCGCCATCCGCTTCTGCGGATCTTTCGAACTGATCAGGCAGGATTTGAAGAAACGGAATGTTCCATTACCCGAAGCCTTCCCATCTTTCAATTCCCCTTCATACTTACCATTGTCGGTACTGATGGTACCCTTCCCATCGCCATTATCCATCGTATGCCCTTTGGTCAAAGCCTCGGACATGGAAAATTCAACTGTGGATGGCACGCTTGTTGTTTCTGTTTCAGAATTAGATTTTCCGGTTGCCTGTGTTGTCTCAGTATCCGTTTCTTTTATCAACGAATCAAGCCAACCAGCTTTAAATCCATAATACCCACCACCTCCTAAAAGGAGTAAGGCCGCTGCAACTGCCACAATCCACCACGGAAAAGGAGAATCTTTAACCTCAACCAGTGAACCTCCACATTCCGGACAAATAAAGTCTTCACCCACTTTGACTTCAAGAATTTCCTTGCTATTGGCTTTCGAGCAATTCCCGAAATTTATACATTGCCCTCTCTTAATTGTAGTACCCATTTTATTTTCGTTTATTAATGATTTCTAAAGCTTGCAACGCTGCCTCATAATATTCTTTGAATTGCTGTGAACCCTTATTCCCACCACATTCCGGCAAGATAGTCTTCTGGATCAGCATCTGTACTGCCGCTACCAACCCTTTCCGTTTATCTACGTGGAAATAGTCAGTTTTAAGAGCCACTTCTACCTTTTCGCGTAATTCTTCGCCAAAGGCTTCCGTGAACTTTTCGGTATAAGGAATGTCGATGAACTGGTCGGCCAGCGGAGTCAACACCTCAAAGCCCAAAGCGTCTTGTTCGACCGTGCCAAAAGCACTCGTGCCCGAACCGTCTTCTTTGTCAGCATAACGGATGATGCCCATAGCAGAAGCAATCATCAAGTATGGGATGTAAATCTTACGTACTTCGCTCCGTGACTTTTCTTTTTCTACAAACAAGCTCGGGAACTGCTCGCCGGTTCCTTCTGTATGCAACACGATTTTGTTCTGCTTTGCCTCATTCGGATTGCTGATCAGATAATCATAACGTTCTTTCAAAAATGGCAAAACTTCCAAAGTACGTAACGGGAAACAATAGGAGATAGTAGAAATCGTGATCTCGTTCTTGCGTTGTCCGGTCATATCTACCTTTACCTGAATGCCACCACTTACAGCGTTCATCAAGGCTCCCTTTAGCTTTTCGGCAAACTTCAAGACTTGTTCGTTTCCTTCAGGATTCGGCAAATAAACAAATACGATCTTGCGGTCAATGGTCGTTCCCTGGATCGGAGGATTGTTTCCCACTGCCTTCGCCATTTCATTCGGGTTGAAGGTCAGATACACACCACTTTCTTCAATGACGGAAGTGGCAAATTTTCTCAAATCGTCTTCCGAATGATATTTCTCGCTCAATTGTTCCAATATATTCCGGTTGATGAGTTTCTCGTTGTTCTCTATCAATACCTCATCGTGGATAGATATCGCCTTGCTACGTACCACGGTATCCAGCAATTTACTGATTTCATCGGTCGTTACATTAGCATTAGCTTTTGCGAAAGTACAATCGTTACCAATCAAGCCTACTAACTGAGTACGGAACTCATCCGCAATGCTCTTCTGGCGATTTTTGTTCTTGATGATATCGGTCGTAAACTTCACTACGGCTTCTTTATCGTAAAAACGAATAATTGCTTCTTTCAAGTCGATCGAGTTACCTGCATCCTGGCAACGCGTAGCGATTTGCTTTTCAGTATCCTCTATTGCCTCGTTGATGATGTTCACAAACTTTTCTACTCGACCGCGCAGACCATTCAGTTTAGTTAACAAGACCGCCAACATGCTGTCGGCAAACTGCAAGCCGGCCAATTCAGTCTTCTTCATGTATAACTGTTGCAAAATGGTAGAATGAGCCTGTATCAATCTGTTTTTAGACACGAGGCCACCGATAAATCCTTTGTTTGCCCAGTCCAGTTGATTTAAGGCCTTTGCTTTTTCCAATTCGTCGATCGAATGGTTCCAAGTGGTAATCTTTCCTTCGAAATCTTTTCGTTTGGCATCGGTATAATCGTAGATGCAATCCATGAACTCCAACAAGTTGAACAAACCATAATCACCGTTTTTCCATTTGTCAAACAGGAAATCTTCTACCAGCCCGGCAATTTCATTGGCATGAGCTTCCTTGGCAGATACCTTCCCTTCAAAAAAACTTTCTACACCAGCCTTACGGAAGAATTTCTCATAACCTTCCTTACAGAATTTTTCCAACTCGTTCAAGGGCATATTCTGTTTAGATGCCTGCTCGGTCCATACTGGTAAAACACCGCCCCAATAGTCGGCAAAGCTGGTCCACTTTTTCTGGTCGTCCGGCAGAATGGGACTATCCAAAACCAGATGCTTATCTGTCATCCGCCATTTCTCCAAATTTTCTGCCTCTTTGACAAACGTATGGAAATCGATGCTCTTCGGTTTGTCACGATAGCCCAAATCGTCATTCCAGTTATTAAAGCGCAACTGAAGTAATGCTTTTTCACCAAACGAATAGGTAAAGTAATCGATAATCTCTTCTTCCGGTATGATCACCCGCTTGATACCAAAAGAACTGAAGGTTTTCGAACGGCATGGGTCGATCATCCCGTCTTTTGCCTTCTCATTGTTTTCAAACATCCAGTCATTAATGTTCTCGAAACTATAAGAGCGGATAAAGTCTTTGGTATTGTCATTCTTTTCCAAAAAGATGCGATTATAGGCAAAATCGGATACCAGCAAGGGAAGTTCTTTAAATGAATCAACTATTTTTCCATGTTCATTGATATTGCTATATAAAATACAGCCATCAGCTACTCGGTCTATGGTATCCAAATTAAGCCGATCAGACAAACCAGTCACATCATGGGGTTTATATTTCTTAACCAATAAAGCATTCAATTCGGTCAAGGCAGCATACCCGTTGGCATGATACCGTCCGGCATCACATGTACCCGGAGGTGTCATTTCCGGAACCATACTATATACTACGATATTTGTTCCCGATTTACCATCCGGACTTAATCCCCTTTGAAACTGAGGTATCATGCGTGTCTGCGCTATCACGTCGATAATCGACCCGGACCCGGTTCCACCAGCCAAGCCTGTAAAAATATAAATGTTTGTACGGACAGCACCACTAATAGAATTTACTTTATTGAATTGTTGCAACAAAGCACTTTTATAGGTCTGAATGGAGCTGGCAAACAAAATACGTCCCGCTCGTCTTTTCTGGGCAGCTGCCGCCCCTACTTCGCCCAAACTTTTTGCCATCACTTCCGGATCTCCGATAAAACCTTTCAAACCCGGATAACTACTTGGATTTTGCAATACCTGTGCCGGCGTCACACCTTTGATGAAAACGAACTCGCTGTTTTCAAAGCGTGCGTCTTTTCCTAACACTCGCCAAGTGGTATCACCCGACTCCATCATTTCCCTACTCGAATCGACATATAAGTACCCGATCGGTAATTGGGCACGTTCTTCTGCACTATATTCCTGAAACATTCGCTTGCGAAATGCCTTTAATATTTTACCGCCGGTACCACCCAGCCCGATCAAAATATGGTTTTCTTTTAATTCCATAAATATATGATTTTTGTTTACAATAATATATCATTTCTCCACCGGTACAAACTCCAAGTTGCCATCGCCACTTTCTCCTTCGTCCGGTTTCTTGTTTGCTTCTTTTTGTGCCGTGCTTTGGTTGAACACGGTCTTGAAGTTTCGGGTCACCCCATTCATGCCGTCTATCAAATCGTTCACCATACCCAGCAACACGGCCGATTCCGGATCGGTCGCTACGATAATGCCCGTGGCACGGATCAAGTCCTGGATTTCTTCCAATTGAGAGTCTGCCAGCAGGCGCATCTCTGGAGTTTTGACCTGTAGGTGTTTTGTCTGGCGATCTTTGACGCGAGCCTCTTTCACCTCCTCAAACTTCTTATTCGTGGCTTCCAGCTGTGTCAAGGTCTCGTTCAAGCGCAATGTAGTTACAGCTTCGTCAGCCCCGTCTTTCTTCAGATCAACCAGCAAGCCTTTGATCATCTGCGTCTCCACATCCATCGCCTTCCCTTGGATGCCTTTATAAACCCGAAGGATCACATCCAATGTCTTGGCTGCTGCCTGTTCTTCCACCACGGCAGACAACAATCCCGAAGCTACCAGAAAGAACAACATCGACAACAGACGGTCGCGCTCCACATCGAGAGCCGTCGTATCGCCGGTTGAGGTACTGGCCTGGGCTTCCATCGACCGCTCGGTCAGATCATCAACCGTCATCGCATACCCCTCGAGCATTTCACCCGAAACGTGCATGGTCTCCAATGTCTCTTCACCCACTGCCTGCAACTGCTTCAATTGCGCCGTGTGATAGGCGGCGTGCAGGGAATTGTTGTAACGAGAAGCATTGCTTCCCTCAAACTTTTTAAATACAGCCATAAAAATCTCCTTCCTTTTCTATTTTTACTCCTTCCGAGTCACTCGAAAGCTTCACTTTTCTATTTTTATCCCTTCTGAGTCACTCGAAAGATCTACTTTTCTATTTTTATCCCTTCTGAGTCACTCGAAAGCTTCACTTTTCTATTTTTACCCCTTCTGAGTCACTCGAAAGATCCACTATTTTATTTTTACTCCTTCTGAGTCACTCGAAAGATCTACTTTTCTATTTTTGCTCCCTCTGAGTCACTCGAAAGATCCTCTTTTCTATTTTTACTTCCTCTGAGCCACTCGAAAGATCCTCTTTTCTGTTTTTATCCTTTCCGAGTCAATCAGAAGCATAGCATGCTAAATCTTTACCACATAAAAAGAACGAGCAAAGCCCGGTTACCGAAGGATAAAATCCTCCCGTAACCGGGCTTTCGCTCGTTCTTCCTTTTTATATCATAGATTAGGCTGGCTGGCTGGCTGGCTGGCTGGCTGGCTGGCTGGCTGGCTGGC
>OLOD01000707.1_pt1 | contig 25304 bp, 19 predicted proteins | sample 1671921 | NCBI WGS metagenome assembly OLOD01 (sample SAMEA3136626, study PRJEB25190) | human gut metagenome | biome: human gut; feature: human-associated habitat; material: faeces | place: Austria | collected 2013
CAACGGCACCGTTACCGCCGTGTTCATCAACAACACGGATAAGGCCCGCAGCACCACCCTGGCGCTGGACGGTTACACCCGCCACACCACCTATGTGACCGACAAAGACAACGACTTGGCAAAGACAGACAGCGGCACCGCCGCCGATGCCTTTGCCCTCCCTGCCCGCTCCATCACCACCCTGGTGCTGGAAAAGTAAAAGCAAAGCAAAAAGGAGCCTCGCTTCATCAGCGAGGCTCCTTTTTTTGCGCGTATGTATGGAGAAGCAGGCGGCAGATTGCCGTCCCTACGAAAGCCTTATTATAACCAGATGACCGTAGGGGCGGATAGCATCCGCCCGCCCTGTGTGTCAACGATGCAGAATACAATACACATCGCACCGCGGCCGATATGGGCATTTGGGTGGCCTGCAATCCATAAAAAAGCCACCCACTGCAAGACAATGGGTGGCGGTGGTGCAAAGCACCTTACTTTTTATTGATCTCTTTGGAATACTTAGCCAAATACACGGTGCGCATCAAGAAGCACTCCACCTTGGGCACATAATGGGGGCGATTGAAAATATCCGTGTCAATCACGGCCTCACAGCCCTTATCCATAATGATCTCCAGCGCCTGCATATCCCCATCGGAATTGCCGGTGATGATGGCGCCGTTGCCCTGAATCAGGATTGCATTGCGGCTGTCCATGGCCTTAGCAATATCTTTGGCACAAGCGTCTGTATCACCGTCGATCCACGGGCGGTTTTTCACATCCACGCCGGCGATCTGTGCAAAGTCGTCGATCATAGGAATCATATCTTCACCTGTGCAGGACACAGCGATCACATCCGGATCGGTCACATGCTTGATGATGGAGCAATCCTGGCTGTCATAAATGGCCTTATGGATCTTGGCGCACTTGGGTGCAATGCCGGTAATGCCCAGCCCAGTCTCCAAATCCACATCAATGGTCTCTCCGCCAACGGTCAAGCTAAAGGTCTTGCCGTTACGAACAGAGGATCCCAGATCACAAATGCGCTCCGGCATAGCCACAGCGCCATTCTTCTTCAGGTAAAAGTTGCGCTTGCCTTCGTCAGAATATGTCTCTGCCCAGGAATGACGCAGATAGTTGTCCTTGATCACCCGCTGGCAGCACTTCTCCAGTGCGTCTGCAATCTCAAAGGCCTGCTCATAGGTGTCGCCCATGCACAGAGTGCCATGGTGCATCAACATAATGGCGCGGCAGCCCGGGTTCATCATAATGCACGTCTCTACCTTCTTGCGCAGAGAATTGGTGGTGGACATAGCATAATCGGCGCAGGGCACCTTATTGCCCAGAACCGGCTGAAATTCCTTGTAAACATTGCGGATCTCCATGCCGGTAATGCTGACGATGGTGGCCGCCTTCTGGTGCGTGTGGATCACAAAATCCACGGTGGGATGGTGGCGGTACGCTGCAGCGTGCACACCCTTCTCGGAAGAGGGCTTAATCTCGCCCTCATAGGAGCAGTCCTCAATATTAACCACAACCACTTCTTCCGGCGTCAGCGTTTCATACGCCCGACCGGAGGGTGTGATCACAAACTGGGTGTCAGAAATACGGGCGGATACATTGCCCCAGGTACGGGCGATCAGACCGCTTTCCACCAGCTTTTTGCCGGCCGCAACGACCAGCTTTTTTGCTTCTTCTAATTCGTAAGCCATGTGTTTTCCCCTTAAAATCGTATTTTTGCCCCGGGGGCAAAAGCACCAAAAGGACGGCCGGGCATCACTGCCCGGTACCGCCCTTGGTAAAAAATCTTACGCCTCGATGCAAACGCAGTTCTTGAACACATTCTCAAATCTGTTCAGGCAGTCGTCAATCATCTCTTCCGTATAAGCGGCGGAAGTGTACAGACGAGAACCGGCCAAAGTTACCAAGCCCTCTGCCATGTAAGCAGCGCCCATGTGCTCCATCTCGGACTGACGCTTGCCGGTCTCCTTCAAGGTGTGCGGAATGGTCCACGGATGCTTCCAGTCCACCTTAAAGTGCATGGTACCAACGGTATCCAAGTGGCATACAGAACCCTGGTTGAAGCACACGAAGGGCAGGTCATACTTCTTGATCAGCGCCTGCAAGCCGTGTACCAGACGATCCGCCATCTTACCGGCTACCTGGCAGGCGTTACGCTTCTCGATCTCGCAAATGGCAGTGTAACCTGCGCAGCAGGAGATGGGGGTGGCAGCCATGGTGCCGCCGCACATTGCCTTATGGATCTTCTTGCCGGAGCCGTTGCCCTTATCCAGGCCGGCGCCTAAGTATTTCATAACCTCTCTGTGGCCGCCGATACCGCCTGCACCCGGGTAACCGCCGGCAATCACCTTACCGAAGATGGTGATGTCGGGATCAATGCCAAAGTAGCCCTGCGCACCGGACACGCCGATACGGAAGCCGGTTACAACCTCGTCGCAAACCAGCAGAGCGCCGTACTTGCGGCACAGTGCCTGTACGCCCTTGGGGAAGTCCTTGTCTACCGGACGGGTACCGGACTCCGGACCAATGGCCTCAATGAACACGGCAGCAGTGCCGCCGCGGAACTTATTCAGGATCAGCTTGCGCTCCAGGCTCTTCAGATCATTGGGGAAGAACTCCTGGGTGTGCTTGAATACGAACAGCGGTACGCCGTGAGACTGCAAATTCATGGTACCGGGCACACGCATGCCCCATGCCAGCTGATCGGACCAGCCGTGATAAGCGCCGCCCATCTTGATGATGTTCTTATGGCCGGTAGCCAGACGGGCCACACGCACAGCGCACATGCAGGCCTCTGTACCGGAACCCAGCATACGGAACATCTCTACGGAAGGAACACAGTCGGAGATCTTCTTAGCCAGCTTGTACTCATATTCATGGAACAGACCGGTGGAAGGACCGCAATCGTCCAGCAATTCCTTAACCTTCTCCTTCACCACATCGTCGTTGGAGCCCAGGATGGTGGGACCGCCGGCCTGCAGGAAGTCGTAATACTCGTTGCCATCAATATCATAGAGTTTAGCACCCTTGGCCTTGGTCATCACGATGGGGAAAGGATAGTTAAACGCCAGGTTGTGCTGCACACCGCCGGGAATGATCTCTTTCGCCTCGGTGATCATCGCCTTAGACTTAGCGCACTTCTTGTCGAAGTATTCTTCTTCATACTTCTTCAGTGCAGCCGGGCTGATGGAATAAATGGGCTTTTTGATGAGCGCGTCCAGCTGAGCGGTGACCTGCGCTGCATCAAGATACTCAGAAATTGCAAATCGGGTATCCATAATGGTCGTTCCTCCTTAAAATTCATGAGTCGTCGCTCACCCCAAGGGGCGTGAGCCATCGCTCACATAAAATACACCTTTAGTATATCACTTTTTAATGATTTGTCAAATAGATACTTGCAATAATTTGTTCAATTTTCCCGCATTTTTATTCAGATTTCTTGCAATAATGGATAAATAATGATAATATAAGAAAAGTGAATTGCGGTTCACGCTTTACAGAGAGGGAGTATTTGTACGGATTGCACAAAGGGTTTTTCCGTTCTTTGTGCAAGGCTACAAAATTTTTTGAAATGGTAAATAAACATCACAAGGACGCATTTGACCGCATTTCCGAGGAGCGACGGGAGCGCATACTGGAAGTGGGCACCGAGGAGTTTTCCTCCAAAGGGTACGAAAACGCCAACATCAATGTGATCGCCAAGAACGCGGGGATCAGCATTGGGCTGATGTACAAGTACTTTGCGACCAAAGAGGATCTGTTCATCACCTGCATTCAGCGAGGCATGCGTATTCTGTCCCAGGTGATCGAGGAGATTATGGCCAGCGACGACAAGCTGCTGACTAAGGCAGAAAAGCTCATTCGCGCCACCTGCGTCCATTCCAAGCGAAATGCCAATTACATTCGGTTGTATAATGAGATCGCCTCGGAGAAGGACAGCGCGCGCACCCAAATGCTGGTGCGGGAGATTGAGAGCGAGACCAGCGGCATCTACACCACGGCCATTGCGCAGGCGCTGGCCAAGGGAGATGTGCGCCCGGATCTGGACCCCCGGCTCTTTGCCTTCTTTTTGGACAATCTGCTGATGTCCCTGCAATTCTCTTACACCTGCGACTACTACAAGGAGCGGTTCAAGTTCTACACCGGCGTAGATGTGGAGAAAATGGACGAGGAGCGGGTGATCGGTCAACTGCTGAAATTTGTGGAGAGCGCATTTACATTTGAAAAGAAGTGACGGTATTTACCGCGTACAACACCATGGGAGGATATTTTATGAGCAAATATGTAATCACCTACGATGTGGGCACAACCGGGGTCAAGACCTGTTTGATTGAGATCGGCGACACCATGCGCATCCTGGCCTCTGACACCGCAGGCTACGGTCTGTATGTGGATGATGAGACCGGCGTAAAGGGCGGTGCCGAGCAGGACGCCGATGAATGGTGGAGCGCCATGTGCAGCACCACCCGCAATGTGTTCAATAAGTGCGTAGGCGTGACCAAAGACCAGGTAGAGGGCATTAGCTTCTGCTCTGCCATGCAGGGTTTGGTCCTGGTAGACAAAGCGGGCAACTGCATTCGCCGCCCCATGACCTATATGGACCAGCGAGCCGGCGATGAGCTGAAGAAGGGCATTGCCCACGGCGTACAAATCGCCGGTGCGGAAGTAACCAAGCTGCTCAAGTACTTGCGCTATACCGGTGCCGTATCCTCCTCTGTTAAGGACCCCATTTGGAAGTACCGCTGGGTGCGGGAGCACGAGCCGGAAAACTTTAAGAAAGTCTATAAGTGGCTGGATGTGAAAGAGTATCTCATCTGCCGCCTGACCGGTGAATTCGTGATGACCCAGGATTCTGCATTCGGCACCCTGCTGTATGACACCCGCAAGGGTCACGAGGGCTGGTGCAAGCCCATTTGCGATATGGTAGGCGTGGATATGAAGCACCTGCCGGAGATCAAAAAGTGCACCGATAAAGTGGGCGAAGTCACTGCCAAGGCTGCCGAGGAGCTGGGTCTGGCTCAGGGCACCGCTGTGTACGGCGGTGGCGGCGACGCCTCTTTGATCGGCGTAGGCGCCGGAGCGGTAGAGATTGGCGACGCGCACATTTACAGCGGAACCTCCGGCTGGGTGGGCACCGTTGTGCCGGAACAGATGGTTGATACCGGTGCGATGATGGCTGCCATTGTAGGCGCCAATCCGGAGACCTTTAACTACTTTGGTGAGCTGGAAACCTCCAACAAGTGTGTAGGCTGGGTCAAGGATCATTTGGCGCTGGACGAGATCGGCGTGTTCTTAAAGCGCTACGGCAACGCCACCGACAGCCTGGAGCAGGTAGAATTCAATATGTACGACTACCTGGAAGAAGTGATTGACACCATTCCCGCCGGTTCCAACGGCGTGATCTTTACCCCCTGGCTCCACGGCAACCGCTGTCCCTTTGAGGATCCCAATGCCGCCGGTATGTTCTTTAACATTCGGCTGAATGTAGGCAAAACAGAGCTGATCCGCGCCGTTGTGGAGGGCATCTGCTTCCACATGCGCTGGATGCTGGAACGCCAGGAGTTAAAGACCGCCAAGTATCAGAAGTCCAAGACCGTGCGCTTCTGCGGCGGCGGCGCTTTGGGCGAAACCACCTGCCAGATTTTGGCCGATATTCTCCAGCGTGATGTGGTGGTGGTAGAGTCCCCGCAAAACATCGGCGCCGTGGGTGCAGCCGCTTGTATCGCCGTAGGTATGGGCGCCATTCCCTCCATCTTTGATGTAAAGAAGCTGATCCCGGTAAAGACCACTTATAAGCCCAACCAGGCCAACAAGGCAGTCTATGACCGCAACTTCAAAGTATTTAAGAACCTGTACAAGGCCAACAAAGAGAACTTTGCCATTCTCAACGGCTAAGCCCTTACATAAAGGAACAACCCCTGCACCCGGTGTGCAGGGGTTGTTTTTTTCACAAAGCAAAAGCGCCGCGGACGAACCGCAGCGCTTTGTTATTTTATTTGGCTTTACTCGCCCTTGGGTGCGTAGAAGTCTACCAGTGCAGCCAGTTTGTTGTACTTCTCAATAGAATTCTCCGCCGCAATGCTAAACAGCTGCTCCGCCTTGCCGGGGAAGGAACGCTTCAGCGCAGAGTAACGGGTCTCGCCCTCGATGAACTGTACATAATCGGCGCTGGGTGCCTTGCTGTCCAGGGTAAAGGGATTTTTCCCTGCCTTGGCCAGATCCGGGTTAAAGCGGAACAGGTTCCAGTACCCGGCGGCAACCGCCTTCTTCTGCTCTGCCTGGTTAAAGGGCATCTTAATACCGTGGTTAATACAGGGGGCATAGCAGATGATGATGGACGGGCCGTCATAAGCCGCAGCCTCCTGGAACGCCTTTAAGCACTGATTGGCATTGGCGCCCATAGCCACCTGAGCCACATACACATAGCCGTAGCTCATCGCAATCTGCGCCAGGTCTTTCTTCTTGACCACCTTACCGGAGGCAGCAAACTTGGCCACAGCGCCGGTCTGGGTGGCCTTAGAGGCCTGACCGCCGGTGTTGGAGTACACCTCCGTATCAAACACAACAATGTTCACATTCTCATTGGACGCGATCACATGATCCAGGCCGCCAAAGCCAATGTCGTAGGCCCAGCCGTCGCCGCCAAAGATAAACTGGTACTTCTTGGCCGCATAATCTGCGTCTTTCAGGAAATCGGCAGCCGCCGCCTTGGCGTCACCCTCCAGCGCTGCCGTCTGCAATGCAGCGATCAGTGCCTGGGCAGGCTCCGTATTGGTAGCAGCGTCCTCATAGGTGTCCAGCCAAGCCTGGGCTTTGTCCGCCACCGGGGTGTCCAGCAGCTGCTGGGCGTCCATAGCCAGCCGCTCGCGAATCTGCTTTTGTGCCAATAGCATACCGTAGCCGAACTCAGCGTTGTCCTCAAACAGAGAGTTGGACCAAGCGGGGCCGTGGCCGTTCTTGTCTACCGTGTAAGGCGTAGAGGGTGCGGAACCGCCCCAAATGGAGGAGCAGCCGGTGGCGTTGGCAATGTACATACGGTCGCCGTACAGCTGGGTGGCCAGCTTGGCATACGGAGTCTCGCCGCAGCCTGCGCAAGCGCCGGAGAACTCCAAATACGGCTTTCTGTACTGCACGCCGATGGTATTGTTGGTAAGCAGCTCCGGCTTTTCGGAGGTGTCCACCAGTGCATCATAGATCTTTTGCCGATCCAGCTCGCTGGCAATGGGTTTCATGGTCAGGGACTTGGTGGGACACACATTGGCGCAGGAGGCGCAGCCGGTGCAGTCCAGTACGGACACAATCAGAGCGTACTGATAATCCGCTCTCTTGTGCTTCACCATGGTGGTGCCCTCCGGCGCGGCAGCCGCTTCCTCTGCATTCATAGCAATGGGACGAATCACTGCATGAGGGCAGACCATGGCACACAGGTTACACTGGGCGCACTTGATGCCGTCCCACTGGGGTACGGTAATGGCAATGCCCCGCTTCTCAAAGGCGGCAGAACCGGCAGGATATACGCCGTCCGCCCGATCAGCAAAGGCAGATACCGGCAGATCGTCGCCGTGCAGGCGGCCAACCGGATCCAGAATTTCCTTGACAAACTTCTTCATCTCCGGACGATCGGTGGGCACTTCCAGCCGGCGGGGTGCGTCTTCTGCAGTCTTCCAGCTGTCCGGCACATCCACCTTCACGATCTCCTGGGCGCCACGGTCAATGCCGGCAAAGTTGGCATTCACCACCGCCTCGCCTTTCTTGGAGAACTTCTTGACCACGGCGGCCTTCATCAGCTCAATGGCCTTCTCTACCGGCAAAATACCGGAGATGGCAAAGAACGCAGACTGCAAGATGGTGGAAGCACGACCGGGCAAGCCCACTTCCTCTGCGATCTTAATGCCGTTAATGATATAGAAATGGATGTTGTTCTCTGCAATATAGCGCTTCATGGAAGCAGGCAGCTGGCTGTCCAGCTGATCCGGGGTCCAAATACAGTTGAGTAGGAAAGTACCGCCGGGCACCAAATCCTGTACCATATCATACTTGGTCACATAGGACGGGCAGTGGCAGGCCACAAAGTTGGCCTTGTTGATCAAATAGGTAGAGGTAATGGGTGACGAGCCAAAGCGCAGGTGGGACACGGTAATGCCGCCGGACTTCTTGGAGTCATAGAAGAAGTAGCCCTGGGCAAACATATCCGTATTGTCGCCGATGATCTTAATAGAGTCCTTGTTGGCGCCAACGGTGCCGTCGGAGCCCAGGCCCCAAAACTTACAAGAAGTGGTGCCTGCCGGGGTGGTGTCCGGGTTCTCGGTCACCGGCAGGGACAAGTGGGTCACATCGTCCTCAATGGACAGAGTGAACTCCGGCTTGGGCTGGGGCGCAGCCATATTGTTGTACACAGCGATAATATGCGCCGGTACGGTGTCCTTAGATCCTAAGCCGAAACGACCGCCGTACACCGGCACATCGTTAAAGGCAGAGCCTTTCAGCGCAGCCACCACATCCAGGAACAGCGGCTCACCTAAGGAGCCGGGCTCCTTCGTTCTATCTAACACGGAAATGTGCTTCACCGTCTCCGGCAGGGCAGCCAGCAGATGTTTGGCGCTGAAGGGGCGATACAGGTGCACCTTGACCATGCCCACTTTTTCGCCGCGCGCGTTCAGAAAATCTACGGTTTCCTGAATGGTGTCGCACACAGAGCCCATAGCCACAATCACACGGTCTGCGTCCGGCGCGCCGTAGTAGTTAAACAGCCGGTAATCCGTGCCCAGCTTCTCGTTGATGGTGTTCATATACATCTCAGTAGTGGCAACCGCGTCGTTATAGTAGCGGTTGCATGCCTCTCTGTGCTGGAAGAACACATCACTGTTCTCCGCAGAGCCGCGCAACACCGGCTTCTCCGGGTTCAGGGCGCGGGCGCGGAACGCCTGCACATCGTCCATATCCACCATAGACCGCAGGTCCTCATAGTCCCAGGTCTCAATCTTCTGCACCTCATGAGAGGTACGGAAGCCGTCAAAGAAATGCAAGAACGGCACACGGCTCTTTAAGGTAGACAGGTGAGCCACAGCGCCCAGATCCATTACCTCCTGCACATTGGCAGAGCAGAGCATGGCATAGCCGGTCTGGCGGCAGGCCATCACATCGGAATGGTCGCCAAAGATATTCAGCGCGTGGGTAGACACGCAGCGGGCAGACACATGAATAACGGACGGAATCAGTTCGCCGGCGATCTTGTACATATTGGGGATCATCAGCAGCAGACCCTGTGACGCGGTGTAAGTGGTAGTCAGCGCACCGGCAGACAAAGAACCGTGCACGGCGCCGGCGGCACCGGCCTCAGACTCCATCTCCGCCACCTTGACCGTTTGGCCAAACAGGTTCTTGACCCCGCGGGCGGCCATGGCGTCCGTCTCCTCCGCCATGGTAGATGAGGGGGTAATGGGATAAATGGCGGCAACTTCTGTAAATGCGTAGCTGACATGGGCAGCGGCGCTGTTACCGTCCATGGTTTTTTTCTTTCTGTTCATGGAATTTCCTCCTGTATTTTATCTTACAGATAACAACCTCAGTTTGGGCGCAAGCCCACAACTATACCAATTATAGCACTCCGGCGTGCGAAATTCAACACAACAATTTAGTGTTTCTGTATAATAATAACAAAAAGCAGCGCATAGACACTGCTTTTTTGTCGATTATTTCGTTTTTTTCACCAATTGTCGCTTAGTCGTCGTCGCCCAGCAGATTCTCAATATTTTCAAAATTGAATTTGGCGGTGTCCGTGCCTTTCTTCACTGTGACTTTGGCGCTTTTTTTCGTATGTTCCAGTTCCACCTGCACCTTTACATCCCCCCGGTACTTTTTCTCCGTGGTGTAGGTAAAGGTGTTGCCGATCTCCAAGGTCACTTCTTTCTCGTCCACCTGCTTGCCGTTAATGGTAATGCGCAGCTTGTCCGTGCGGGTATCTGTGCCGGCAGGCAGAGAAACGGAAATGTGAATTTTTCGATTGGCGGCCACGGTGGTTGTGGTGGTCGTGGTCTTTTTCGTGGTGGTTTCATTCTTCTTGGTGGCCTTTTCCGTCTTGTCCTTGCCGGTCTTGCCGTCCTTTGCAGCCGAACCGCCGTTATCGGCGGATTTGCCGTCGGCAGCGCTCTCCTCTGCCGCCACGGTATTGCCCTTGGCGTCCGTTTGGGGTATGGTAACCACCCGGGTTTGGGCTTTGCCGTCCTTATCCGTAACGGTCTTGCCGTTCTCATCGGTCACATCCACCACAGCTGTGACCTCCTGTTCTGTATATTGCTTTTTGCTGCAAGCAGCGAATGCCAGTACCATACTGCAAGCCAGCAGCAATGCCATTGCTTTTTTCATTATAACAGCTCCTTTATATCCGTTCATCCGGTTGTAAAAACGCCTGCATCGCCGCGTCGCTGGGCATACGCCAGTCGCCCCGGGGGCTCAGCGACACAGAACCCACCTTGGGTGAATCCGGAATACAGGAACGCTTAAATTGACTGATAAAAAACCGGCGCAAAAATTCCGTCAGCCACCGGTCAATGGTGGGACGATCGTACCGGCCGTCAAAGGCTTTCTCCGCCAGCATGGCCAGCTTTTCCCGGTCAAAGCCGAAGCGCACAAAGTGATAGAGGAAAAAGTCATGCAATTCATAGGGGCCGATCTTCTCCTCCGTTTTTTGGGCGATCTTGCCATTGGCGTCCGGAGGCAGCAGCTCCGGCGACACCGGCGTGTCCAGGACATCCCGCAAGATCTCTTCCGTGCGGCCACCCAACTCCCCGGCCACATAATCCACCAGGTATCGCACCAGCGTCTTAGGCACGGAGGCATTCACGCCGTACATACTCATGTGGTCGCCGTTGTAAGTACACCAGCCCATGGCCAGCTCGCTCAGATCGCCGGTGCCCACCAGCAAACAGCCTTCTTTATTGGCCAGGTCAAAGAGAATTTGGGTGCGCTCTCTGGCCTGGGTGTTCTCATAAGTAATGTCATGCACCGACGGGTCGTGACCAATGTCCGCCATGTGCTGCACACAGGCGTCTGCAATGGAGATCTCTCGCCGGGTGACCCCCAGCGCTTCCATAAGATCCAGCGCGTTGCGATAGGTGCGGTCCGTGGTGCCAAACCCGGGCATGGTCACACCCAGCACGGCGCTGGCCGGTTTACCCAGCAGCTCCATGGCGCGCACAGCCACCAGCAGCGCCAAGGTGGAGTCCAGACCGCCGCTGATCCCCAGCACACAACCCTTGGAACCTACATGCTCCAGCCGCCCGGCCAAGCCGCTGGCCTGGAGCAGGAAGATCTCCTTGCACCGTTCTCGGCGCTGGGCGTCCGCTGCCGGCACAAAGGGGTGAGGGTCCACCATGCGGTACGCCAAATCATTCTCTGCATTGGGCACTGGGCAAGACTGTACCGCCGCGCCGGGCCGGTTCTCAAAGGACATATTTTGCCGCCGCTGGGCATTCAACTTCTCCACGTCCACATCGGCAACGGTGAGCACGCTTTCCCGGGCAAACCGCTCCCCCTCTGCCAAAATGCCGCCGTTCTCCGCCACTAAGGTGGCGCCGCTGAACACCAGGTCCGTGGTGCTCTCATGCACCCCGGCGCCGGCATACACATACCCGGCCACGCAGCGGGCGGACTGGCCGGCCACCAGGTCCCGACGATAGGCCGCCTTGGACACATACTCGTCGCTGGCAGACAGATTGGCGATCAAATTGGCGCCTTGCAGCGCCAAAGCACCGCTGGGAGGCTGAGGCACCCACAGATCCTCGCACAGCTCCACACCCAGCAGTACGCCGCTGCCCAGGTCAAACAGTTGACTGCCCATGGGCACGCCGTTCACCATCTGTACCGTATTGAAATCCGCGCCGGAGGCGAACCAGCGCTTTTCGTAAAACTCATTATAATTGGCCAGATGCACTTTGGGCACCATGCCCTGCACCTGCCCGTCCCGGAGCAATAGGGCACAGTTATAAAGGCTATTCTTATAGGGTACCGGGGCGCCGATCAGCACCGCAATGCCCTTGCCCGCCGTATAGGCAGCCAGCCGCTGCACCGCCCGATCCGCCGCCTGCTGGAGCGCAGCGGTAAAGAACAGATCGGCGCAGGTGTAGCCGGTGACGGACAGCTCCGGGGTCACCAGCAGGCGTACCTGCTGCGCCACAGCCCGGTCGATTACTGTCTCCAGCTGCCCGGCGTTATAATCCGGGTCTGCCACGCGCAAACGGGGCGCTGCCGCCGCTACTCTGAAAAATCCGTAATTCATTTCTTCTCTCCGCTCAGCATGGTAATTTTATAACCAAAGGTGGCTGTCTCCCCCGGCTGCAAAACGGTCACGCCCCGACGGTGTTCCAGGGTGCCGTCCTCGTCCGTACAATGAGAAATGCCGCTCCAAGGCTCCAGTGCCACAAAGGGGGCGTCATTCTCTGCGGACCAAACCAGCAAGTTGGCCATATCTTGGTACTCCACCCGCACGCCGTAGCCCATCGGACCCAGCAAGGTAGCCGCTTTGGCTTCCACCTGATCAAAAATCAATGCGTCGTCATAAAACAGATCGTGCCGCAGGGGCAGCTCCTGCCCATTCACCAGCACATTGTACCGACGCGCCGGATCCACGATCCCGGTTTGGTGATCCGGGCGCAAAGGCGCCTTCGTCACAGGACGATCAAAGCGCACCTTGTAATCCTCAAACCGTTCCCCTGCTGCCAGCGGGCAGTTAAAGGCCGGATGGCCGCCGATCACAAAGGGCATAGGCTCCCCGCCGCTGTTAATAATATGATACGTCACGGCAACGGTGCTGTCCACCAACTCATAGCGGATCTCCAGCCGATAATCAAAGGGGTACGCCGCCAAGGTGTTGTCATCTGCCACTTGGGTAAAGGTGGCGCCGTTGCGGTGGTGCTCCGTCAGTGTAAAGGGGTTAATGCGGGCCACGCCGTGGCGCTTCATACGGCAGGGCTTGCCAAATGCGGTAGACGCCCCCTTGGGCAGCACCCCCACAATGGGAAAGCAAACCGGCGCCTGGCCGGCCCAGTAAGCCGGGTCCCCCTGCCAAAGATATTCTCGGCCGTCCCGCACCAGGGAGCGGAGCATCGCCCCCGCGTCCGTAACGGTGACGGCACAGTGTTCATTTTTTAATGTCAGTTCCATAAGAACCCTCCAGTCCCCTTTATTATAGCTTATCCCTACCGGCATTGCAATAAAAACAGGCGGGGTTTTCAGAGTTTACAAAAAAGCCAAAATCTACCTGCAAAATGTTGCAAATCCCCTGCATATAGTATAGAATATGAGTAGCCTTGCGCAAATGCGACAGACAGAGGAGAACGGCAATGGATATTGATACCTTTATTCACGAAGCCATTTTTGGCGAGAAAGAACAGCACCGCATCTTTTACTACCTGATGTGGGAGAACCTGCAGGAGGTGGGCTATGTAATCACCGATGAGAGCGGCTACGAGATTGACAGTGTGTTCAAGGCGGTGGCACTGCAAAATCTGGTAGGCGAGTTTGCCTACCGGTTGTATGATACAGTCAACGAAACCGGATATGAGGATGTACTGGAGTACCTGGGCACCCTGGCTATCGGCGAGGACGATATTCTGCAATACTGCGAGAACGACCCGGAAATTCTGGTCGAGCCGGAGGATTTCGAGCTAACGGTAAAAAACGCGCTGGATACCATCACGGAGCGCACAGCGGACAAGCTGTTAGAGGAATTCTCTGCCGATGATCTGTTTGACTACCTGTTTACCGCCACTTATGACTTTGAGCAAGACTTTACCTACGAGTTTGAGGACACGGACGAATTTCAGGCCTTTGTGGACTCCAACGCAGACCAGCTGGACAACTATAAAGAGGAATACCCGGCTGTTATGCGCTGGGTGGAAGGCGGTATGGTCTGCTGAGCGAATGACAAATATCTATACAAAAAGGGACCTGGATTCAGGTCCCTTTTGCTTTGTATCGTCTGTTATTTATTGCTCTTGTTTCCATTGCCGACTTTGTTCCCGGCAGCGTGTAGCTGCTGGGCAATCTCGGCCAAGCCGGCAGACATGGCGGAGATCATGCGCACCGTTTCTTCCTTGGTATAATCATTGCTGCAATAATCGTTGAGCGCACCGAAAAAGCCAAAAGCCAAAAAGCTCTTGCTCACGGAGGAGCGCTGACTGCGAAAATCCAAAAATTTGTTTTTGCCGATATGATCCGCAATCACATCCGTAATGGCAGCAATATCCAAATACGGCTCAATATTTCGGCTGCGAAACAAGATCCGATATTTTTTCTTGATCCGATTGGCGCTGACAAAAATCGTTAAGAAATACTGGTTAAAGGTGGCTGTGTCCGGCTTCTCCGCCTGGTCGATCACCTTTAATGCCTGCTGGGACAGCTCTTGCACAAAGTCAATTAAAATAGAATTGACCAAATTGAATTTATCGCTGTAATGCAGGTAAAACGTGTTTCGGTTGATCTGGGCTCGCTGGGTAATATCCGTAACGGATACCTTGTCAAATTCGCTCTCCTCCAGCAGTTCAAAGAAGGCGTCCCGAATGGCGCGCTCGGTCTTCACATACCGCAGATCGGTCTCTTTCATTGCTTATATCCCCCGTCTCTAATGATCGTATGATGATTATACACCACCATACCAATAAAAGTCAAGTTGGGCGATCTGCTGATTAACTGGCAAGAATGCGGCCTGTTATTTGACCCAGCCTTTCTTAAACATCAGGTGGGCAGACAGCAGCGATACCACCACGCCCACAGGGATCAGTACGCCTACCGCCAAGTCGCCCTTAAAGAGCAACATCAAGCAGACGACGGCAACAGGCACAACAGTCAGCTTAAAGTGCTTGGCAAAATAGCTCATACCCAGCGCGCCGAACAGTGCGGGCACCACCTGCTTAAAAGCAGGGGCAAAAACAGAGTCGTCATTTGTCAAGTACGGCAGCACCGGACTGAACAGCAGCACCCCTGCGGCAATCACCAGGGTGGTCACAATAGAGGATGTGGCGCAGGCAATGGTGGAGAGCACCTCGCCCTCCTTGCTCTGGGCGCGCACCTGGGCAGAGTCCAGGGCAGAGAGCACACAGGGCAGCTTTAAGTTATTAATATTCCCGGTTACAAAAGCCAGGTAGGTTGCCCCGGTGCCCAGGAGCGGCGTGTAGGTCATCACTTCAATCACCGCGGTGGGATAAAACAGCAGGGCAATAGGCGCCAGCCCCTTAAACACCACCTGGGCAGAGGGAAAAGCATGCAGATGGGCGCTGATAGCAACCGGCAGCATTAAGAAAATAAACAGGGCGGAGATCACCCAAAAGCGACCGTACAGGTGGGTCTTTTCATTATAATCTTTCATATTAGCCCCTCCATTCCAGCCAAGCAATGTGGGTGGGCAGCACCTTGGCCAGCAGCATCACCGCACCCATACCGATAAACATTGCCAGCGGCATAGCCATACTTTGCAGCCAGGCAATCTTTTTCTTTTTCTCAATCTGCATAAACAGCAGCATAGACAGCATAGACACCGCCAAAGCGGTAATGCTCATGATCCCGGCGCCGTCGCCCAGCACCGCCTTGTCGCCCTGGCCCACAATGGCACGGCCCACAAAGGCACTGATCAGACCGATAAACGCCGCGGCGCTCATTACATCCGCCCAGGCAGTATTCTTGCTCACCGCTTTGCCGATACTGTTTTGAATTTTCTTCATGGCAAAGGGAATAATCACAAGAGGCATCACAGAGCCAAGAGTCATTACCCACGCGGCGGTAGAAAAGCCCAGGGGATCCGTGATCTCCGCAGACAGGCCGCCGGTATAACCCAGTGCCTCCATGGCAGACTCCGCTGCCGGCACCTCATAAGAGATGGCGCCGATCACTGTCAGCCGGATCCAGGGCAGCACAATGCCCAGCGCACCGGACAGGGTAAGGATGGTTGCCACAATCGAGATGGCAGGCGCCAGGCTAAACAGCGCTGACTGGGTCACCGTGCCTCGCATGATGGCGGTGGACAGCCCCAGCTTTTTGCCCTGCTTCCAGGCACGAATGAGAAAAAACAGCGACTGGGCCAGCACAAAGACCACAATAAAGCCGCCCAGAGCATACATAAATCCGCTTTCTTTAAAATCCATATCACTTTCCCCCTTTACTCTGCGGTCATCAACCGAATATAGCGCTTAAAGAAGGTGACGCCCTGGGTCATCTGACCCACGGGAATGCGCTCATTGGTGGAGTGGGTGGTGAGCAGCAGTGCCGTGTCCACCGTAAAGGGCGCAAAGCGATAAATATTGCTGCACACATTCTCGTAATTATAAGCGTCTGTGCCGCCCATCACCAAATAGGGCGCCACAATATTTTTTTCGTCCAGATTGACGGACAGCCGACGCAGGGTATCAAAAGCCCGGGTGTCCGTGGGTGATACAATGCTGGGCTCCTTGCCCTTGATGAATTCAATCTCCACATTGTCGCCGCCCATATATTTCTCAATATGCCGCTGCACATCCGCAATGGTCTGGCCCGGCATAATGCGGAAGTTTACCGTTACGCTGGCCTTTTGGGGCAGCACATTGGCGGCAGGCGAACCGCTGGCCATAGTCACACCGGTCGTGGTGCGGATCAAGGATGCAGCCGGCGGGATCTGCTTCATCACCAGCTTCAGCACCGGGCGCAGCAGCCACAGGTTGCACAGTACCACCCGCCCCGGGTAGGTGGCATGGCGGCCGATGTCCGTAAACATATTATAAACAAAGGGCAAAATGGTGCTCTTAAATTGGTGGTTCTCCAGTCGCTCCACCTTCTTTGCCAACTGGCCGATGGCGGTGTGTTTGGGTGGTTGAGAAGAATGGCCGCCTTTGGACTTTACAGTAATCTTAAAGTCCGCATAGCCTTTCTCTGCCACGCCCACGCCGGTCAGGTTGGCGTCCAGCAGCCCCTTTACATGCGCCGGCAGCATAGCGCCGCCCTCGTCTACCACGCTGTCCAGGTGCACGCCCCGGCGTTCCAATTCCCGCGCCAATTCCCGGGCACCGTTGTTGCCGCCGCTGACGATCTCCTCATTATGCCCCAGGCACAGGTACACCCCGCGCTTTGGGGTATAGCCCTCCTCCAGCAGCGTCTCCACGCTCTCCATCAGGCAGATCAGGTGGTTCTTCATGTCCAGCGCACCGCGACCCCAAATAAACTGGCCGTCATTTACGCCGTCAAAGGCCGGGTGTTCCCAGTCCCCCTCGGTGCCCTCGCTGATGGGCACCACATCCTGATGGGCCAAAAAGGCAATAGGATCCAGGTCGGGATCCGTCCCCTCCCAGTAAAACAACAGACTGGCAGTGGAAATATGATCCAGTTTCAGATTTTTGTGAATCAGCGGGTAGGACTGTTCCAAAAACGCATGGAAGCGGTCAAACGCACCCCAATCCGTTTGGCTCTCATCCTCGCAGGAGATGGTCTTGATCTGAATTGCCTGACTGAGCCGGTCACACGCCCGCTGCCCGTTCACCTGCTCCGGCGGAAATTCCTCCCGCTGGGGCTTGGGCGCCGTAAAGAACGCTGCACGGATCAGCGTGATCACGATAAACGCAGCCAGCAAGCCTAAAATAATGTACAAAGCCGTCATTTTCTTTTCCCCTTTCCGTAAAAAAACAGCCTGAATCTGCAAAGCGGCACCCAAACCCGGGTACCGCTTATACATTTGTATTGGACTTACACGCTTATTTTGCTGTACCCAGCCCTTTCTCATCAAAGTTCAGAATGGTACTGAGCACTACCTCGTAACCGGTCTTAAGGGCCTCCGGCACCAGGCGCTCCGCCGTATCCCGGCGATTATGGTAATAGTCGGCCGGTGTCGGGTCCATAGCAGCCAGACAGGTGGCGTGAATCCCCGCCTGGGACAATGCCGCTGCGTCGGAAGAACCGAAGAACACGCTGGCGAACTTCAAATCCTTATGACCTGCCTCAATGGCACTGTCCATCACCAGCTGGCTGAAGGGCTTAGAGTTCTTCACCGTACCAGTCATATCCTTGCTATACACATTCAGGTATTCCAGATCCGTTAAGGTATCTACACACAGCACAGCGGTCTCAATCTCGTCGCACTCTTTTTTATGGTCCTTGGCCCACTGCTTGCAGCCACGCAGACCGGCCTCCTCGCCGTCTGTGATCATGCAGCACACCTCGGTATTTTCAAATTCCACACCGGCCATATCCAGCATACGCAAAGCACACACCGCCGCATAAGTACCGGTCAGGTTGTCATTGGCGCCGGGAGAAATGGTCTTAAAGTCCACAAAGCAGAACAGGGTGATCATAAACAGCGCGGTGACAAAGTGGAAATAGTAGCTGTAATTCAGCATAAAATCGCCGAAAGCGCCCATATCCGCAAAGTGAGCAATCAGGCAGATCACTGCGGTAATAAAGGAGATGATCGCGCAGACAATGGTACCGCCCATAAAAATTCCCATCAAGGGCAGCTTGCCCTTGGCATAGTACAGATGACGCCATTCATAGGCTGCGTCAATATGGCCGCTGATTACAATGCGGCGCTTCACCTCACCGGTGGGCTTGCGGGTGGCGCAAAAGTTGTGGCCCTCTACCTTCTTATAAAGCGGATCCATAAACCGCTTGTAAAACAGGAACTCCATTACGGTGATAAACAGACCCACAAAAGTCACACCGCCAACAATACACTGGGCGATCCACCAAGGCAGCACACTGGTAAACACCAGCGCGGCACACACCACCACAGCCAGGATGATGGCTACACTGACGATTTTTGTAAAGTGCAAAAAGGCCTTAGGCGCCATTTTGTAGCTTTCAAAGTGGGTCTCGTCACAGAAGGGGTCCATCTCTTTTTTGATGTGCTTCTCGGCAGCCAGGCAGTTGCTGTTGCCGGACTCCCGGGGACCGTACTTCTTAATGATGTTGGTGATCTCCTTGACTGTGTAATCCACATTTTCGTCGATCACCTGCTGGGGAAATTGGCTAAATTTCATACTTATTTTTCTCCTTTTGCTTTGCGTTCTTCGTTGAGCTTCAACTCATAATGGGTGTCGCCGCAGTAGAACAAACGGCGGGGCTTTTGCCGCTGGAAGGTGCCCGGCTCCGCCACGCTGGTTACAGCATAGCCGATTCCCAAGGCGTCCAGCGTAGGCTTAAAGGCCTCCAGTCGCTCTTTGAAGTCCGCGTATTTTTTTCTCTCTTCGGCCGACCAGGCAACCTCTGCCAGAGCCTGCATACGGGGGTACACATTCAGATCCAGTTTTGGACGCTTGTCGATCCACTCGGTCCATACCTCAGCCTCTACGCCCAGCACATGGTCATAGGAACGAGGCAGAATATGATAACGACCCGGGTCGAAATCGTATGTATAGCTCAACGGGTACTGCCCGTAGGTCATATCAAAGTAAAAACTGCGGTGATTGCTCAGGATCACATCGCCGCCGCGGGCAATATGCCGCTCCACATTCTTATCCCGCTTGGGGGTCCAGTATTGACCGATCACAGACGGGTCCAGATTGCCGGCGGCCAAAATCTCATTCCAGCCGATCAGGCGCTTACCCTTCTGCTTTACATATTCCAGCACCCGGTTGTTGAACCAGCCTTGCAGCTCTTCCACATCGTTTAGGTGCATCTCTTTCATCTTCGCCTGGCAGTGAGGACACTTCTTCCATTCGTCCTTGGGCGCCTCATCGCCGCCAATATGGAAGTAAGGCGCGTCAAACAGTTCGCACACTTCATCAATCACATCAAAGATAAACTGGAAGGTACTCTCCTTGCCCAGGCAGGCAGAGCGGTTCCAGTCCATTACGCCGTGCAATGTAGGCACACGACCGCCAAAGTAGCCGGGCACCTCGCGTTCCAGTTCCCGACAAGCCAACCAGGGATACGCTGCCTGCGCCGCCGCAAAATGGGCAGGCATGTCAATCTCCGGCACAACCATAATGCCCCGGGCGTTGGCATAGGCCACGATCTCCCGAATATCCTCCTGGGTATAAAAGCCCTCATGAGGCTCGTTAACCATATGAGAAGTATGCCAGCCGTCCACCTGGGTGCAAGTGCGCTTAGAGCCGATCTCCGTTAAGCGCGGATATTTTTTGATCTCAATGCGCCAACCCTGATCGTCCGTCAGATGCCAGTGGAACACATTGAGCTTCATCATAAAGAGCATATCCAGCAGTCGCTTGACTTCTTCTTTGCCAAAGAAGTGGCGGCTCTCGTCCAGGCTCATACCGCGCCAACCCCAACGGGGAGCATCGTGAATGCTGCAGCAGGGCACCGTACGCCCGCCGATATCATAATCCGCCAAAATACGCAGGGATTGCAGCGCATAGTAAGCACCGATAGGCGTAGCGGCAGTGATGTGCACCTTCTCCGGGGTCACATTCAAGGTATATGCTTCCTTTTGCAACGCCGGGTTGCGGGTGACAATGATCCGTGCCTCCCGGGTGGTGGTGCGCACCAAAGGAATACGCAGTTCGCTCTTCACCTTCTCGCCGTCCTGCAAGGTGAAGGCGCCGTCCAACGCCTGATATGCGCGGGGATTGGGAATCAAATGCATACTCATTCTCCATTTCTGAAATTCCGACCGGGCGCAGTGCGTCGGATCGGGTAAAGAGTGAAATAAAAATATGTGCGTTTTCACGCCGTCTATTTTATCATATTTTCACCATAATGTAAACGCTTTGAGCCGCGCAAATTGTGAATTTTGTATGTTCGACACATTACTGCATTCGCCGCATAAGAGACCCATGTTCAAAATCCGCGCCTTGACACCGCCGTTCATCGTGTTATAATTAAGTACGTTTAGATTACAGAAATGAGTTGACGACTATGGAACAAAGCAAAGATTTTTTAGCCACCCGGCCCATCGGACGACTGCTGCTCCAGCTGTCCCTGCCCACAGTAGCCGCCCAACTGATCAATATGCTTTACAATGTGGTGGACCGCATTTACATCGGCCACATTCCCGGCGAGGGCGCACTGGCGCTTACCGGGGTGGGCGTGTGTATGCCGCTGATCCTAATCATCTCCGCCTTTGCGGCATTGGTGGGCAACGGCGGCGCACCTCGGGCCTCCATCGCCTTAGGCAAGAAGCAAACGGCAGAAGCTGAGCAGATTCTGGGCAACTGCTTTGTCACGCAACTGCTGGTGTCTGCGGTACTGACAGCGGTGGTGCTCATCTGGAACCGGCCGCTGCTACTGGCATTTGGCGCCAGCTCCAACACCATTGATTACAGTGTGGCCTATATGAACCTTTACGCCTTGGGCACCGTATTCGTGCAGCTGACCCTTGGCATGAACGCCTTTATCACCGCCCAGGGCTTCGCTAAGGTAGGTATGCTCTCGGTGCTCATCGGCGCCGTTGCCAATACAGCACTGGATCCGCTGTTTATCTTCGGCTTCCACATGGGTGTGCAAGGCGCCGCACTGGCTACCGTGCTGTCCCAGGGACTGTCCTGCCTGTGGGTGCTGTCTTTTTTATTTGGCAAAAAGACTTTTATCCGCATTCGCCGGTGCAATCTGCGTCTGCACGCCAAGGTCATTCTCCCCTGTCTGGCGCTGGGCAGTGCCCTGTTCGTCATGCAGGCCAGCGAGAGCGTGATCTCCGTATGCTTTAACACCTCACTGCTGAAATACGGCGGCGATCTGGCAGTGGGTGCCATGACCATTCTCACCAGTGTCATGCAGTTTGCCATGCTGCCGCTGCAAGGACTGGCACAAGGCGCCCAACCCATTATCAGCTACAATTACGGTGCCGGCAACAGCAACCGCGTACGCCGCGCATACCGACTGCTGCTCATTTGCAGCGTTTGCTACGCCATGATCTTTTGCCTGCTGATCCAGCTGTTCCCCGGCGTGTTTGCCGCCATCTTCACCTCTAACGCAGAATTGCTGGCCTTTACCAAGCCGATGTTGCGCATTTACACTCTGGCGCTGGGGCTGTTTGGTATTCAAATCGCCTGTCAAATGACCTTTACCGCCCTGGGCAACGCCAAGGCGTCCATCATCGTGGCGGTGATGCGCAAGTTTATTCTGCTGCTGCCGCTGATCTACATTATGCCCCACCTGTACACTGCTGACCTAACCAAGGCTGTCTTTATGGCGGAGCCGGTGGCAGATGTGCTGGCCGTGGCCTTCACCGGCGTGCTGTTCTTCTTTGAATTCCCCAAGGCCCTGCGTGCCATGCCAAAAAGCGAGAAAAAAAGCTAAAAGTAAATGTCGCCTGTACCGGGCAGCGCCATTTGTCTGTCCTATAATTCTCCCTGTCATTTGCACCCGGTGGCTTTTTGTGTTACAGTAAGAGTGCAAGGGAGGTCATGGTATGAAGAAGCAACAGGACAAAAACAACCTGCCGGAGGAATGGGAATTGACCCTGACCCTGGAGCCGGAGGAAGAACAACCGGAACCCGGCGACGGCAGCGCCTTAACGGACGAGGACATTCTGCTGCTGGGCTACCTTGGCCGCCACTTGGGTGGCAAAAAATAAAAAATTGTCCCCCTTTGGCGCTTTGTGTTATACTGAAAGTACCAAGGGGGGGATTTTTATGCGCGTATTTGATTTTGACAATACCATTTATGACGGTGAGAGCGTCATTGACTTTTATCTGTTCAGCCTGCGCCGCAATCCAAAGGTAGCACGCTATGTGCCGGTGGTGCTGTATCACCTGCTGCGCTATAAGTTGGGGCGCACCACCATGGCAGACTTGGAGCAGGCCGGACGCAAGTACGCCGCCCAATATCTCAGCAGCTTTGATGATCCGGAGGGGCTGGTTCGGGACTTTTGGGACGGGAATATGCGCAAGATCAAAGCCTGGTATCACCCGGAAAAGGACGATGTGATCGTCACCGCCTCGCTGAATTTGATTATGGACGAGGTGTGCCGCCGCCTGGGGGTACAGCACTGTATCTGCTCCGTGGTGGACCGCCAAACCCTGACGGTGGAGTATATCAACTTCAGCGCCAATAAGGTGTCCGCTTTTCGCAAATGCTTTGGAGCAAGCGCCGTACCAGACGCATTCTATACCGACAACGCCGCCGACCTGCCCATGATCCATCTCTCCCGCACCGCCTACAAAGTCCGCCACAACCGCATAACCCGAATGAAATAGCATAAAAATCCCACCCGAGCAGGCAACACCTGTATCGGGTGGGATTTTTTATGTTTTCTGCTTTATTCGTCGTCAGAGGAGAGTTTGAGCACTGCCAGGAAGGCCTCCTGGGGCACCTCCACCTGACCGAACTGGCGCATACGCTTTTTGCCCTCTTTCTGCTTTTCCAGCAGCTTTTTCTTACGGGTTACATCACCGCCGTAGCACTTGGCCAACACATCCTTGCGCAGGGCCTTTACCGTCTCGCGGGCAATGACCTTGCCACCGATGGCCACCTGCACCGGTATCTCAAACAAATGCCGCGGGATATGCTCCTTGAGCTTCTCCGCAATGCGGCGCCCACGCTGGTAAGCCTTGTCCCGGTGGATAATAAAGCTCAGCGCGTCGATGGTGTCGCCATTGAGCAGCACATCCACCTTCACCAAATCCGAGCGGCGGTATTCCTTGATCTCATAATCGAAAGAAGCGTAGCCACGGGTGCGGGATTTGAGTGCGTCAAAGAAATCATAGATAATTTCATTTAGCGGCAGCTCATAATGAATATCTACCCGATCCGGGGTGATATAGCTCATATTCTTAAAGATCCCCCGCCGATCCTGGCACATATCCATAATGGTGCCCACAAACTCGCTGGGTACATAAATATTGCAGTCCGCAAACGGCTCCTCGCAGTAGTCAATCAGGGACGGATCCGGGTAATTGGTGGGATTGTCGATCTCCACCATGGTGCCGTCGGTCATGTGGATCTTGTAGATCACCGAGGGCACGGTGGTAATCAGATCCAGGTTGTACTCTCGCTCCAGGCGCTCCTCAATGATCTCCAAATGCAGGAGACCCAAAAAGCCGCAGCGAAAGCCAAAGCCCAGGGCGCCGGACGTCTCCGGCTCATAGCTTAGGGACGCGTCATTAAGCTGCAGCTTCTCCAGCGCGTCTCGCAGGGCCTCATAATCTGCACCGTCTGCCGGGTACACACCGCAGAACACCATTGGGTTCACCTTGCGGTAACCGGGCAGCGGCTCCGCTGCCGGCGCATTTGCCAAAGTGATGGTATCGCCCACCCGGGCGTCGGAAACGGTCTTGATGGACGCGGTAATATAGCCTACCTCGCCGGAGGAGAGCACGCCGGTATTCTCCATGGAAGTGGCCCGCATACGACCCACCTCCACCACGGTAAACTGGGCACCGGTGGCCATCATGCGCATGGTATCGCCGGCCTTGATTTTGCCGTCCATGACTCGCACATACACGATCACGCCACGGTAGCTGTCATAAACCGAGTCAAAGATCAGCGCGCGCAGGGGTGCATTGTCGTTGGCAACCGGCGGGCGGATCTCCGTCACAATCCGCTCCAGCACCTCCTCCACATTCTGCCCGGTCTTGGCAGACACGCGGGGGGCGTCCATACAGGGAATACCCACCACTTCTTCTACCTCCTGGGCCACCCGCTCCGGGTCCGCTGCCGGCAGGTCGATCTTGTTGATCACCGGCATAATGTCCAGGTCGTGATCCAAAGCCAGGTAGGTGTTGGCAAGGGTCTGCGCCTCTACACCTTGAGAGGCGTCCACAATCAAGATCGCGCCCTCGCAAGCCGCCAGCGAGCGGCTGACCTCGTAGTTAAAGTCTACATGGCCGGGGGTGTCGATCAAGTTAAACTCATAGTGCTCGCCGTTTTTGGCGTCATAGCCCAGCGTCACTGCATGCGCCTTAATGGTAATGCCCCGCTCCCGCTCCAGGTCCATATCATCGAGAATTTGCTCCTGCATATCCCGCTGCTGCACAGAGCTGGTCAGCTCCAACAGTCGGTCCGCCAAAGTGGACTTGCCGTGGTCAATGTGGGCAATGATGGAAAAATTGCGAATGTTCTCTTTCTTTACAGCCAATGGTCTTCCTCCGAAAGTCAATGAATCAGCGCCCGGGCCCCGAAGATGGCCAGCAGGCACAAGCCTACGCTCAGCAGCGCATACAAGATCGCCGGTGCCGTGCGCCCGCTGCTCAGCAGGTCATAGGTCTCCAACGAGAAGGTGGAAAATGTGGTAAACCCGCCGCAAAGCCCCACCTTCAAAAACAGCAGCAGCGGCTGGGAATTGATTTTATGCTTTTCACACAATGCGGCCAGCAGCCCAATTCCAAAGGTGCCCAGCACGTTGATGCACAGGGTGATAATGGGAAAAGGCGTTTGGCGCACCGGGATCAGTCCAAGCA